>Ga0326597_10004767_pt1 | contig 18961 bp, 13 predicted proteins | sample RVTome_12_FD_203789 | JGI IMG/M metagenome (GOLD analysis project Ga0326597, IMG submission 203789) | Soil microbial communities from uranium-contaminated site in the Upper Colorado River Basin, Wyoming, United States - RVT100D185 | ecosystem: Environmental > Terrestrial > Soil > Contaminated >... | reverse complement strand
CACCGGCAAACGCAAATCCCCACATCGGCGCATCGGTCGCAAACTCGAACGCGCCCCAGCCCAAACACAGGCCAACGACGAGCGCCCGCCGCCAGGCGGGCTCGAAGAACGGGTGATCGAAGTCGAAAAAGGCCATCACCGCCTCACAACCAGTCCGGCGCCAGGGACCTGCCGGCCCGTTCAGGCCGCGTCCTGGTACTCGGCGCCCGTCTTGGCGCCGGTGATGTAGGCGACGACATCCTGCCCATCGGTATCCTCCTTGTTCAGGTTGGCCACGATCCGGCCGCGGCGGAACACGATGATCCGGTCAACCAGATCGAAGACCTGCCGCATGTTGTGACTGATCAGGATCAGCGGCTCGCCCTGTTCCTTGAGATTGCGGATGATATTCTCGACCTGCGCGGTTTCCTGGACGCCGAGCGCGGCGGTCGGCTCGTCCATGATCGTCAGCTTGGAGTGAAACGTCGCCGTGCGCGCGATCGCGACGCATTGCCGCTGCCCGCCGGACATGTTGCGGATCGGGTTGTTCAGGTTCGGAATCTTGACCGCCGTGCGCCGCAATCCCTCTTCCGTCGCCCGGCGCATGGCGCGATAGTCGAGGATCGAAAACGGTCCCAGCCTGAGCAGGGTCTTCTCGCGCCCCAGGAACAGATTGTCCGGGACATCGAGATCGTCGGCCAGCGCCAGCGTCTGGAACACCGTCTCGATGCCCGCCTCGCGCGCGTCGAGCGGGCCGTCGAAATCGACTTCCCGCCCGTCGAACCAGATCCGGCCGCGGGTCGGACTCTCCACGGCCGTGATCTGACGCACGAACGTCGACTTTCCGGCCCCGTTGTCGCCCATGATCGCCACGTGCTCGCCCTTGCGAATCGCGAAAGTCGCATCCTCGAGCGCATGCACGCCCCCATAGTGCTTGGTCAGCCCCTCGGTCTTGAGAACGATGTCGTCCACCGGTCCGCCCTCCCTACGCCCTGGCCGCCACGCGGCGCTGGCGCCACTGATCGAGAACAACGGCACCGACGATGATCGCCCCTTTCACCATTTCCTGGTAGTAGGCGTCGAGCCGCAGGAACGTGAAACCTGAAATGATGACGCCGAAGATCAGCGCGCCGATCACGGTGCCGACGATCGATCCGCGCCCGCCCGACAGGCTGACGCCGCCGATGACCGCCATGGCGATGGCGTCGAGCTCGTAGATGATCCCCATGCCGGCCTGCGCGGTCAGGTTCTTGGAGCTGAGAACGATCGCCGCCAGCGAAGCCAGCATTCCGGCAATGGTGTAGACCAGCACCTTGTGCCGGTCGACCTTGATGCCCGACATCCGCGCCGCGTCCTCGTTCGAGCCGATCGCGTAGGTATGCTTGCCGTAGATCGTGTATTTCAGGATCAGGTGGAACAGGACCGCCAGGGCGATGAAGATCAGCACCGGCACCATGCCCTTGCCGATCAGGGTGTAGGACTCGGTCGGAAACGAAATCGGCTGGCCCTTCGACCACCATTTGGCGATGCCGCGCGCGGTCACCATCATTCCGAGGGTGGCGATGAAGGGAGGGATGCGGGCGTAGGCGATGAAGACGCCGTTGACGAAGCCCGCGACCAGGCCGCACGCAAGGCCCACCATGACCGGAACGACCACCGGCAGATCGACCCAGCCCTGATCGAGGAACATGCCCTTGGGATTGGGCGCGCCATTGACCTCGGCGACCTGCGCGAAACTCATCGCGATCATCGCGGTGGCCCCGACGACCGATCCCGAACTGAGGTCGATCCCGCCGAGAATGATCACCTGGGTCACGCCGAGCGCGATGATCCCGACGATCGACACCTGGAGGATGATGATCCGCAGCCGCTGCTCGTTGAACACCGCGTCCACGTTGTCGCGGGTGTTGAAGAGGAAGCTGTCACCCATCAGCACCCGGCCCAGGACCTCGAAGACGGCGACGATCAGGACCAGCGCGACCAGGACGTTGAGCTCGGGCGGAAGGGTTCGCCTCGAGGCATCGAAAGTCAGGCCACCCACGCCATGGGATTCGTCAGCCATCGGCGTTCCTCCCCACTATCGGTGTTTTCACCCCCGCCGGTCGTTGCCGGCGGGCGACAGGGCGGCACCGGGACGCCGCCCTGTCAGTCCCGGCGGGCTGGCTCAGTTCTTGGCCAGGTAGTCGCCGATGTTGGCCGGCGTCACCAGTTCGAACGGGATGTAGACCTTCTTGTCGACGCTTTCGCCACGGGCGAGCTTGAGCGCGGCATCGAGCGCGCCGGAGCCCTGGCCGGCGGCGTTCTGGAACACGGTGACGTCGAGATCGCCGGCCTGCATCGCGACCAGCGCGTCCTGGGTCGCGTCGACCCCGCCGACGACGATTTCGCCCATGTCGAGCCCGGCCGCCTTCATCGCCTGGACCGCGCCGATCGCCATTTCGTCATTGTTGGAGAACACCGCGTCGAAGGGCTCGCCGGCCGACAGCCAGTTGGTCATCAGGTCCTGGGCCTCGTCGCGCGACCAGTTGGCCGTCTGCTCGTCGATGAGCTCGATGAACTTGCACATGTCGGTGCCGAGAATGTCGTGCACATCCTTGGTGCGCTGGACCGCGGCCTGGTTCGACAGCTCACCGATCATCAGATAGGCGCGCGCGCCGCCGGCCTTGCCCTGGGAGCGCAGAATCTTGCAGATCTCGAACGCCTCGAGCGTGCCCGACTCGATTTCGTTCGACGCCACGAACGCCTGGCTGTCGGGCAGGCTGTCGACGTTGATCGGCTCACGGTTGACGAACACCAGCGGCACGCCGGCCGCCTCGGCCGCGGCCGTCATCGCCTGGGTCGCCGAGGTGTCGACCGGATTGACGATGATGGCATCGACGCCCGACGCAATGAAGTTGTTGATCTGGTCGAGCTGCTTTGCGACGTCGTTCTGCGCGTCCTCGACCTGGACCTCGACGCCGTCCATTCCGTCGGCGAGTTCGATGATTCCGTTCCTCAGAACGGTCAGGAAGTTGTCGTCGAACAGCGCCATGGTGACGCCGATATTCTCGGCCATCGCCGAAGTGCTCATCAGCGCGGTCAGCGCGGAAGCCAGCAGTACCTTTTTCATCGTTTCCTCCCGTTTCAGTCTCGTTGGACAAACAAATTCCCCACCGGCGACGGCGCCGCCGGCAGCGCGCAATTCAGATCATGCGGCGCGCCTCGCAACGCCGAGACGCAGATAGTCGAACGACTTCGCCAGCGCCTCGCCGGGTCGCGCGAGGCCATGGACCTCGGCGGCAAAGGGCTCCGAGGAGATCGGGCCCGCGTAGCCGCCCGCCAGCAGTCGGGCAACCTGCTCGACATTGCCGATCCGGTCGCCCGGTCCGACCAGCACCCGGTGCCGGTCGCGCATATCCCGAACGCCGAGCGACGCGTCGACGACGCCGGACACGTGCACCATCCCGGTATGCTCGGGAAACAGCGCCTCCTCGCCGGCAACGAAATGATGAAACGTGTCGTGAATGAGCCTGAACCGATCGCCGGCGCCGAGCGCGGTGATGGCGTTGACCACCTCCTCCTTGTGACGCAGGGCCGAGGTCTCGAAACCCAGCGGCTCGATCAGCCCCGTGAGGTCATGCTCCTCCAGCATCGGCGCGAGCTCGCGAAGCGCCACCCGGAGCATGGCCTGGCGCTCTCCGTTCCCGAGCCCGGTGCCGTCATTGGTCGGGATCAGGCTCACGGCCTCGGCGCCGCACTCGGCCGCGGTCTCGATCAGGGCCGCGGCCCGTGCCCGGACCTCGCCCGACCAGGCATTGAATCGCTTCACCTCGGCGAGGGCGAGGATTCTGACGCCGGCATCCCGCGCCATCGACCCGATCGCCGCGGCGGTGATCCCGTCGAACAATTGGCGGTTGGCGAGATCGTTGCGGAACTCGACGCCGACGCATCCGGTGTCGGCCGCAAGCCTGAGAAGGTCGCCAGGGCCGAGCGCCGGCGCGGACATGTGGTTGACCGCGAAACTGATCTGCTGGCGTCGCACCGGCACCGTTCCTCACCCCGCCGACGCCGCCCGCAGGCCGCGTCCGCCCGTTAAGCCGAGGTCACAATGCTCGCCGATCCGGCATCGGGTCAATCAGGAAACAGCCCAGATTCCATCATTCATGATAGAAATATAACAGGATGGTGAGGGAATGACATCATACGCTCTCGGGCACATAAATGTCGGCCGGAAGGAACCGCTGCCCCGGTGACTCGGCCATGCCGTTTTCGACCGCGTTGACCATCAGCGCAACGAGATCGCCGCACAGCCGGCGCAGCGGCGTCGCATTGACCAACGTCACGTAGCGATCGAGCAGTCCGGCCCGGGATTCCGGCGTGATCTCGTTGACGACGATCGCCAGCTCCTCGGGCTCGCGGACCTCGCGGACCGCCGATATCGCGCCTTCCATACCTCCGCCGGCGACATAAAAGCCCTGCAAATCCGGATGCCGGTCGAGCAGATCGAGAGTGGCTTCGTGGGTCAGCTGCCGGGTCTCGAGATTGATCAGGGTGTCGAGAACCTCGAACTGCGGGGCGTACTCGCGGAAATAGGTGCGAAACCCGGTCTCGCGCAGCTCGTGGCCATGCCAGCGGTGGCCGCCGACGAAGATCGCGACCTTTCCAGCCCGCCGCGCCGCCTTGGAGATCATCCACGCCGCGATCCGCCCGACCTTGAGGTTGTTGAGTCCGATATAGTTCTCGCGCACGCCCTGGGCGAAGTCGTTGAGCAGGGCGAAGGTCGGCACGCCGCGCGACTTCAGGTGGTGCACGGCCTCCGTGATCGCATGGTGATTGATCGCGGTGGCGCCGACCGCCTGGACCCTGCCGCCCAGCTCCTCGATCAGGCCGGCGGTCTCGGAGGCCGACTGCGTGGTCGCGAACTCGATCATCGCCCGGCCCCGAATGCCGGGCGCGAGCCGGACGGCTTCCTCGATCTCGGCCGCGAACGCCCGGTAGAAGGACTGGCGCTCCTTCTGCAGGATGAAGCCGAGGCGCATTTCGGGCAGTTCCGCCTGCAGGCGCTGCTTGATGACGCTCGCCGCGTGATAGCCGATCCGGTGGGCGGCCTCATACACCCGCCGCGCCGTCTCCTCGCGCACCCGGTGGCGCGCGTTCAAGACCCGGTCGACGGTCGCCACGCTGACCCCCGCCTCGCGCGCGAGGTCGGCGATGGTTGGTCGCGAACCCATGCCAGCCACCTCGAATGACAATTTTCCTGCATGAATTAAATCACGGACTGATTGAAAATGATAGAAAAACTTTCACGCCCCTTGAACGCCGGCGGGCGGGCGAGGCGCGAGCGATGCCGGATCGCATGGTCATCATCGGTGCCGGCGAGTGCGGCGTCAGATGCGCGTTCGCCCTGCGCGAAGCGGGCTTCGACGGCGAGGTCACGCTGGTCGGCGACGAACAGGCGGTCCCGTACGAGCGCCCGCCGCTGTCGAAGAACCACCCCCTCGCCGAGCGTCCGATCGCGGCGAAACAAGCCTTTGCCGACGCCGGGATCACGCTGATCCGGGGCCGGCATGTCAGCACGATCGACCGGTCGGGCAAGGGCGTCCGGCTCCGTGGCGGCGACACGATCGCCTACGACACCGTGCTGATCGCAGCGGGCGCGCGGGCACGCGCCTGGCCGGCTCGCCGACCCGAACGCGTCGCTGAAATCGCTGCTCAGGGGATCGTGAGGCCCCGAGCCGGGCGCGGGCGACGGTGCCGATCCGGTGAGCGAACCTCGCCCGCGCCGGCCCTGTCCACGCCCGCACCGGGCATGATCGCGAAAAGCGGGGCCGACTTATCGGCAAAGATCATGCGACATCAAGGATCCGGAGCGGCGATCCGGTTCACCGAAATCGGACCGCGCTCCGTGACCGGGTCCCGCAGTCCGCCCGCGTTCGCGCCCGGCGGTCCGGTCGGCTCGCCCGCGATCGCTCACAGGATGCCGGCTTCGGCGTCCTCGACCGAGATGCCGAGCCGGTCGAGCCCTTCCTCCAGATAATCCGCCAGAAGCGGAATTCCGAGCAGATAGTCCTCGGTCGGATTGACCCTTTCGGCGAGCGCGGTGGCCTTGGCTTCCTCGAGCTCTTCGGGCTCGAAGGTCCCGCGGCCGATCCATGCGAGCGCGACCAGGCTTGCCTGCTCATCGACATTGAGCTGGGAAATGAACTCCCTCAGTTCCTGACCGGTGGCATCGCCCGCCCGGCTTTCGAGAATGGAGTCGGCCGAATCCTCGTCCTCCGGTTGGTCCCAGGAATCCATCTTGGCGTCCATTTCCCGGGCGCGAACGATGACATGAGCCACTTTTTCAGGCGCGATTTCCAGCATCGTCTGTCTCTCCGTGGGTCCGCTGGCGGCGTGTCTCGCGTGGCCGCCGGCGCGAGGTATCCGGCAATTCAGCCCCGACCATGGTCATGCCCGGTCAATACGCGGATGTACTGCGCGCGGACATAGCCCTCCGGCTGGTCGACCCGTCCGGCGGCAAGGCGACCACGCAGCTCGTCGGCCGAACTGAAGCCACGCCCTTCCATCCATTCCTCGAGCCCGCGCCTCAGCGCGGCGGCATGGTCCGGCCCGTGGCGCAGGAGCGCCGATGCGGTCATGACGACGTCGGCGCCGACCAGGAGATATTTGACCACTTCCCGGTAGCTGTCGACACCGGTCGTCGCCGCGAGCGAGGCGGTGGTCCGACCCGACATGAGCGCGATCCACATCAGGGCCTGGCGGATTTCATAGGGCTGGCTGAGGTGCAGATCGGGGACCGCGCGCAGGGTCTCGAGATCGATGTCGGGCTGGTAGAAGCGGTTGAAGAGCACGAGCCCTCCGGCTCCGGCCTCGACCAGCCGGGCGGCGAAATGGGCGGGCGAGCTCAGCCACGGCCCAAGCTTGACCGCGAGCGGCAGCGAGACGGCCTCGCGCACGCGGCCCACGGTTTCCAGCCACCGGGCCTCGACCGCCTCGCCGCTGAGCGCGGAGTCGGCCGGCACCCGGTAGATGTTGAGCTCGATGGCGGCGGCGCCGGCTTCCTCGACTTCGCGCGCCACTTCGGTCCAGCCGGAAGGCGTCGAGCCATTGAGGCTCGCGATGATCGGCACGTCGCAGGCCCGCACCGCCTTGCGCAGCGTCTCGATCCGGCCGATCAGGCCTCCGACCGGCCGCGACGGGTTGGGAAAATACCCGGCGGCCTCGGGCTGGGCGAAACTGCCGCGCTCGATCAGCTCGGCGAAGGCCTGATCCTCGGCCTCGATCTCCTCTTCGTAGATCGAGGGCGTGACGATCGCCGCGCATCCCGCATCCTCGAGCCGCAGAATGCCGTCGAGGTCGCGCGACAGCGGCGAGGCGGAGGCGACGATCGGGTGCTCGAGATCGAGGCCGAGATATCGGGTCGCGAGCTTCATCACGCGTCTTCCCAGTTCGGCAGGAACCGGCTGCCGTCGCGGCTCGCGAGATCCTCATAGACCCGGAACCGCTCGTCGATCGCCGCCTGGGCCTGGCGCAGCAGATGAGCGGCACGTTCGGGGCTGCTCTGGGCAAGCGCGCGATAGCGCAGCTCGCGAAGCGCGAAGTCCTCGAGCTTCAACCGCGGGCGCGGACTGTCGAGCCGGAACGGATTCTGGCCGCTGCGCCGCCGCGTCGGATCGTAGCGGAACAATGGCCAGTAGCCGGCGGCGGCCGCGCGCGCCTGCTGCTTCATGCCGTAGCGCATGTCGATGCCGTGGGCGATGCAGTGGGAGTAGGCGAGGATCAGCGACGGTCCCGGATAGGCCTCGGCCTCGCGCAGGGCGATCAGGGTCTGCTCGGCGTTGGCGCCCATGGCGACCTGGGCCACGTAGACATAGCCGTAGGCGATCGCCTGCAGGGCGAGGTCCTTGCGCGGAACCGCCTTGCCGGCGGCGGCGAACTTGGCCATCGCCCCGAGCGGGGTCGCCTTCGAGGCCTGGCCGCCGGTGTTGGAATAGACCTCGGTGTCGAGGACCAGAAGATTGACGTTGCGGTCCTGGGCGAGGACATGGTCGAGGCCGCCATAGCCGATGTCGTAGGCCCAGCCGTCGCCGCCGATGATCCAGACGCTGCGCCGGACGAGGAAGTCGATCAGGCCCAGAAGGTCGACGGAGTGGGTGTCGGCGCGGCCTTCGAGCTTGTCCCTGAGCGCGGCGATGCGCTCGTACTGGGCGGCGAATTCGCTCTCGGTGACCTGGGGCGCATCGAGGATCGCGCCGGCGAGGTCCGCGCCGACGGTGGCGGCGAGCCGCGCCAGAAGCGCGCGCGCGATCTCGGTCTGCTTGTCGATCGCCAGCCGGTAGCCAAGGCCGAATTCGGCGTTGTCCTCGAACAGCGAGTTCGACCAGGCGGGCCCGCGACCGTCGGCCCCGGCGCGCCATGGCGTCGTCGGCAGGTTGCCGCCATAGATCGACGAGCAGCCGGTCGCGTTGGCGATCTGCAGCCGGTCGCCGAACAGCTGGCTGAGCAGCTTCAGATACGGCGTCTCGCCGCAACCGGCGCAGGCGCCGGAGAACTCGAACATCGGCTCCAGGAACTGGACGCCGCGCACATTGGCGAAATTGACCCGCGAGCGCATCGGGAGCGGAATCTTCTCGAACACCGCGATGTTGCGCCGCTCGGCGTCGAGAAGCGGCTCCTTGGCGACCATGTTGATCGCCTTGCGGCCGGGATCGGTCGGGCTGATGGCCGGGCAGTTCTCGACGCAGATGGCGCAGCCGGTGCAGTCCTCGACATAGACCTGGAGCCGATAACGGCTGCCCGGAAAGCCGCGCGCGTTGACCGGCGCGGAGGCGAAGCCCGCCGGCGCGTCGGCGATCGCGTCGGCCTCGTAGTATTTCGCCCGGATGACGCTGTGCGGACAGACGATCGCGCACTGGCCGCACTGGATGCAGAGATCGGCGTCCCAGGCCGGCACCTCGACGGCGATGCTGCGTTTCTCGAATGCGGTCGTGCCGGACGGAAACGTCCCGTCGACCGGCATCGCGCCGACCGGGATGTCGTCGCCGCGCCCGGCCATCATCGCCGCGGTGACCCGCCTGACGGCGTCGGGAGCATCGCCGGGTATCGGCGAGGCCAGCTCGATGGTCCCGGTGGCCCGGGCCGGCACCTCGATCTCCTCCAGCGCCTCGAGCGCGCGATCGACGGCGGCGAAGTTCTTCTCGACGATGGTGCCGCCCCGGCGGCCATAGGCCTTGCGGATCGAGTCCTTGATCGCGGCAACCGCCCGGTCGCGATCGAGAACGCCCGAGATTGCGAAAAAGCAGGTCTGCAGGATGGTGTTGACCCGGGGGCCGAGGCCGAGCTCGCGGGCAACGCCGGTCGCGTCGATCGCGAACAGCCGCAGCCGCTTTTCGATGATCGTGCGCTGCACCGGGCGCGGCAGCTTCATCCACACCTCGGCGGCGGCGAACGGCGCGTTGACAAGGAATGTCGCGCCGGGAGCGGCGAGGCCCAGAATGTCGCGTTTCGAAAGGATGTCGAAAGCATGACAGGCGACGAAGTCGGCCGAGCGGACGAGATAGGGCGCGCGGATCGGCCCGGCGCCGAAGCGCAGATGCGACACCGTTTCCGCGCCTGACTTGTGGGAATCGTAGACGAAGTAGCCCTGGGCGAAGCGGTCGGGCGCTTCGGCGAGGATTTTCACGCTCGCCTTGTTGGCGCCGACGGTGCCGTCCGAGCCGAGGCCGAAGAACACCGCGCGCCTCGTCCCTTCGGGCTCGATGTCGAAGGCGTCGTCCCAGGCAAGGCTCGAGTTCGACACATCGTCATGGATGCCGATGGTGAAGCCCGACTTCGGCCGCGGCGCGGCAAGCTCGTCGAACACCGCCTTCGCCATCCCGGGGTGGAACTCCTTGGACGAGAGTCCGTACCGGCCGCCGACGATCGTCGCCGTCCGCCCCGACGCCGCATAGGCCGTAACCACGTCCTGGAACAGCGGCTCGCCGCCGGCGCCCGGCTCCTTGGTGCGGTCGAGAACGGCGATGCGCCCGACCCGCCTCGGCATGGCGGCGAGGAGATCGGCGGCGGAAAACGGCCGGTAGAGGAGGACCTGCAGGGCACCGACCTTCTCGCCCCTGGCGGCAAGCCACAGCGCCGTCTCGCGCACCACCTCGGCGCCCGAACCCATGGCGACGACGACCCGTTCGGCCTCCGGATCGCCGTCATACCGGAACAGGGCGTAGGCGCGCCCGGTGAGGCCGGCGAACCGCTCCATTTCGGCCTTAACGATGCCGGGCAGCGCCGCGTAGAACGGGTTCACCGTCTCGCGCGCCTGGAAATAGGTGTCGGGATTGTGCGCGGTGCCGCGAACGAACGGGTTTGCCGGGCTGAGCGCCCGGGCGCGATGGGCGCGCACGAGATCGTCGTCGATCATCGCCCGGATCGCTTCGTCGGGGACCAGCGAGAGCTTGTTGATCTCGTGCGAGGTCCTGAAGCCGTCCATGAAATGGATGAACGGCACGCGCGAGCCGAGCGTCGCGGCCTCGGCGATCAGCGCGAGGTCGTGCGCTTCCTGCACCGAGCACGCACCCAGCATCGCGAACCCCGCGGCCCGCACGGCCATGATGTCCTGATGATCGCCGAAGATCGAGAGCGCCTGGGTCGCGATCGACCGGGCGGCGACATGGAACACGGTCGGCGTCAGCTCGCCGGCGATCTTGAACATGTTGGGCAGCATCAGGAGCAGGCCCTGCGAGGCGGTGAAGGTCGTGGTCAGCGCGCCACTCTGCAGCGAGCCGTGAACCGCGCCGGCGGCCCCGGCCTCCGACTGCATCTCCTGAACGACCGGAACGTTGCCCCAGATGTTGGTGACGCCGGCCGCCGACCATTCGTCCGCCAGCTCCGCCATCGGCGAAGACGGCGTGATCGGATAGATGGCGCAGATCTCGTTCACCCGATAGGCGATGTGGGCGACGGCGGTGTTGCCATCCATGATGTCGGTGGTCATGTTCGGGCTCATCCGCGCAGCTTGAACCGGGCCGGCATCCGCACCTCGCCCGCGGCGTCGGCGGGCCGGCTCTCGGCGATCATGTCGATCGCGTGACACGGGCACTGGTCGAAGCACACCGCGCAGCCGGTGCACAGGTCGAGATCCACCTTGTATCGCCGTCCCCTGCCGAGCCCGATGATCGCCTGCTCGGGGCAGGCGGCCAGGCAATTGTCGCATTCAAAGCAGTTGCCGCAGGAAAGGCAGCGGTCCGACTCGTACCGCGCCTGGTCCTGGCTGATGCCGGCGACGACCTCCCTGAACCCGTGGCGCAGCTCGACCGGCAGCTCGCTCGGCCGCGACCGGCCGGCATCGAGGAACAGCGGCAGGTTGAGCTGATCGAGACCGATCACGGAGGGCTTGTCCGACGCCGCGTAGGCGCCGCCCCTGAGCCAGGCGTCGATCGCGCGGGCCGCCTTCTTGCCGTGGCCGGTGGCCGCGGTCATGGTCATCGGGCCGCCGATCAGGTCGCCGCCGGCGAAGATGCCCGGCTCGCCGGTCATCAACTGGTCATCGACGACCAGGCTGCTGTCGCCGGCGATCTCGATGCCCCGAACGCCGCGCAGGAAGTCGACCTCGGCGTGCTGGCCGAGGGCGAGGACCATGGCGTCGACCGGCAGGGTCTCGAACTCGCCGGTCGGGGTGAGCGAGCCGTCATCGCCGAGCTCGATGCGTTCGACGGTGAGGCCCTCATCGCCAAAACGCGTCGGGCTGGTCAGCCATTTGGCCTTGACGCCTTCGAGGAACGCCTCGTCGGCCTCATAGGGATCGGCGCGCATATGGGCGCGGTCGCGGCGGTAGACGAGGATCGCCTCGTCCGCGCCGAGGCGCCGGGCGACCCGGGCCGCGTCCATCGCCGTGTTGCCGCCGCCGACGACGGCGACCACGCGGCCGAGCCGGGGCGCGCGGCCCGCCTCGACCTCCTCCAGCATCCTCACCGCGTCGATCATCGGCAGGCCGTCCTTGGCCGGAATGTCGAGATGATTGCCGGCATGGGTGCCGATGGCGACGAAGACGGCGTCGAAGCCGCCCCGCGCCCTCTCGGCCTCGACATCCTCGACCCTGGTGTTCATCGTGAAGGCGGTGCCGATGGCCTCGATGCGGGCGATTTCGCCGACAAGCTCGGCCCGCGGCAGGCGGTAGGCGGGGATGCCGTAGTGAAGCATGCCGCCGGGCTCGGCCATCGCATCGCGGATCTCGACGCCATGGCCGATGCGCCGCAAATGCCACGCGCAGGCAAGGCCGGCGGGCCCGGCGCCGACGATCAGCACCCGCTTGCCGGTGTCCGCTCCGGGCCTGACCTGCCAGCCCCGCTCGCGCGCGAGGTCGCCGAGGAAGCGCTCGACGGCGTGGATCGCGACCGCGTCGTCGAGCCCCTTGCGGTTGCAGCTCGTCTCGCACGGGTGATAGCAGGCGCGTCCGTGCGCCCCGGGAAGGGGATTGTCCTCAACCAGCTTGCGCCAGGCCGCCTCGAAGTCGCCGTCGCGCGCGTGGGCGAGCCAGGCCTGGATGTTCTCGCCCGTCGGGCAGGCGTGGTTGCAGGGCGGCAGGTGATTGACCCAGACCGGATGCTGCCATCTGACCGGCCCCGCCCCTCGTCCGACAGTCTCCTGGAGGACCGGCGTCAGATCCTTGGGGATCAGGCTCATCGAGCGTTTCTCCGGCAAACCGCAACCCCGGCGACATCGCCGGCAAGGCTACCATGATGTTCGACGAAGCCACAAAAGCCGCTCCCGGCGGCAGGGCGCATTGACGTGGGTCAATCGCGCGCCGCGCCGGCGTGGACCACGGACGGGCGCCGGCTTGCCAGGCGCCGCGAGCCCATGGAGCCCGATCCCGAAAACCGGGAACAACCTCTGGGACACGATCATCCGCAATCTGGGAGCTGGACCAACAACCCGAATTTGTCGAAGTGGCTGTGGTTCTAGAGCGCCGCCGACCCGCGGTCCTGCTCGACGATGTCGCGCAAGCTGGAAACCTCGCTGATCACGGCCATGTCGCGGCGGATGACCACGCCATGGTTGCGCAGGCGCTGGAAGACGCGCGACAGGGACTCGGCCTTCATTCCGAGCTTCGCGGCGATGAGCGACTTTTCATATGGGAGCCTGACCGCGCAGGTGCCCTTTTCGACCGTGCACTGCGCGGCGAGAAACTCGGCGACGCGCTGGATGCCCGACAGCCCCTTCATCTGCTCGATTTCATCGATGAGCCGGCGGGCCTGGCGCGAGATCGAAGCGAGCATGGTCAGCGCGATCTGCGGGTCATCGGCGATCCGGCGCACCAGATGATCGACCGGGAACACCGCCACCCGCACATCCGTGACCGCTTCGGCGTTCGCCGGATAATCCTCGCCCGCGAGCGCCGCGATTTCGGCGAAGCTTTCTCCCCTGGTGAACACACCGATGACCGCCTCGTCGCCGCGCGGCGTGATCCGGAAAATTTTCACCCAGCCGTCCAGCACCACGAAAAACGCCGTTGCGCGATCGTGCTGGGCGAACAGCGTCTGGCCGCGTTCCAGCTCGACAATGCGGGCCGAAGCGACGAAGTCGGCGAACAGCGCCGCGTCGAGACCGCTGAACAGCGATGCCGATTTCAGGGTTGCGGTGAGTTCCGCGCGGTGTTGGTGTGGCATGCAAGCCCGACGCCGTCGGTTGACCTCTACCGGGGGACCGTGTCATCGCCGCCCGGATTTGTCCATGCGCAAGCCCGCGCCCCGCCGGCCCGGCGATGTTCCGACATCACGGTTGCGCGGTTGACGGACGTCAATTACATGACCGCGACAGTGCTGCACTGTTGATCGCAGCTCGGGCGCCGGCCCCGGCGTGAAGCGCGGCCGGCGAGCTGACGAGAACCAACCGCTCCCGGGGGCGCCCTCGTGTCGACGGCAATCAGGATCAGCCGGGCGCCGGAAATGACCGGGCTCTTCATCGCTGTCCTGCTGTGCCTCATGGCCGAGGCGGCCGCGCAGGGCAACGAGCGCCCACTTCTCGGCAAGTTTCTGGCGCGGATCGCGCCGGCCGAGCTGGCTCCCGGCGCCACCGGGTTGGGGCCAATCAGAACCGACATCCCGGTCGCCCCGGTGCTGAAGAACGCCGAGACCATCGCCTGGGTGTTCCTCACCTCCGATTTCGTCTCGACCACCGGCTATTCCGGCAAGCCGATCCACACCCTTGTCGCGATCGACGAGGACGCGGTGCTCACCGGCGTGCGCCTGATCGAGCACTCCGAGCCGATTGTCCTCATCGGCATTCCGGATTCCCGGATTCGCGCCGCGACCGAAAGCTACGTCGGTCTGGACATCAGGGCCGAGGCCGCGAGCGGTGGTGAGGCGCACGAGCTCGAGATCATCTCCGGCGCCACCGTGACGGTGATCGTGATCGAGGACTCGGTCGTGCGCTCCGCCATCAAGGTCGCCCGCGCCCTCGGCCTCGGCGGTCTGGCGCCGCGGCTCGCCGCCGGACCGCGGTTCGAGATCGATCCCGATCTGACCGCCACGCAGGACTGGCAGACGCTCGCCGCCGACCGGTCGATCGCTCGCCTGTCGCTCGATGTCGGCCAGATCAACGACGCCTTCCGCGCCGCGGGCGACGACAAGGCCGCGGCGAGGCCGGAGCCCGGCGGCGACGACGAGACCTTCATCGACCTTCACACGGCGATGGTTTCGGTCCCGGCGATCGGCCTCAGCGTTCTCGGCGAGGCCGAATTCAGGAACCTCGGCGCAAATCTCGCCGCTGGCGACCATGCGATCCTGGTCGCCGCGCGCGGCCGCTATTCCTTCAAGGGCTCGGGCTATGTGCGCGGCGGCCTGTTCGACCGCATCGCGGTCATACAGGGCGACAATTCGATCCGCTTCCGCGACCGCCAGCACCGCAGGATCGGCCGCATTGCCGCCGCGGGCGCGCCGGCATTGAACGAAGTCGACATCTTCACCATTCCGGCCGGCGCCGGCTTCGACCCCGCGGCGCCGTGGCGCCTCCAGCTCCTGGTGCAGCGCGCGGTGGGGCCGATCGAGAAATCGTTCCTCACCTTCGATCTCGGCTACCGCCTGCCGGACCGATATCTGCGCCCGGTGGCCGGCGCCCCGGCACCCGAGGCGGCGCCCGGCTCGGCCGCCGAGGAGGAGGCCGCGGCCAAGCAGGCGCTGTGGCAGCGGATCTGGCGCGAGCGCCGGGTCGAGATCGCCGTTCTGGCGGCGGCGCTCGGCGTTCTCACCGCATTCTTCTTCTTTCAGTTGCCGCTCACCCGCAACGAGTCCGCCGTCTTCTGGTTCCGGATCGGCTTCTTGACCTTCGTCCTCGTCTGGCTCGGCTGGACCGCCAAGGCCCAGCTCTCGGTGGTCAATGTGCTGGCCTTCATGAGCGCGCTTGCGACCGACTTCAGCTGGGATGCGTTCCTGATCGACCCGCTGGTGTTCATCCTGTGGTTCTCGGTCGCCGCCTCCCTGGTGTTCTGGGGCCGCGGCGCCTTCTGCGGCTGGCTGTGCCCGTTCGGCGCGCTGCAGGAGCTCACGAACCGCCTCGCCAAGCTTGCCCGGATACCGCAGCTCACCATCCCGTGGGGCCTGCACGAGCGACTATGGCCGCTGAAATATGTGATCTTCCTCGGCCTGTTCGGCGGCTCGCTTTACTCGCTCGCGTTCGCCGAGACCCTGGCCGAGGTCGAGCCGTTCAAGACCGCGATCATCCTCAGGTTCGACCGCACCTGGCCCTATGTCGCCTTCGCGGTCGGCCTGCTGGTGGTCGGCCTGTTCATCGAACGCTTCTATTGCCGATATCTCTGCCCGCTCGGTGCCGCGCTCGCGATCCCGTCGAAGCTCAGGGTGTTCGAATGGATGAAGCGCTACCGCGAATGCGGCAGTCCCTGCCAACGCTGCGCCGGGGAATGCATGGTCCAGGCGATCCATCCCGACGGCCACATCGACGTCAACGAGTGCCTCTACTGCATGCACTGCCAGGTTCTGTACCAGCACGACCGCAAGTGCCCGGTCTGCATCAAGAAACGCGAAAGCCGCGAGCGCTACTTCGCGCGCAATGCGGACCTGCGTCCGGGCGCCGGAAGCGCGCCCGGCGCCGGTTGATTCCATGCAATTCCCACACGGAGGACCACAGCAATGACGACATCCAGGCAAAACCATCCCGCGACCGGACAAGGCGGCGACCTTTCGCGGCGCGACATGCTGGGCGGAACCGCGAAGACGGCGCTTCTCGCCGGGGCCGCCGGCGCCGGCGGCGGCGCCCTGCTCGCGCCCGTGGCGGCGACGCCCGCCCGCGCCCAGGCCGGCGGCCAGCATCACGTGCTCGAGCCCGGCGAGCTCGACGAATATTACGGCTTCTGGTCGAGCGGCCAGTCCGGAGAGCTGCGCATCGTCGGCTTTCCCTCGATGCGCGAGCTGATCCGGGTGCCGGTGTTCAACCGCTGCAGCGCCACCGGCTGGGGCATCACCAACGAGAGCAGGAAGATTCTGACCGAGGGGCTGCTCCCCGAAACGCGCCAGTTCCTCGCCGCGCGCGGCCTCGAGACCTACCAGAACGGCGACCTCCACCATCCGCACATGTCGTTCACCGACGGCACCTATGACGGCCGCTACGTGTTCATGAACGACAAGGCCAACACCCGCGTCGCCCGGGTCCGCTGCGACGTCATGAAGTGCGACAAGATCATCGAGATTCCGAACGCCAGCGACATTCACGGGCTGCGGCCGCAGAAATTCCCGCGCACCGGCTATGTGTTCGCCAATGGCGAGCACCGCATTCCGCTCCCGAACGACGGCATGGTGCTCGATGAACCGGAAAAGTACGTCGCGATCTTCACCGCCATCGACGGCGACACGATGGAGGTCAAGTGGCAGGTGATCGTCGACGGCAATCTCGACAATTGCGACGCCGACTACCAGGGCAAATACGCCATCTCGACCTGCTACAATTCCGAAGAGGGCGTGACCCTCGCCGAGATGACCGAAAGCGAGACCGACTGGGCGGTAATCTTCAACATCGCGCGGATCGAGGACGGCGTCGCCTCGGGTGATTACACCGAGCACAACGGCATTCCCGTCCTCGATGGAAGGCACGGCTCGCGCTACACCGCCTATGTGCCGATCCCCAACAGCCCGCATGGCTGCAACACCGCCCCCGACGGGCGGTATGTGGTCATCAACGGCAAGCTGTCGCCGACCGTGACCGTGCTCGACGTCACCAGGTTCGAGGCGCTGTTCGAGGACGGGGCCGATCCGCGCTCGTGCGTCGCCGCCGAGCCGGAACTCGGCCTCGGCCCGCTCCACACCGCGTTTGACGGTGCGGGCAACGCCTACACCACGCTGTTCCTCGACAGCCAGATGGTGAAATGGAACCTCGATCTCGCGGTCCGGCAGTATGCCGGCGAGGACATCGATCCGATCCTCGCCAAGACCGACGTCCATTACCAGCCGGGGCACAATCACTCGAGCATGGGCGAAACCAGGGAGGCGGACGGCAAGTGGCTGGTGTCGCTCAACAAGTTCTCGAAGGACCGGTTCATCAATGTCGGTCCACTGAAGCCGGAGAACGAGCAGCTGATCGACATCTCGCTCGACCAGCCGGTGCTGGTCCACGACGGCCCGACCTTCGCCGAGCCCCATGACTGCATCATTGTCCGCACCGACATCGTCAATCCGCTGTCGATCTGGAACCGGGACGATCCGATGTGGGAGGACGCCCGCCGCCAGGCCGAGGCGGATGGCGTCGACCTGGAGGACGGGGCCGAAGAGCCGATCCGCGACGGCAACAAGGTGCGGGTCTACATGTACTCGATCGCGCCCGAGTTCAGCCTGTCGCAGTTCACGGTCAAGCAGGGCGACGAGGTCACGATCTACCTCACCAATCTCGATGATGTTGACGACCTCACCCACGGCTTCACCCTCGGCAACCACGGCATCGCCTTCGAGGTCGGCCCGCAGGCGACGGCATCGGTCACCTTCACCGCCGACCGTCCGGGGGTCCACTGGTACTACTGCCAGTGGTTCTGCCACGCGCTGCACATGGAAATGCGCGGGCGCATGATCGTCGAGCCAAGGTCGGCCTGATGATCCGGCGCGCCCTCCTCGCCGCCGCGATCGCCGCCGCCTGGCTCGGCGCGGCCGAGGCACGCGACTGGCATGTTCCGGCCGCGGAGGGCGCGCTGGCGCAATTTCTGGACCGGGCCGCGGCCGGCGACGCGCTGCGGCTCGCGGCCGGTCTCCACCGCGGCCCGGTTCTCCTCGACAGGCCGGTCTCGCTCGTCGGCGAGCCGGGCGCGCGGATCGACGGCGGCGGCGCCGGCAGCGTGATCACCGTCGATGCCGCCGGCGTCACCGTCTCCGGGCTCGAGGTCACCGGATCGGGCTCATCGGCACAGACCCTCGATTCCGGGATCAAGCTCACCAAGCGGGCCGCGCGCGCGCTGGTCCTCGACAACCGGATCGTCGGCAATCTCGTCGGTGTCGATATTCACGGCGCGCGCGACGCGGTGGTCAGGGGCAACACCATCATCGGGCGCCGCGACCAGCGGATGAACGAGCGCGGCAACGCCATCTATGTCTGGAACGCCCCGGGCGCGGTGGTCGAAGCCAACAAGGTGCGCTTCGGCCGCGACGGCATCTTCGTCAACACCAGCCGCGACAACCGCTTCATCGCCAACACCTTCGAGAACCTGCGCTTCGCCATCCACTACATGTACGCCGACGGCGGCGAGGTCTCCGGAAATCTGAGCCGCAACAACCATATCGGCTATGCGCTGATGAATTCGCGCGATCTCGCGGTCACCGGCAACGTCTCGGACGGCGACCGCGACCACGGTATCATGCTCAACTATGTCAACGACGCCCGCGTCGAGGGCAATTTCGTGACCGGCGGCGGCGAGAAGTGCCTGTTCATGTACAACGCCCACAAGAACCGCATCGCCGGCAACCGGTTCGAGGGCTGCCCGATCGGCGTCCACTTCACCGCCGGCTCCGAGCGCAACGCCATC
>Ga0326597_10004765_pt1 | contig 18963 bp, 21 predicted proteins | sample RVTome_12_FD_203789 | JGI IMG/M metagenome (GOLD analysis project Ga0326597, IMG submission 203789) | Soil microbial communities from uranium-contaminated site in the Upper Colorado River Basin, Wyoming, United States - RVT100D185 | ecosystem: Environmental > Terrestrial > Soil > Contaminated >... | reverse complement strand
CGAGTCCGCCTTCATGGTGGCGGACACGCTCGGCTGGCGCCTCGAGGATGTCGTCGAGACCCTCGAGCCGGTGATCGCGACCGATCGCAAGAAGACCGAGTTCTACAGCGTCGAGAAGGGCTACGCGCTGGGACTCAAGCAGACCGCGCGCGGCGTAATGAACGGCCAGGAAGTGATCCGCCTCGACCTTGAAATGTCGCTCGGCGCCAGGGATGCTCGTGACCTCATCGAGATCGATGCTAAACCGCCGATTCGGCTGATAATCCCCGGCGGAATCCAGGGCGATGTCGCAACAGCTTCCATCATGGCAAACTGCGTGCCTGCGATTGCCCGTAGCCGTCAGACCGGATTGTTGGCGATGCGTGACTTGCCTCTGCTTCCGTACTACCGCCCCAAGCCGGTGTCGCGCGACTTCGCCTAGCGACGAGTCCGTTCGTCTGGACCTGCCGACAAACACGCGGCACCCCCGAAAGCTGTCTTCGCACTGGACTCGTGCCTTACCCTTGTCTCAGGAGGCGCCATGACATCGATTCTTGAGACCTACATCGTTTCACATCCTGAGTCTGCCCGCCTTTACGATGAGTCGCTGCAAGTGTTCCCGTCCGGAGTCACGCACGACGTCCGCTACTTGCAGCCTTTTCCGATCTTCGTCGACCACGCCGCCGGCAGCCGCAAATGGGACGCCGATGGCAACGAGATTGTCGACTACGTCATGGGCCACGGCGCACTGTTCATGGGTCATACTCACCCCGCGATCACCTCTGCCATCGTCGAGCAAGCCCGGAGAGGCACTCATTTCGGTGCCAACCACCGCCTGGAGGTCACATGGGGTGGTCTGGTGCGCGAATTAATCCCCTGCGCGGAAGAAGTGCGGTTTACCAGCAGCGGCACCGAGGCTACTTTGATGGCCATACGTCTGGCGCGCGCCTACACCGGCCGTGATCGCCTCCTGAAATTCGATCAGCACTTCCACGGCTGGCATGACGGCGTCGTCGGCTCGCGCTCGCCCGAAGACGAGCACCCCCACGCGGCCGGAGTACCTGCTGCGACACTGTCGAACACGATCAGCGTTCCGCAGGGTGACATCCACCTCGTCGACGACAAGCTCGCGGCAGGGGATGTCGCCGCTGTCATCCTGGAACCAATGGGAGCTTCGTGGGGAACGCTACCGCTTCGTCCGGATTTCCTGCGCGATTTGCGTGAACTGACCACGAAACACGGTGTTGTCCTGATTTTCGACGAAGTGGTGACAGGGTTTCGGGTGTCCCCCGGGGGCACTCAGGCCCGCTACGGCGTCACGCCAGATCTGACGTCGCTGGCGAAGATCCTGGCCGGCGGGATGCCCGGCGGCGCCGTCTGTGGTCGCCGCGACATCCTCTCGATGATCGAGTTTCGTGACGGACGCTGGAATGCCGATCAGCGCGTGCAGCATCCCGGTACCTTCAACGCTAATCCAGTGTCCTCCGCCGCTGGTACCGCAATGCTGGAGATGGTAAGGACCGGCGACCACCACACGCGCGCCGATTCACTGAACGAGAAGCTGATCCGTGGGCTCAACGAAACGCTTGGCCGCGCGGCGGTTGCGGGTTGCGCCTACGGACTCGCGTCCTATTTCCACATCGCGCTAGGTGGCGATCTTAGCCCTCTCGCCGACGGCATAGAGTGGACGGGCCCCGGCGCGCCGGCGCGCACCCTGGGGGACACCGTCGGGGGTCTCAAGCGCGGGATGCTCAACCACGGCGTCGACCTGATGGGCGGCAGCGGAGGATTTGTATCTGGTGTCCACACCGAGGCCGATATCGAGACCACCCTGGCCGCGTTCGAGGCGACGCTGGGCCAACTGAAGGACGAAGAAATCCTGTAAGGTCGTTAGTACAACTACTGCTGGATCAGACCTATGATATTGCCCTCTGGATCGGCCGCTTGGGCGACGGTCGGTCCGTTGGGTGTGTCGAAGGGCTCCATTACACGCCGGCCGCCAAGCGATTCAGCTTTGGCCAGGGACTCCTGCAGGTTCGCGACCTGCACGTAAAGAACCATTCGCGGTTCCACATCGCCGGTGATGCCGCCCCCGATCCCCTCTGGGCCACCAATGCCTGCCTCCACGAATCCGTAGCGCAGGCCGTTTTCCGCATCGATCTTCCAGCCGAATAGCTCGCGGTAGAACTCTTGCAGCGCCGCCGGATTCCGGCCTCGGATTTCGAAAAAGACGACTGGTCTTGTCATGTGAAACGCATCATAACTCATGAGCAACCGCATGGGCGCCAGCTATGCCGGTGCTATACTGAAATCACTCTGGAGGTACCCTTGCGCGGTCGTGACCTGCTATCTATCGCTGACCTTTCGCCATCTGAACTCGAGCTGATTCTCGAAACTGCCATGGCGCTGAAGGACGGTGGTCGCCAGCCCCTGTTGGCAGGCAAGACACTCGCCCTCGTTTTCGAGAAACCTTCGCTGCGTACCCGCGTTTCCTTTGATGTGGCCATGCGACACCTGGGCGGCGATTGCTTGTACCTCTCGCCGCCTGAGGTCGGTCTGGGCCAGAGGGAATCTCCGGAAGACGTCGCTCGGGTACTGAGCCGCTATGTGGACTGCATTGCCGCGCGAACCTTCACCCAACAGACCGTGCAGGTCTTGGCGGAGTATGCGGATGTGCCGGTGATCAATGCCCTCTCGGAGGAAGAACACCCGTGCCAGGCTCTCGCTGATCTCCTGACGGTGCGAGAGCAGAAGGGCAAACTCGCGGGGGTCACGCTTACATATATCGGAGATGGAAACAACGTGGCGAATTCTTTGGCCCTGGCCGGCGCGATGAGCGGCATGCGAATTCGCTTCGCCTCGCCGCAAGGATACGAGGTCCCTCGGGAGGTGCTCGCCAGGGCCGAGGCGCTGGCGGCGGGCAGCGGCGCGTCCGTCGAACAACTCCACGACCCGGCGGAAGCCGTGAACAATAGCGATGTGGTCTACACGGATGTCTGGGCAAGTATGGGCCAGGAACGCGAGGGTTCCGAGCGCAAAGAAGCCTTCGCCGGCTACTCCGTGGACGAAAAGCTGATGTCAAAAGCTAAGCCAGACGCGATCTTCATGCACGACCTTCCGGCACACCGCAGTGAGGAAGTATCCGCCGCAGTGATCGACGGCCCGCAATCGCGCGTGTTCGATCAGGCCGAGAATCGGTTGCACGCCCAGAAGGCCGTGCTCGCGCTGCTAATGAGTGACGAGGCCGTGGCCTAGTGGGTTTCCTCGACACTGTCAGCGATTCGCTGGATCAGTTTCGGCCAGCCAGCGTCATCGATGTCCTCAGCATCGCCGTGGTGCTGTACCTTGCCTTCCTGTTGCTCAAGGGAACGACCGCGATGTCCTTGTTGCGCGGAATGCTCATCGTCATCATCGGCGCAGTCATCCTGGTCGAGGCTCTGAACCTCACTGTGCTTAGCTGGCTCCTGCGGAACTCATTCCCGGCCCTGCTCATCGGCCTCCCGATCATCTTCCAGAGCGAGATTCGGCGCTTCCTGGAGCGTGTCGGGCGCACGGGCCGCTGGCCGTGGCCGGGCCGCGCTCTGTACGAGAATATCGTCGAATGCATCGCGGAAGCATCGGGCCAGATGGCGGACCGGCGGGTCGGGGCCATCATTGTCGTCGAGCGCGAGACAGGGCTCGAAGACTACATCGACACCGGCGTTAAGCTCGACGCTTACTGCTCCACCAAGTTGCTCCTTAGCATCTTCTACCCGAACTCCGCCCTCCACGACGGCGCCGCCATCATCCGCGAAGAACGCGTCGTGGCGGCTGGCGCCACGCTGCCACTGTCCGAGCGCATGGACGGCTTCCACGGTACGCGTCACCGGGCAGCGCTCGGCATCACCGAACGAACCGACGCCGTCTCAGTCGTAGTGTCCGAAGAGACGGGACAGATTTCAATCGCCGCAAACGGACGCGTAATATCAAACCTTGATGGTCCCCGGCTGCGCGGGATTCTCCGCAGCCTGTTGTTGCCACAGATGGAACTCGACCGCCCCTCCGGCCGGCGGATCCCGAGAGTGAGCCGCTAGCCGGCGGATGGAGCAACCCTTGCGAATGCTGCAGGAGACAGGGCTCTTCCTCGCGGCGGTAGTGCGAACAACGCTGAAGTCGGTCCGCGAAAACAGTGGGCTGGCCGCGCTGTCGGTCGTGCTGGCGTTCGGCATCTGGATCTTCGTCACCGACGCTGAGAATCCAACCGAGACGCGAGTGCTGCCCGTCGATATCCCGGTACAGGCCGTTAAAGTGCCCGACGATGTAGCCGTTGCCGAGCCTCTCGCTCCGGTTCGCGTTCGCGTGAGAGTGGCCGAAGATGTACTGGAGAGTCTTAGCCCTGCGGATTTCGAGGCAACAGTCGATCTCGACGGCTTGACCGTGGGTGAGTACGAATTGCCAGTCGAAGTAAGAGCTTTCACCAGCCGGGGTGGCCTGCGCGTTGAGGACGTCCTTCCCGGCGTCATCGACGTGCGCCTGGCCCAGCTCACCAACAAATCGGTTCCCGTCGTGATCGATGTGTCCGGCGAGCCCCCCAGCGGGTTCGTCATGAGTGCACCCGAACCGGATGACGAGACAGTGTTCGTCACGGGTCCTCAGGAACAGGTGGACCAGGTCACACAGGCGATCGCGACGATCGACGTGGCTGCCCGAAGCGAGACCGTAGACCAGGCGGTACGGCTCAGCCCGCGCGATGGGCGAGGTATCCTGGTTCCCGGCGTAACCATCGAGCCGTCGCTCACCGGCATCAGGATCGAGATCGATCAAGAGAAGTTCAGTCGGTCGGTAGCCGTGAGCCCTGATATCGCGGGCGCGCCCGAGTTGGGCTACAACGTCGTCGGCGTTTCAGTGAACCCGGCAGCGGTCACTGTGCGGGGAGAGCAGGCATTCATCGAGGGCACTATCTCCGTCCCCACCAAACCCGTCAGTATCGCCGGAGCCACCGAAGACATAGTGCGTACTGTCTCACTCGATTTGCCGTCGGGCGCCGAGGTCACAGGCGGCGTACCAGTTGTGACCGTCACGGTGAACATCGAACCTGCACAGGGATTGCTGACGTTCAGCGTCCCGGTTACTGCTACCGGTTTGGGTGAAAACGTCGTGATCCAGGGTGGGCTACCGTCCGTGATTGTGACTCTTTTTGGCGAGTTGCCAGACCTGCAGGCCTTGTCGCCTTCAGACATCAGCGCCACAGTCGATCTGGCCGGTCAAGGCGCCGGCGCACACCGAGAGGCGATCGAGGTAACCACGGTGAGTGGTCTCACCGTGCAGTCGGTCTCGCCCCCGGAGATCGACATCGTGCTGGGGAGCCGTTAGCCATGCCTGAGGCAGAGTCCGTTTCCCCAACCATCGTGACCACGCGGAAGCCGGTCGTGGCAATCGTCGGCCGGCCGAACGTCGGCAAGTCAACGCTTTTCAACCGACTGGTCGGGCAGCGGCAGGCGATCACCGAGGACATCCCGGGCACCACGCGCGACCGCCTGTACGGGGAGGTCGAATGGAAGGACGCCAGATATGACCTCATCGACACCGGCGGGCTCGAACCCGATTCGACCGAGGGGTACCCGGCGCTGATCCGCGATCAGGTCCAGGTCGCGATGGCCGAGGCGCACGCCATCCTTTTCGTGGTCGACGCTACTACGGGTGTGACTGCGTCAGACGCCGAGATTGCAGAACAGCTGAGGCGCACCGACAAACCCGTGCTCGTGATCGCGAACAAGGGCGACAACCCGGTGCGGCAGGAGTTGGCCGTCGAGTTCTACGAACTCGGCTTGGGTGATCCGATGCCGGTCAGCGCCTACCACGGCCTTGGCGTCCGCGAAGTGCAAGACCGGCTGCTTGAAGTCCTTCCCCGATTCGAGGTCGAAGAGGCCTCTGATGTGCTCAGTCTTGCCGTCGTCGGCAGGCCAAATGTCGGAAAGTCGGCCTTGATCAACACCATCCTCGGGGAGTCCCGAGTCATCGTCAGCGAGATGGCAGGGACAACCCGCGACGCCGTCGACACGCCGTTCGAATACAAGGAACGCAAGATGATGCTCGTTGACACGGCTGGCATCAGGCGCCCTGGCAAGGTCGAAAAGGGCATCGAAAAGTACAGCGTCATGCGCGCCCGCGACGCTATCGAGCGCTCCGATGTCACGGTGCTGGTCCTCGATGCAACGCAGCGCCTGGCGAGCCAGGACCTCCACATCGCCGGTCTGTTGCTGGAGGCGCACAAGGGCATCATCGTGGCGATTAACAAGTGGGACCTCGTGGAGGACACCGACGAGAACCGCAACGATTACGCAAATAGGCTGTTCGTGCGTATGAAATTCGCGCCCTGGGTGCCCCTGGCGTTCATCTCCGCACAAACAGGCCTTAACGTTGAAGGACTCCTCGACCTTGCCGTCGAAGTGCAGGACGCGCGATCGATTCGAATTCCGACCCACGAGGTCAACTCGGCGCTGCGCGAAGCGGTCGCCGCACATCCACCACCTTCCACTGGTCGCCGTCAGCTGCGATTGAAGTATGCAACGCAAGCCGAGATCAGGCCTCCGACATTCATCATTTTCTGCAACGACGCGAGCCTCGTCCACTTCTCTTATCGTAGATACATTGAGAATCACTTCCGTCGGCGGTTCGGATTCGAAGGAACTGCGATACGATTCGAGTACCGGAGCAGGGCTGAATGAACATCGCTGAACTGGCGGCAGTAGTCATCGCTTCCTACCTGGTCGGGTCTATACCGGTCGGCTACCTGATGGTGCGGATCGCTAAAGGCACCGACATCAGGAAGGAAGGCAGCGGCGTCATTGGCGCTACCAACGTCCTCCGTGTGCTCGGCACGAAAGCGTTCGCCGCGTGCATGGTCCTGGACGCCGCCAAGGGATATGTGCCAACCCTCGTCGCCTGGTACATCTTTGGCACGCACGACCTGCAAGTTGCAGCAGGGATTGCAGCGGTGCTCGGCCACGACTTCCCGGTATTCATCGGATTCCGCGGAGGCCGTGGCGTCTCGACCTCCTTTGGCGTCTACGCGGCGTTGGCCTTGCCACTCGCGGTGGGCATGGTCGCCGTGGGCATCTTCATAGTGCTGGCGCTCCGCTACATGAGCGTCATGTCGATGGTCACGGTGCCGGGTGGCGCGCTTGTCCTGCTGCTGCTGGCCGTTTTCCATGTTGAGAATGACTTCACATACACCAAGACCATCTTTGGCGCATTTGCCACGTTCTTCGTCCTCCTCACCCACATCCCGAACATTCGCAGGCTGATCAAAGGCACCGAGCCAAAGATCGGCGAGGGCGCCGAGGGGCGGAGACCGAACGCCAGACCACGTACAACCTAGACAGGAGCCGGATTGACAGACAAACCCGTAGCAAGAGAGGCGGTGGAAGCCGCCGTCAAAGGTCACAACGCAGACTACGTCGAGGTGCGCATCGACGATACGGCCACCACGAGGCTCGTCTATCGGGGCCACGAACTGGAAGAGATCGGAATTACTGAGGCGTTCGGTGGCTGTGCTCGGGCGCTCGTCAACGGTGGTTGGGGCTTCGTCAGCTTCAACGACCCGTCACAACTTCGTCAACGCGTCGAAGAGGCTGTGGCTCAAGCGCGGCACGTTGGCAAGGAAACGAGCCTTCTGGCGGACGTCGCGCCGGTCGTCGATGAGGTCAAGGCCGAGATCCTGAAGGATCCCCGAAAGATCACGCTGTCAACGAAGAAGAAGCTGTTCGACGCCTACAACGACATCATGCTGGGCGTCGAAGGCGTAACCAGCACCAACATCGTCTACTGGGACGGCTGGAAGCGCACCACCTTCGCCAGTTCTGAAGGGTCGTATATCGAGCAAGAGCGCCTCGATGTCGGAACGCGCCTGGCTGCGACCGCCAAACGTAACGGCGATATGCAGCAATCGAGCATGAGCCTCGGGGCGCTTAACGACTTCTCCTACATCGAGACACTCGATGACGCCGCGCTCCTGATCGGCAACCGTGCTGTGGAGCTACTGAACGCCCCGTACGCAGAACCCGGGGTCTACCCCGTCGTGCTCGATCCTGTCCTGGCAGGCGTCTTCTGCCACGAGGCGTTTGGCCACCTCTCGGAATCCGACTTTGTCTACGAGAACGACCGCATGAAGGAGATCATGGTGCTCGGCCGCGAGTTTGGCGGCAAGCACCTGAACATCGTTGATGGCGCCGCGGTGCCTGGCCTCCGGGGCTCGTACAAGTACGACGACGAAGGTACGCCGGCCATGAAAACAGATCTCATTCGCGAAGGCGTCCTGGTTGGGCGACTGCACTCGCGCGAGACCGCCGGCAAGATGCATGAGCCGCCAAGCGGTAACGCCCGCGCAATCGACTACCGCTTCCCGCCGATCGTACGGATGACGAACACCTACATAGAGCCGAGCACATCCACCTTCGAGGAGATCATTGGTGACATAAAACTTGGCGTCTACTGCAAGAACTGGTACGGCGGTACAACCTCTATGGAGATGTTCACCTTCTCCGCCGGCGAGGCCTATATGATCCGCGACGGACAAATCGCCGAACTGGTGCGGCCTGTAAAGCTTACCGGCAACCTCTTCACCACCCTCCAGAACATCGACCGGATCGGGACCGACCTCGACTTTAACCAGGGTGGCGGCTGCGGCAAGGGTGGGCAGATGCCCCTTCCAGTCTCGAACGGCAGCCCGCATATCCGGATCCAGGATTGCGTCGTGGGGGAGCGATGATGGCCACTGACAACATCGAACAGATACTCGCCAACGCCAGGCGCCAGGGCGCGCAGCAGGCCGAAGTGTTCCGCGTGGACACCGAAGAAACGCCCGTCAAGTTCGAGGCCAACCGCCTGAAGGAGCTGAACTCGCGTCGCACCAGCGGTGTTGCTCTGCGAGTAATAAAGGACGGGCGCATCGGTTTCGCCTCCAGCACTCGGCCCGGCGACGTTGATGACGTCGTGCGCGGCGCGATTGACACCTCACCTTTCGGTCCTGAGGCGCAATTTGACTTCCCAGGACTCTCCGAGGCGGCGGTCGTCGACAGTTTCGATCCCACAACGCAGGCGCTCACCGTGGACGAGATGATCCAGGTGGGACAGGCGCTTGTGGACGCCGTACGCCGCGCTGAGCCGGACATCCAGTGTGATGCCCAGATACGGCGGGCGGCAGGCACCGTTACCCTCGCGAACTCGAGTGGCGGGCACGTAAATTACACCAGCTCGTCGTTTGCCGCCTGGATTTACGGCACGTTGATCCGCGGGACCGACATGCTCTTCGTCGGCGACGGGGACATCGCTTGTGGACCGCAGGTTGACACGCGGCGCATCGAGGCAACCATCGTCGAGCAACTCGAACGGTCCAGGACGAACGTGACAGCGCGGACGGCCGAAATGCCCGTCATCTTCACAAGCATCGGAGTGGCGGATGCGCTCCTTCCACCCCTGGCCATGGCATTTAACGGAAGGCTCGTACACCAGGCGCAGTCACCTCTCGTCGGCTGCCTCGGCGAGGAGAAGTACGACCACCGCCTGACGATTTACGATGACGCTACGATGGCCATGAGACCCGCCTCCCGACCGTTCGACGATGAGGGTACACCCAGCCGCCGGATCCCGCTCATCGACAGTGGTGTGGTCCGCAGCTTCATGTACGACCTCCAGACCGCCGGCCACGCCCGCACCGAATCAACTGGCAGCGCCGAAAGGGCACTCACAACCCAGCCCGGAATCTCCCTGACATCCGTTGTAATCGAGACCGGCGACACCACGTTCGCCGACATGGTCAAGGGCGTGAAGGAGGGGATCGTGGTGGAGGAACTCATGGGCGCCGGGCAGGGGAACGTCATGGGTGGCGACTTCTCCGGGAACGTCCTTCTCGGGTACAAGATTGAGGGCGGCGAAATCGTCGGTCGCGTTAAGAACACAATCGTTGCTGGCAACGTCCACCTGGCGCTGAAGAGCATCGGGGCCATCGGCAGCGAGGCACGGTGGGTCAGCGGGACCGTTTACACGCCTCCGATCCTCATCGAGAAGCTGGCCGTCTCTGCTGACGCAACCTGAGGGAGGGATCCCGAATGGACTTTAGCGAATACCTCGACGAACTCACTACCAGTTCGAGCAGACTGCAGGCCAGCAGGCTCCAACGTCTGTCGCGACTGAACGCAGCCCAGGCGAACGAGCTTGACAATCGTTGGGCTGGCATCGACGTGCGGCGGCGGCGACGCATCGTCCACGAACTGGCAGACCTCTCTGAGGATAACGTCGACCTCAACTTCGATGCCGTGTTTCTCCGTGGGTTGCAGGACGAGGACCGGGACGTGCGACTGGAGTCTATCGGTGGTCTCTGGGAGAACGATTCACCTCAACTGATCGACAAACTGCTCACGCTTCTCGACTCTGATGACGATCCGGCAGTGAGGGCGGAGGCGGCGCTGGCCCTGGGGCGCTACGTTGTCCTGGCCGAAGAGGGGCGCCTGAGGGATCATCATTTTGGCCGGATCGAAGCCGGCCTCAGGCGTACCATCGACTCCGCCGACGAGATCGAAGAAGTCCGGGCGCGAGCCCTGGAGTCGATTGGCGCGCACGACTCGACGTGGATCCGTCAGGCCATCAGCGCGGCTTACGAGAGTGGCGCGCACAGGCTGAAAGTGAGCGCCGTAAACGCTATGGGTCGCAGTGCTGAGCCTCGGTGGCTCCCCCTGGTCACCAAAGAGGCGGCGAGTGACGAAGCCGAACTGCGTTACGAAGCCGCCGTCGCCGTGGGATTAATCGCAGAGGTCAGTGCCATCCCGGCGCTTTTACCGTTGCTCGAAGACGAGGACGAGCAGGTGCGAGATGCCGCCGTGGCCGCTCTGGGCGAAATCGGCGGCCCCGAAGCGCGCGAAGCGCTCTTGAAATTGTTGGACAGTCCATCGAAGGCGACCCGCGACGCTGCCGCTGCGGCGATTTCGGAGATAGACTTCGAAGAGGATCCACTCGGCCTTCGGTTCCGGCACTAGGGTCCAGGCCAAGACTGGAAGACTCATGGCGACACAGCATAGGCGCACACCCATCGAGAATGCCGTCTCAGCCGGCGGTGTTGTTCACCGGAAAGCCGAGCACGGTCTTGAGATCGTGATCTGCGGCCGGGACTCGGATGGCGTCTGGGGATTGCCGAAAGGAACCCCTAACCCGGGAGAGTCACTTGAGGAAACGGCGCTTCGTGAGGTCGCCGAAGAGACCGGCCTCGAAGTGCGCATTCTGGACAAGCTTGGCGTAATCGAATACTGGTTCTCACGCGAGGGAGTGCGTTACCACAAGTGGGTGCACTACTACCTTATGGACGCGATCGGAGGGGACCCGTCACTTCATGACCTGGAGTATGATAGGGTCGAGTGGCGAGCCGTCGAAGATGCGATGAAGACACTGTCCTTCCGCAACGAGGGCGGCATCGTTATCAGGGCAAGAGAGATGGTAGAGACCAGGGATGCGCGCGCCGACACTGTATGACGATGTAGTCGCGCGCGGGCGCCGGACTGTAGTGCGGCGCAAGCGGCTGCTGGATGCCGCGAACGAGTACCGCTGGCGCTCGGATCCAGAGTTGGCCGAGTTCGATGCCTCCCGGCCCGTGCAGATTCCGTTCCACAATTACGAGCGCAACTGGACGTTCGATTTCCGGTTCACCGACATGCCCACCCGTTCCTTCGCGATCGAGGACGCGAACGGGAAACACATCGGCAACGTGATGTACTACAACTACGACCAGAACCGGCGCGAAGCCGAGATCGGCATTAGCATCGGCGAGCGCGAATACTGGGAAGCCGGTTACGGAAGCGACGCATTGAAGGCGCTACTCGCGGCTTTGTTCGAGGGCGGCCACCTGGCGCGGCTGTACCTTCACACCCTGGATTGGAACGTTCGCGCGCAACGCGCGTTCCGTCGCGCCGGTTTTCAGGACTGCGGCGTCTCGTGGCGTGACGGCCGGACCTTCGTTGTCATGGAAGCGTGGGCCCAGCGCATCGAGCGGCGCGTGCCCGTCCGGGCATAACCGGCCATCTCTCGAGAATCCCCGTCTACTGCGGCTGCGCCACGTGCCTGCCCGGCAAGTCCAGGTCGGCCGGCGGTGGAGCCGGATTTGGGATGCCGTACATCAGTTGCGACGGCACCAGCGCGACAAGCTCATCTAGCTCCCACTTCCCGGCCTTCTCGATTGACTGAATCGGGTGCTCCTCGTGGGCCAGAGAGATACTGCCACCGGCCACGTGGAAGATCTTGCCGTTAACGTCCCAGGCATCATCTGTGCAGAGCCATACCGTCATCGGCGCCACATGCTCGGGCGTCGGCACTACAACGCGAGGTGGTGGTGCAACAGGCGCGGCCTGCGTCTGCGCGCGGAGCACGCGCGCGCTGTCGGGCACGGTCGCCGTCATTCGGGTCGCGGCGCCCGGAGCGATCGCATTACAGGTCACGCCGTAGCGGCCAAGGTCGCGCGCCACGACGCGGGTCAAGCCGGCGATCGCGGCCTTGGCGCCGCCATAGTTCGCCTGGCCTGAGATGCCGCGCAGGCCGGAAATCGACGAGAAGTTCACGATCCTCCCGAACCGCTGCTGTCGCATGAGCACGGCAGCCGGCTTGATCGTGTTGAAGTGACCCTTAAGGTGGACGGCCATCACCGCATCCCACTCCTCCTCGGCCATGTTGAAGATCATCCGGTCGCGGAGGATGCCGGCGACGTTGATCAGAAAGTCTATACGCCCAAACGTGTCGACGCACTGCATAACCATCCGCTCGCCGCCGGCAGTGTCTGCCACGGAGTCGTGGTTCGCGACAGCATTCCTGCCCGCTGCCTTGATCTCCGCCACGACTTGGTCGGCAGGCCCATCATCGTGGCCGGTACCGTCGACCGATACGCCGGGGTCGTTAACGACGACGTTGGCGCCCTCCTGTGCTAGCAGGATTGAAACGGCGCGTCCGATCCCCCGCCCCGCTCCCGTTACGACCGCGTTTCTGCCTGCGAGTTTGTTTGGCATTTTCGTCTCCTAAGCCGTGGCCGCGACGCCGTTGCGGCCGGGCACTTCGAGTTCATCTGGTGGTGGTGCGGGATTTGCAGTGCCCTCGAGAAGCGTTGGTACCCTCGCGGTCAGCTCGTCCAGCTCCCACATCCCGGGCTTGAACACACTTCGCCACGGCGTCGGGTGCTGCAGCACGGAGATGTGTCCGGAGTACACATGGAAGACCTGCCCGTTGATGTTCCACGCGTGGTCGGTCGCGAGAAACGTTGTCATCGGCGCAATCATGTCGGGGTCCAGCGCCGCCAGGCGGTCTTCCGTAGAACCCTCCTGTTGCGGCTGGTTCGGGCGAGCATCTGGAATCGTTGCGGTGAGGCGAGTCCAGGCACGGGGCGCGATCGCGTTGCACGTGATCCCGTACCGCCCGAGGTCGCGTGCGACCACCCGGGTGACTCCGGCGATGCCGGATTTCGCCGCGCCGTAGTTCGCCTGCCCGGCGTTACCCCAGAGTCCCGACTCGGAAGAGAAGTTGATGATGCGGCCGAAGCGCTGCTGTCGCATGAGCACGGCAGCCGGCTTGATCGTGTTGAAATGGCCCTTGAGGTGCACCGCGATGACCGCGTCCCACTCCTCCTCGCTCATGTTGAAGATCATCCGGTCCCGGAGGATGCCAGCGTTGTTAACCAGGATGTCGATCCGGCCGAACGAATCGAGTGCGGTCTTGATGGTGCCCTCGCCGCCCGCCGAAGTGGCCACGGTGTCGTGATTGGCGACTGCGGTTCCGCCTGCGGCTTTTATCTCAGTGACAACCTGATCGGCTGGGCCGTCGTCAGTGCCAATTCCGTCTGGGCCAACACCGGGGTCGTTCACGACAACGCTGGCTCCCTCAGCCGCCATCATTATCGCGATTCCACGGCCGATGCCGCGGCCCGCGCCGGTGATGACGGCGACCCTGTCTTGTAGCTGTCCGGCCATTTCGTTTCTCCGTTTCGCTAGTTGCGGGTAGGAAGCGCGACAGTCGCGGTCCCAGGCGTTGTCTTGTTACCGCCCGGGTCTTCGGTCCAGATCTCGACGTCGACAAGGTTATTACCGTCCACCTGTCGCTTCGCCGTGATGGTGCCGCGCGAGGTTACGTCCTTGTTGATCATGTCCATTCCCCGGTACTGGCACGCTACCCGAACGACCTTGCCGGCGGGTCCGACCCACTCATGCAACATGCGTCCGAGCAGTGCGTGCTTTAACGCGCCGTGAACGATGCACTCCGGCAGGCCTGTCGCCTGCGCGAAATCCTTGTCGTAATGGATCTGGTAGTAGTCGCCGGAACCGGCCGCCCAGTAAACGAGCTGCTGGGACGTGCAGTTAAGCACGACCTTCGGAATCTCCTCGCCCTCGGCTACGTCTTCGAAGTACCTCTGTGCCATCTTGTTTCTCCTCGGCTTCGTCCGGCCAGCCGCTAGTAGCGGATCGCCTGCCCGCGCTGTATGGCGACTACGGCGCCCTTCTCATTGCGAAATATGGTTTCCGTGCTGACGATTAGCATTGGGCCCATTTTGCCTTCCCGCTCGGTGAGGTCGGTGAGCTTCGTCGCCGCAGCCAAACGATCGCCCGCGCAGACGTCATCGAAGTACTCGATGTCGGTGCCACCGTTCAGGACGCGCTTATATGGGAACTCGAGGCGGAACGCCTCAGGGACGCGCGACGGCTGCCCCGGCACGACGACCGGATGCCCGAGGAAGCCGGCCGGCGCGAGGATGCCGCGGTAACCCTGGTTCTGCGCGGCCTTCTCGTCGAAGAAGACGGGGTCCGTGTAGCCCACAGCCCGAGCGAACTGACGGCACCCCGTGTTGTCGATCTCGTAAGCGACCGGCTCTGACTCGACGCCGATGCGAGCCCTCATCGCGTCCGTGATGACCGATGACTGTTGCTGGGTCATGGGCGGCCTCCTCGCGTGGGATGGAGATTGGAGGTTGAAGGGGCGGGTGAGCCAACCTCCAATCCCCGGGGTGCTATATCTGCGCGCCAAACCTTGACGTGCGCGTGAGACTATAGCGCGGGCGAGGGAGAGGTGTCAACGCGGGGATAACGTCAATGAGGTGGGGCTAGTCCCGACCGAGGAGCTTACCGGGCGTCGGCTCTTCGAGATCGACGCGACCCGTGCCGCCGAGGGCCGCCAGGCCAACCGCATACAGGAGTAGACTCGTCGAGCGGAGGAAGAATGCAATGCCCCCGAGGCCCGCGATGCCTGCGAGCGTGCGGGGATTCTGGACAACCGGTGCCAGCGGTCCGCTGTAGGCAACCGTGGTGTCCGGCTGCCGCATCGACATGAACGCGGCCGCCGCCGCGCCGAGCAGCATCAACGCGCCCACACCCTTCGAGCCGCCAGCGGGGAGCTTCGGTACGTCGGAACGGCGTTCGAACGAGACGACCGCCGACGGTAACGAGATTAGCCAGAGGCGACCCGAAAGCCGCCGGGGGAAGCCGAGGCGGTCCTGGATGAAGTCCATGCTGGGATTATCGCCCATGCAGCCGCGCAGGGGGAACTGCCCAGTCCGCCTGCGTAGGTTAGGTGTCGGCTTTCAGTTTCGGGGGCTGCAGGAGGAGGGGGCGGAATTCGCCGGAGTTTAGCGCTGCGATCAGGCTATCGAGATCGTCGATTCCGGCCTCGAACTCAGTCGCGCAGGCTCCGACGTCGGAGTGCTGATGCGCGTCCGAACCCGCAGCTTGTGGCAGGCCGAAGTTGGCGCAGACCATCGCTGAAAAGGCGTTCTGTCGCTCGCTCCCGCGACCGTTAAGCGTCTCAATCGCTTGCACGTGACGATACGCCTCGTTGGCGCCGACGGTACGTGCCACCGCCGCGGACCAATCGCCATCGTCACGCAACTCGAACGGCAACTGTCGGCGGTAGGGGTGGGCGGCGACCATCGACCCACCGGCTTCAGCGACCATCCTCGTGAGGTCAGCGAGCCGGTGCATCCCGTAGACGAACTGCGTGAGCCCGAAGACCACGATGTGCCCGAACTCCGTGTTCACTTCGATGCCCGGGATGACGAGGAAATCGTGACGCCGGCCGAGTTCAGCCGCCTTGCCCGCATCCCAGAAGAAGTCATGTTCCGTCAGGCACACTCCGTCAAGCCCGGCGCGCTTTGCCGCCACGACAAGTTCATCTGGCGAGAGCGCGCTGTCGTGCGACAGTGGGTAGGTATGCGTGTGAAGGTCGATCAGGGGCACGTGACTAGGCGAGCACTTCCGCGGCGCGTGCGCGCAAGACGCGCTCGGCATCTTCGCAGACCTGCCTCACGATGTCGCCGGCGGCACGGATTCCTTGAACCGCCCCCGCGGCTGGACCGGCGTAGATCGGGCGCCAGCGCAGTTCGTCCTCCTGCAGACGGTTCGTGAACTCTTCCGCGGCCGTGACGATTTGAGCCGCAAGCGCTACCTCGCGGCCCTGCCACTGGTCAACGGTCTCGTTGCGCAGAACCCGCGCGCCGATCCCGTCCGGCCAGGGCGGAATCCCCCAGGCCTGTACATCCAGCAAATCGAACACGCGCGTGTAAACGGAGTCTTCGGCGCGTGCATTGACGATGCGCTGCTTGTACCCTTCGGCCACCTCGATGGCTTCATGAGTGGCGACGAAGTGAGTTCCCAGGCAGGCGCCGTCAGCCCCGGCGGCCAACGCCGCGGCCAGCGCGGCGCCCGTGGCGATGCCGCCGGCGGCGAGAACGGGCGTGTCCGGCCAGGTCGAGCAGACCTCGATCAGAAAGGGGAGAAGTGGCCGTTCTCCGGTGTGGCCGCCCGCTTCGTTCCCCTGCGCGATAAGTACTTCCGCCCCGGCATCGATCGCCTGGCGGGCAGACGCCATCGTCTGCACCTGGCAGATGACCCTGGCGCCGGCGTCGCGGGCTCGGCGCGCATGCGGCCCAGGATCGGCGAACGAGAAGACAACCGCCGGGACGCCTTCCGCCAGGACCAGTTCAAAGATGGGCTCAGCGAAGTGCATGAAATGAGTGATGAAGCCAGCCGCGAATGGTCGGTCGGTCTTCTTTCGAACGATCGCGAGCTGTTCGCGCGCCCACTCTGGGCCGGACTCGCTAATCGCACCAAACGAACCGAGCCCCCCTGCCGCCGAGACCGCGCCGGCAAGAGTACCCCCAGAGTGGGAGGTCATGGGCGCGGACATTACCGGGTAGTCGAGGCCGAACATCTCAGTGAATCGCGTTCTCAACACAGGAAGTCCTCCGTTCGGCTAGTCTACGCCCAAAATGAGCGTGCCGGTTGATGACAGCGCCCCGCCGGTGCCGTTGACGAGGCACAGCTTCGCATCGGCCACCTGCCGCTCGCCGCACTCGCCACGCAACTGGCGAGTGGCCTCAATGAGCAGAAACATGCCGTACATCCCGGGGTGGGTGTACGAAAGACCGCCGCCGCTCGTGTTGAGCGGAAAGTCGCCACCTGGTGCCGTCCGCTGGCCCGAGACGAACGCGCCGCCCTCACCCGGCTTGCAGAACCCGAGCGCTTCCAGCGTCGCCAGCACCGTGTACGTGAAGGAGTCATATACCTCCACCACATCCAGGTCGGCGTGGAGGACTCCGGCCATCTCGAATGCCCGTGGCCCGGAGATAGCAGCCGGCGTGGTCGTAAGGTCCGGCATGTTGGCGAGGGTGTAATGCGTCGTCGCTTCGCCCGAACCGAGAACTTTGACGGGCTTCTTCTTCAGATCGCGCGCGCGATCCATGCTCGTGACTACGACAGCGCCCCCAGCGTCGGTCACCAGGCAGCAGTCGAGAAGGTGGAACGGATAGCTCACCCAGCGTGAAGAGAGTACGTCGTCGATCGTTATCGGGTCGCGCATGAACGCCTTTGGATTGAGCATCGCCCACTTGCGAGTGGCCACGGCTATCTCGGCGAGCTGCTCGTGAGTGGTGCCGTACTGGTGCATGTGGCGCATTGCGGCGAGGGCATACGTCGTCGCTGGCCCGCCGGCGTGGTACGGCGCCTCGAACTGCGAGGCCGGGAACCACGGGTCGTTCGGAGGCCGTCCTCCCCCGGGCCGCCTCGGACCGGATGCGCCACTTTCGCCATGAGTGATCAGCGCGACGTCAATCAGACCTGAGGCGATCGCCGCCGCCGCATGCTCGACGTGGATCACGAACGACGAGCCACCCACCGACGTACTGTCGGTGTATCGCGGCTGGATGCCCAGGTACTCCGCGACCTGCAGGCTGGCGGCAAAGCCGGCCCCACAGGTGAAGACCCCATCGACATCGCGCTTGTCGAGACCAGCGTCCGCGAGGGCGTTGAGCGCGGCCTCCGCGTGGAGTTGCAGGACGCCCTTGTGGGGCACGATGCCGATCTCGTCGGATTCGTCGGCGCCAACGATAGCCACGCGATCGAGCCAGCGCCTGACCTGCTTTACGTCGCTCATGCTGCTTCCTTGAGGTCGGTCACGGTCGCCTGCGTTATCTCCACCAGTTTCTGCGGCGATATGGGGAACACCGTGTGCGGCGCCCCGGCGGCCGCCCAGACGGTGGTGTACTGCAGCAGATCGGGATCGCAGTAGGTCGTCAGGCGGCGGACGTGCGCAAACGGCGGGACTCCGCCGATCGCGTACCCTGTCGCCTCACGGACTGTGTCTGCATCCGCGCGTGTAATGGTCCCGCCGCCGGTGGCCTCGGCCAGGCGTGAGTTGTCCAGCCGGTTCGCGCCCGAAACGAAACAGACGATGGGTTCGCCGTTGGCGAGGAAGATCAGCGACTTTACGATTTGCCCCACTTCCACGCCGATCGCCTTCGCGGCATCCTCCGCCGTCCGGGTGCCCTCCGGAAACTCGCGCGCCTCGACTTCGACGCCGAGCTCCCGGGCGGCGTCGATGAATCGCACTGCTGATGCGGGCAAAGCTGTCACGCGATCGGCCTCCACTTGGGGAGCGTGATTTCATCGGTGACATCGTCGAACACGACTTCCACAGGCATGTCGCATCGGATCA
>Ga0326597_10004764_pt1 | contig 18964 bp, 14 predicted proteins | sample RVTome_12_FD_203789 | JGI IMG/M metagenome (GOLD analysis project Ga0326597, IMG submission 203789) | Soil microbial communities from uranium-contaminated site in the Upper Colorado River Basin, Wyoming, United States - RVT100D185 | ecosystem: Environmental > Terrestrial > Soil > Contaminated >... | reverse complement strand
GGGGTGCGCTGTTGCCGGGTCGATGGCGAGGCGGTTTTCTTCTGGCTGCCGGAATGCAATCCGCTGGTGCTGACCGTCGAGGCCGAACCCGCTTGCAAGGCAGACTGCAAGACCGACGCTTTCGATTGCCGCCGCTGCCCTTTGCTCAAATCCGTCATGCGCATGGGCGAAGATGGCCAGCATCTTCTGTTCAGCGACGGCGCGCGCCATTTGCAATTGGCGGTGGCGCGCGGCGATGCTCTCGCCGGGCCGGTGCTGCTGCGTTGCCATCTGTGCGGCTTGCGGGACTTCGAGACCAAACCGCTGAGCTTGCAGCGGTTGTATCGTCTGGCAAGGCGCGGTCGTCTGCTGAAATGCCTCTATCCGCCGGAACGACGCGCCGGCCGCTGGCTCATGATGCTGCGCGCCTGGGATGGCGTCCAGACCGGCGCCAGCCAGCGCGAGATTGCGGCGGCGCTGTTCGGTGAGCGGGCGGTTCGGGAAGACTGGGATGCCGGTTTCTTGCGCACGCGCGTGCAGCGCCTGATTCGTGGCGCCGAGATGCTGGTCGGCGGCGGTTATCGGAAGCTCCTGAAATGAGCCGGACGGCGGAGACAGTTTGCTCCGTCCGGCTGATGGCGGTGCGTTTGAGAGGGAGAGGGCCGGGTGGTCTTCGTGACGGGCTTGGAAGGCTGAGAGAAAGGCTCTCGGCCGGCCCGTCCGGGAGACCCGAGATGACCGAGACCCGCGCCGACGTCTACACCCGCATCACCAACGAAATCATCGCCGCTATCGAAGCCGGGGCGGGGGCATGGAAAATGCCCTGGCATCACGATGGCTCGTCGATCGCCCGGCCCGTGAACATTCTGTCGAACAAGGGCTATCGGGGGATCAACACGCTCGCTTTATGGATAGCCGCGCATGCCAGAGGCTATGGCAGCGGCACCTGGGGAACCTATCGTCAGTGGGCTGAGCGCGGCGCGCAGGTGCGAAAGGGCGAGAAGGCCGCGAGCGTCGTCTTCTGGAAACAGATCCGCGGCAAGGCGGATGGCGATGGCGATGCTGGCTCCGAAATGGAAGAGAACGACGGTCCTCGTTTTGTCGCGCGTGGCTACGTCGTGTTCAACCGTGCGCAGGTCGAGGGTGTCATAGAACCGGACGCGCCGCGCCTGAGCTGGAGGGAAACCGGGTCTCAGGTCATGTGCGAAGCGCTGGATGTGTCCCTTTCGGGCTTTCATGCCTGGCTCAACCGGACCCCCAGCGTCCGATCCCGATACGACGAGGTTCTCCGCGTCGAGATCGGCAAGAGCTTTAGGAGCAGCGACCGCACCTATGGCGCCCGCCGGGTCTGGCACGATGTCCTGGCCGAGGGGTTCTCCTGTGGCCCGCATCGCATCGAGCGGCTGATGCGGCAGAACGGCCAGCGGGCGCGTCCACGCCGCCGAGGGCTGCCGAAGGACACCGGCGAGCGGGTCAGAGCCAAAATTGGGCGCCGATGGCATGATTTTACGCCGCCGGTGACAAACGCAAGCGGATCATACTGGACGAGACTGAGATCAAGCCTCAGGTGGCCGTAGTCAACCAACGAAAGACCGCAGTTGCGACACGTCCACCAGAAGAGGGAACTGCATGAGTGAGAAGATAGTGCCGCGATGCAGGCAGGGTACGGCGGGAGAGTGCAACCAACCGGCCCTCCGATATCAGACTGTCGATCAATGGCAACGTTCCGAGAGCTATGCCGTGGCCGCGGAGGCAGGCTTCAATCATCAAGGCGGGATCGTCAAATATCCACTCTTTCATCGGCTTGAGAGCTGCCATCCCGGCCTGGGAGCACCAGTCCTGCCAAGCATCCTTGCTCCCCTCATGAAGTATACGGTGCTGTCTCACAAGGTCCGATTGCTCTTCGACGCCGCCGGCCCCAAGCAAGGCTGGGCTGGCAACAGGTGTCTGCCTGACCGACATCAATTTTACACCTTCATAGCCGTCAGGGATTCCGGTGCCCCAGATGATCGCAATATCCACTTCCCGCAAGAGCTCCGGCCTGTCCTCAGTCACATTGATCAACCGGAACTCGATCCCAGGGTTTGCCCAAGTGAACCGGTCGATCCGGGGGAGCAGCCAATGCGCGCAGAAAAGTGGCGGGGCGGCTATCGTGACGGTTCCCGACAGTTCGCGATTCTCCTCGTCGGTCGCGAGGCCGGAAAGGTCAGCAAAAGCGCCCTGGGCCACGGAAAAGGCTTGATGCCCGCGACGTGTCAGGATTAGCCCCGACTTCGACCGCCGGAAAAGCGCCGTGCCGAAATAGGTCTCAAGCGCCTTCACTTCATGGCTGATGGCACTCTGGGTCAAAGACAGCTCCTTGGCGGCGGCGGAAAAGCTGCCGTGCCGAGCCGCTGCTTCGAAAGCGCGCATCGGATAAAGCGGGGGGAGCCGTCGGGACAAGGCGTATTCCATGAATTTGATTCATAGACCCCACGAATATTATCCATTTTGTGCCCGCAAGCAAAGCAGCTATCGGTCGATCAATCCCACGGAATTCGGGTGCGCGATGCAGAGTACGGCAGAGGTCCTCATTATCGGCGGTGGCGTGATCGGGTGCAGCATCGCCTATCACCTGACGAAAAAGGGGTGTCACGATGTGGTCTTGTGCGAAAAGCACGAGCTGACGTCGGGGGCCACTTCCTACGCTGCGGGGCATGTCATCCTCTACACGCTGGATGCGACCATCAGCCGGCTCAATCAGTACGGGGTCGAGCTGTACCCGAGGCTGGCGGCGGATACCGGCCAGTCTCCGGGCTATCATGCCTGCGGCAATCTTCGGCTCGCCACGCATCCCGACCGGCTTGACGAATTCCGCCGCTACATGGGCGTGGCGAGCGCGACCGGCGTCGAGGCGCAACTGCTGACGCCCGACGAGGTCGCCGCGCTCTGGCCGCTGATGAATACCGAGGGCGTCCTTGGCGCGCTCTACAATCCGCGTGACGGGCATATTGCGCCGGCCGATCTCGCACAATGCTTCGCGGCGGGCGCACGCAAGGGCGGCGCAAAGCTCCACCGCAACTGCGAGGTGACGGCTTTGACGCAAGAAGCCGGCGGCGAATGGCGGGTCGAGACCTCGCTAGGAGTGATCGTCGCAAAGCATGTCGTCAGTTGCGGCGGCAACCATGCGCAACGGATCGCGGAAATGGTCGGGCTCATCGCGCAGTGCGTGCCGGTCCGCCACCAGTATTTCGTGACCGAACCTCTGGCCGAACTGACCGAGCGTCGTCAGGCGGGGCTGCCGGAAATGCCGGTGATGCGTGATCCCGAGGATGTCTTCTACTGCCGTCAGGAAGGCAATGCGCTGTTGGTTGGGGCCTATGACGGACGTGGCGAGGCGCGCTTTGTCTATGATGCGCCCGAAGGCCCGGCCGAGCCTTTCCCGGACGAGCTCGAAAAGCTGTTGCCCTACCTGGAGCGCGCGGTGGAACGCATTCCGGCGCTGAGGACCGCCGGCGTGCGCCGGGTCGTGAACTACGCGATGCCCTACGCGCCGGACGATCTGCCGACGACTGGCCCGGCTTTTGGCCTGAAGAACTTCTGGCTGGCCGAGGGCAATCCCTTCGGCATCACGCTCGCGGGCGGCATCGGCTGGCAGTTGGCCGAATGGATCGTGGAAGGCGCACCCTCGATCGACATGTGGTGCTGCGACAGCCGCCGCTTCGGCGACTGGGCCACGCGCGAATGGTTGGCGCGCAAGGTTGAGGAAGCCTATGAGCATACCTACCTGTTGCCCAAGCCCGGTGAGGAACTGCCCGCCGCGCGGCCATTGCGGACCACGCCGATCCACGACCTTCTGGCCGCGCGCGGCGCGCGGTTCGGGGTTGTTGCGGGCTGGGAGCGGCCCAACTGGTTTGCGCCGGAGGGCGTCGAAGATGAGCCTTCCTTCGCTCGACCGAACTGGTTCGAGGCAGTCGGGGAAGAATGCCGTGCTGCCGCCAACGGCGTGGCCCTCGCCGATGCCAGCCATGGCGCGGTGATCCGCGTCTCCGGCACGGGGGCGGCGAATTTTCTCGACCGCGTTCTTTCCGTCCAACTGCCATCGCCCGGCTTTGCCGCACCGGCCATCGCGCTGACGCCGCGAGGCGGCTACGAGACGGAACTGTCCGTTGCCCGCGAAACGGAGGAAAGCTTCCTTCTGACCGCCCCTGCCCGCGCCGAGCGCCTGGTTCTCGATCGGTTGCAGCGGGCGCTACCCCCGCAAGGCGGCCCACGTCTTGACAATCTGACCGGGCGCGAGGGTGCGCTGCTCCTCTTCGGACCGTCCGCGCGGCAGAGATTGCAGCAGGCTACCATCGCCATGCTGGGCGAAGACACCTTTCCGGCAGGGACGCTGCGCAGGTTCACACTCGGCCATGCACCGGTCCGCGCGCTGCGCTGCGATCCGTTCGGATTGCCCGGTTACCAACTCTGCGTCGCCTCGGAGATGCTGCGCCACGTCTTCCTGGCGCTGGAAGGCGTACCGCTGATCGGCGCACGGGCACTTGAGACTCTGCGCCTCGAAAGCGGCACCCCGGCCTGGCCGGACGAACTGAACTCCGAGGTGACGCCCGCTGACGTGGCCCGGTCGCCGGCCGCCGCCCAACATCTCGTCCATCTCGAAATCGACGGCACCGACACCATGCCTCACGGGCTGGAACCGGTCCGCGATGCCACTAGGCGCATCGTCGGCAGGACGACCTCGGCAGCATGGGGACATCTGAGGGGCAAGGCGCTCGCTTTCGCCCTCGTTGAGCCAGAGGCCGACTGGCTTGAAGTCTACGTGATGGGGCGCTGGCATAAGGCCAGATCGACAAAGCAGCATCCCGACGCCGAAGGGTGAAAGATCAAGGAAAGGGAAACGACATGAACGCCGCGATGAAGGACTACTGGAAGAACTATATTGGCGGGAAATGGGTCGATGGTGCCGACGGCGGGCGGATCACTCTTGTTAATCCGGCCTCCGGCAAGCCGCTGTCTACGGTGGCGAGGGCATCTGCGGCCGATGTGGACCGCGCCGTCGCCGCAGCCCGCGGCTGCGTGCGGTCGCGCGTCCTGATCAACATGCGTCCCATGGCTCGCGGCCGCATGGTGGCCGAGATCGGCCGCAAATTGCGGGAGCGGTCCGAAGAAATCGCCAGGCTGATTTCGCTCGACGCCGGCAAGCGCATTTCCGAAGCGCGTGGCGAGGTTGAAGGCTCTGCCAAGTATTTCGAATACTACGGCGGACTGGCCGCGCAGATCGAGGGGAAATACATCCCGCTCGGCGACGGCTATGTCGACTATGTCGTGCCCTACCCCTACGGGGTCAGCGCCCATATCATCCCGTGGAACTTTCCCTTGAACATGATCGCGCGCTCGATGTCGGCGGCACTGGCGGCAGGCAATGCCTGCGTCGTGAAGCTGCCGGAGCTTGACCCGACCGCCGGCTATGTGCTGGCCGAGCTGGCCGAGGAAGTTGGCCTTCCGGAAGGCGCGGTTAATCTCATCTGCGGCCTCGGCGAGGAGGCCGGCGCGGCACTGGCGAGCCATCCCGACATTGATCAGATTGTGTTCACTGGTTCGGTCGCGACTGGCCGCAAGGTCGCCCACGCCGCCGCGCAGAGTCTGATCCCGGCGGTGCTGGAGCTGGGCGGCAAGTCGCCGGGCATCGTCTACCCGGACGCCGACATGGACAATGTTATCGCCAATACTCAGGCCGGCATCTTCATGAACTCGGGCCAGTGCTGCGATGCGGTGTCCCGACTCGTGGTGCACGAAAGCATCTATGACGAAACCGTGGACAGGCTTGCGGCGATGGCGAACGGGCTGAGCATCGGCACGGGCTTGGACGACCCCGACATCACGCCGCTGATCTCGGCCGAACAGCTCGACCGCGTCGACAATTACGCTCAGATCGGCGTTCAGCAGGGCGCCCGCGCGGTGGCCGGCGGGCGCAAGCTCGACCGCGAAGGGTTCTTCATGGCGCCGACCATCCTCGTGGACGTGGCCCCGGAGTCCCGCGTCAACAAGGAGGAGATCTTCGGCCCCGTCCTGTCGGTCCTAAAATTCTCCGATCCGCGCGAGGCGGTGGAGATCGCCAACGGCACGGACTACGGTTTGGCGGCGGTGGTCTTCACCAATGACCTCGACAAGGCGATCTGGACGACGGAACGGCTGGAGGCCGGGCAGGTCCATGTCAACGAATGGGGCGTGGGTGGGGTGGAGACACCGTTCGGCGGCTTCAAGAATTCCGGCATCGGCCGCGAAAAAGGTGTCGAGGCGCTGGCCAGCTACTATCAGTCCAAGAACGTAGGCATGAAGCGCCTGCAATCCTTCTGAATCCCTTTCACAGCACCCGCAAATCGGGTGCACGCCTGCGCGGAGAGAACCGGGATGATCTACAAGGCAAATCATGGCCGTGACCTTTATGGCGCTCCGGTGGGCGTCATCGTGATGGATTGTCTGATCCCCTATCCGCCGGGCACCCCCGGCAATGCCAGCACCTTCGGCTTCCCGGTGCTCTATGAAGTCGTTCGCGGCGCGACGATGGAGAGCCTAATCTACGTGCCTGACGCCAAGCTGGCAGAACCCTTCGTCGAAGCGGGCCGCCGGTTGGTGGCGCAGGGTGTCAGGGCGGTCTTTGGCAATTGCGGCTTCATGATCCTTTTCCAGGACCAGATGGCCGCTGAACTGCCAGTCCCGGTCTTCATGTCGAGCCTGCTGCAATTGCCACTGGTCGCGCGCGGGCTGGCGCGGGGACAGGCGGTCGGCATTCTCTCGGCCAGCGCCGCGTCGCTGACGCCGAGGCATCTGGACATCGCGCTTGGCGGGGCGACAGTCGCGATCCATGTGGCGGGACTTGAGAACAAACCGGCCTTCAAGGCCGCCGTTCATGACCAGGGCGGCGAGCTTGACTTCGACGCTGTCGAGTCCGAGGTCGTCGAGGCTGCCTGCGATCTGGTCGCCCGCCACCCGGAGATCGGCGCTCTGCTTTTCGAATGCACGGACTTGCCGCCCTATGCTTGCGCCGTGCAACAGGCCACCGGCCTTCCTGTCTTCGACGCATCGACCCTGATCAACTATGGGGCCTCGGGTGTCACGCGGACGAGGTACTCAGGCTTTTACTGAGCCGGCCAAGCACCGCTGAAAACCGGTGCCATTCACGCCAGACCAAGACGAAAGATAAAAAATCGATTCACTGGCGCGCGTTGCCGATATCCGCCAGCAACCAGTTGCTAAACGCCTTAATCTTCGCGTCACGCTCCCGGTCGGCGCGATACAGCACGGCCCAGTAGCCGCGCGATCGAGCCACGAGGTCGAGCGGCATGACCAGTTCTCGACTGCGCAGCTCCTCGTCGGCGAAAGGGCCGTTCAGCATGGCCACGCCGGCACCACTGATGGCCAGTTCAAGAGCGAGCGCATATGTATCGACCTTCTGGAAGCGCAGCGCGGGTACCGCATCCACGCCCACCGCGCGGAACCAGTCGCGCCAGTCGTTTGGCGCCGAGGAAACCTCGATCAGCGGCAGGCCGAGCAAATTGGCGGGCGACAGGACCGGGCTGAGCGGTTCGAGCAGCCGGGGGCTGCAGACCGGGAACAGAGTTCCGTCGAACAGGCGGTGCGCGCGCAGGGCGGCCGGAAGGTCGCGGTCGACATACATAATTGCCACGTCGGTATTGGCCTCGTCGAACCACCATTCCGTCCGCCGCGTGTTGAGCGAGAAGTTGATCTCGGGATGGGCGGCATGGAACCGCGGCAGCCGGTGCGAGAGCCAACGGATCGCGACGGTGACATAGGTCTCGATGCGAAGCTCGGCCTCGGGGCCCGAGCGACGCAGGATGCCGGCGCCGATCACAAGACTTTCCAGAGACTGCCGAACGTACTCATGGAAGATCCGGCCCTCTGGCGTCAAGATGACGGCACGTCCCTCGCGCAAGAAGAGCGGGCAACCGAGATCGGCTTCCAACTGGCGGATCTGATGGCTTATGGCGACATGTGTGACGTTCATTTCTTCGGCGGCCCGACGGAAGCTGCCAAGTCGCGCGGCCGCCTCGAATCCCTTCAGGGCATTGAGGGGCGGCAGTGAACGATAGTTCAGGCGCGCGACCATGACCGCGCTCCCTTGGGATTTTTGGCGGTGCCATTGGTAACCTATCGTTACCACAGCAGCGAAATCTATCAATTGTCCAAAGCCAGCTTCCAGCCCCATTCTGGCTGCGACACGACAACACGGGCCGGAGGTAACACCATGTCGCAGGTTCAATTGGCAACGCCGAGGCGCGGCGGGCGCGAAGCGCGCATGATGCTAAGGTCGGCGCCACAGACAGCAGACACAAGCCCGGTGCGCGGGGGGATGGAGCATCCGCGGCATTTCCGCCCGCTGCGCGAGCTGGATATCGCGCGCATCCACCGCGCCGCGCTCGACGTGCTCGAGACGGTGGGCATGGGCGACTGCCTGCCCTCGACCATCGATTACCTGACCGGCATCGGCTGCATCCTCCGGGACAATGGCCGGATCACCTTCCCGCGCGCGCTGGTCGAGGACTACATCCCGCGGATCAACCGCGACTTCCTGCTTGCCGGACGCGATCCGCGCCATGACATGTACATGCAGGGGAGCCGCCTCTATTGCGGCACCGCCGGCGCGACGGTGAACATGGTCGATCCGCGCACCGGTGCCTATCGTGGCACCACGCTGAACGACCTCTACGACTGCTCGCGGCTCGTCGACACGCTCGACAACATCCATTTCTTCCAGCGCACCGTCGTGCCGCGCGAGATCGAAGACTTCTACGAGATGGACTTCAACACCTGCTATGCGAGCCTCGCCGGCACCTCCAAGCATGTCGGCACGAGTTGGGGCGGCGTGCGCCAGCTCGATGCCTCGCTCGAAGTACTGCACCTGCTGGCGGGCGGCGAGGCGCGGTGGCGGGCGCGGCCCTTCGTCTCGATGTCCTGCTGCTTCACCGTCTCGCCGCTGAAATGGGCGGCCGACAGCTGCCTGTGCCTCGAGGTCGGTGCAAGGGCCGGAATGCCGATCATGCTGGTCTCGCTCGGGCAGGCGGGCGCGACCGGTCCCGCGGCGCTGGCGGGCAACGTGGTGATGATCCTGGCCGAGCTTCTGGCCGGCATGATCTATGTCGATGCTGTGGCGCCGGGCAATCCCGTGATCCTCGGCTTCTGGCCATTCGTGTCGGACCTGCGCACCGGGGCGATGTGTTGCGGTAGCGGCGAACAGGCGCTGCTGACCTCGGCCTGCGGTCAGATGAGTCGCCATTACGGGCTGATCTCCGGCATCCCCGCGGGGATCTCCGACAGCAAGATGCCGGATGCGCAGTCGGGCTATGAGAAGGGGCTCAATCACGTCGTCGCCGCCAATTCCGGCGCTAACCTCATTTATGAGGCGGGCGGCATGGTCGCCTCGCTGATGGGGTTCTCGCTGGCAAGCCTGGCGATGGACAACGACTCGGTCGGCGCCGCGCTGCGCACCGTGCGCGGGATGGAGGTGAATGACGACACCATCTCGGTCGACGTGATCCGCGAGGTCTGCATCGGCGGGCCCGGCCACTTCCTCGCCCACGGCCAGACCATGAGCCTAATGAAGCGCGACTACGTCTATCCCAAGTTCGGCGACCGCCTCAGCCCCAGCGAATGGGACGAGAAGGGGCGCAGGACCGCGCTCGACCGGGCCATCGACTATGTCGATGCAACACTGGGCCAGCACTACCCGGAATACATTGCGCGCGAAATCGACGAACAGATCCGAGCCAGGTACCCGGTCCGACTGCGTAAGGACCGGATGGGCCCGAATGCTGACTGGCCGAGTTCAGTCGTTTAGCTTCCCAGAGTGTCCGCCTGCGCCAAGCCCGCATGGCCAAAAACCGAAATCCGGTAAGATCCCGCGCCGGTCGAGTTGGCCTTCAGCCAACACGCCTTGCCGCGCATCGGCTGCAGGGGGAACGTGCGCCGGTCGGCAGATTGACCGCATCCGTGGTGCGATCCCATCCAAGCGCATCGAGCTCCGAACGGCGAAGGCCCGTCAACAGGGCGAACTTGCAGGCGGCACGGTGAACGGGACTGGAAATCTCGCCGACAGCCTGGACAACGGGATGCCGGCAAGGAGGGTTTCTTGTTCTCACCCGCCGGGCGACACGAGGCCGGTTCGTTGTGACGTCAGTATCACATTGGTTTTTATAGGAAAATCTGCCTGACACGGGATCGAGCTGGTAAGTCGCCGGCAAATCCGGAGAGAAACCTTTTAGTCCGATCTTGCACCTGGATGGGATGTGATTTTCCCCAACGGAAAAATCGAAAATACAAATGGTACAAATTTTTGTTATTGACTAGTAGTTGGGACGTTTGTAATATAAAACAGTTCGGTTGCGGTGGTCCGAATTTCGGATTCGCCGATGTTTCATGGCGTTTCGAACGCTAACAGGCCGGAGAATCACAAGGCCCCGGCCAATTCGGGAGGACTACTGATGCAATGGGATTCGTCTGGAATCTGGCGCCCTGACAGGCGTGTTGTTCTGGGTGGGGCTGCGGCCACGATGGCGGCGGCGCTCATGCCGGGTGCTGGTTTCCGGCGCGCCTTCGCCACCTCGCCCCGGCGCGGCGGCGTGCTGCGGGCCGGCTTCTCGCAAGGGGCGACCACCGATACCCTTGATCCGGCCACCTATTTCTCGGACCCGACCTACGCGATCGGGTGGGCCTTTGGGAACAATCTGGTCGAGCTAACGTCAAAGAAGGAAGCGATTCCGGAGCTGGCGGAGAGCTGGGAGAGCAAGGACGATCTCAAGGTCTGGACGTTCAAACTTCGCAAGGACGTCGAGTTCTCCAACGGCAAGAAGCTGACGGCAGCCGATGTCGTCTATTCGCTCAACAGGCATCTTGCCGCCGATTCCAAGTCCGCGGCGAAGGGACTTCTGCAAGGAATCAGGACAATCCGGGCCGATGGCAATCATGTCGTTGTCATCGAACACGAGACCGGTGATGCCGACATTCCAGTTATCATGGGCGACTTCCATCTCCAGATCATACCGGAAGGGTACAATGACTGGTCGACCTTCGTCGGCACCGGACCTTATATCCTCGACCACTTCGATCCCGGGGTCAGACTTGAAGCGCACCGCAATCCGAATTACTGGAAGCAGGACCGCGCATGGTTCGATGCCATCGAATTTACCTACATCGGTGATGCAACGGCGAGGATGAACGCGCTCGTAAGCGGGGAGGTTGACGCGATCGATCGGGTGGAAGCCAGGATCGTCAACCTGCTCAATCAAAATCCCGCATTTATGCTCGTGGAGGCCGTGGGCAGCAGCTACAATACGTCGGTGATGGATGTCAGGAACCCATCTTTTTCCGATGCGAATGTGCGCGAGGCGGTCAAGTTCGCGGTCGACCGCAAGGCGCTGGTAAAAACCATATACTTGGGCTTTGGCGAGGTGGGCAACGACCACCCCGTGCCGAGCAACGATCCGTTCTTCCATAAGGAACTGCCGCAGTGGGGATACGATCCTGACAAGGCAAAGTGGCACCTGAAGCAGGCTGGGCTTTCGACGCTTGCTCTCGAACTGAGCACGGCCGACGCCGCCTTCACAGGTGCGGTTGATGCCGTCGTTCTGATGCGGGAACAGGCAAAGCCGGCCGGCATTGACATTGCGGTCAAGCGCGAGGCGAATGACGGGTACTGGTCTGAAGTCTGGATGAAGAAGCCCTTCTTCATGTCCTACTGGGGCGTACGGCCGACCCCTGGCATGATGTTCTCCCTTGCCTTCCAGTGCGGAGCGCCCTGGAACGAGTCCTACTGGTGCAATGACAGCTTTACCGGCTTGCTGAAGGCGGCGAAGACCGAGGCCGATGCCAACAAGCGCCGCCAGATGTACTGGGACATGCAGGAGATTTGTCACAAGGACGGCGGCAACTGCATTTTTACCTTTCCCTCCACGATAGACGGCTACACCAAAAAGCTGGCAGGCGTAGAAGCCGATGCAGTTCGGGCATTCGGGGGAGCGCGCCTTGCTGAGCGGGCCTGGTTCGTCGAATGATAGCTGACCGCTGAGACAGGTGTCGGTCAACAAGCGTCCGCCAGACGATGTCTGGCGGACCTTTCCTTTCAGCAGTCAGTGCCTGGTCGGTTCCTGTGTCACCAGCGCTCGCAAGAGGGTGGCAAAACTGCAGTCGAGTACATGAAGCCGAAGTTGCACGGGCGTTAAATGCCGTGTGTCACCCCTAATCCATAGTCACCACGATGTTGCCGACATGGTTCTTCGCCAGGAACGCTTCTTGGGCCTGGGTGAGATCCTTGAGCGGAAAGGCGGCGGCGAGAAGCGGCCTGACGTGACCGCGCTCGATGAGGCGCGCGAGACGCGTCATGGTGCCCGGCGGCACGATGGTCGCACCCGTCATCTGCAGGTCTTTGTAGATGAGCTGGCGCAAATCGAAGCGCACATCGGGGCCGGCAATCGCTCCTGAACTCGAATACCTTCCACCCTGTCTCAGCACGTCGATGAGCGGGGCGAACATCGGCCCGCCCACGACATCCAGGACCACATCGACCGGCCCTCCTGCGGCCGCCTGTATCGCTTCGCTCAGAGCAGGTTCATTGCGATCAATGATAGCTGCGACGCCGAGGTCCTTAAGGTGGTCGGCCTTGGCCGCTGACGCGATAGCGATGACCCGCGCCCCGCGCAGACCGCAAAGCTGAATGGCCACCGAACCGACGCCCCCTGATGCGCCCGAGATGATTACCGTTTCCCCCGGCTTGAGGCCGGTGCGAGCAACCAGATTTTCCGCCGTGGTGAGCGCGCAGGGGAATGTTGCGAGTTCGGCATCGCTGAGCATTGTCTCGAGCACGATGGCGTTGGGCGCTGGAACACACGCATAGTCCGCGAAGCCACCATCGCATTCCGATCCGAAGTAACGGGCGTTGGCGACATTCATGGGATCGCCGTTGCCGATCAGCCAGGGATCGACGATGACCCGTTCCCCAAGCCGCGCGCGATCGACACCCTCACCAACGGCTGCTATTCGGCCGGCGACGTCGGCTCCTTGAATGCGTGGGAAGCTAAGGGGAATGCTGCTCCAGCTTCCCGTTGCCGCATTGGTGCCGGCGATGCCAGTTCTGCCGCTCTCGGCGGTGATACCCTGGGTTACGGCTTTCGCATACCAGCCGATGCGAGTATTAATGTCGGTGTTGTTGAGCCCGCAGGCGCCGACCTTGACGATGATCTCGCCCGGGCCTGGTCGGGGGGTCGGCCAGTCATCACAGTATTGCAACTTGTCGAATCCACCGTGACCGGTCAGGATAACGGCGCGCATGGACTTCGGAAGATCGGCCATCGGGCGGCGGTCCTTGCTTTCAGGCATAAACGCAAACGGGCTCACCCAACACATCGAGGTCGGGCTCCACCCCTATACCGGGCAGGATGGGGGCGGTGAAGCAGCCATCGACATTGCGTGCGCCCTGACTGGGCGCAGGATCGACTCTGATCATATCCTGGCAACTCCAAACCGCGAGGCAGGAGGGGGCGGGGATGGACTGGGCCATGTGGGCGATGGCAGTGTCGGAGAGGACGGTGCCGCCCGAATCCATGATCATCATGGTGATGCCGTGGGCGAGGCAGAAATCGCGCATCCGGCGCGCCTTGGTCAGGCCGCCGACGCGGTTGATTTTGATGTTGACCACCTCGGCGATGCCCTCGCGCTGGATGCGCGAGAGGTCGTTTATTGTGTGCAGCGCTTCGTCGACACAGATGGGATGGCGGGTTGCTCTACGCACCTGGGCGATTTCCTCCAGCGTCTCGCAGGGTTGCTCGAACCACGACTGCACTTCGGCGACGGCGTTCATCACGGTGATCGCCTCGCGCGGCAGCCAGGCGCGGTTGACGTCGTAGAACAGGACCTCGCCCGGTCGCTGGTGGGCGTTGAGATGGCGTACCCGCGCGATGTCAAGCCCGACATTCGCCCCGATCTTGCAGGAATGCACGCGGTAGCCGAGGCCGCGGAAGCGCTCGACCTCGGCCAGCATTTCCTCAGGGGTTCCGGTCGATACGCTGGAGGCGATCGGTACCGGGTCGGGCTCGCGCCCGCCGATGAGATTGCACACCGCCATGCCCGCCGCATGCCCGAGGATGTCCCACAAGGCGATGTCGATGGCGGCCTTGATGTAGGGATGGCCGGGCAGTGCCACGTCCATCAGCCGGTTGAGGCGGTCGATGGCGCGCGGGTCCTGGCCGATGAGGAGGGGGCAGAGTTCCTCCAGCCCGGCGCGGATGCCCCTGCCGAAGGCCGGCAGGTAGGTGACGCCCCACGGGCAGCCCTCGCCCCAGCCATGGATGCTTTCATCGGTGTCGATGCGCAGGATGGTGGAATCGAGGCGCTCGAACTTGAGCCGTCCGCCCGATAGCCAGTAGGGCTTGTGCAAGGGTAGATCGAGCTGCCAAACGGTAATGCGGGTGATCTTCATTGTGGGCTCACTGGTAGACGGCGACGGGCTGGCCGAGGGCGGTGAGGTTGGGCTCGACGCCGAGGCCCGGGGCTTCGCCGGCATAGAGTCGGCCGGCGGCGGTGCGGGGGCCGGGGGTTCCGCTCGTGACGGTGTCGTAGTTGTGCAGGTCGGTGGTGTTGTAGAGCAGCTCCGGCGGCGTCGAGGCGGCAAAATGGGCGACCGCCGCGGTGGTGATCTCGCCGCCCCAGGTGTCCTCCGAGACCACCGACAGGCCGTGCTCGATGAGATAGTCGCGCACCCGCCGCGCCTTGGTGAGGCCGCCGAGATTGGAGATCTTCAGGCACACCACCTCGGCCGAACGATCATGGACGATGCGCTCGGCGACGTCTATGCCGGTGACGCACTCATCCAGCTTGGTGGGAAGCTCCGAGCGCGAGCGCACGTGCAGGCATTCCTCATAGGTGGCGCAGGGTTGCTCGATCATCAGCCCAGTGTCGCGCACCGCGCGCACCACCTTGACGGCCTCATCGACGGTCCAGCCCATGTTGGCGTCGGCATAGGCGTTCTCGCCCGGTTGCAGGAGGCTAGCGGCCTGCAGGATCGAATCTATGTCGGCCTTCCAGTCGTTGCCGACCTTGATCTGGAACTGCCGGTAGCCGGCCTTGCGGTGGGCGGCCATCTCGCGGGCCGACTCTTCCAGCGGCTTTTGTGGCACCACTCGGTACATGGGGGCGCCGTCAGTGAGCCTGCCGCCCAGCAGCGCCCACACCGGCAGGTCGCAGGCTTTGCCGAGAATGTCCCAGCAGGCGTTGTCGAGAGCGGTCTTGGCATAGACATGGCCCTTGAGGGCATTGTCCATGGCGCGCTCGATAGCATGCAATTGGCGCGGGTCCTTGCCGATGAGCGCCGGCGCCAGGCGGGCCAGCGCCGGGACAATGCCCTCGGGATAGGCGGCGAGATAGTTGGCGCCGAACGGGCAGCACTCGCCGCAACCGGAAATACGGGCGTCGGTGTCGACGGTGACGACCGTGGTGAGGGCGGTGTCGATGACATTGCCGCGGCCCCAGCAATAGGTGCCGCCGACATAGGGGAGCTTTGCCTGATAGGCCGATATCCGGGTGATTTTCATGCAACTGACCTCATCGGCGGATGGATTGTGACGGATGCACTTGCTAACCGTAGGCGGCCACAGGCTTGTCAAACATCGCCAGATCGGGCTCGACACCGAGCCCCGGGGCATCGCTCACCCACAGCTGGCCTTGCCGCGCCTGGCGGGCGCCGGTGGCGATATGCACCTCGTTGTAGCTGTGCAGGTCGGTGGTGTTGAGGATGGCCTCGGGGGCCGTGGAGATGGCGAGATGGCCGAGCGCCGCAGTGACGATTTCCGCCCCCCACACGTCTTCGACCGTCATGGGGATGCCGTGCGCGGCAAGCAGATCGCGGGCGAAACGGGACTTGGTCAATCCGCCCATCTTGGTGATCTTGATGCAGACGACGTCGCAGGCATCGTCGGCGAGCGCTTGCGAGATGCTTTCCGGTGTCTGCAGGCTCTCGTCGAGTTTCAGCGTCTGGCGCACCCGGCGCCGCACTGACAGGTTGTCGGCATAGAGTTCGCAGGGCTGCTCAAGAATGTAATCCAAGTCCTCGGTCGCAAAAGCGACCTTGAGCGCCTCGTCACGCCGCCAGCCGGTATTGGCATCGCACAGAAAGGTCTCGCCGGGCCTCATGCCATCCATGCCGGCGCGGATGCGCTCGATGTCGGTGGCCGGGTCGCCGCCGACCTTGAGTTGGAACTGGGAATAGCCCTGCTGGCGCGCCCGCGCCACGGCGCGACGCATGTCGTCGGGATCGCCCTGGCTGACCGACCAGTACATGGGTGCCGCCTCCATCTGGCGGCCACCGAGCAGTGCATAGACAGGGAGCCCACCGGCCTTGCCGAGAATGTCGTGGGCGGCCACGTCGATGGCCGACTTGACATAGGGGTGGCCGCGCAGTTCCCGGTCCATCTTGCGGTTGAGCGCACCGATCTGACGCGGGTCGAGACCGATCAGATGCGGTGCCAGAACCGAAAGCCCGGTGCGTACGCCTTCGGCATAAGAAGGCAGGTAGAACGGCCCCAGCGGGCAGGCCTCGCCCCAGCCGGTGATATCGGCATCGGTGTCGATGCGCACCACGGTGGTGTCGGCCGTCGCCACTGACTTGCCTTTGGCGAAGCTGTACCCGCCGGAGATCGGCAAGGCAGCGCTAAAGACAGCGATCCGCGTGATCTTCACAGAAGTCCCTGCTCCTCAAGGACCTTGCGGGCGACACGGAAACATTCGAGCGCCTGCGGCACGCCGCAATAGATGCCCACCACATGGATGATGGCGCGGATTTCCTCCTTGCTGACGCCGTTGGTGATGGCGCCGCGGCAATGGGTCTCCCATTCGTGCATCTTGCCCAGCGCCCCGATCATGGCGAGGTTCATCATCGAGCGGGTCTTGGCGTCGATTGCCTCATCGCCCCAGCCAAAACCCCAGCACCAGGCGGTCATCGCCTCCTGGAAAGGTCGGGTGAATTCGTCGGCGGCGGCCAGGTTGTTCTCGACATACTCCGCCCCCAGCGTCGCCTTGCGCCTGGCCAGGCCTTTTTCAAACAGTCCCGCGTCCATCGTCGCCTCCTCATTCATCCACGGCCTCACGCATCCATTGCTGAAGGGCGAGAACCGAATGCTCCGAGTTGACGCCACAGCGGGGGTCGATCACCAGCGGGCCCGGCCGGTAGCCGCGGCTGCAAAGACCCCGCTGCACGGACTCAACAAGACGGATATCCTCTTCCACTGTCGTGGCGCGGTCCTGGATGGCAAGCCGGCGGACGACATCGGAGTCAACCCCGCCCACCGTGTACCAACCGCGCCAGACCGTGACCTGATCAACGCCATGAGGGCGCCAGTGGTAGGTGTTGAGCACGTTGCCGGGATAGACCTGGAACGAGAACAGCGGCCACAAGAACCAGGAGGAGTAGTCACCGGCATGGGCATTGGCCCCAAGGTCGATGGGATAGCTCATCCGGTCGAGGTTCTGGCACTCGGTGGTATGGCGCAGGCAATGCCCCTGTGGCTGGATATCATAGGTCTCCGGCTTCACCACGCCGGTGGAAAAAGTCGGGTGGTTGAGGGTGCAGTGGTAGCACTCAGAATAATTCTCCACCGCGACCTTCCAATTGCAGTTTTCGGGAATTTCGACCCACTCCAGCGGCTTCAACTCATCGATGTGCGGCACGAAGGCCCGCAGTTCGGCTTCCACATTCGGGAACCATTCGGCCATGGGCCTTGCCTCAGGGTCGAGATTGACGAACACGAAGCCGCAGAAGATTTCGGTGCGCACTTCGGTGAGGTGGATCTCCTCACGGGCAAAGCCGGCCACGGATTTGATGTTGGGGCCGGAGCGCAGCCGACCGTCGCGCTCATATGACCAGGCATGATAGGGGCACACCACGACCTTGCAGTTGCCGGTGCCGCTCACGAGTTCATGGGCGCGATGCTGGCAAACATTGTAGAAGGACCGAACCACGCCATCGCGACCGCGGACGCTAAACAGGCTTTGCCCGGCAATTTCGAAGGTGAAATAGTCACCGTCATTGGCAACCAGCGAGCCATGGCCGGCAAGCTGCCAAGTGCGCAGCATCAGGCCCGACAACTCGCGGGCATGGATGGCGGGATCGGTGTAATAGCGCGCCTCGAGCGAATGCACAGGCCTGGCGGGTCGGGTTTGCGGTGAGTTCATGGGCGCCTGTTTCCGTCACTCCAATAAATGCCGAGCTCATGGCGGCGCTGGTGGAAGCGCTCGATATTAGCGATCACGTCTGGACCAGCATCGGCGATCACGAAGGCCATGAGGGTTTCGAGAAAGGCCGAAAGCGCCACGGTCGAAACGAAGAACTGGGGGGCCTCGGTCGGAATGACAAAGCGATGCTTGGCCCGCGTCACGATGGGCGATGCGGGACTGTCCGAAACGCCGATCACCGTCACGTTCTGTGCCAGTGCCATCTCGACGGTCTCGACGACCTCGCGCCGGTAGGGCTTGAAGGTCATGGCCAGAATGACGTCGCTCTCGCCGACCCTGACCAGGGCATCTATCGGCAATGAGCCGTCACGCGGGATGGCTGTCACCGTTCCCACCGCCATGCCCGCCAAATAGGCGAAATTGCGGGCATGGGCGTTGGCGATGCCGACACCGAGCACGTAGGTGGCCCGCGCATTGATAATCTCATCGGCAGCGGCCTTCAGGGCCTCGGCACTCGTTCCCGAGAAAAGACTTTCGATATTGGCGATAGTCGCTGCTGCCATGCCGCCATAAAGACCAGCCAGTTCGCCACCCTTGGCCAGCGACTGCAGCCAGCGGGCGCGATCGGGAAAATCCTCGCGACCTCGGCTGATTTCTTCCCGAAACGGCTTGCGGAAGTCTTCATAGCCATCAAAACCGACCGCTCTGGCCATCCGCACCAGGGTGTTGGGTTTGACCTGCGCGGCCTGGGCCATCTCTCTGATCGTGG
>Ga0326597_10004763_pt1 | contig 18965 bp, 16 predicted proteins | sample RVTome_12_FD_203789 | JGI IMG/M metagenome (GOLD analysis project Ga0326597, IMG submission 203789) | Soil microbial communities from uranium-contaminated site in the Upper Colorado River Basin, Wyoming, United States - RVT100D185 | ecosystem: Environmental > Terrestrial > Soil > Contaminated >... | reverse complement strand
CGATCAGGGCGAGGATCTCTCCCGCGCTCTTGGCGTCGAGGTCGCCCGTGGGCTCGTCGGCCACGAGCACGCTCGGATCGCCGACGATCGCGCGGGCGATGGCCACCCGCTGTTCCTGTCCGCCGGAAAGCTGCCTCGGGTAATGGCGGGAGCGATCGGCGAGGCCGACCACGCGTAGCGCGGTCAGCGCGCGCTCGCGGCGCTCCGCCTTGCCCAGGCGCGTCAACAGGAGCGGCAGCTCCACGTTCTCGAGCGCGGTCAGCACCGGGATCAGGTTGTAGAACTGGAAGATGAAGCCGACGTTGCGGCTGCGCCACCGCGCGAGGTCGCTCTCCGAGAGCTGCGCCACGTCGGTGCCGGCGACGACGACGGAGCCGGACGTGGGGCGGTCGATGCCGGCGATGAGGTTCAGGAGCGTCGTCTTCCCGGATCCCGACGGGCCCATCAGGGCCACGAACTCCCCGGATGGAACCTGGAGGTTCATCCCGTCGAGGACGGTGATCTCCTCCGCGTCGCGGTGGTAGACCTTCCGCACGTTTCGCACGTCGACCATGGGCCCGGCGGCCGGTGCCGGCCGCGGCTCTGCGCTCACAGTTTCGCTCCGCTAGCTCCGCTAATCCTCACCGCATCTCCATCCTTCAAGGACTCCGGAGGACGGGCCACCAGGGTCTCGGTTCCCAGCAGGCCATTCTTGACCGCCACGCGTCCCTGGCGCTCGGCGCCGGGGACGACGCCGCGCAGCCGCGCGCGGCCGTCGACCACCTCGAACACCACGGCCTTGCCGTCGCGGCGCGCCACCGCGTCGGACGGCACCGTGACCACCGGCGCCGAGGGCGCGCCTTCCGCGGTCTTCGGCTCCTCGAACTGGACCTTCGCGCTCATCTCCGGCCGCAACTGCGCATCCCGCTCCAGGATCGTCACCTTCACCTGCACCGTGGCCTTGGTCCGGTCCGCGGTGGGAATGATCTGCCGCAACACGGCGCGGTAGCGGCGATCGGGGAAGGCCTCGACGACGACCTCGGCCGGCTGCTCGGGCCCGAGCTTCGCGACGTTGGATTCGCTGACGTCGGCCTCCACCTCCAGGGTATCGAGGTCGGCGAGGGCCACGATCGCTCCCGAAGACGTCGAGAGGTTGACGCCGGGGGGGATGGGCGCGACGCTCTCCCCCACTTCCGCCATCTTCTTCACGACCGTCCCGGTGAACGGGGCCAGGATGCGGGTGTTCTGCAGCTGGGCCTGGGCATAGCTGATCTCGGCCCGGGCCTGGGCCATGGCTGCCTGGGCGATGCGCACGCGGCTCTCCGCGACGTCGACCTGGTCGCGGGACACGATCTGCTGGCGGGCGAGGTCGTTGGCCTGCCGCAGCAGGCGCTCGTTCTCGGCCAGCTCGGCCTCGGCCCGCTGGAGCAGCGCGTGCGCCCGTTGCACCTGGGCCTCGTAGTCGTTGCTCTCGAGGCGGGCGATCAGCTCGCCTTCCCGGACGCGATCGCCCTCCTCGACCCGGAGGTCGGCCAGCCGGCCCTGGATCTTCGCGGACACGACGGCCTTGCGGCGCGCGACGACGTAGCCCGAGGCGGTCAGGATGGCGGCGCCGCCGGCGCTGGCCCCGCCGGGCACGAGCACGGCCTGCACCGTCTCGACCTCGAGCCCTCCCCGCGACCCGCCGGCCCGCATCGTGTACAGCACGGCGAGAAGAACCAGGGCCGGGAGCAGCAACAACAACGGCCAGCGTCGAGACCTCGCCCGGGGCCGGTCGCGATCGATGCGCAGGGAAGCGAGCTCAGTCTTCAGGTCGGACATGGGCAGGGCAGTAGACGTACGGCGAAGATCCGAAGTTCAAGCCGACCACTCTAGACCGTCGGCCGGTCCGTCTCAACTCCCTGCCGACGGCACGCCGCGAACGTGGAGCCTAGAGCCAGCGAATCCAGTAGAGCAGCGCCCCGCTGGAGTGGACGATGCACTCCGTCCGCACGGGCTCGGGCAGCTTCCGGCCGTCGACGTGGCTCAGCAGGTGGACCAGCCGCTCGGCGTGGAGGCGCAAGACGTACTCGTCGAACGTCTCGCGATCGAGCGGCACGCGCAGGCGAAGCTCGGGGATGGGCACCAGCCCGCCCTGGGTGGCGCGGCGCTCTCCTTCCTGGCGCAGGAACGCCTTGAACTCTTGGTAGGTCAAGTAAAGCTCTCCTTGGTGCAGCACGAGCCATGGGCTTTCGCCCGGCCACGCCTTCGCTCGATACCAACGGGGAGCCTCTTCGAGGGGGGAACCCAACGGCGCGAAGAGATCCGCGGTCAGACCGCGTCGGCCATTTCTGGGCCACTACTTTGACGGCGCCCGGCATCCCGCGTTTCGGGTCCGGAGTCAGAAATGCGAAATAGAAGTCATTACCCCTCTGATCGGTAAATACTGATTGCCACTGAATCAGGACGGTGATGTCACCGCATGGGGACGCGCTCCAGCCGCACTTCGATGGCACGAAGTCAGGTGGGGTCGCGGCAGGCCGGCCAGACAGGTCAGGCGGTGGGGGTATACTCGGCGCCCCCTGAATGTGGCTGCTCTACCTGATCGCCGTCGTGCTCGGCGGTGGAAGCCTGCTGGTGCAGATGTTCGCCGGCGGCGATCACGGGGATCCGGGCCACGGGCTCGATCACGGCGACGCCAGCCATCCGGACGGGCCCGGGATCCTCTCCACGCGCTCTTTGGTCTACGCGCTGTTCACCTTCGGCTTCGTCGGCGGCCTGCTGCACATCCCGCGCGTGGTCGAGCCGCGCACCGCGCTGGCGATCGCCATCGTGAGCGCGGTGGCCGCGGGCGCGGCGGTGGGGTACGTCTTCCAGAGCCTGGGCCACGCCGGCGCTTCGGGCGCGGCCGGCCTCGACGAGGTGCGGGGGCGCAAGGCTCGGGTCCTGGTCGCCTGCGCTCGCGGGCGGCGCGGCAAGGTCCGGGTACAGCTCAAGGGGCACCAGGTGGACGTGCTGGCGACTACCGACGAGGAGCGGATCGCGGAGGGAGCGGAAGTCGTGATCGTCGACGTACGGGAAGGCGTGGCCCACGTCGCAACGGGGGGCTGAGAGGAAGGGATTGATGGAGACCGGAATCGACGTGGGCGGCGTGGACCTCGGGACGGCGGTGTCCCTGCTGGCGGGAGCGGTCGGGGTCGTGGTCGCGATGACCATCTTCCTCGCCGTCATCAAGAGCTTCCTGTACATCTGCCGGCCGAACGAGATCCTGATCTTCGCCGGCCGGCGCCACACGCTGAGCGACGGAAGCTCCGTGGGCTACAAGGTGGTGCGGCACGGCTGGGCGGTGCGCACCCCGCTCCTGGAAACCGTGTCGCGCATGGACATGCGGCTCATCATGGTCGAGGTCGCGGTCACCAATGCGTACTCGAGCGGCGGCATCCCCCTCGACGTCCAGGCCATCGCCAACGTCAAGATCGCCAACGACCCGGCCCACGTGCGCAACGCCGTGGAGCGCTTCCTGAGCATGTCCACCGAACAGATCGCGGTGGTCGCCCGGCAGACCCTGGAGGGCGTGCTGCGCGAGGTGCTGGCGCAGCTCACCCCCGAGGAAGTGAACGAAGACCGCCTCAAGTTCGCCGAGACCTTGAAGCACAACGCCCAGGACGACTTCGACAAGCTCGGCCTGGAGCTGGACGTCCTGAAGGTGCAGCACGTGTCCGACGAGCAGCAGTACCTGCAGAACCTCGGGCGCGCGCGCATCGCGATCATGATCCGCGACGCGCAGAACGCGGAGAACGAGGCCAACCAGAAGATCGCCGAGGAGCAGGCGGCGGCCCGCCAGCGGGCCGAATCGGCCCAGAAGCAGGCGGAGGGGCTGGTGCTCCAGAAGCGGAACGTCCTGCGCGGTGAGATGGCGCGCCTCGAGGGGCAGGCGAAGTCCATCGAGAACGAAGGTGCGATCGCCGCGGAGACGGCGCGGGCCGTCGCCGAGCAGGAGCTGCAGCGGCTGCGCAGCGAGCTGGAGAAGCTGCGCCTCGAGTGCGACGTGGTGCTGCCGGCGGAGGCGGCGCGGCTGGCCGCCACCTCGCGGGCGCGCGGCGAGGCGGCGCCCCTCATCGAGAACGGGCTCGCCGCCGCGGAAGCGCTGCGGGTCGTGTCCGCGGAGTGGAAGGCGGCCGGGTCCAAGGGCCGCGAGGTCTACTTGTTGCAGCAACTGCGGGCGTTCGTGGAGGCGGCGGTCGGCCGGGTGAACCAGACCCACGTGGGCGAGCTGAGCATCGTGGACGGCGGCGACGGCCAGGCCTACGCGGCCTTCGTGGCCAATTTCCCCGCCGCGGTGGCCCGGGTCATGGCGGAGACGGCGCGGGCGGTGGGGCTCGACGTGAGATCGCTGCTCGGACAGAAGGAGGCGGGCCGATGATCGGCGTGATCGTCGTACTGGCCCTGGCCGCCTTCGTGGTCTTCACCACCCTGTCGTTCATCCTGCGCAAACTGCTCTACGTGAGCGCGCCCAACGAGGCGCTCATCTTCTCCGGCCGGCCGCGTCGCGTCGGCGAGCGCGAGGTCGGGTACCGGGTGGTGCGTGGCGGGCGGGCCCTGCGGGTGCCGTTGTTCGAGGTCGTCGACAGCGTCGACCTGACCAACATCGCCATCGACATCCAGGTGCGCGGCGCCTATTCGAAGGGCGGCATCCCGCTGAACGTCCACGGCGTGGCCAACATCAAGCTGCCGGGCGAGGAGCCGCTGCTCAACAACGCCATCGAGCGGTTCCTGGGCAAGCCGAGGGACGAGCTGATGGCGATCGCGAAGGAGACCCTGGAGGGCAACCTCCGCGGCGTGCTCGCCCAGCTCACGCCCGAGCAGGTGAACCAGGACAAGGCGCGCTTCGCGCACAGCCTGCTCGAGGAGGCGGAGCACGACCTGAACCGCATGGGGCTCGTGCTGGACACGCTGAAGATCCAGAACATCACCGACGACGTCGGCTACCTGAACTCCATCGGCCGCATCCAGGGGGCGAAGGTCCGGATGGAGGCGGCCATCGCAGAAGCCAAGGCCACCGCGGACGCGTCCGTCCAGCAGGCGATGAACTGGCGCGCGTCCGAAGTCGCCAAGGTCGACGCCGACCTGGCGATCGCGGGCCAGGAGATCCAGAAACGCATCCTCGACGCCCAGACCCGCCGCGCGGCCATGATCGCGGAGTCGGAAGGGCAGGTGGCGGCGCAGATCGCGCAGGTCACGGCGGAGATCGAGCGCCAGAAGGTGCGCGCGCTGCAAGTGAAGCGCCAGCTGGACGCGGACGTGGTGCAACTGGCGGAGGCGGACCGCCGGGCGCGCGAGGAGGAGGCCCGCGGTCACGCCGCGCGCTTCGTCGAGCGGGGGCGCGCCGAAGCCATGGCCCTGAAGAGCGTGTTCGAGGCCTACGCGGCCGCCGGCGAAGGCGCCCGCGAGGTCATGATGCTGCAGCAGGTCATGCCGCTTCTGGCCCAGGTCGCGGGGGCGGCTCACAAGCTCGAGATCGGCAAAGTCACGGTGCTGCCGGGGACGCCGGTCGCGGGCGACAGTTTCGCGCGCGCGGCCATCGGCGCGAACGAGCAGATCAAGGCCGCGACGGGGGTGGACCTGATGGCCGCCGCCAAGCGGTTGGAGGGCTCGAGCTAATCGGGAGGCCGGCGACGCCGAAGGCGGCGGCGGCCGGGGGGGGTGTGGGGGGGAGCGAGGCGCATCGCTCGCGCCGCGCCGACGTTCCCCCCCACCTTGATGATGACGCCGCTCAACGGCTGTACAGGCTGATCGTCCGGTCGCCGCCGCCCGTGCGCGCGACCTGCCGGAACGGCGTCCCGGCGCCGAGCCAGCCTTCGGGCGCCGGCCCGGGATCCCCCGGCAGGAGCAGGTGCCGCGCCCGCAGGCGGTCGAGGACCGCCGACCGCGCGGCGGGAGTGAGCGTCGCATAGAAGGCGGCGGCGATCGCCTGCCGCTCGGCGTGATCCGGCTCCCACGGGTGGGAAGTGAAGGGCTTGCACGACGTGAGGCCGAGGACATACAGGCCGATGTCCGCCGGCGCGAATGCGAGGTCGCCAGGCCGACACGCCGGGCGCAGCATGCGCGCGGCGGCCATCCGCTCCGCGGGCACGTGCCAGTGGGGGTCCGACCGGAGGACGATCCGCGTCGCGACGACGGCGCTGCTGCTGAAGGCGAGCGCCGCGACCGCGAATGCGGCCGGCCCGAGCCGGGCCAGCCCGAGGGCAGCGAGGACGAGCAGCGGGAGGCCCGCGCCGACGGCGAACTGAAGGGCAAAGGTCACGGGCTGCAGCCAGACGAGGAGTACGGCTATGCCCGCCCACGCCCAGAGCTGGGCGCGCACGAGGCGGCCGCTCTCACTCGCGTCGGGCCCCCGAATGCCGGCTATCGCCACGATCGCCGCCGGCGCGAGCGCCCACAGCAGGTCGCTCGACGGCGGGCTCGCGAATGCGGTCACGGCGAAGGTGCCGAAGGTCGCGCTCGCGTAGAAGACCCGGTAGTTGTAGAGCACCACGGGCAGCAGGCCGGCCAGGGGCAGGGCGCGGCGGAGCCACTCATGCGGGTGCGCCGTCATGGCCACCGCCGCGAGCTGGGCGGCGACGAGCAACGCCAGGTCGTAGGGCCGCACCAGGCCGAGCGCGGTTCCGAGCGCGATCGCTCGCAGCGTCCCGCGCCGGGAAGTCGGACCGCCGAAGGCCAGCAGCGATTCCAACAGCAGCCACGTCGCGGCCAGCCAGTGGGGGTTGGCGAGCGCCTCGAGGAAAGGATAGAAGCCGACGTACAGGTCGGCGCTCCTGAAGACGGCTCTCGGTGTGAAGTCGAACAGGATGCCGCCGAGTCCTCCGCCGAGCGCGACCAGGATCAGGGCCGGAAAGCGGTGCGAGGCCGGAAGGCCCGCGCGTCGCAGTGCGCGGTCGGCGGCGGCGAGGAGGCCGGCCAGCGCCGCGAGCGCGAACAACCGGTAGGCCAGGAAGGGGCGCCGCCCGCACGCGCGCGATACCCAACCGACGAGAGACCATTCCAGGTTGACCAGGCTGCCGTCGTGGTCCTCGAGAAGGAGCTTGTTCCGAAACAGGACCTGGCCGTCTTCCGCCTGCTGCACGAACGACGCGTAGTTGTAGAGGTCGTCGATCCAATGGAACGTGCCCGCGAACGTGCGGCCAGGGGGCGGTTCCAGCGCGGCCACGAGGTACGGAATCGAAACGAGGGCGCCGACGAGCGCCCAGGCGAGCGCCACCGGCCGGAGACCCGCCTCCCGTGTCGCGGGCAGCTACTTTCCGCGGGTGTCGGCGGAAGGACCGTAGATCGCGGGCACCTTCCCGCCCATGGGACGGAGGTAGGCCGCCAGCTGCCCGCGGTGGTGGATCGCGTCGAAGAACAGGTACCAGAGGAACTCGCCCACCGGCGACTCCATCACCACTTTTCCGCCGGACTTGAGCTGGCCGACCTTCGTCCACGCCGCGTCGTCCATCTTGCGCACCGTCCCCTCGAGGGCCGCGTAGTTCTTATCGAAGGTGGCGATCATCGCGTCGAGGGCCGGCGCGGGCGCCGTCGGGAATCTGGTCTCGCCCGTGTCACACAGCTCGACGCCCGACCCGAGCTCCTGGGCCAGCACCCACACGAGCTGCTGCGCCGACGGCGACTTCTCGTGCGGCTTGTAGTCGAGCCTGTCTTCCGGCAGCGCCCTCAGTACGGTCCGGAACGCGGGGTACTCGGCCTTGCGGCGGGCGAGGAAGAATTCGCGGTTGGTCATGGACGAAGGATAGCCCCGTTGCCGGTTTCTTGACACGCGCTCCGCGGTCGTGGATGCTCCGCGGCCGTGGGCCGCCCGGTCCTGCCCCTCACCGACGCCACCATCGCCGATGTCGCCGTCGCGGGCGGCAAGGCCGCCCACCTCGGCGCGCTGGCCACGCGCGGCTTCCCGGTCCCGCCGGGTTTCGTCGTCACCGCCGATGCCTGCCGGGACTTCTTCGACGCGCTGGCCCTCGCGCCGCTGATCGCGGGTCTCGCCGCGGGCGGCGATCCGGCCGCACGGTGCGCGGAGCTGCGCCGCCGCATCGTCGAGGGGAGGCTCGGGGGGCCGCTGGTGCACGCGATCCTGGAGGCGCACGCGAGCCTCCTGCGCGGGAACGGAGACGGCGTGCTCTGCGCGGTGCGCAGCTCCGCCACCGCCGAGGACATGGAACGGGCGAGCTTCGCGGGCCAGCACGGCACGTACTACTACGTCGACGCCGTTCGCCTGCTGGAGATGATCCGCCACTGTTGGGCGTCCCTCTTCAGCCTGGAGGCAGTGTCGTACCGCTCCACCCACGGCATCGACCACGCGTCGGTCGCCATGGCAGTCGTGGTGCAGGAGATGGTCCCCTCGGACGTCTCGGGGGTCGCGTTCACCGCCAACCCGGTGACCGGGAGCCGGTCGGAGATCGTCATCGAGTCGAGCTGGGGCATGGGCGCGGCCATCGTCGACGGGCGCGTCACCCCGGACCGCTACGTCGTAGCCCGCGACGGGCTCGCCATCCGCGAGCAGCGCACCGCCGAGAAGCGCTTCATGGTGCTTTCGCGCGTGGAGGCGGGCGCCGGGCACCGGCTGGTCGAGGTGCCGCACGATCGCCGGCGAGTCCAGACCCTCGCCGCCGCGGACGTGCGCACCGTCGCGGAATGGTCGCTGAGATGCGAAAAGCACTTCGGGGCACCGCAGGACGTGGAGTGGGCGTTCGCGGACGGGCGGTTCCACCTTCTCCAGTCGCGGCCCATCACCACCCTGGACCGCGACGAGCGCGTCCCCGAGGGCCGGTACCTGCTGTTCAAGCCGCTGGCCGAGAATTTCACCGACCCCCTCACCCCGCTGACCATCGACCTGCTGCTGCTGCCCCTGCCCCTCGGGTACCGCGCGATCCGCGGCCGCATGTACATGAACCTCGATTACGTCCGGCCGTTGGTCCCGCTCCGCATCTCCGACGAGGACCTGGCGGCGGCTCTATACCTCGGTTCTCCGGCGGAGGGCCTCCCGCCGCTCGCGCCGCTGAAGCTTCCGGTCGTGCTGGCCGCGCTGGCGTTCGCGTATCTGGCCGTGGGCGTAGCGCGGGCGCGCATGCGCGGCCTGCCCGACGACTTCATGGACGGATACCGCGCGCTGTGCCGGCGGGTGGAGGCCGACCCCGCCATCGGGCCGGCGGAAGCGCTGCTGCGGCTGTGGATCCTGCCCGCTCCCATCGAGCCCATCGGCAACCTGCCGCTGATCGTCAACGGGTCGTCGCTGGCGTTCGCGCCGTGGTTCGGGGTCCTCTCCTGGATGCTGCGGCGCTGGGCCCCGGGCCTGCGGCCCGACGCCGCCTCCCTCCTCTGCGCGGGATCGCCGGGCGTGTTGTCGGCCGAGATGGGGCGCAGCCTGCGCGATCTGGCGGCCGAGGCCCGGCGCGCGCCGGACGTCGCCGCGGCGCTCGCCGAGCAGGGTCCCGCCCACGCGCTGGCGATGCTGCAGGACGAGCCTTCGGCCGCCCTGTTCCTGGCGCGTCTGGACGCGTTCCTCGCCATACACGGACACCGCGCGGTCAAGGAGTTCGAGCTGCAATCGGCGCGCTGGGAAGAGGATCCCGCCGCCGTGATCGCCCTCCTCCGCAACTACCTCGCGGCCGACGCGGGCCGGGGTCCTGCGCCCGCGGAGGAGAAGTCGGTCCGCGCGCGCAAGGATGCCGAGGACGAGGTCCGCCGGGCGCTCGCGCCGCGGCCCCTCGAGAAGCTGGGCGGACCGCGGTGGCGGCTGGTGCGGTTCGCGGCCACGCGGGCGCGCGACTACTTGAAGCTGCGCGAGAACTCGCGCTTCTTCCACATCATGGGCTTCGGCGTGGTGCGCAAGAAGGTCCTCGCCGTCGAGGCGGACCTGCTGCGCGCCGGGCGGCTGAAGTGCAAGGACGACGCGTTCTTCCTGCTGTGGAGCGAGCTCGAGGCGCTCCGCGGCGGACACCTGGGCTGGGCCGACGTCGAAGACAGGATCCGCGAGCGCCGGCTCGAGCAGGCCCGGTTCGCGAGGCTTCCGCCGCCGAAGACGTTCGGGATCGCGACGCGGCGCGCGGCGGAAGCGGATGGCGCGCCCGGCGACGGCCTGCGCGGCCAGTGCGCGTCGCCGGGCCGGCATCGGGGTATCGCGAGGGTGATCCTCGACCCCACGCAGGACGCGCCGCTCGAGCCCGGTGAGGTGCTGGTGGCGCCCTACACGGATCCCGCATGGACGCCCTTGTTCCTCGTCGCCGGCGCCACGGTGGTCGAAGTGGGCAGCTATCTGTCGCACGCGGGCACGGTCGCGCGCGAGTTCGGCATGCCGTGCCTGGTGGACGTCGCCGACTGCACGCGCCTCATCCCGACCGGGGCGATGGTCGACGTCGACGCGGACGGCGGCGTGGTGCGCATCGTGGAGCCGCCCCGTGGTTAGCCTCGCGTCCGCGGGGCTGTTCGCGATCGGCGTCTACGTGTCCATCCGGGTGCTCGCCGCGCTCTACCGGATCGCCGATCTCTGGTACCGGATCGGCACGGACTGGCCGCGAGTGGCTCGCGGAATCGTTGCCTGGGGCGGGGCCGCGCTCGCCGTCGCCCTCCTCGCCGAAGACGGGCGCCGGGCCGCGTTCCTGTGCGGGCTCGCCGGATACGCGGTGCTCCACGTCGTGCTGTACGTCGCGACGCGCGCCTACGTCCTCGGGCGGCTCCGCGCGCGCAGGCGCGACCTCTAGAACAACCTCCCCACGTATTCGTCCATCATCCTCTTCCAGAACGGCCAGTCGTGGCCGCCGTCGGGACCCCAGTCGTCGACGCAGTGCGGGATCTCCTTCCGGCGCAGGACCTCGGAGAAGCGGTACGTGGGGCCGCTGTCCTCCCAGGGCCCGTTGCCGGTAGCGAGGTGGATGTCGGCCTGACGGAGGTGGTGGTAGTACCAGGGGTCGCTCAGGTTGGCGACGTAGTCCATCGGGTTGTTGAAGTAGAAGTTGTCGTCGTAGTCGCCGTCCATGAAACGCCGGATGTCGTACACGCCGGACAGGGCGAGGCAGCGCCGGAACCGGTCCGGGTGCTTGAACAGCGTGTTGACGGCGTGGTACGCGCCGAACGAGGAGCCGGTGGTCGTGATCGCGATCCCCGGCGTCGCGCAGTGGTTCTCCACGAACGGCGCCACCTCCGAGGCGATGTACTCGTCGTACCGCGCCTGGACATGGCTGCGATGCCGGGGGTGCGCCCCCGTGTCGTACCAGGACTGGTTGTTCATCGCGTCGACGCAGAACACCTTCACGCGTCCGGCCTCGATGTGACGGCCCAGGGCGTCGATCATCCCCTGCCCCTCGTACTCGCGATGGTCGCCGCCGCTGGTCGGGAACGCGACGAGCGGGTGGCCGTAATGGCCGTAGACCAGGATATCCATGTCGCGGCCGAGGCGCCCGGTGTACCAGCGATGGTGCTCACGGTGCATGCCGACCTCGTCATTTAGGGGAGGGGCGCTACAGTCACGCCCCTCCCTCGCCCACCCCGCGCGCGCTACGCCGAAGTGAATCCGGCTCGCGCGCGGTCTCGCGGACGGGATTCTAGCAGTTGGATCTAGGAGCCGAGCTGCTGGAGGGCCAGCTTGCGCCACGGCCCGGCCTTGCGGCGCAGGTAGCGCGGCATCGTGTCCACGGCCTCGACGCAGCGGCGGAACATCTCCCGGGCCGGCTCGGCCTGCCCCAGCCGGGAAAGGGCCATCGCGAGCATGTAGAGGCCCTCGGGGTCGTGCGGCCGCTGCTCGACGTACTTCGCGAGGGCCCAGCGGGCATGTTCGTACGATTCCGAGTCCAGGTACGTGGCCCCGACCTCCCGCCAGATCTCGTGGCTGGCGTGCCGCTCGTCGCGGGACACCACGGCGTCGAAATGCCGCCGCGCGTCCTCGAACCGCCGCTGGCCCCGGGCGATGCGGCCGAGCTGGTAGTGGGCGTCCACCTCGCCGGGGTCGATCTCCGCGGCGCGCGCGAACCGCGCCGCGGCTTCGTCGAGCTGGCGGCGCTGCAGGTGGATCAGCCCGAGCTGGTAGTGGGCCTCCGCGTCCCGCGGGTTGATGGTGGCGGCCTCGAGATGCCGCTTGAAGCCCTGGCGGGCGCCGAAGGACCACAACACGTCGCCCACGTCGCCGCGCAGGTACTGGTAGGCGAAATAGAGAAGGAACGGCGAGGCGAGGAACATGAGGAACGGCTGCAGGAACACCGCCAGCCATCCCAGCGTTGCGGCGGCGAACGCCCTGCCGCGCCCGACGCCGAACACGACGCGGGCCGCGAGCGCCATGAGCACGGTGAAGTAGACGAGGCTCGCGATCCAGAGCGAGATCACCACCCGGGGACCGGGCGCCGCCAGCGCCAGGAGGGCGACGGGAAGGCGCGCGGCGACCCACGCCATGAACGTGCAGGCGAGGAAGGGGCCGAAGTCGCGGCGGAAGGCGACGCCGAAGCTCCCGATCGACTCGAAGGCGGTCAGGAGCAGCAGGACGAACGGCGCGTAGAGCAGGGCGAGGACGAACAGGCTCGCTGCGGTCAGCGTCGCCGCGAAGAAGCCCGCGGCCAGGAGCGCGGGCGTGTGCGGCGTCATCCCCTCCGCGAAGTCCGCCTCGTCGTACTGCTCTTCGCCAGGCTCGGCGTCGCCGGCCGCAGGGGCGGGCGTCGCGGGCCGGGACGCGGCGGCCGGCATGAAGGGCGTGTACGCGGGGGCAACCTGTGAATACATGGCGGCGCCGGTCAAGGCCGATACCGCGAGCACGGCGGCCGCGCCGAAGAGCAGGCTGCCCTCGTCGATGATCTCGCTCATCGCCGACACCGGCCGGAGGTAGAGCGCGGCGAGGAGCCTGAGGTTGTCCGCCATCGCGGGGGAGACTACCTCAAGGGGCGGGGGCCACAACTAGCGGACGCAGCTGCCGCCTTCGTACCGTCCGTTGCCGAAGTACATGCAGGGACAGAGGGCGGGGATGTCCTCTCCCGGGAGCGTGATCACCCGGAGCGGCTCCTGGCGATACCTGCCGCCGGACTCCCACGGATAGTTGAAGACGCCGTCGAGCCGGGCCTCCACGCCGAAGCTCGACTCCTCGCCCCTCGGCTCGACCCGCACCCTCAGGATGAAGCCATTGGCGTCGATGGCGCCGAAGTCGGCGACCATCCGCACCAGGTCCTGGCGAATGCGGTAGCGCGGTCCGTCGACCCAGCAGCACTCCTGCCCGGCCTCGTTCTTCTGGTTCAGGTTGAAGTCGAGGCGATGGCTCTTGTCCTTGTCGAGGCAGAGCACCTCCTCGGATGGGCTGACCACGCGGACGCGCATGGGCGCGATGGCGTCGTTGCTCATGAGGGCGCGCGGCGACAGGGCGAGGCGCGCTACCGGTCCCGGGGCGAAAGGGCAATCGGCGGCGCTGGGCGGCACGCTCGGGCTGGGCGAGGGCTGCGCGACCGGCGGTGGCGACGGGGACGGGGCGGGCGGCGGCTGAGTGGGCGACGAGCCGCCACACGAACAGAAGAGGACGGCGATCGCCGCGCTTCGGAGCGCCGCGTTGGGGATTCGGGACATGGCGGCCTCCGCCAGGGCGGGGTCTAGCGCAGACGACGGACCGGCGCGGGGGCGACGAGCGTGCCGAGGAACGCGGCGTTGGACGCCGTCTTCTGGATCTTGTCGATGAGGAACTGCGCCGCCTCCACCGTCGAGAGGTCGGCCAGGGCCCGGCGAAGCAGATGGCGCTTGGCCAGCTCCTCCGGCGAGCACAGCAGCTCCTCGCGCCGCGTGCCCGACTTCAGCACGTCCACGGCGGGGAAGATCCTGCGGTCGGCGATGGTGCGGTCGAGGATCAGCTCCATGTTCCCGGTGCCCTTGAACTCCTGGAAGATCACCTCGTCCATGCGGCTGCCGGTGTCGATGAGGGCGGTGGCCAGGATGGTCAGGCTGCCGCTGCCCTCGCAGTTGCGGGCGGCGCCGAAGAACTGGCGCGGGAACTGCAGCGCGCGGTTGTCGACGCCGCCGGACATGGTGCGGCCGCCGGGGCCGATCTCGCGGTTGCTGGCGCGGCCGAGGCGCGTGAGGCTGTCCAGCAGGATCACCACGTGCCGGCCTGCCTCGACCAGGCGCTTGGAGCGCTCCATGGCCAGGCGCGCGAGCTTGATGTGGGCGTCCGACGCCGAGTCCGACGACGAGGCGAGGACCTCGGCCTTCACCGCCCGCCGGAAGTGCGTGACCTCTTCCGGCCGCTCGTCGATGAGGAGCAGGATCAGGTGCACCTCGGGGTGGTGCTTCGCGATGGCCTGCCCCAGGTGCTCGAGGAGCGTCGTCTTCCCCGCCTTCGGCGGCGAGACGATCAGCCCGCGCTGGCCGCGTCCGATGGGCGAGATGAGGTCGATGATCCGCAGGCTCGTCTCCGCCTGCTCGCCGGAGAGCCGGAACGCCTCGTGGGGATTGACCGAGACGAGATCCTGGAAATTGGGCAGCGCCCGGTATTCCTCCGGGGACATCCCGCTCGCCTTCGTGATCTCGACGACTACACGGCGCCCGCCGCCCCCATCACGGGCAAGGCCCTCGATCTCCGTGCCGTCGCGCAGTGCGTAGTCCCGGGCGACCTGCGCCGGGACGATCGCGTCGTCGCGAAACGGTAGGTAATTCTGGGCGACTTGCCTCAGGTACCCGCCCGCGCCTTCCGTCAGATCCACGACTCCGACCACCTCGGTGGTAGGTCCTGCGGTCGGGATCGGTGCTTGGCGGGGATCCCTGGGCCCTCGTGACCCCACGTGCGGCGGCTGCGGTTGGGGTCCGTTGGGCCGATCGTGCCTGTGGGGGTTTCGATGGCGCCGCGAGTGTCGCGGGCCGTGCCTCATCGGCAGCCCGCTGTTCGCGGAACGGTCATCGTCTCCTCCGGGGAGGACTATAACACGGGCGCGGGAGGCGGTGGGGTTCGGGTCACGGCTTCTCCCCGGGGAGCAGCGGACGCAGGGTGACGACGTACTTCTTGTCCCCCGCGCAGACCGACGCCGCCGCGGCCCCCGTCGGCCAGGACGCGAAATCGGCGGCGGACACCACCTGGGGCGCGAACACGCTGCCGGCCAGCGGCTCGGGGCGCGTCCAGGGCCGGCAACCTCCCGGAAGGTTGCCCTCGCGCGCGCTCAGGGCCAATTGCGCCGGCGCATAGGGGCGCAGGCCGGGATGGTGGAAACGCTCGAGATCGAGGACGAGGGTGGCCAGCGGCCGCAGGGCCGGGGTCGCCGCGGCCAGGTCGCCCTCGATCCGCATTTCCAGCGGCCGGCCCTTCCGCAGCAGCAGGCGCCGCACCGCCATCCCCGGGCCCACGGTCACGACACCGGCGAGGGACGGAAGCTTGCGGACGTCGGACAGCCGGCGGTCCAGGTCCTTCAGCTCCCTCCCCGCGAGGCGCGTGGTGACCAGGCCGTGGGTCCCGCCCACGAAGACCTGGCCGTCCTCGAGCAGGACGAAGCGCGGCGGCGCCGCCTCCGCCACCTGGCCGGGCAGCGGCGCCATGCCGGCCTCCAGCACCACGACGGCGCGCGGGATCTCCGCCGGCGCGGCGGCCGCCGCCATCCACATCCCGGCCGCGGCGATGATCCTCATCGAGCCGGCGCCGGCCGCGGCGCGTAGCGGTCGATGGTGGCCTCGATCGCCCGCCGGCACACCGCGCAGAAGCCGACGTCGTCGCGGGTGAACATGATGCAGTCCGCCTCCGGCCGGTAGTAGCCGGTGGACTCGTACAGCGCGCCCTCGTAGGCGCCCACGCGGCCGGTGCGCGGACCGAGGAGCGCGGTGCTGCGCGCCTTCTCCTCGCGGAAGAGCGCTTCCATCTCCGCTTCCGGCCGCTTCTCGGCGCGGATCTTCTTGCGCCGCTCCTGGTACGCCTTCTGCCCGCGCTCGAACTCCCCCTTCGGCCACGGCGTGGGCAGGGGCGTGCCGGCGGCGATGAGGTCCTTCCATTTCGCAGCGCGCGGGTCGGCGGTGACGTTGGGGTCGGGAGGCTCGGGCCGGCCGGCGGCGGCCTCGTAGACGTCCGGCGAGGTGTAGTACTCGTCGCCGAGCGCGGCGAAGTGATGGCCGAACTCGTGCACGAACACGTAGGGCGTGAACTCGTTGTCCGCGGCCACCGTCGCGTACAGGTTGTGGATCCCCCCGCCGCCGTACTTGCGGTCGTTCACCACGATCTCGATGAAGTCGTAGGGGGCCGCCGACGCCACCTCGCGCAGCCGGGCGTCGTCGAAGGCGAGGACGTAACGCTCGGAGCCGAAGGCGTCGTAGGTGGCGCGCAGCGCGCTGCGGCGGAAGACGCCGTCGGAGGGACGCGAGACGCCGCTTTCGTCGGACGCGATGTCGATCGCCCACACGTTGAAGTCCCGGCGCCGCTCGCGGAACGGAGGGACCGCAAAGAGAGCCTCGGCCAGCCGGGCCGCGTCGCGGTGCCACTTGTCGCGCTCGGCCATGGTGTAGCCGTCGCCCATGAGAAGCAGGTCCACCTTGTCCGCCGGCGGGCCGCTCTCCTGCACCGCCCACACGCGCACGCCGTCCGGCGCCGGCGCCCGATCCAGCGAGGGATCGCGCGGGTCGACGCGCACGGTCCAGAGCGTCTTGAAGGCTTCGTCCGTACCGCGCCGCGCGATCGCCACGTCCACCGGTCCGGGCGGCTCGGGGAAGCGCACCGACTCGTCGAACCCCCGGGGGGTGGATTTCGCCTCCGCGGTGGTCATCCATTCCCCGAAGATGCTCGCGAAACCCTGCGCGAACACCACCGCGCCGGAGGCGGCATCACGCACTTCCACGCGGTACACACCCTGCCGTCCGTCGTCGACGAGGCCGGAGGGAGGTCCGGGCCAGGGGCCCTCCCGCGCCACCGCGCGCAGCGCGAAGCGTTCCTCGGTGGCGGCGCCGGCGTGGACGTATTGCACACGCAGGGTCGCGGGGCCGGCGGGGGCGGCCGGGACCTGCGGTGCCACGGCCAGCGCGCAGGCGAGGAGAGCGGGGATCATCATGCGTTCGAGGCTATCACCGCCCCCGTTCGAGGGCGGCGATGCCCTCCGCGCTGGCCTCGTCGAACTCATTTCTCCAGGGTGGGATTGACCCCGCGGCAGCCTTGCGCCACTTGCCCCGCCCATTCGAAGTAGTCGCGCTGGCGCTGCCAGTCCCAGCCGAGCGGCGGGCTGGCGGTGATCGAACGCAGGTCGCTCGTCTCGTCGGCGAGCTTGATCATCCTCGCCCGCGCCGACTTGCCGGGCGCATGCACGACCTGGAGGCGCTTGCGCTCCGCCTTCGGCAGGGTCTTGTCGTCGGTCACCTCGGCCACCAGCGCCGCGACCTCGGGGCCGAACTCCAGCTCCTGGCGGGTCGTGCCGGTGTCTTCGATCGTGTCGTGGAGCAGGGCGATCGTGTCGTGGAGCAGGGCCGCCACCACGGCGACCGCGTCCTTGCCCCCGGTCGCCTCCGCCACCATGCGTGCGACATCCGCGAGGTGATTGACGTAAGGCTCCGCGGCCTGGCCCTTCCGCCGCTGACCGGCGTGTTTGCGCGCGGCAAAGTCCAGGGCGCGTGCGACGGCGACCACGTCCGCGCTCATGGCAACCTTCCCTTCCGTGTTCGCAGGCTGCCGATGGTAGCCTTCTCCCTCATCTGGAGGAACCTGGCCATGAGCGTCCGCGTTCGATCCTCACTGCTGCTCGCCGCCGTCGCCGCGCTGGCCTGGGCATCGTCCGGCGCCGCCTCCGCGGCCTCGGCCCCCGCCCGCGCCCGCAAGGGTATGGTGGTGACGCAGCATTTCCTCGCCTCGCAGGTCGGCGCGGAGGTCCTCTGGGACGGCGGCAACGCGGTGGATGCCGCCGTGGCGTCCGCCTTTGCGCTCGCGGTGGTCCATCCGTCCGGCGGCAACCTCGGCGGCGGAGGTTTCCTCTTGTACCGGCCCGCGTCCGCGGAGCCGGCCGCCTACGACTTCCGCGAGGTCGCGCCCGCCGGCAGCGCGCCGACGATGTGGCTCGAGGACGGCAAGTACGATCCCGTCCGCCATCACGAGAGCCACCTCGCGGTGGGCGTGCCGGGGACGGTGGCCGGCCTGCACATGGCCTGGAAGGAGCAGGGCAAGCTCCCGTGGCGGCGCCTCGTCGAGCCGGCGGTCCTGCTGGCCCGCGAAGGATTCGTGGTGACCGACGGTCTCGCGCGATCGCTGCGCGACGTGCTGCCGGAGATGAAGAAGTACCCCGCCTCCGTTGCCCAGTTCTCGCGGGCCGGTGTTCCCTACGAGCCCGGCGACCTGCTGCAACAGCCCGATCTCGCGCGCACGCTGGAGCGGATCGCGCGTGAGGGGCCGGCCGGGTTCTACCAGGGCGAGACCGCGCGGCTCATCGAGGCGGAGATGAAGTCCGGCGGAGGCCTCATCACCCGCGCCGACCTGGAGGCGTACCGGCCGCTGCGCCGCGCGCCGCTGCGGGGGAGTTATCGCGGGTACGAGGTGCTGACCATGCCCCCGGTCAGCTCCGGCGGGGTCGCCCTCCTGACCATGCTGAACGTCCTCGAGGGCTACGATCTCGCGCGTGACGGCTTCGGGTCCGCGGCGAACGTCCACCGCATCGCGGAGACGATGCGCCGGGCCTTTGCCGATCGCGCGCGCTACCTCGGGGATCCCGAGTTCAACCGTGAGATGCCGGTGGCGCGGCTCACGTCGAAGGAGCACGCGGCGGAGCTGCGCCAGACCATCGACGACCGGCGGGCGTCGGTGTCGGATCCCGCGCGCTTCCCGTGGCCGCGGGAGAGCGACGACACCACGCACCTCACCGTGGTGGACGCCGACCGCAACGCGGTCGCGCTCACCTACACCCTCGAGGACGGCTACGGATCCAAGATCGTCGTTCCCGGAGGTGGCTTCCTGCTGAACAACGAGATGGGCGATTTCAACGCGGGCCCCGGTCTCACCGACCGCACGGGGCTCATCGGCACCAACGCCAACCTGGCCACTCCCGGCAAGCGCATGC
>Ga0326597_10004762_pt1 | contig 18972 bp, 18 predicted proteins | sample RVTome_12_FD_203789 | JGI IMG/M metagenome (GOLD analysis project Ga0326597, IMG submission 203789) | Soil microbial communities from uranium-contaminated site in the Upper Colorado River Basin, Wyoming, United States - RVT100D185 | ecosystem: Environmental > Terrestrial > Soil > Contaminated >... | reverse complement strand
TGATCGGTGCCGATCAGCTCGGCTTTGTACTTTTCACCCCCGGTCAAGGTCACCGTGATTTCTTTCGCGTTGCCGGCAACATGGTCATTCGTGAGGATGTAGCCGTCGGGTGAGATAATAAAGCCAGAGCCAAGCTCCTGCACCTGCTGTGTGTAGGTGCGGTCACCAAAGAAGTGCCTGAAGAACGGATCGTCGCCAAACACGCCGCCCCACGGGTCGCGGTACCGGTACTGGCGTACTTCAATCACGTTGATGCCTACGACGGCAGGACTTGCCACTGCAACTGCGCGTGTGATTGCATTGCTGCGTGACGCCGTGATCCCATCGATGATCGAATCCCCACCTCTGGTCGCGTAGGAGGCCGTTTGAGCCTCTTGAAATGGCGCACCTTCATAACGGACTGGCTGAGCCTGTTCTGTGTTGGACGAGCCCGTATGCCCTACGCTATAACCGATAAGCCCACCGGCGACAAACAGCAACAAGAGACCCAGAGAAACTCCCGTCTTCATATCTAGCTCCTCCTCCCTCCCTTTTTCCTGCTGACGGCTCGTCTTGCCGCGTTTACAATATCGTCCTTTGCGATGCCGTACTTTTTCATAAGCTCCGGCCCTTTGCCGGATTCGCCAAACGTATCCTTCACCGCAACAAACTCCTGGACAGTCGGGTGAACCTGCGCAAGGTGTTCCGCAACGGCGCTCCCGAGTCCACCATGGATCTGATGATCCTCCGCCGTTACGATCGCACCGGTTTCCATTGCAGCCTTGAGCAGCGTATCCTTGTCCAGCGGCTTGATGGTGTGCATGTTGATCACACGTGCAGATATGCCCTCTCCCGCAAGCACCTCAGCAGCCAGCACCGCCTCCCACACTTGCAAACCCACGGCGACAATTGCTACATCCTCACCGTCAATCAGGGTATTTGCCCTTCCGATTGTAAACGGGGTCGACTGATCGGTGAACATCGGCGTGTTATCGCGGAAGAACCTGATATACACCGGACCCTTCATGATGGAAAGCGACGCTTTGACCGCGCGCTTCGTTTCGAGATAGTCACACGGAGAGATCACCGTCATATGTGGCAGTACACGCATGAGGGCAATATCCTCGAGAGATTGGTGCGTGGCCCCATCGGGTCCAACGGTGATGCCACAGTGCGACGCACATATCTTCACCGGAATCTCGCTGTAGGCCAACGATTGGCGAATCTGGTCAAACGGTCTCCCGGCCGCAAACTCGCCGTACGCGGATGCGATAGGTATCTTGCCCGTAAGGGCAAGTCCGGCTGCAATCCCCATCATGTCCGCCTCAGCGACTCCAACAGAAAAGAACCTGTCAGGATATGCTTTGGCAAACGCGTCGACCTTCACAGAGCCGCTCACATCGCCGCCAAGGACTACCACGTTGGGATTCTCCTCACCCAATTCAAGCAAGGCGTCCGAAAACCCCTGCCGTGTTGCTTTCTCTCCTTTGCTTTCTATTCGTGCCATCAATTTCTATTTCACAACCTCCGCTTTTCTTTTCTCCCACTCGAACTCAATGAAATCGCCAAAGCGTGTCGGGGAGAGTTCACTCAGTGCTTGTTTCCCCTGTTCTATGCTCGGAGGAACACCATGCCATCGGTAGTCATCCTCCATGAACGATACCCCCTTCCCCATAAACGTCTTTGCTATTACTACAGAGGGCTTACCCTTGAAACCTTGAGCGTCCTTCATTGCCTGGAGGAACTCGCCCACATCATTGCCATCACATTCAATCACATTCCACCTGAATGCACGCCACTTATCGGCCAGAGGCTCAAGTTCCATCACTTTATCCGTGCGATTGTCGATCTGGCAGAAGTTCCTGTCCACGATGGCGGTGAGGTTATCGAGAGCATAATGCCCGGCCGTCATCATCCCCTCCCACACTTGCCCCTCATCCAGTTCACCATCTCCGTGGAGAACGACGACGCGGTTAGGCCTCTTATCCATCCGGAGTCCCAGCGCAGCACCGGCAGCAATGGACATTCCCTGCCCCAGCGCACCCGAAGCGATCTCAATACCCGGCAGGCCATGTGTGTACCAAGGGGCGGGGTGACCATGAAGTCGAGTGTTCAGTTTTCGGAGCGTTGACATTTCGTTGAGGGGAAAGAACCCCGCCCTTGCAAGCGCCGCGTACCAGACCGGAGCAAGGTGGCCCGCAGAAAGGAAAAAGAAATCCCGTTCCGGCCAGGTCGGGTTTGATGCGTCATACCTCAGAATCTTGAAGTAGAGAGAAGAGAAGATGTCCGCAAGCCCAAGGGGCCCTCCGGAATGGCCGGACTGAGAGATCATCAGCATCTTGATGATATCCCGCCTGATCTGCCGCGCCATTTCTTGAAGATCTGACACGCTGAACTGCTGATGGTTCCTGCCACCCATGGAGACTTCCTTAATCAGTGCCCAGCTATTTCCTTTTTTGTGATAGCACGAATTCCCTGAAGGGCTGAACGTGCTTGACCAGGATAACCCCGAACAGGACAGTCATGAAGTACGAGAACGCTGGCATCGGAGTATCATCAGGAACTATCCCTGCCACGAATGAAGGAGCGGCGAGAACCAGTATCATGGTCATCAGGCACGCCACAGCATTGCCAACATTCACGTCTTTCGTCGCTCTGAAGCCCAAAGCCCAACACAACCCCCAAATCGCAACTATGGGCCATGCTACCAAGAACACCACACCTGCCGCAGTCGCCAAACCCCTCCCCCCTTTGAAGCTCAGCCACACCGGGAAATTGTGTCCGACAACCGCTGCAACTCCTGCCGTCGCAACCGCCGAAAACTCCTCCCCTGAGATGCTCTTCGCAAGGAGCACGGCAACAATGCCTTTGAGAAGATCAAGCGCGAGTACGCTCACTCCTATCAGCCTTGATTTCGATACCTGGAGGCTGTTCAGCGTCCCGACGTTCCCGCTGCCCGACTGTCTGATGTCAACTCTTGATTTCCATTTGACGAGAAGGTAGGCAGTGGGAATCGATCCGATCAGATAGCCCAGCAGACCAGCGATCGCGAGAGAATACACAATTCAATGAGCTATTCAGGATGAGCGACGACAGAAAAAGTACGAAAAAAGGGGTGGAGAGTCAAGGCGACAAATACCGTCAACTTGATTCATGAACACGGGTTGCAGGTCTTCGTATCCTTGATTCTCGAAACCAAAACGAGTATATTGAGCGAGTCCCGGCGAGTTGGGGCACCGCGGCCGCTCTCTTCCGAGAGATGTGTGAACTTCCCATCATCATTCCGATCTGCGTGCAGGCAATTAAAGCGTTCAGTCCTTTCCTCGCAGCCTTTAATGACAGAATCTTCAATCAAAAGCCTCCTCCAGAATTATAAGCGCGGAAAAGTTTCTGCCTACAAAGTTATCGAGGAAATTTCATCGGGCATGTTAGAGTCAATGGAGTTTGCGACAGTCGACCATCACCGCGAACTCCGCCAGGGATTTCCCGAAGTTATTCTCGGTGAAGGAAAGAGCACTGATCAGGTAGCTCGGATCGCTGAGAGGATCGTCCATCATGGGAGTATTCTCCTCGTAACCAGAGCAAGCAGAGAGCATTACCGGGCTGTCAAGCGTCTGGTGCGGAAGGCCCGCTTCAACGAAGTTGCCCGGACAATATGCGCAAACGAGCACCTTATTACCCTGCGTGGTAAAGGGACGGTATTGATCGTTACCGCCGGCACCTCGGATATCCAGGTGGCGGAAGAGGCATACGAAACCGCACGACTCATGGGCAACCTGGCTGACCGTCTTTTCGACGTTGGAGTGGCAGGGATCCACCGAATCCTGAGACAAAGCTCAAAGCTTCGGAATGCCTCGGTCATTATTGTTGTTGCAGGAATGGAGGGAGCCCTCGCAAGTGTCGTGGGCGGACTTGTCAATATCCCCGTGATTGCTGTTCCAACCTCGGTCGGATACGGCGCGAGTTTCGGCGGGATAGCCGCCTTGCTGGGGATGTTGAATTCATGCGCTGCCGGCGTAACTGTGGTGAACATCGATAACGGGTTTGGCGCGGGGTTCGCAGCCAGCCTTATTAACCGGAAATAGGAAGAGTGTCCATGGCCAAGGACCATTCAAAGGTGCAATACTACGATAACATACTCCAGACAATCGGGAAGACTCCGCTCGTCAGGCTCAACAGGGTTGCGGATGAATCAAAAGGGCTCATCCTCGCAAAGGTTGAGTACTTCAACCCGGGTGGATCTGTCAAGGATCGGATTGGGGTGTCCATTATCGAGGAAGCAGAGCATGAGGGCCGGTTAAAGCCCGGAGGGACCATCGTTGAGTCAACTTCCGGCAATACAGGAATGGGTTTGGCCCTCGTCGCGGCGGTGAAGGGCTATAAAACAGTGTTCACTCTTCCCGACAAGATGAGCATGGAGAAGATACGCCTGCTGCGAGCCTTTGGTTCCGAGGTCATTGTCACTCCCACAGCTGTGCCGCATGAATCTCCCGAGAGCTACACAGAAGTGGCAAAGCGTGTCGTCAGAGAAACGCCGAACTCCGTTCTCGCAAACCAGTACTACAACCCGCGAAACCCGGAAGCACATTACAACACGACTGGACCCGAAATCTGGGAACAGACTGGTGGACAGATCGACTATTTCGTTTGTGGGATTGGGACCGGTGGGACAATTAGCGGCGCAGGAAAATTCTTGAAAGAGAAAAATCCGAACATCAAAGTCGTCGGGATCGACCCAAAGGGGTCAGCGCTCAGGGAATACTTCTACACAAAGAAGATCACTCCCATGCTGAAAACATACAAAGTTGAAGGCATCGGCCAGGATTACGTCCCGGGAGTTCTCCACTTCGAGTATATTGATGAAGTCATCGAAGTAACGGACAGGGAATCATTCCTCATGGCCCGGCGTCTGACAAGAGAAGAAGGCCTGATGGCAGGCGGATCGAGCGGTACGGCGGTCGCCGGAATGCTTAAGGTCGCGGACAGGTTCAAGAAGGATGATGTTGTCGTCGTCCTGCTGCCTGATTCGGGCGAACGCTACCTCACCAAAATTTACAATGACGACTGGATGAGAGAGTATGGCTTCCTCACTCCGGAGAGGGTCACCGCCCGTTACGTACTTCAGTCAAAAGGGAAGGAGCTTGGCAAACTCGTCGCGATCGATCCCATAACGACCGTCCGCAAAGCGTTGGACTTGATCAGGGAACATGATGTGTCCCAACTCCCCGTATTGGAGCGCGGCAGGCCGGTGGGCGCTGTGCATGACAATGAGTTAATGACCACCGTGATGGAACGGCCGACGCTTGTCGATTCACCGGTGAGTGCGGTTATGGGGCCGAGTTTTCCAACAGTGAATATTGATGCGCACATCGAGGATGTCATCCATCTTATGACTTCGAAGAAGAACCCCGCCGTCCTTGTGGAGGAGGAGCAAAAGATCAGTGGCATTCTCACAAGATACGATGTCATCGAATACATGGCGAAGTAGCATGAAGGGTTTCTCAACAAAAGCAGTCCACGCGGGCCAGGAACCCGATCCCACAACCGGGGCGATCATGACACCGGTCTTCCTCACATCCACGTATGTGCAGGAAGAACTTGGCAAGCACAAGGGATATGAATACTCCCGGGTCTCCAACCCGACGCGCACAGCCCTGGAAAAGAACATCGCCGCGTTGGAAGACGGCGCCGAAGGAATTGCATTCGGCTCGGGTACCGCCGCCATTGACGCGATTATGCACCTCCTGAAGCCGGGCGACCATGTGATCCTCTCGCAGAATGTGTACGGCGGCACCTACCGGATCGCACGATTCGTTTGGGAGGACTTCGGCCTCCAGTTTGATTTCGTGGATACAACCAACTTGCAACAGATCGAGCGTGTGCTCAGGCTGAACACGCGGATGCTCTTCGTCGAGACGCCGACGAATCCGACAATGGAGATCACCGATCTCGCAGGTGCCGCAACAATCGCAAAGAAGCACAAGCTCATCTCCATCGTGGACAACACGTTCGCCACGCCTTACCTTCAGCAGCCCCTCAAGCATGGCTTCGATGTTGTCGTGCATAGCTTGACCAAGTATCTCAACGGACACAGCGATATGCTCGGGGGCCTAATCGTCACCAACGATAAGACCATAGCCGAAAAACTTCGCTTTCTGCAGAAATCAGTCGGAGGAGTACTCAGCCCATTCGACGCATGGCTGTGTCTCCGTGGAACCAAGACGCTCGCTGTCCGTATGAAACAGCACAACGAGAACGCGATGCAGGTCGCCCAGTGGCTTGTGAAACAATCTCGCGTGAAAATGGTCTACTATCCCGGCCTCGAAGATCATCCTCAGCATGCGCTGGCCAGAACGCAGATGTGCGGGTTCGGTGGGATGATCTCGTTCGACGTTGGCAGCCTGAATGCGGCAGCAGCCCTTCTGAAAAAAGTCCGCCTTTGCGCGCTCGCTGAAAGTCTCGGTGGGGTTGAGACAATTATTACCCATCCGGCCAGTATGACACACGCGGCGATCCCAGCGGAACAGCGGCAGCGCATCGGTGTGACGGACGGTCTCGTGCGCATTTCAGTCGGGATTGAAGACGTCGAGGACATCATCGCGGATCTGCATACGGCCCTGAATACCTAGCGCAAACCTTGAAATCAACAAGTGATATTGCTATCTTCATGAGGAATCAATCATCCACTTCCCGCCGCGCCAGGCGGAATTCATTCCTCGTTTCGCAGACCAAGCTATGAGAGCTGTGATAATGGCCGGAGGGTTCGGGACCCGGTTGCGTCCCCTGACGTGCAACACCCCGAAGCCCATGGTGCCGTTGATGAACAAGCCGATGATGCACCACATTGTCACGCTATTGACCAAACATGGCATCAACGACCTCATCGCAACGCTCTTTTATTCTCCCGAAGCAATCACAAGCTACTTCGGCGACGGGTCCCGTTTCGGCTTCTCGATGACGTATGTGAAAGCCGACGCAGACTACGGCACAGCAGGGAGTGTCCGAAACGCGACGAAGGGAATGAATGAACGCGTCCTGATTATCAGTGGCGACGTGTTCACGGACTTTGACCTTACTGCCGCAATCCGGTTCCATGAATCAAAGAAAGCAAAAGCCACAATCGTACTGACGCATGCCAAGAACCCGCTGCAGTTCGGAGTCGTTATCACCCGCGACGACGGGAAGATCACCCGCTTCCTTGAGAAACCATCGTGGGGTGAGGTATTCAGCGACACGATCAATACCGGCATCTACATCCTCGAACCCGACGTACTCGATCTCATCCCATACCGTGAAGATTACGATTTCAGCAAAGACCTCTTCCCTCTCCTGCTCCGACAGGACGCGGGGCTTTATGGCTACGTGGCAGACGGGTACTGGCGTGATATCGGAAATCTGAATGAATACCAGGACGCCCACCTCGATGCCCTCAATGGTGCGGTGCGGATTGACCTTGGCGGAAAATCACAAGGGAACATGCACGTTGGAGAGGGAACGACGTTCGACCCCGACCGCATCGCAGTAAGTGGGAGAGTGGTACTGGGAAGGAACTGCACGATCGGCGACAATGTGAAGCTGGCCCACACCGTTATCGGTGACAACTGCGTGATCGGGCCCGGGGCTGTCTTGCGAAACTGTGTCGTCTGGAACGATGTTGTCATCGGCCATAGCTCAGAACTCTCGACGGACGTCATTGGTTCGAAGACCTCGATTGGCGAAAAGGTGGTGATCCTGGAAAATGTGTTCATCGGCGATGCCTGCTGGATCGGCCGCAAAGCACAACTTTCCGCGAACATCAAGCTCTGGCCTGAGAAGGTCGTCGAGGAAGGTGCCATTCTCACAAGGAGCCTTGTATGGGAGGATAAGTGGCTGCGCGAGCTGTTTACCGATTCTCGTGTCACGGGGCTCTCCAACATCGAGATGAATCCGGAGTTCGGTGCAAAGCTTGGGGCCGCCTACGGGGCCTTCATCGGCCCGGGGAAGACCGTGGTGACCTGCCGCGACGCCGACAACGTCTCACGAATGATGAACCGTGCATTGATCTGTGGACTGATTTCTGCCGGGGTCAACAACTATGATCTTCGGGCCACCTCCATCCCGCTGCTCCGGCACGAGCTCAGCAGTGGCAAGGAAGCGGGTGGCATTCACGTTCGTCGCTCTCCTTTTGATAAGAACCTCACAGATATCATCTTCTTTGATGCGAACGGTAAGGACCTGCCATCGAACAAGACAAAGAACGTGGAACGCCTATTCTTTGGCGAGGACTTTGCACGTGCACCGCGGGAGAAGGTCGGCAATATCTCTTTCCCCGAGAGGACGACAGAAGTCTACAGGGAGAAGTTCCTCTCTTCTCTGAACATCGAAGCGATCAGCAAGCGGCGGATCAAGATGGTGATCGACTACTCAAACGGCATCGCCTCTACCATCTTCCCGATCATCCTCGGTTCGTTCGATTGCCAGGTGGTCGCGCTCAATGCACATGTCGACGCGAGGAAGCTGACGCGCGACAAGTACGAATTCGATTACTCGATGAAGGAACTTTCCCACATTGTCACGTCACTGAAATATGATATTGGTTGCCTCATCGACGCCGGCGGGGAGAAGTTGTTCGTAGTGAACGAGAAGGGCGAAGCCATCGACAGCGACCGGCTGCTGACCATCGTTGCAGAGCTGACCATGCGGACGCATAAAAACGTAACAACTATCGCCATCCCGATCACCTCTTCCGGCGAGATCGACCTTTGCGCCGCACAACACGGCGTGAAAGTGATCCGCACACGTAACAGCCACCTTGCCATGATGGAAGCTGCCACAAGCAAGACGGCCCAGTTCGTCGGCGGCACGAAAGGAGGCTTCATCTTTACCGACTTCTTCTTTGCAACCGACGCAATGTACTCGGTCGCGAAGATCCTTGAAATGATTTCCGTAGAAGGCAAACGACTGGGCGAGATCGACGCGGAGATCCCGCGGCTGTACACGGCAAAGCGCAATGTCAATTGTTCCTGGGAACACAAAGGCAAGGTGATGCGTAATATCATGCGTGACTCCGAAGGCTTCCGGCGTGACCTGGTCGACGGTGTGAAAATTTACTTCGACAACGGAAACACGGGTACATCGGCGTTGCTCATCCCCGACAAGGAACGTCCTCTTTTCCACATCAACGCGGAGGCGCACGACCAGGCTTCTGCCGACGCCCTCGCAAGCCAGTACGAATCCAAAGTCATCAAGTGGCGCGATGAGCCATAGGAGAACATCAACAACATGAAAATCAGCGATATTCTGAACGAGCAGATGGTCATTACCGGCCTTGAAGGCAGCACGAAGGATGACATCATCAATTCCATGATTGATCTGGTCGCAGCGTCACCCAAAGTCATCGACAGGGAAAAAGTTCGCGAAGCCATCTTCGAGCGGGAGAAGATCATGTCAACAGGTGTTGGCAACGGATTCGCCATCCCGCACGGGAAGACCGATGCTGTCTCGGATATTGTGGCGGCGTTCGCCGTGACAGCCGAGCCTATCGACTACGAGTCGCTGGATGAAAAGCCTGTTCGACTGGTGTTCCTCCTGGTGGGAAAGGACAACATGGTAGGCCCACACATCAAGCTCCTCAGCAGGATATCACGCTTGATGAACAAGGAAGAATTCCGCCGGCGCCTCCTCGAACTCAAATCCCCGCGGGAGATCATCGAGATGTTCAAGCAGGAAGAGGCGACATATTTTGAGGTATAGCCCTTCCGCCCCGCCTCCTCCTTAACGGTTTCGATGATGCCTAAGCCCCGTAAGAAACAATCGGTGGAGTACCGTCTCCTGATCACGCCGGAATTCGACGACCTGCACCAGCACCATACGACACTGTTCGTGCTGGAGACGACGCGCATCTTTGCAAGTTTCAGATACGAGCTCTCGGTACAGGAACAGAAGAACGGCAAGAAAATCCGCTATACGATTCTTGGCTTGAGACCACCTCAACTCAGCCTGCCAGCGTCGGGTCATGCGCAATTCTCCAGCGAGTACGACCACCTGCGCGGCACATACCAGGTGGAAATCGAGGGACTCGATGGCACTGTCAACACATTTTCTGTTCGTATCGGAAAGAATAAGGTGCAGCTCTTGAAATCCCCGCCAGCCCCGTTTGTCGAAGTCATTGTCGACAAGTCAACATGGGCGGCAACCTAACCACCTCACCTGACTATGATTCCAGTATTGTTTGAAATTGGCCCTATTAAAATTTACAGCTACGGCCTGATGCTCGGCATAGCCTTTCTGGTCGGCAGCTACATCCTCTCGCTTGAACTGAAGCGCAAGAAACTCGACCCCAACATGGCAAGTACCATCACGATACTCGCCGTGGTGTTCGGTATTTCAGGCGCAAAACTGCTGTACCTCATCGAACACTGGACCGCATTCCTTCAGGATCCTGTCGGGATGACATTTTCCGCCGGAGGGCTAACGTGGTATGGCGGCTTCATTCTTGCCCTCACCGCAGTGTCGTTGTACGTGCAGTCAAAGAAGGTCTCTTTCTTGAAATTGTGGGACGGACTGGGGGTTGCACTTGTCCTTGCATACGGCATTGGAAGACTCGGCTGCCACCTTGCCGGCGATGGGGACTATGGATTTCCCACAGATCTGCCGTGGGGCACAAACTATGAAAACGGCACGTACCCGCCTTCAAAGGCGTTTGCCGGGTTCCCTGAGATAACCAGTCAATACCCGGGTGGAGTAGTTCCGGATAACACGCCTTGTCACCCGACGCCGGTGTACGAGTTCCTTTTGGGCGTTGCAGGTTTCTTTATCCTGTGGAAGCTGAGAACAAGGAACTACCCGGATGGGAAACTGTTCATGATCTATCTTCTGATGGCGAGCACCTTCAGGTTCAGCATAGAGTTTCTGCGGATAAACCCGCGGATTCTCTTTGGGCTCTCCGAGGCACAGCTGTTTGCCGCAGGGTTATTCGTATTGGGTCTTGTCGGCATCGTATATTTAGACAGAACTCAGCCAACAAAGAGCGCGACATGACTCTCGTCGAACTCTACTCCAAAGAGGGCTGCCATCTGTGTGAAGAGGCAATGGATGTTTTGACAAGAGTCCGGGTTGAAATCCCGTTCACGCTTCGCGAAGTGAAATTGGAACGGGGGGAACAATACTTCGATGAATACAGGGAAATGGTCCCGGTCGTCCACATCAACAAGGTGTTTGCATTCAAGTTCCGGGTGAATGAGAATCTCCTGAGAGTCAAGCTCCAGCAGGCATCCGCGGATCAAAGGGTGCCATCCGAAGGAGATGCTGGAGGATGATGATTGTGGCAAAGGGACTTGAAGCTCTCGGCATCGCCTGCGTGATGATCGGCCTCGTGCAGGGGATTCAGAGCGAGAGTATGTGGATGGAACTGTATCTTAGCATCATCGGGATCGTGTTGTTTCTGATAGGTTGGGGAACCGAGAAATGGGTAGCACGCAGGAACCGTGCGACCGATAAACCGGCTGCACCGCACTAAACCAAGAAACTTCCTCCGCTTCTCTGTAACACTGCACAATGCAGTTGAGCTTACCATGAACCAGATTATCGCCGGCCGCAAACCCGTTATCGAAGCCTTAAAGGCAGGAAGTCAGATCGACCGGGTTGTTTTCCTGCAGGGAGTCCATGGATCGGTGATTGACGATATCAAGTCGCTCGCCGAGAGGAAGGGCGTTCAGGTCATGGCCGTGCCGCGACAGGAATTCCGCGAGCTTGCCAGTCACGCGACCACCCAGGGGGTCGTTGCAGTCATTCTCACAAAGCAGTATGTCGAAATCGAGGATATTCTCGCCATTGCAAAGGAACGCGACGAGAAGCCGTTTGTCCTCATCCTCGATGAGATCGAAGACCCGCAGAATCTTGGAGCGCTCATACGGACTGCCGAAGGCGCTGGCGTCCATGGCGTCGTCATTCCAAAACACCACGCCGCATCCATTACCGCCGCTGTGGTGAAGGCCTCAGCAGGTGCAACCGAGCATGTGGCCGTGGCCGAGGTGACGAACATCGTGCATACCATCGGGGAATTAAAGAAGATGGAATGCTGGGTGATAGGACTGGATGCTGATGGTGACAAGCTTTTTTCTTCGGTCGATTACACGACTCCTCTCGCTCTCGTGGTCGGAAATGAGGGAAAGGGGATACGGCGGTTGGTGAAAGAACACTGCGACCACCTGGTGAAGATACCGCTCTACGGAAGGATTGCTTCACTTAACGCATCGGTCGCAGGCGCGCTCGTTATGTTTGAAACAGCGCGGCAAAGGCATCCTCTGCACTGAAACGATTCCGTCCAGACTCCACTCAGTCTGGTCCCTCATCCCCGCGTGTAAGTCCGAACTTCTTCATCTTGTTGTACAGGTGGCTTCGCTGAATGTCAAGGGACTCTGCCGTCCGGCTGATGTTCCAACCATGGTCATCGAGCTTTCTCTTGATGTACGCGGCCTCTGCCCTGTCCTTGAAGTCCTGAAAGGTCCCGCCAACGCTTAACAGATCATCGGTCTCCTTTTTTACCTCACTCCCGCCCTGCTCTATGTCTGTAATGTCAATAACTGCCCGCGGGGTCATGATCACCAGTCGCTCAACGATGTTCCGTAGCTCCCGCACATTACCACTCCAGTCCATGGCTTTGAGCTTGCCGAGAGCCGCCTCTGAGAACGACTTCTTCGCTATTCCATTCCTGAGACAGATATCCTCGGCAAAGGCGGCGGCAAGAAGGGAAATATCAGCACCCCTTTCACGCAGGGGCGGCACATGGATCGGGATGACGTTCAGACGGTGGAACAGATCCTCCCGGAAGGCGCCATGTTTGATTGCATCCTGCAAGTTCTTATTCGTTGCGGCAATAACGCGCACGTCAACAGCGATTTGCTTGCTTCCACCCACCCGCTCGATCTTCCCCTCTTCAAGAGCTCGCAACACCTTCGCCTGCGCATTCATGCTCATGTCGCCGACCTCATCCAGGAATATCGTTCCACAATCGGCCAGCTCGAACTTCCCGATGCGTTGTGCAGTTGCCCCGGTGAAAGCACCCTTCTCATGCCCGAACAACTCTGACTCGATCAACTCGTTCGGAATGGCAGCGCAATTTACCTCTACGAGCGGCTTGCTATCGCGCTTGCTCTGACGGTGGATGGCTTTTGCAACGAGCTCTTTGCCCGACCCATTCTCACCGGTAATGAGCACCCGGGCCTCGGTTGGAGCGACCCGCTCAATCAATGCTAGCACTTCCTTGATCTTCTGGCTCTCACCGAGAATTGCGTCCTTCCCCTCTACCTGCTGCTTCATGTGCTTGTATTCGGTCACAAGCTGTTTCCTGTCAACGGCGTTGCGGACGGTAATGAGCAGTTTGTCCCTGTCCAACGGCTTCGGCAGAAAATCATAGGCACCGCGTTTCGTGGCCTCTACCGCAGTCTCGATTGTGCCATGGCCCGAAATCATGACGACCGGCAGGTCGGGCTGAGAGTCCTTCAATTTTTGCAGGACCTTTAGCCCGTCCATCCCCGCCATCTTGATGTCCAGCAGGACCAGGTCGTACGACCCACTGCCTGCTTTCGCGAGAGCGGACGGTCCGTCTTCCGCAAAGTGAACGTCAAACTTCTCGTATTCCAGCGTCATTTTGATGGAGTCACGAATTGCTTTCTCATCATCCACAACCAATACCGATTTCATCTGGCCTCCACATCCAAAGCTACAGAATCCTGTTGTACAGTCTGAGAAGAATCATGCGATGGTGTCGTTCCATCCTCGTTCACAAACATTTGAAGGAATCGAGACGGCTTCTCGGCCTCATTTCCCAGCAGCTGCAGGCCAAACTCCTGCCCCTGCTTGTTGGCACGGCTGTCCCGCGCGTCAAGAGCACCGCCGACAATGAATCTCTCTTCGCCGAACTCGACAAACCACCCGACACGCTCGGCTGCTTCGTAGGACTCAAGGAAATATGTCAGGAATGCCGAACCGAAGAAATGCTGAAGCTTATCCCTGTCTCCGTAGTCCCCACGAGGGGTGTCGGAATACAGCTTCGATGGTAGCCTGCCGACTCGCAAATGAAAGGCATCCTCAAACTCTGATGTCAGCGGCACCCACAGAAGATCGCCTACCACCGGCAACCGGATACCGAACCTACGATGGTCCATTGTAGCGACACACGAGATAAGCAAGGTCTCGTAGATATTTCCCCAACTCAAATCGAAGGCCAGTGTGTAGATTGCATCAACAGCGGCAAGGTCACCATCTGACTGCCGAATGAGCTTCAACTCTTCTTCTCTTATGTACTCCTTGAGATGGTAGATATCCTGGATCAGTTTCGGGACAAAGAACGGGGCAAAGAAACGAATCGCATGTGGCACTTCAGATCTGGAGAAACTATGAGAATGTGATTCGATTTGTGCGTAAGCTGGATACGCACAAAACCTGCTCACGCCGATTATCCACAAGAGTCCCATTGAGAGTATATTTCGTGATCTGGCCGGTCGCACCGCATGCGTATCAGAGAGAGCGCTAAACCTGTATCACTCCCGGATTGAATGGCGGAGTGTTTGGATTGTTCGCGGCCATTGCGATGCCCATCGATACCACCGAACGTGTCTCAACCGGATCGATGATGCCATCTACCCACAAACGCGCCGCAGCGTAGTATGGATCAGTTTCCTGTTCATATCGATCCTGTAATTCCGACAGGAGTTTTTGTTGCTGTTCCCTGCTGATATGAGCGCCTCCCTTTTCCATTTGCTGCACCTTGATGGCCAGTAAGGTCTCGCTTGCTTGTTTTCCACCCATCACCGCGATCTGGGCGGTAGGCCAGGCGTAGATAAGTCGGGGGTCATACGCTTTTCCGCACATCGCATAGTTGCCAGCCCCGTAGCTGTTCCCGACCATGAATGTGAACTTCGGGACGACGCTGTTGGCAACGGCATTGACCATCTTTGCCCCGTCTTTGATGATCCCACCGTGCTCGGCGCGGCTCCCGACCATAAAGCCCGTGACATCCTGGAAGAAAACGAGGGGAATGAGCTTCTGGTTGCAGTTCATGATGAAACGGGCAGCCTTGTCCGCGCTATCGCTGTATATGACCCCACCGACCTGCATCTCGCCCTTCTTTGTTTTGACCACGGAGCGTTGGTTTGCGACTATGCCGACCGCCCAACCGTCGATGCGGGCATACCCAGTAATGATCGTCTTACCGTACCCGGCCTTGTATTCATCCATCTCGCTTCCATCGATGATGCGGGCAAGAGCCTGGTACATGTCGTACGGCTTCGTTCGATCCACAGGTAACAATCCGTGAATTTCCTTGGGGTCGTACTTTGGCGGGGCTGGATCGGCGCGGTTGAATCCAGCCATTGGCTTCGCCCCCAGCTTGCCGATGATACTCCGGATCTTCTGCAGACACTCATCGTCGTTCGCCATCTTGTGGTCAGTAACTCCACTGATCTCGCAATGGACAGTGGCCCCTCCAAGCTGCTCATTGTCGATTTCTTCGCCAACGGCCGCCCTGACAAGATGTGAGCCTGCAAGAAACACGCTCCCTGTCTTGTCGACAATCATCGCCTCGTCGCTCATAATCGGGAGGTACGCACCCCCTGCAACGCACGGCCCCATGATCGCTGCGATTTGCGTTATTCCCATTGACGACATGACAGCGTTGTTTCTGAATATTCGTCCGAAATGCTCCTTATCAGGGAAGATCTCGCTCTGGAGTGGAAGGAATACTCCCGCAGAATCGACGAGGTACACAATGGGCAGGTGATTCTCAATGGCGATCTCCTGTGCCCGCAGGTTTTTCTTGCACGTAATAGGAAACCAAGCCCCGGCTTTGACCGTTGCGTCGTTCGCTACTATCACTGCTTCCCGGCCGTGTATTCTCCCAATTCCGAACACGGTACCGGACGATGGCGCGCCGCCGTATTCCTCATACATCTCGAAACCGGTCAACAACCCAACCTCAAGAAAGTAGCTTCCGGGGTCAATCAGTTTCTGGATTCTCTCCCGGGCAGTCATTTTGCCACGCTTGTGGTGTTTCTCGATCGCTTCGTTCCCGCCTCCAAGCCTGACAGTCTCACCGCGCGTCCGAACAAGGTGGAGCAGCTTCTTGATGCTTTCCTGGTTCTGCGTGAAGGAGGCGTTCTTCGGGATGTCGGATCCAATGAGTGTCATGCCATCATCTACTGAACACTGAGAAGATTCCGTGCGATTACCATCTTCTGTACTTCGGACGTTCCTTCACCGATGGTCATGAGTTTGACATCACGGTAGAGTTTTTCCACGGGGAACTCCTTGATGAAGCCGTATCCACCGTGAATCTGCACAGCCTCGTTGGTCGCACGTACAGCCGCCTCACTGGCGAAGTACTTTGCTTGCGCAGCGGAAAGGTTGATGTCCATTCCCCGTGTTTTCATCCATGCTGCCCGCTGGGTGAGAAGCCGTGCGGCATTGATCTCTGTTGCCATGTCCGCAAGCTTCCATTGTATTCCCTGGAACTCTGCGATCGATCTGCCAAACTGCACGCGCTCCTTGCCATACTTGATACTCGCGTCGAGAGCACCCTGGGCAATACCGACGGATAAAGCTGCAATCCCCACCCGGCCTCCATCAAGCACGTGAAGCGCCTGCTTGAATCCGTCACCGACATTCCGAATCAGGTTCTCTGCTGGAACGCGGACGTTGTCAAAGATGAGCGTCGCTGTATCACTGCACCGCATTCCCAGCTTGTTTTCCTTCTTGCCGATGGTGAAGCCCTTCATCCCCTTTTCAAGAATAAAGGAAGAGATGCTTCCCTTCCCTCTTTCCCTGTCGGTCATCGCCATGATGACGTAGGTCGACCCGACAGACCCCTGGGTGATAAAGGTTTTGCTTCCATTGATGATCCAATCGGACCCATCACGCTTACCGAACGTTTTCATACCGCCGGCATCACTTCCTGATCCCGGCTCGGTAAGCCCCCACGCGCCCAGCTTTTTTCCCGTTGCGAGGTCGGGTACGTACCGTCGCTTCTGGTCCTCGCTCGCAAACGCCATGATGTGGCCGGTACACAGGCTGTTATGCGAAGCGACAGTGAGTGCAACTGACGGGTCGACCTTTGCAATCTCCTCGATTATGACAATAGCTTCGAGGTCGGTCAAACCTGCTCCGCCAAGTTCCTCGGGCCAGATGATCCCCATGAAACCGAGGGCCGAGAGTTTCTCCACGATCTCAAACGGGAACTCCTGCGATTCATCATACTTCATCACTACCGGCCGCATTTCCTTCTCTGCAAAATTCCTGGCCAGCTCCTGTACTGCTTTTTGACTGTCCGTGAGATCGAAGTCGAGACCTCCAGACTGAGTGAGCACTGCATCGGTCGTCATGATCGGTTTACCTTAGTGTGATTGGTGATTTCGAAAGTCATTGATCAGCTCGTTGGCAACATCGTAAGGTGTCGAGTGCATTTTCATCACTGCATCCATTTTTTTCCGCAGCAACGCCTTGCGCTCGCTCGCCCAGAAATCGATGCGCAGCCTATCAACCACCAGCTCCCGGATCCGGTCTTCCATGCGTTTACGCCGTTTCTGTGCAAGCCCGCCGTTCTTATCGAGAAAACTGCGGTGCCCGGCAATCGTCGCAGCAATTTCGGTTGTGCCGATGCCCTCACTTGCCACAGATTTCAGAACATCCGGAACCCAGGCTGATTCCTTCCGGAAGTTGAGGATCATCTTTATAGACATCACCGCCTGATCGGCCCCTGCGCGGTCAGCCTTGTTCAAGACAAAGAAATCCGCAATCTCCATCAACCCTGCCTTCATTGCCTGGATCGAATCACCGGATTCCGGGACGAGCACGACGACTGTCGTATCCGCCGCACCAGCGATATCAAGCTCTGACTGACCCACACCAACAGTTTCCAGAATGGTAATGTCCTTGCCGGCGGCATCGAGTACATCTGCGGCTTCAATAGCCTTTTTGCTCAGCCCGCCAAGACTCCCCCGTGATGCCATGCTGCGTATGAACACATCAGGATCAAGCTCAACGTCCGTCATGCGGACACGGTCGCCGAGAAGTGCTCCGCCGGTGAATGGGCTGGTCGGATCAACAGCAATAATCCCAACCTTAAGCCCTTGCTTCCGGTAAAGTTGGGCAAGCCGGTTTGTGATTGTACTTTTGCCGGCACCGGGCGGTCCCGTAATCCCGATTCGATAGCTCTTTCCCGTTCGAGGGTAGATTGCTCGCAGAAGCTCTTCCGAGCCTGCAAGCTCATTTTCCACTGTTGATATCGCCCGCGCAACCGCTACCCTATCGCCGGTGAAGATCCTATCAAGATCCACTCTAAAGCTATGCACCGGCGGCAAGACTATTCCTGAAGTACTCAACCGTTCTCTTCAGCCCTTCTTCAAGTGAAACGGTTGGCTTCCAGCCAAGGTCTCTCCTGACTTTTTCATAACTCAAGACACTCCTGAGCTGCTCTCCCTTCTTGGCCGGACCATGGCGCTCCTTTACCGGTGCGCCTGTGGCCTTTATGAGATGTTGAAACAGTTGGTTCACATCCAACTCTTTTCCGGTGCCAATATTGAATGCACCTGAACCACGGAAATCGAGCGCGAGAAGGTTTGCTTGTGCAACGTCGCCGACGTACACGTAGTCACGTGTCTGTTTCCCATCGCCATTGATGATGGGTTGCCCGCCCTTGAGCATTTTGTCGGTGAAGATCGCGACAACGCCAGCCTCGCCCTGTGGGTTCTGACGCGGTCCATAGATGTTAGCATAACGGAGGCTGACAGAATCGAGTCCATGGACCATCTTGTAATAGAACAGATAATTCTCGGTTGCCAGTTTGGCGACGCCGTATGGCGAAATCGGCCTGGTCGGATGAACTTCATCTGCGGGAAAATAATCCTGTTCACCATATATCGCACCACCACTTGAAGCAAATATGACCTTCGCGACACCTGTCCTGATGCAGCCCTCGAGGATGTTCAATCCACCAAGAATATTCACCGATGCATCATA
>Ga0326597_10004761_pt1 | contig 18976 bp, 23 predicted proteins | sample RVTome_12_FD_203789 | JGI IMG/M metagenome (GOLD analysis project Ga0326597, IMG submission 203789) | Soil microbial communities from uranium-contaminated site in the Upper Colorado River Basin, Wyoming, United States - RVT100D185 | ecosystem: Environmental > Terrestrial > Soil > Contaminated >... | reverse complement strand
GAGGCGAGGTAGATTCGACGGGAAACCGAAATAACGCCGCAGAACTTTGCGCTTGGCGTCATCACTCAGATCGTTCAGCGCCCGTAGTACGTCACGGCTTGTTTCATTTCGTCGAGCTGATCCATCAATCCTCGGTCGAACGACTCGAACTTTTCATCTAACCAGTTTTGCAATTGGTCCAGTTCGGCCTGTTCGTGGGTCGTTAACTCGCCTCTCGCGCTCTTGCGAATCAACTCGAGTCGCCGCTGGTTGCGGCTTCCCCATTCCTCGTCGCCCTTCGACACTGCGTCATCCAGAATCGCAATCGCCAGCTCTTCCACGGACGAGCGGTTGGGGAGGGACACAGGCGGTTGGGGAGGGACACAGCACCTTCGCGGGAGGCGACTGCCGTATACCGCGGTTGCCTGGGAACTATCGACAGTCAAGAATTCCAGGCTGGGTGCCGAACAGTTCCATATGCCCAATCACTAGCTCCGGCTGCCGGAGGGCACGTTGGCGACGTACGATGCAACCGGCCCGTTCGACTTCCCCATCGGCACGATCATTGCCAAAACGATTTAACGCATCCACGACATGACCGATCCGGCCCAGGGCAGGTGGCTGATGGAAACGCGAATCCTGTTGCGTCGCCAGAGCGGTTGGATTGGGCTGCCTTATGATTGGAACAACGAGCGGACCGAAGCGACGCTGGTCGTGGCGGGTAACGTCGACTGGATTCTGGGATGATCCGGCCACGGGAATAGCGTGAAAGTTCAAGTCTCAGTCCCGCCACGGCCCAGGTGGCTTCCACATCTGTCGAAAGGCGTCTCTTATTCGAAGGGCCTCGATGGGCGGCATCAGAAAGAGTCGCAGGCTGGCAATAAGATCAAGCATTTCCGGAACCGCAGTCGTGAGACCGCCTTTGCTAATAAATGCCTTCCACTGCTTCTGTTTACCGACGTCACCGTGGAACTCCGCGCTGAGCGCCGACGGAATTACCAGAGGGATAGGCGTGCGGCGGCGCTCGAATGTGGCTTGGATGGCACGCGCGACAATCGCTCCATCAAACTCAAATTCCACATCCTGATTGCACACGTCACGGAAGACGTTTTCCAGGTACTGAATTGAGTGATCGCCCCGAGCAAGGAGGTCAATGTCGCGTGTGGGCCGGTATGGCTGATCGGTCCATAGGTGAAACAGCATCGCGCCCTTGACGATGAACCGGTCCCGGTAGGGTGACTGGCTGATGCGGTGCAGCAGGCGTTCCAGGGCATAACGGCTAAGCACAAGCTGGAACTCATCCTGTTGCTGGCGGGCAAGGTTCTGAAGCCGATGCCGGACGGAAGCCGCGATATTCTTGGGAGCACGCTTGGTCATGCGAGCGACTCCAGGTACGGGCGCATGACGTTGGCAACCCGGCATACTTTCGCGGCGGCCCACACTTCATCCAGGGTCGCCTTTCTCTGCTTCATGCAATCGCGAAGCGCCTCCAGCGCCACGTCGAGCCCGACCTTGCTGCGGAACTTGAAGCAGTCGGCCGCAGTCTTTGCAGGGCTGAAAACGCGCACCGTTGCACCGCCAATTCGTCGCGACTCCACGGCATAGGTAAGCGAGGCCTCGGAGAAACGTGTGATGCGGAGTCGCGGATACCCAAGTCTTGGAGCCCACGCTTTCGTACCGAGAGCGATCCAAACCTCGTGGGGTATCTGGGTGGTTAGCCCGTGGAATTGCAGGGCCGAAAGGAGGCAAATGACGCCGTGCGGCACACGTTTACAGACTTCAATGAGCGACTGGTGCTCGGTGGGAGCGGCATCGGCCAGCACGTAAAGCCCACGCACCGGTTGTTCAAGTACTCCTTCGTCGCGTAGTCGCCTTAGGTATTCTCGCGGAACGCCGATGGCGCGCAGATCCCGCGGCCGGAGAATGCCCGTTTTTCGGGCCAGCCGGAGGACGCGTTCGCGGGGTGTCATGTGGCTTCGGTCGCTGGCCGTCACGTGTTACTAAACATCGGAACATAAAAACAACTGCCTAGTATTTGTAACACACGAAGGGTGGCGTGGCAACCCAATTCCGGTTGCCCCTCTGGATTGTCATCCGCTGACCAAGCAAAGGGCCATTAGCCGAGTCGATCGCACATAAACCTAACTATCTTGCGTTCAACGCCGCTTCCCGTAGGGACTTACGGCGACTCAGAAAAGCCCGAATTGAACCGATTTCACACCGAAAAACGGCTGCCCAGGCCCGCCGATCGTCCGACCAAGCCACGGGGCAGGCCATTCGAACGCCCGCTTCGCGGGTTGCTTCCAGGGCGTCGGCTTGCATCCTGCGCGCGATAGTTCGCGGGCCGAATCCTACAACGCATGTAACGCCAGGTTGCAGGCTGCTGATCGTTAGACGGCTGCCCTCTTCGCTGTCGTTCGAAGAGGCTTCAACGTCCGCGAAGTATTCGGACCAAAGCTTCGCCGCCGCCTCTTCGGGCTCGCGGACGGCGTCGTTTGAAGCTTTGGCCGATCGAACGCCAAGCAACCACAAAAGGGGCAACCAGAGCATTGCGTTAACGATCTCGCGTCGCGTCCGCCTTGGGGACGTCGGCAGTTGCTCAAGAAGGCTATCGATCAACCCACGCAGAGCGAGTAACGCCTTTCGGTTTCGCTGATACTTTGCAACCGCTGGCAAGTATGCCCGGAATCGATCATCGACAACCATCTCCGTGGCCTCTCCCGCCTGCTGTGCGGCTCGCTGCGCTTGCGACTGTAACTCTCCAACTAAGTCGGCGTCGTGGTCAACAGCCGCCGCCTGAAGCCTCTCAGCGATAAATGAAGCGCGTTCCTCGAACTGTCGCCGCGTTCGCCAAAGATCCGGCTGGCGGTCAAGATCCTCCCCTATCGCCGCCAACGCGGTCAGGTTGTCCAGATACTTCAACACGATTCGGGCCTTCGACTCGCTCAGCGCGCCACTAATAACGCGTTGTTTGAAGTCGTCGGGGAGTGCCAACAGCCGGCGCAGATTGGCCGTCCACGCGACTGTGTGGCCGTAGCGTGCTCCAATTTCCTCGTTGGTCATTCCCATGCCGCCCTGTCGTTTGGGGCTGGCGAGTGTTTCTAAGAATTCGGCCTTCTCGATTGGGTTCCAATCTTCGCGAGATAGGTTCTCTTCACCCATCATCAACAATGCCGATCCGTTCGTGGCATTCAAAATGCGGGCGGGGATCATCGACCATCCCGTTAGCTTTGCTGCGCGTAGCCTTCGCTCGCCCCAGATCAGTTCGAACCGCCCGCCCTTAGCTCGTACTCCGATCGGTTGGAGTAGCTCGTAATCGTCCAGCGACGATGCCAGTTGGCGCAGGGCGCGCTCGTCAAACTGCGTTCTCGGTTGTTTTGGATTCTCGTCAACAAGGTCTATGTCGATGTTTTCGACCGTGAATTTCTGTTCTGACATTTGGGAGGTTCCTTTAGCTTGCGTTCCGTTTGGTGAGTGAAGGCAACAACGCGGTAGCGTCGTGGCCGGGTAGTTTGCTTTCGTCGATGTAGCGTTTCGTGACTTCCGGGCCGCTGTGATTGAGCAAGGCGCTAGCCGCCTCGACTCCCGAACTGCACGCAACGTGCGTTGCAACCGTTCGCCGCCACTTGTGGAGCTTGGTCATACACAATCGCGTGCTAGGCGCAATTTCCGCCACTCGCAACAGTTCGTTGAAGTAGGGGTAAAACCACTCAAACCGAGTTCGTCGATTCGCGGGCTGCGGAAACAATAACTGCCGCGCCGGCTCGCTAATCGCCTTAACGGCCTCGACTGCGTCTAAGCCGAGTCGGTATCGCCTGCCCCGTTTATTCTTCATCGCGGCACCGGGAACCGTAAGCCATTCGCCAGACAGATCGGCAACACGCAACTTGAACAGCGAACCGCGTCTTAGGCCCGTCCACCACGCGACAAGCAACACCGCGCGAAAGTAAAGGTTCGCTGGTAGGCCGCCGATTGCTTGCCACGATTTAAGGGCCGCTGTCGCATCGACGATTCGGCTTGCCTCTTCCTCGCTCCAAGCGTCGGGAGGGTCCAGCTCGGCTAACAGCTTGTTGATCGTTGGTCCACAAGCAACCAAGCCGTGCTTTAACGCGAAACGCCAGATAGAAAACAAGTGTGCCCGTTTCGAATTGACGGTTTCCCTGCGACTGCCCCGCGCGATCATCCACCCAAAATGATCCGCTGCAAGTTCGTCCGTCAGTTCGTCTAGCCGGATGTCTCGCCCGTAATGCAAACGCAACTGACGGAGCGTTATGTAGTAGTGTCCCACGGTGTCCGCCGCGCAGCCTATCAGCCGTTGTGGATGGAATACCGTTTCGAAGAAGTGCCACAACGTTTCCGGCCCCGGCTCCGGCCACGGCTCGACTGCGGACGGCTGCGGGCCGTTCGCAACACGTTGTCGGGGCTGAAAGGGTACGGCTTCGTACTCAGCGACCAAGCCGAGAGTAAAGGCGTACAGCCAAATGCTCGCGAGTCGTTGCCGTAGCAGTTGCCGCCGAGCCTTGCCGAGCCCACGGCCTTCAAGATGCGACAAGAACAGCCGTATATTCTCGCCAGACAAGTCATCTAACATCGGCTTTCGACCGATCGCCGCCGCGAATTCTCGCAACGCGGCGCGGTACTGACTTGTATAACACTCGCCCGCGGCATCCAGTTTGAGCGAGCAAAAAACCGTTTCGAAGAAAGCAAATAGCGACCGTCCATGAATTCCGTCGTGCATCCGTGCGCGTCCGTTGTTCGCGCATATTCTGCTAACCCTCCTCGCTTTGCAAAATCTTCGGGGTGCGTCGTTCTGGGCAGAAGTTGCGCAGCCAAGTCCGGGTGCCCTTGAGCGTTTTTGCTTCGCAATGGTCCGCGAACCAGCACAACAGCGCCGCTGTGAGTTCGTCGGGGCTGGCTTCCAGTTCGACGCATTGTCGCGCCAGGACCTCGTTAGCGTCGTCATCATCCGCGATCAGTGCAATTGTGCCGACGATTCGTTTTGCCGCGCAGTCGCCTAACACCTGCGTCGGATCGTCCGACGGCTGCGGGTCGCGCAAGTCGTGAACGATACTAAGAAAGGGTTCGCACACATCCGGCCCCCAACCTGAAAGCCAACTCAGGAATTGGTGTTGCCGGTCGGATAGCGGTAGGCCGATGGCTTCGCGAAGCTTGGGGAGCCAGCAACGATGCCCGCGAATCGGAGAAATGATAAGGTTGCAATCGGAACAACGGGTGGGAGGCGAGTTGAGCACGGGTAAACCTTTCCTCGCATGCTCGACAAAACGAAAGACCTCGCGTGATGTTGCCGGATGGGGCAGGCCCCGCGCGGTGAACACCGCCGCGAGGCTTTCGAGGATCGTCGATGCTGCGCTCGTAAACGGCCAGAAGGCTCGGCGACTCGCTGTCAACGCGGCGATGAAACCACGTTGGTCGACCTTGCTCCCCGGCAACCCGGATCAAAGCTTGGAACGACCGCAAGCCGTCGAGCCTTCTGGCCCTGAATGCAAACATCAGACTAAATCCTTTCATCGTGTGTGACCAGTTGAGCTGGTCAAGCTTTTGACGGTCGTATCCTACCACGGGGCGTGCTAGCGTCAAGCGTTCGGGTTTGAACTTTTTCGAGACGTGCGCAAATCGTGACCTACGCTTGCGTATGCGTACGATGCCGACGATGGAATTCCGTGACGAGCCCGACGACGAGCCCGTATCTCGCGCACAACAACGAGAGATTCACCGGCGATTGCGCGACGTCATTAAGCGAATGAAAGAGTTTGGGTTTTCCGGTGCCAATCCCCAAAAGCAATATCTCACGCCCAAGAACATTTGGCTTGTAACGTGGCTAGGTGCCGGGAATGAGTACCGCTACGGGCTGGTTGAAGAGGCGGTCAAGGATCTCGTTTCACCATTGGCCGTGCGGGCTCACGCCTTCAAAGCGGTTAGGGTCTGCTACTACGGGTTTCGGCTCCCACGCACTCCGGGACTGTAGTTTCGGCTGGCTCACTCAGCTAGAATCGCCCTTGCCACGGACGGGGCGAATCAAACCGAAACCATTTACAACGATGGGCTGTCCGATGGCATTTTGCCCGCAGTGTGGAACGAACGTTGAAGACGGTGGCTATCTTGAAGGGCAGTTGCTCGAATGTGGCAAGTGTGGCTGTTCGTTTGCGGTTGACGAACTGGGTCGCAAACGACGTCGCAAGAAGAAAGCCGAGAAGATGACTTTTCGCGGCTGCCTCGGTTGCGGTTGCTTGGCCGTTCTGTTGGCGGTCCTTGGGCTGCTTGCCTTAGCTTCGCTCGCGTCCATCGGTGAAGCTTGATTCGGCAAGAATGCTCCGCATCGGCCGTGACGCTCCGGGATAATCGAGACGTGACGTCGCCGGCGTCCGATCCGTGACGGGCTCGACACGGCCGAAAATCTAGGTGTGACGGAGCTGAAACCGAAACTGTGACAGTGCGATCGTACAATCCGTGACTTCCGGGCCGATTCGCCGTTCCAGTCTCAACAACGCGTTCCAGTCCTCAACAGCGATCGCACAGATTGCCGCGTAACGAATGATCGGCAGCAAGGTTGACGTCTGATACCCCGTCGAGATACCCTGCCTCCATGAAACGCGACAAGTTGAGTCGTTCGGATCCTGACGCTACTTCTTGCGTCGCGCCCCGGGCTTCACAGCCGCCGCTGTTGCTGCTGGCCGTTTGGCCTGCGATTGTTTCAGGGTGTCAATTAAGACGTCTTTGCCGAGTGACAGCGTGACGGGGACACCCAAGCCCTCTGCGTACACTTTCAGCGTCGATAGCCGGAAGTCGTTACTGGAGTTTTCGAAGCGGCTAAGGTTGGCGGGACTGATGCCCGTTCGTTTCGACAGCATCGAAAGTGAGACGCCTTCCCGCTCGCGAATGTTCTTAAGTCGGGCCGCGATCTCCCGGGCCAGGCTAACGGGCTTCGGTGGGAAATCCTGCATGGCCCCAGCGCGGGCCGCGTTGTCTCGCTCGACTTGCTTGACGGTTCGCTTTCGCGTCCGCTGAATTCGTGTAGGCCGTTTGGATAGTCGGTTCTTTTCCATGTCGAAACCTCGCATTAAACAGGGAACGCTGTGACGGGCCGAATCGTGTCGTCGTCGATTTCTTCATAGACAACGCAAACGTACTCGCCTTCCTCGGTGTAACCGAAGATGACCGGCAGCCCGCTGGATCGGCTGAAATCGTGCCGATCCGGGTTGGCAAGCACGTATTCAACATCATGCTTGGTGAACCCATGCTCCGAGATGTGATCGACGTTGCCGTCAGGCTCGTCGTCAAGATCCCAGAAAATGAACTTCCACGCCATGCGTCGCCCTCGCTTGCTGTTCTCGTTAATGATAACAGCAAGCCGACGCCTTGGAAGCCCGTAACAGAATCGGCGACGTCGCATCATGCGACGCGGACCCGCGACGATTGCGAGTCGGGTGATTGTTGTGGTTGTCGTGACGCACCTGGTTGTTGATCCGTGACAGCCGCCGCCGGCAATGCCGCCGTATCCCCCGTCGGCAATGTCGCCGGATCTTGCGTCGCACGATCGAGCGGCATCGGCCGTCGACTGCCGCGTGATGCGTCGGCATGGCCAGGCCCGCCGATCGCTAGCCGCCTGCAACGCCAGATCGGTTCCCGTAGGATGGTTTGAAGGACTTCCGTCATTTGCGTATCACCTCGCGCCGTTTCGTGAATCACGAATGCCGCCCCGCCGCAACACGGGGTGGCGTGCGACGGGAGCGGCATCGTTTCGGAGCTCGACCGTTGCCGTGTCTGAGTTCACGGCAACGGGAACATCCGACCAAAGTATCAAGACTGTTCGGCTGCCCCTTTCGGGGCCATGTTCACCACAATTCGATCCGTGTCGACAACCGCGTCCGCGATCCAAGAGTCAAACGCCGTGTCGTTCATCGCGCCAGTGCCGTCCCAGTTGTCGAGCGCTCGAGCATCGCCGAAAAAGGCGACGCGACAGGGCCAAGCCATGTGAAGCAATACCAAGTTGATCGCGAGCGTTCGAAGCTCGCCATGCTCGTGATGCGTCGCGATGCGTCCGCCGCTGCCGGGTAGACAAGCTCTGATCTGGTTGCGGTTTCCCTTCGACGCGGCGCAAAACTTGTACGCTGGGAACACGGCGATTTCGCCCGTTGCTATTCGCTGAATCAGGGCGTTACGCTTGCTTGTCATAAGACGTTTAAGCCGCCTCTGTTCGCGTTTCAGTTGTCTGGCTTTGTTCATCGTCTGGCGATCCTCCAACGCAAATAGCAACAACGGGCCGCGAGCAACACAACGGACGCACTAACTCGAAGGATCTTCCAGGCGTGAAGGGGTTTGCCAGCCAGTACAGCCAGCGCCATGGTCGACCGTGTTTCGAAGATGAATCTCATCGCATTACGCCCACGACAATGTGCCGCCTCTCTCGACAATCTTGACGAGTTTGTCCAGTTTGGAGTTGGTTTTCTCGGCTGCCTTTACGATCCGTTCGTCCGCTTTCTGGACCGTCCCACCCATACGCCCCGCTGCCGAGCTGCTGAACGTTCCTGCCACCTTGCTTGCCGCCTCGACGCCGTCTGACGGCTTCTTCGGAGGCTCAGTCGCATCTTTCGCCGCCGCCGTCGGCGTTTCGGTCGCTTGTGACAGAAAGCCCTTGAGTTGATCCAATAGGCTACCGCTGCCGGTGAATGTCTCGCCGCCTGCGTCGTCAACCCGCGATTGTCTCGCCGCCTTCAACGCGTCCAGCTCGGATTGTGTCGCAGCCAAGTCTGCCTGTAGTTGAGCCCCGCGCGCATCGTCCCGACTCTTCCGGCCATCCTCGTTCGCCTTCTGCTTTCGCTCCTGATCTTCGCGCAACGTCGCGATTGTCGCCTGTACGTCGATCGTCGATTTACCAAACAGCGGCTGAACCTTGTTCCACAATTTGATGAGCACACTAGCCAGCCCGGTGGTCAAGTCGATCCACCGCTGGCGAATCGACGTGATAAAGCCGTCTAAAATGCTCGCCATGCCGGCCCATGTCTCGATCCACGCCTGACGAATGCCGAGCGTCCCTTGGGCAAATGCCAGCTTCAGCGAACTCCATAGAATCGATCCAGCCAACGCCAGGTCACCATTGGCAAGAGCGTTGCCCATCGCGCCCAGCGTCCCGTTAAAGAAGTCGACGATTGTCGACCAAGCCCCGGTCCAAGCAATTCCCGCGGCGATCAATCCGACGATACCGGCGACAACCAAGCCGATCGGCGACAGTAGGAGCGCGAAGCCCGCGCCGACGATACCGGCGACAGTGGCCATCGTGCCAAGTATCGTTCCGGCAACTGACGCTGCCCCGGCTACCACGAGGAGCACGCCGCCCGCGATTGCTGCCCCAGCAGCAACCGCCGCGATCCCCTGGACGATTCTAGGATTGGCGGTGATCCACGCGCCGAGCATCGTTACCACGCTGCTGGCTTTCGACACTAACATCGTCAACACGGGCAGCAGGGCCGTTCCGATTGCCACCTGTGTATTGTCCACAACGCCGTGTAGACGCTTCATTTGGTTGGCGTAGCTGCCCGATGTGCGGATTGCGTCGCCTTGCGCATCCGAAGTGTCTCGCAAGATAATATTCAGCCGCGCCTGAACCTTCTGTTGGTTGGTGGCGTTTTTCGGATCGAGACCTCTATTGAACAGCTCTTGCTCAACTGCCGCGGCTTCCAGGTTCACACCATACTTTTTCATCACTTCGCCACTGCCAGTTAGAGCGGCGTGAAGATCCCGTATCGCGTCGTCATCGCTCTTATTTCCGAAGCTCGCTAGGTCGACTCCAAGGGCCGTAACTGTCTTAGACAGCTCTGCCGCCGCGCCTCGATCGAAGCCGAGTGGAACAAATAGGTCCTGTGAATTGGCCATGAACCCGGCGATTTGTTTTTCGCTCCGTCCCACCTCTCCGGCAAACGTGTCTGACCAGCCCTTCACGTCTCCAGCTTGGTCAGCGAATACGGTGTTGAACTTGCCCATAATCTCTTGCATGTCAGACGCTTTGGCGATTGCCGGAATGAACGGAGCGGCGAGCGCTCCAGCTCCAGCCAGCAACCCGGCTCCCATCGCTCCGACCGATCTCGAAAATCCACGCAGCCGCGCGGAAGCGCCGTTCAACACCTTTTGCGTTTTGTCGAGCATGGTTATCTTGACATATGCACGCCCCGCTCTCACTCCGCCACTGCTCATGATGCCACCATGCCCTACACGAAAACCGGCCAGCCGCTGGGAGGTAATCAGCGAGCTGGCCGTTTGCGTCTCGCGAGCGGTTATGGAAGAAACCGCTACGCGCCGTTTGAGTTGTTTCCCCGGTTACCTCCAACCGGCACTTAAAACTATCGGCGGGAAGCGGAAAGGTTCAGTGGGAAAAAAGTTCGGGGCAGAAAAGTCTCATTCACTAATCGACTGTTCCCTATGGGGCCGCCCGTGAGAAGCCCCAAAGAGGACCCAAACGCCTTGGCGGGGCATCGGGGCGGGGCAGAAGACTTTCACGTCGGCGCGTTTCGTGTGTCAGCTCTGACACATTGGCAGGGTGGACAAACCTTGCTTCTGGCTACGCTTTTGAATCGTTTGTTGGCCTTGAGTGTCCACCCTCGAAGCGTCAACATATTTGGGTGGACAAGTTTGGATCGATGGATTTGCAACTCGTTGCCGGGAACGTGCGGAGGTTGCGCGCGCGACGAGGTTGGACGCAAGCGAAACTTGCGAAGATTGCCGAATGTTCACGTAAGACGATCGCCCGCGTTGAACTTGGCACCGCGCCGAATCTAACAGCCGACATTCTGTTTGCCATCGCTGACGCGCTACACGTGGGCGTTGATCGGCTTCGCGATCCAAGCGGATGGGACGATTAGTGTCGTCGCCATTTTCCGGGAAACGTGGGTTTACGTCCGTCGCGATTTTCCGGGAAACGTCGTTCAGTGTTGCGTGTTTCTCCCCTTGCCGATATGAAGTGCTTGGCATGGCTGCTGGTTGTCGGTTGGCGCAAGCGACAACCTTCAGAGCCCGCCCCGAGTCAAAGGGCGCGGGGCGGGCTTTTCCTGTGTCGACAAAACCAGCTCGCGGCGCGCTGGTTGGAAATGTGCCGCATCGTCAACACGGAGGGGAAGCCATGTCGAAGTTACTCAGTATCGAAGATGCCGCCGCGGAATTGAACGTTGGAGCGCTGGCGGTCAATCGCTTGATTGCCAGACGCGTCTTAAAGGCTACGCCAATCGACAAGGGCGCGAAGACCGTGGCCGGTTCGTATCGGATCGTTGATTCTGACCTAGCCGATTACGTCAGAAGGGGTGCCCCGGATGTGAAGCCCCCGGACCACAACGATGGATGGTTCAGTAGCATCCCTGAAGCGCGACTTGCTGGCGAAGATTAACCGCCTTCGTTCAATGAGCGAGTCTCAGAAGCTTGATCGTCAAGGAATGCTCAAAGTGGGTCACAACACGGTCGAACTAACATACACCGCCGACATGCGTCGGGCTGTCTATGAGTTTACTCGAGCAACGTCTTTGGGATTGTCTCGCGTAACGTATCAGGGAAAGGTCTTGAGGTTCGGGGAGGCGTTCCTAATTGAAACGCTTCAAGTTCGCTGCCGGTCGGTCGTTGAAAATGTGGCCGTCAGTCACGTGGGCTCGGGGAAGTCAGCCCTGGAATCTCTCTACATGACACCAGAGCATTACGACGCGACCGTTGCCAAGGCGGTCGCCAAGGCGCGACTGAACGGCGTTATCCTTTCGGATAGCGGCCGTAAAGATAATGGCGAGACTTTCACGGTGACTTACACGCTGCGGGCGGGTCGCATGTTCTCGGATGCCGAATTTCTAGAGGCGGCAAAACTCGCGTTCTAAGACGCGCGGGCCGCATCGAACCACAACGAAGCAACGGGGCGTTGCCCTACAGCAACGCCCCGCTTTTGCTGGAGTGCCCCCCCGGCTCTTTAAGCGGAAGCAGCGCGTTCTCTCCGGCCCGTGGCCGCCTTGCGTTCCGTGGCCGTCTTGCGTTTTCGAGTCGCCCATAATCCGGGAGCGGATTGATTCACAAGCTCTGCCGCCTCGGCACAAGTTAGCCACCAACGCGCGACGTTCTCACTGACTCCCAATTGTTCGGCGACTTCGCCGAGCCCTAGCGGCTTGGCTGCGTTGTTGACGATTTCGGCGCATCGATCGCGTTGTTGACGGTTGACAATCGCGGCCTCAGTGGGCAGTGAAGCAAACCGATTCTTTACGCGATCGGCGCATCGCAGCAAGTTAGTCCGTCTGGCTTCGCGAATTCGACCGTGTGTCGCTGAACGTGAGATGCCCAACGCGTCGGATACTTCGGGCGGGGTTACGGGTCGCCCTGCGTCTATAACAAAATCGACAACGTCCTGAATGATCGAAGGAACTGCATACTCTTCCGGTAAGTCGGGAGTGACCCACCCGCCGGTGTGTTTGTGCCCGACCCACTTCACAAGTCCAGCCGCGCTGGCACGCTTCAACATCCGAACCATAGCGTTTTTGTAACAAGCAACGTGCTCGGATGCTTCGCGAGTCGAGACGATTCGCCCGGCTTGGCAAACGTACATTGCCGCTTCATACCAACGAGGATCTTGGCCGAACAACTCGTTTTCAAACTCCACTTTATCGACCGGTAGAAGCCCCGGCACAAATTCAATCGAGCCCGAGAAAGTGTAAGCTTCAACCGGGTTTGGCTTTCCGCCTCGGTGCGAGCAGATCCCAACTTCTGCATAGGTTCGATTTCTGGAAAACTGAACTCGCTTCACGACAGCGCTGATTGCATCGCGCAAGGGGACACGATCGGCAGTAGCTAAAGATTCGATCGCTTCATCCAGAAGCGACAGCGCCGCCGTGGCCGCTGGCGTGATTCGAACGGTTGCTCGTTGTTGGTCGATCGCTTCCGCAAGATCGTCTCTTTGGGCTCGCCACTTCGTAATGTGTTTTTGAATACCGGTGAAATCTTCATCAGACTCCGCGAGCGCTAGATTCTCTTCAGCGCGTTCGATCTTAACCCGCAAGTCGGCCAGGCGTCGTTCGTCAATATCAACAGTTGATTCGCTGGCCGCGCTGTAGATGGCAATGTGCTTCCGTAACTCGCGCTGGACTTCCGGGTTTGCCAACTGGTAACGAATCTGATCGATTACAAACGTTTCGATCCAATACGCTGCGGGATGATATTTTTAACGATTCGTCGTGCGCGGCGTGTGCGTCGACAATCAGGCCCAACAATGAACCGAAGTCATCCAGATTGATCGTCCCGCGTTGCTCGGTTATCAGATCGACGCCAGCAGCTTTGAGCGATCGAATGTGACCCATGACGTCTAGGACGTCTTCGCGGGAAAATCGGCTTTGCTCGGTCAGTAAGACCGCGTCGAAGCGTTTCATTCCCGCCCCGGCAAGCAGCTCTTGAAAGCCCTCTCTGCGGCTCGACTCGGTGCCTGTCATCCCGTGATCTTGAAACCACTCAACAACCTTGCAGCTCTCCCGCTCTGCCAACTTCTCGATGATCTGGCGTTGACGTTCGGGGCTGTCAACTTGCTTGTCTGTTGACATGCGAATGTAGGCCGCCGCGCGTCGCTGTCGTTGTTTGCCGTAAGTTTTCATCGGTTGTTGACTCCCTGTGTGGAAGCTTCGGTTTCTGTCGTCCCGCGATCTGGACGTTCAAGAACCGCCGCGTCTCGCTGCTGTTCGAGACTGTCAACTTGCTTGTCTGTCGCGAGGCGAACGTACACCGCCGCGCGTCGCTGTCGTTTTCTTCTGTCGTGTTTCATCCGGTTGGCCTTCCCGCTGTGGAAGCTTGGCAACGACGCTGAATATGGCCGCCGCCATTGCAGCGCCAACGTCTACCGGCCAAGCGATCGTAGCTCGTTGTTTGGGGTTCTGTTGTGGTCTGCTGGTTGCTGATCGTGCGTTTCTCATGCTTGCCCTTGCTGTTGAAAACGTTGTAAAACAAGGGCGGGAACCGTGTTTTACGATCAACTCTGTTAGAACCCCTTTGGCGGGCCGCAATCCTCGACGTCTTGCCCGCCGGCAAAATGGTGTGTCCAACCTTCCAGTGCCTCGGCGAGAAAGCGGCCGGTCACCGTCTCCTCGTATCGGGCGACTCACTAATCGAAGATCGGTGTCCCCATTGTCCTCATATGACACACTCAATGGCCTCTTCCCCTGAAGTGGACCCAGTCATGGATACTTGGCGATGTCATCGGCCGGAGCCATCAAGGGAAAGTGTGGCGAGCAATGAGCCAAGTAGAGAAAGTTAAGGTGAAGACGATTCGGTTCATGGCTTCTTTGCTCCAGTGATTTCGGCGAGATAGTTGAAGAAGGCGCGTTTGCGCTCCGAGCTGAGGCCCCAGTTCACGGGCGGAGATTGATAGCCTTCGTCCATGCCCTCGCCCTGGCGGCGATAGTCGAACCAGCCCCAGGAGACATGCTCGGCGAGCACGGCGGCGAAGTTGTTGGCGGGTTGGTCAAAGTTCTCGTGGTCGTCTTCGTTGAAGACGATGGGCATGGGGCGATAGCCGGGCACGGCGCGGGTTTGTTTCACCATCTCGGCGATACGCTTCGGATCTTTGACGCCATTGCCGTGCAGCAGCAGAAAGTCGGAGGCACGCACCACGTTCTCCTGCGGGATGGCGCCGCCGCCGTAGCTCGTGCCGACGAGCAAGCGGCGTCCGTCGCGTTGGGTCTTGCGCACTCGGTCGATGAGTTCGTGGACGCGTTCGGGCTTGAGTATGTCGTGGTCGTAAGCTTTAACGTTGGTCTCGTTATTCACCTCGACGAGCACGTTGCGCCAGCCGCCGTCCATCAGCCAACGCGTGGCTTCATCCGTTGCGTGGATGACCGCGGCCTCGTCGCGGAGCCGTTGATCCTGGCCGAAGTAGAAGTAGCCGAGGATGACGACCATGCCCTGCGCATCGGCCGCATCGAGCACGCGTCGCATGCGGTCGGCAAACTCCGGGCGCAGACGGCCATCGGGGTTGAAGGCTCCGCTCTCCCAGGTCTGTTTGCGGGAATAGCCCTCGAGCGAGCCGCCTTGGAAATTCACCGTGACCGCGAGCAAGCCGTGCCGCTTCCACTCGGGCATGGCGGCGATGAACTCGCGGACGTTGCGTTCCGCGTCCCACTTGCCGGTGTCCGCGTAGGCCCAGCGTGTGGCGGTTTCGGGATTCAAATCGTCGTAGGTCGCCTGCACCATGCGCGAGTTGAGCAGCAAGCCTTCGATGCGATGCCCGCTCCACGAGCGTCCGGCGTAGGTCGGTCGGCCGTTGAGATGAAAATCTTCGCCGGCGATGCTGACGCTCGTTTTGCGTGCTGGTGCAGCGGCCCGCTCCTCGGTACCGTTGCGTGCTTCCCGGCCATAGGTCTGACCGCCGGGAATCGTGCCTGGCCACGCGACGACGAAGGGCACGTGGATGCCTCCTTCCGCCAGCATGCCCTTTTCACCATTGAGCGGGTCGTTCAGGCTGCCGTCCCAGCCGCCCAGGTCGCCCTTGAGCGGTGAGTCGACCTTGTGAATCTTGAGCGGTGCGCCGTTGTCGCCAATGTAGAAGACGATGATGTTGGGTGTCGACGAGTAAGCCTCTTGCTGAGCCGCCGCAATGCAGCCCAGCAGCAATAAACTCGCGAGGAGTTGGTATCGCTGCATTATCGTTTGCCTTTCATGTTTCTCGTTGCTTCATTCACGCATCCAGTTTATCACGGAGTTCGTCGCGTAGTGATCGGCGATGGATCAGCGATCAGCTTGTTGCGGTTCCACGGATCGGCGACGCAATCGTACAGTTCTTCCGCGGGACGATACTGGTAATTGTGAACAAGTCGCCGCGCCTCTGCATTGCCGGCGCCAGGCCATCGTCTGCCAGGATGTTACAACGCAAATCCCATACAAAACGACGATTCTCGGTTCGCCCATGAAAGATCACGCCGTGTGGCGTGTCTAATAAGATAGTCGGGATACCAATCGCTCGGAAACGAAAACTTGTTCGAGCTTGTCGTGAGTAAGTCAACCGAGAAACCTTACATGCCGCTGAGTTCGCTTGAAACCAGGTCCAGCCTGATACTGCGTTTGCCAGATGCGCGGGACCTCGCCGCATGGGACGAATTCGTCGCGGTGTATGGTCCGCTGGTGTACCGGCTAGCAAGGAAACGAGGCTTGCAGCCGCCCGACGCGGATGACTTGGTGCAGGATGTCCTAGCTGCCGTCGCACGCTCGATTGGCCCATGGTTGGAAAGGCCAGATCGCGGACGATTTCGTCCATGGCTGTTCTGCATTGCACGCAATACGGCAATGAACTTCTTGAGGGGATCGAAGTGCCGACCACAGCCAGCCGGCGGAAGCGACGCCGCAGAAGCACTGTCGAAGTGTGCTGCTCACGAAGCCGAGCCGGACAACTTTGACCTGGAATACCGCCAGGAAGTGTTTCGCTGGGCTTCGCGCTGTGTGCGCGACGCCATCGCCGAAAGAACTTGGCGGGCTTTCTGGGACACAACGATGGAAGATCGTCCGATCCCAGAAGTCGCTGAGGATCTGGGCATGACAGCCGGTAACGTTTATCTCGCTCGCAGTCGTGTCATGTCTCGACTGCGACAGTTGGTGCAGCAGTTTGAGGAGAACAAAGAATGATTAACGCATCGTCTCCCTGCAGCGATGATCGACTACGGAGGTTGCTCGACGCGGATGATCAGGACGTCGAGTCTCGTATCGCCGCGGAGCATGTCGAATCTTGCGCCACTTGCCAGTCGAGACTCGCCGAGTTGGCTGCGGATCGCGATGAATGGGCCGAAGCCAAGCGTTCGCTGGCGCTCGACGAGTCGGACCAGAGAATCGAACAGGAACAAGCGGAATGGTCATGGAGCACGCCCCGGCGTCTTCGCGCATCACAGGAGTGGACGAATTGGTTGGCGACTCAGATGCTGTCGCCGCCGTCCCATCCAGAAATGCTTGGACGGTTGGGGCGGTATGAAATCGAGCGAATGATCGGCGCCGGAGGCATGGGTGTGGTCTTCAAAGGATTTGATTCGGAGTTGAATCGTCCGGTCGCCATTAAAGTGCTGGTGCCGCACTTGGCCGGCAGTGGAGCCGCCCGCAAGCGGTTCGCTCGCGAAGCCCGTGCTGCCGCCGCGGTCGTCCACGAGCACGTGGTCGCCATCCACAACGTTGAATCGGAAGGCGAGCCGCCGTTTCTGGTGATGCAGTACGTACCCGGTGCATCGCTGCAAGGTAAGCTGGATCGTCTCGGGGCGATGAGCGTATGTGAAGTCTTACGGATTGCCCGCCAGACTGCGGCCGGACTCGCCGCGGCGCATGAGCAAGGTCTGGTTCACCGCGACGTCAAGCCGTCCAACATTCTGTTAGAAGAAGGAGTCGATCGAGCCTTGCTGACGGACTTTGGTTTAGCGCGTGCGAGCGACGACGCGAGTCTGACTCGCAGCGGTTACATGCCCGGAACGCCGCATTACATGTCGCCGGAGCAAGCGAGAGGCGAACGCGCCGATCAGCGTAGCGACCTGTTCAGCCTTGGCAGTGTGATGTACGCGATGTGTACCGGCCGCCCGCCGTTTCGCGCGGAAACGAGTTACGGCGTATTGCGGCGGATCACCGATGCACACCCTCGACCGATTCAAGAAGTCAATCCGGAAATCCCGCTGTGGCTGTGCGGGGTCATCGACAAGCTTCACACAAAGTCGCCCCGCGACCGCTACGAATCGGCGGCGGAAGTCGCGGAGCTGCTCGGCGAGTGCTTGGCCCACGTCCAGCAGCCGGATGTCCACTCCTTGCCGGAAAGCGTCGCACAAGTAACCCGACGGGTAGGCGAGTACTCGCCTCCGCGCGCTGTCCCATTCCGTCTAGGCATCGAGTTAGCATCGGTCCGGCGAGCGGTGCTACGGACTCGACGTGCGGCAATCGTTACTTTGGGCGCGACGTTCTTTCTTATCTTTGCATTGGCCATCATCGCGCAACAAAGGTGGCAAGGCCAGACGCCTGCGGTCGAGTCCAGCTACCTGCCCCCGCCTCCCCCGCACGACAACTCTCTCCAGGACTTGGTGGTTGCTGAAGGCCCCGCGTTCATTGCTATCCTGCTTCCACAGGGGCTGCACGCCTACGTGACTGAAGAGGGACGTGAGTGGCTCGCTTCGCGCAAGGCTAACAGCGATAGCCCAGCGGTGCATGTCTTAACCAGCGAAGAACTCAAGAGCTATTTCAAGAGCACCGTTCTGGGCGGGAAGGTCTTCAACGACCCCTCCAAAACGTATCTCGTCATTGTCGGTCAACGGCGGCTCGCGTTGGAACATTGGCTCGGCAAGCCACGTAACAAGATCGATGAACTGATTCTCGATCGGTTCGAGAAATGGCGCAGCGACTCAGGTAACGGCGGTGAAACGATCGATCTGTTCAACCGATTCATCATGGAGCAACTGCGGGATGCGCAAGCCGCCCGATCTCAGCCTGTGCGCGGTTCTGTTGTCGATGACCAAGGAAAGCCCATCCAAGGGGGAGGGCAACGGGGACATAGCACTTTGGGCCGCAAGTACCACGAAGGCACAGCACTTGCGGGGTAATACGAGGTGCAAATGCTGTGTCCCCATCATTCCCCCATCATTCCCCATCATTCCCCATCATTCCCCATCATTCCCCCGGCAAACTTGCTCAGTCACCGCACGGATGGCGCGTTTGACGTGACTGTGGGCCCACTGACCAAACTTTGGCGTCGGGCTCGCCGACGTGGGGAATTTCCCGCGGCTGACTTGTTGCTTGAAGCTCGAGCAGCCACTGGCTATAGGAACTTGAAACTCGACGCGGCGGCCATGTCCGCCGAGCTTCTTGTCCCCAACATGCGGCTGGATCTTGGGGGGATTGCCAAAGGCTATGCTGCGGACGAAGCCTTACGCTCGATGGTGGACCTGGGTGTCAACCGAGCCCTCATCAATGCGGGCGGTGGTGTCGTTGCCGGGGAAGCACCTCCGGGCGAGGCCGGATGGCGAATCGG
>Ga0326597_10004760_pt1 | contig 18976 bp, 17 predicted proteins | sample RVTome_12_FD_203789 | JGI IMG/M metagenome (GOLD analysis project Ga0326597, IMG submission 203789) | Soil microbial communities from uranium-contaminated site in the Upper Colorado River Basin, Wyoming, United States - RVT100D185 | ecosystem: Environmental > Terrestrial > Soil > Contaminated >... | reverse complement strand
TCGGGGGCCTCTCGCCTAAACTATCGCCTTCGCGCAGTGCCGTCGCCAAAAGAAACATTTCGAGTCTACTCGGATCATTGGGTCTTCGATGCCGCGCTCGTGGCGGAAATCGTCCACCGCCTTATGACAGTAAGTCCAAGAATCTTCGCCATAATCGTCGATGATGCAATAGCCACCGATGGATAGCTTCTCGTAAAGATTGATCAGAGCATCCATGGTCGATTCATAATAGTCACCGTCTAGGCGCATGAGTGCGAGCCTTTCGATCGGTGCGGTCGGTAACGTGTCCTTGAACCAGCCCTTGAGAAATCTCACCTGTTCGTCCAGCATGCCATAAACGTTAAAGTTCGACTGCACTTCATCAAGGCTGACGGCGAAGTGGTTATAGACCTCTGTCATGACAATGCCTCGGTGGGTTTTGGCCTCGAGTGGGAACCTTTCGCTATCAGGTTCGGGCAAACCCTCGAAAGAGTCGGCAACCCAGACAAGCCTGTGCGTAACCCCAAGTGCCTTGAGCATGGCCCGCATGAAAATAGTGGCCCCGCCGCGCCAAACGCCTGTTTCGATCAGGTCGCCCGGTATGTTCGCGGCTATCACGTCGGCGATGCAAGATTGCAGATTCTCGAATCGGGCTAGCGGCAACATGGAAACGGCAGGTCCTTTAATGTAGTGCTGGATGAAGTCGTGTACAAATCGGAGCTGGTTTCCTTGGTTCGTATCGGGCTCGATGGCAAAAAGTGTGTTGGTTAGCGATTTCTTCAGCAGGTCGAGGTAAAGGGCGACTGCGGTGGCGTCATCCTTGGTCGTCACCTATTTCTCCTCAGCATGTCGGACGCCAAATTATCGTTAATCGTATGAGATCAGCGCTCTGCGGTCAATGTGATGAAAGGCATGTCGGCCTTCATGGTGTTGGCTTGCCGAGCAGGCTCGCCGAAATCCTTCGAATGCCGAATCTTGGTCCGATGATGCAGCTAGACGCTGAGGTGCATATGAAGACCTTTGCCATTGCCGCAGCCTAGGTGGTTGAGTTGCTGGCAATCGCGCTGTTTCTGCCTAATTCGCTCCAGGTGGTTTCGAAATAGGAGCCGGCGTTGCGGATTCCGAAGCGTCCTCTGTCCTACGCTTCCTTGGATGGTTTTCACCGCTGCACTCACCGTTTTGTCAATGATGCGTATCATGGTAAAGAGCGAGTTCCTCTATTGGCAGTTTTGGGCGGGAACTCTTTGCACCACCCCACGGGTAAACCTAGCGTTCCAATTGTGTGGCGGAGCGCGCGGTGGGCGGCCGCTTTTGCCCAAGCTCGCGCATTGTCTTGAGATACGCGACGACATCTTCGGTTTGCGCGACGTAAATGCCCGTGTTCGGCATGGACGTCCCTGGCGCAAAGGCCTTGGGATTGGTGATGAACGAACCGATCAGCGACTCTGTCCATAGCTCGCGGCGACGAGCAAGCGCAGCCGAATAACCGAACTCAGGAACCGCAGCAATGCGGCGTCCAACAACGCCGTTCAGAGGCGGCCCAATTCCAACTTCGCCTGCAAGACTGTGACAGTTTCCGCAAGCGCCAAGGAAATACTGCCGGCCGCGGTCCGCGGCGGTCGTCCACTCGACAGGGGGCGCCTCCTCCGGCAGCGGGCGTGGCAACGACGACAAGCCGCTGACCTCCATATGCTGCATCTCGCCGCGGTGCTTGTCTGCATTACGCACGAGCAGGAGCGTCCCGCCATCCGTCAGGATCGCCAAGCGCCCATCGCGCAGCGAAGCAATGTCCCGGAGGCGGTAGCGATCCACCAGAAGCGGTTCGGCATAAACGATGTCGTCTCCTTCCGTCCTCAGGAGGTAGAGTGTGCGTGCCCTAAGTGAGCATGAAATCAGCGTCCCCACCCAGTTCGGGAATTCCCCGGGATCGGGCTCGATGATGTTGCTGATTGCAATCGACGGCACGAAAGCGAAGCGCGGCCGCGTATATCCGTCATGCCGGCCGGGTTTGGGGTCGAAAGGCCAGTTGTTCGGCGGACGGCCATAACTCATGCCATACGTCACAATTGGCCAACCATAGTTCTGGCCGTCGATCATCAGGTTGACTTCATCGCCCCCTTGAGGGCCGTGTTCTGTTTCCCAAATGCGGCCATCCCGAGCAATCGCCAAACCCTGAGGATTGCGCAGTCCAATGGCAAAATGACGCGAGGCACCTGTCTGGATATTGAGTTCGATAAGTTTGCCAAAGTCGGACGCGGAATCCATCGATACAGCTTGGCTGTCGTAGAACCCGTCGAATTGATGATCGCCGACTGAGACAAGGATCTTGTCGTCGGTCAATCGCACCATGCGACCGCCCGACTGCGCGCCTACAAAAAGCGTTCCGCGATCCTTCAAACGGACACATGGTGTGGCAGTCCATAGGTCGCGCCAGCGACCGGTCGGTCTGACCATTTGGTCGTTCGCTTCGAGCGAAATTCGACTGATGACGAATTCGAAGCAGCGTCCGGCGAAGCGATTGAAGCTCGCATACAGGTCGTACGTGTCGGTGCCTGTCTGGACGGCCAGGAGACCATGTGTGCGGACGGATGTGATATTGAATAACGGGTGTCTGTAAAGTGGATCGTTTCGTAGGCCTTCGATATTCATCGGCACACGGAGATCCAGCGAATGCAGCCGGTTGCGGGCGTCTAAATAGCTTAGTTGTCCGAGAGGTGATGCGATCACAATGTGGCCGCCCACCCCGACAAGACTTCCGCCGTCAATTGCGACGTCTGAGATCTTAATGGCGGCGACCTGTACTTCGTGGAGATTTGTGCTTACATCCCGCCACCGAACGACTTGCGTGTCAACGTTACCAAGCATAGGTCGGATCTTATTATCAAGCATAATTCGGATTTTACCGATGATTTGAAATGCTTGATGTTTATGCTGCAGCCATATGCCACCGGCAAGGCCGAGCGAGGCGAAGCCGACAGCAGCCACCGCGGCTAAGAGGACCTTCATCCGACCGCTGATCCTCAGATTCAATGGGTCCGCCCGCTTCCGTATCGATCGCTTGCCGGCGTGAGCTCAGGACATATGCCGGTATTCTCTTTCGGCACCAAGCAAACCATCACGGCGAAGGCAGGTCAAGAAAGCCTGCGCAGCCAGCAGCTCAAGTGCCTCACCGTGACTGACGAGTTCATCAAGCAGGGATTGGCGATCGATGTGGACGGCCGCATCCGCTCACCGCGGATCATTGAAGTGCTGTCGCGATTGGTCAGCGAGCGCGGCGCACCGGCCTTCCTGCGCAGCGACAACGGCCCAGAGTTCGTATCGACGGCGCTGCTGTCCTGGATAGTCACACAGGGGATCGGCACGGCGTTGATCGAGCCCGGCAAACCCTGGCAGAATGGTATTAGGGAGAGCGGCAAGTTCTGCGACGAATGCCTCAGTTCGGCGTGCTCCCCATTTGATGGCCCTCTATGACAGGGCTCCGAATCCGGGTTAACAAAGCACGCTCGCAGCATGGCTCAGGTATTCAACGAGTTGAGGGCAGCGGTGTCCGGACTCGCATCGCGAGTGGTTTCCTCTGCAAATCAATCGGCACGAGGGCCCCAAAGCAAGCGGCCATGAGCAAAATCAAGACCTCGCGAGAGCATCGTTAACCTGAGTTCGGAGCCCTGCCCTCTATGATGGCCCCCTTGTAAAAGAGATGAGCATCTGCCAAACGTGGAATTGAGCGCGCGGTTGTTGTGCGGTCCCACAAGTCAAGTGGTACGTTTCACAGGCGACCACGCACCACCGCTCATGCCGATTGCATTGACATAATCCAAAGATGCAACGTTATGTCCCTAGCGCAATTCTGTCAAAAAGGATCGAAGATCATTGGCTCCCATTGCGCGCGGTGCGGGGAGGACAGCATGAAATTTCGAGCCGGTGATTGGGTGGAAGTCCGAAGCAAGGAAGAGATCCTCCGTACACTTAACAAAGATGGCAGCCTGGACAGATTGCCATTCATGCCGCAGATGTTTCAGTACTGCGGTCAGCGGTTCAGAGTTTACAAGCGGGCGCACAAGACCTGCGACACGATTAGCAAGACCGGCGGTCGACGGCTCGCCAGTGCGGTTCATCTAGACCTGCGCTGCGATGGGAAGGCATACGGAGGCTGCCAAGCTTCCTGTCTGCTTTTTTGGAAGGAGGCGTGGCTGAAACCTTGCAGCGAAACACAACAAATTGGACCCGCCTCGTCAGGGGAGGAATCGCGGGTCAATGCTGAATCAAATCTTCCTGCGAAGGGGTGTTCGGAAGACGATGTGTGGAGAGCCACACGCGTGGCGGATCACGCGAACGGGGAAACCAGATATGTCTGCCAAGCGACCCAATTGCTTTGTTTCACGACGCCCCTTTCACGGTGGAACATGAGGCAGTATTTTGAGGACTATACGTCCGGAAACGCAACGATAACCCGAATGCTACGTACTCTCTTTGATCGGTGCCTCAGCCCTTTTAATTGGAGGTTCCCCGCGTTTCGTAAGTTACACGATTGGTTAAAGGCATCATTTGGTGGTGTTCCCTTTCCTCACCGCATCGGAACCGTGCGGGACGGGGAACCAACTCCCACACTTACACTCGATCTCCAGCCGGGCGAGCTAGTGCAAGTCAAGTCCTATTCGGAAATTCTTGCAACTCTTGACCGTTCAAACAAGAATCGGGGACTTTATTTCGATAAGGAACTTGTTCCTTTTTGTGGGGGCACCTACAGGGTCAGAACAAGAGTGGACGATTTTATCGACGAAAGATCCGGCAGGTTGCGCAAAATAAAAACGCCTGCCGTGATCCTGGAGAACGTTTGGTGCCAATCGTGTTATAGCGACCGCCGGCTGCTCTGCCCCAGAAGCATTTATCCTTGGTGGCGCGAAATCTGGCTTGAGAGGGTGTCTGATCCGTCTTCGACCGCTCGCAATCTGCCAAGTAATTGATCGAAAACAGCAATCAACGGCTCGGTGGCAGCTTGGCACTCTGGATTCACTTAAAGTTGTTTGTTGCATTGATGTTCGGCGACATTTAGGTGATCCTGATCACCTGGTAGTTTGGCTTCCGGAATCGGGGGCGAAAATCGGTAGTTCATCATGCGCGTTCTAGTGACTGGGCATCTCGGCTATATCGGAGCGGTCTTGACCCCGATGCTGCTCAGAACCGGGCACGAGGTGGTCGGCTACGACAGCAATCTGTTCGAGCGCTGCACCTATCCCCCGGGCGGCGAAATCAGCAAGGTGCCGTTCATCCGTAAGGATGTGCGCGATGCGGAGTTGGCTGACTTCAAGGGGATCGATGCCGTGCTGCACCTTGCAGCGCTATCAAATGATCCGCTTGGCGATCTCAACCCGGAGACGACGTACGAGATCAATCATCAATCGAGCGTGCGAATCGCCAAGCTCGCCAAACAGGCAGGGGCTAGGCGGTTCGTATTCGCTTCGTCTTGCAGCAACTACGGCCGCGCGGGCGAAGCAATGGTCGACGAAACTGGGAATCTTAACCCAGTCACACCCTATGGGGAATCCAAGGTTCGCTCGGAGCGCGACATCGCTGGCCTTGCCGACAATCGCTTCTGCCCTGTCTTCTTGCGTCCGGCCACGGCCTACGGTGTTTCACCGCGCTTGCGTTTCGATATTGTGCTGAACAATCTCGTCGCCTGGGCGGTGACGACTGGAAACATCCGCCTCAAATCCGATGGCTCGCCGTGGCGGCCGATCGTGCATATCGAGGACATCTCACGCGCGTTCGTGGCCGCCCTCGATGCACCTGAGGATCGCGTCTACAACGAGGCCTTTAATGTGGGCCAGACGGATCACAATTATCGAATCCGGGATCTGGCGGAAATCGTCGCCAAAGTCGCGCCCGGCTGCAAGCTCGAGTATGCAGCCGACGCCGGACCCGACGAGCGTTCCTATCGGGTCAGCTTCGAAAAGATTAGGCGCGTGCTGCCCGAATTCACGCCCCAGTGGGATGCCCGGAAAGGGGCCGAGCAGCTATATCAGGCCTATCGCTCCTCCAACCTTACGCTTGGGGAATTCGAAGGTCCGCGCTATCAGCGCATCGGACATATCAAGAAGCTGATGGCGGAAGGCATCATTGGGATGGACCTGCGCCACAAGCAACCGTTGGCGCGGGAGCGTTCTGCGCCCCTGGTTTTGTCCCAGGGCTGAGCATCGCGGTAGCATCTTCCCGAATTGATGAATGGCTGCGGAATGGACTCATTGGTCAGTTCACTGCGCTTCTGCGTCTTCAAATGAGAGCCAGCTTTCGGGCAAAGAACGCCTCTGCGTAGCGTTCCGGAGCACGACATTCCATCCCCCTGAGTCGTGCCAATCCGAAAAAAGTTTCTTTGTCAAACCATTGCTTGCGTCGCTGGCTCACGAAGTGGCGTATCAACAGGTCGACTTTTCGCTCCACGGCGCTCGCAGCAATTGGCACGTACAGGTTGGGCTGGCCCAAATCTCCGTCCCATTTGGGGATTTCATATTCGAGAATGCAGTGATCCCGGAATGTATTCCAGGTGAGACGGCAGACCTCTCGATGGTCCTGGTGCGCATCACCTCGACAATGGGTAAAAATGACATCCGGGTCCACGCGCTCCTTGAGTTCTTCGAACCAAGATTTGATTGCCTCTCCATGTTGCGGAAAAAATCCGTCCGAAAAACTCATGACCTCGATGTTCGCTACTGTTGCTTTCGACAGAAAATCTGCTGCTGAGCCCCTAGCTTCCTTTTCCCGGCCGCCTGCACCACTCAGCACACACCACTGGACGTCGAGGCAAACGCCGCGATCCATCATGCTCAGGAGCGTCGCGCCCGCCCCGATCTCGATGTCATCGCAATGCGCACCCAGACACAGCACCGACAATCGTTCGCCGGGCGCCGCCAACTGCAACGCCATCATGACGTCACGCTGGCAGCGTCACGCGAATTCAAACGCCATGGCATCTCGCCGCGCTCAACCATGTCCTCGAGCAGTTGCCGGTCCCGTAGGGTGTCCATCGCCCGCCAGAATCCCTCGTACCTATAGGCCATGAGATGCCCACCTTCGATTAGACGATTAAATGGCTCAAGTACCAGCTCTTCGCCTTCCTGGATGAAATCGAAGATCTTGTTGCGGAAAATGAAGTAGCCTCCATTGACCCAGATCTCCGATTCCTGGCTCGATCGTATCCGCTGTACGGAGCCATGTCCGTCGAACTCGGTAAGATGGAAGCTGATCGGAGGATGAATGGCAACGAAGCAACCGATCTTGCCGCTCTTCTTGAACCGATCGATCATATCCGGCAGCGGAGCGTCGGTGAGACCGTCGCTGTAGTTGGCGAGAAAAATCTCGTCATTCTCGACAAGATGTTTGACCGCCACCAGGCGTTGGCCGATGTTGCGCCATGTTCCGGTGTCCACGAGGGTTACCCGCCAGTCTGGCGGCCGTTCACCCAGAATCTCGACCGTGTTGCCGAAATCCGAGATGACGCAGTCGCTGGTTGCGGTCTGCTTGTAGTTCAGAAAATAGTCCTTGATGACGTTGGCCTTGTATCCGAGGCACAGAATAAAATCTTGATGACCGTACTGACTGTAATATTGCATGACGTGCCACAAGATCGGCTGATGCCCGATCGGCACCATGGGCTTCGGAATGCTCTCGGAATATTCGCGGATACGGGTGCCGAGCCCTCCACAGAACAGGACCACCTTCATAACACGGGTCCTCCCGGATCAATTACTTCGACGCTGGGAATTGGCACGATCATTTTGCAGCCCCAGTTGCCGACGTGGCGCATCTGCGCAACGATCTCGTTCTTCAAATTCCAAGGCAAGATAAGAAGGTAGTCCGGGCGCGCTTCGTCGATCTTGGAAACCGGATAGATCGGAATGTGCATTCCGGGCGTAAAGCGACCGTGTTTGTAGGGATTGCGGTCCACGGTGAAATCTAGGAAATCAGTGCCGATACCACAGTAGTTGAGCAACGTATTGCCTTTGCCCGGAGCGCCGTATCCGCACAGTTTCGCGCCCTTCCGCTTGCATTCGATCAAAAAGGACAAGAGCTCGCGCTTGGTGTGATGAACCCTTTCGGCAAATCGTGCGTAGGCTTTGACGTCTTCGAATCTGATCTCGCATTCATGAACCAGCAGTGCGCTGACCGCCGGCGCCACCGCGTGCGCGGCGTTCGCGCGACAGAGGTAGACTCGTAGCGATCCGCCATGCGTGGAGAGATGCTCGACGTCAAACACCTTGAGGCCATGCTTGCGCGCAAGGCGATCGACCGTGACGAGCGAAAAGTATGAGAAGTGTTCGTGATAGATGGTATCGAACTGGTTCTCGGCAATCAGCCGCTCAAGATGAGGGAACTCGAGCGTAATCACACCGTCCGGAGCCAGCAGATGCGCCATTCCAGCGGTGAAATCGTTCAGATCGGGCACTTGCGCCAGCACATTGTTGCCGATGATAATGTCGGCCCGCCGACCTTCGGACACAAGGCGTTGCGCGAGCTTCAGGCCGAAGAACTCGACGAGAGTGGGAACATTCTTTTGGCGCGCGGCTTCGGCCACATTGGCGGCCGGCTCGATGCCGACCACAGGCACCCCCATTGGTAGGAAGTGCTGAAGCAGATATCCGTCGTTGCTTGCGATCTCAAACACCCGGCTGTGCGAGCCGAGGCCAAACCGGGCCTTAACCATTTCGCAATACCGCCGGGCATGTTCGACCCAAGTGGTCGAATATGACGAGAAATACGCGTATTCTGCAAAGATGTGCTCCGGTTTGACGTGCTCCTGCAGCTGCACCAGGAAGCATCCGCCGCAGACGAACGCGTGCAGTGGGTAGTACGGCTCCATTTGGTCAAGCTGATCGGCGGTCAGAAAACTCTCGCAAAGAGGCGACATCCCGAGGTTGATGAAGGTCGCCTCAACGGGCTTGTTGCATAGTCGGCAAGTTCCGCGAGCAAATTGCGGGCCGATCGATAACGGACGTGAAATTGTGCCTACATCCATAGGATTTTTCTGTAGTTCGTGGTAATGCCTAGCGTCAGTCATGTGTTATCGAAACTCCGTACCTCATCAGAAATGTTCTGTCGATTGGGTCAATCGTGCAAAGGCTGCTCCGACTAACCACAGGACAAATAACAAACCTCTACGCCTCCCATGAAAACGGTCAGCTGCCCCTGTCCTGATCCACATCCATGACGTTCCATGACGCCTATCGCAATGTAGCTTACGTTGATGGTTTTGCTGCGTGTTCAAATGTTGTTCAATGGTATTGACCGCGCTGCTGACGGTGAGAGTAGCAACTTAGAACATGCGATTTGAGACGACAAAATTGGAAGGTGCCTGGCTCATTCACATTGAGCCGACACGCGATAGTCGCGGCTATTTTGCACGCACGTTCTCGGCAGATGAGTTTCGGGCGCATGGCCTTGAAACAAACTTTCCGCAGCATAGCATTTCTTTCTCTTCGCGCAAGGGAACCGTGCGCGGAATGCATTTTCAGCACGAGCCACATAGCGAGGTAAAGCTGGTGCGCTGCCTGAATGGCACTATCTGGGACGTGATCATCGACATACGTCCGCAATCGTCGACCTTTGGCCACTGGCAGGGCTTCGATTTATCCGACAGCAATGGACGACAGGTTTACGTTCCGAAGGGATTTGCGCACGGCTTCCAAACCCTTAGCGACAGCGTGGAAGTCAACTATCTGATTTCAGAACCCTATTTTCCCAAAGCTGCCCGCGGCATCCGCTATAACGATGTGAATTTTGCCATATCTTGGCCACTGCCCGTTAGCGAAATCTCGGCAAAGGATTTACGTTGGCCCGATTTCATCGATGACACGCCATTAATGCCGTAGGCTTGATGTCCTTGATCAGCGTGTGAGCTATTAGCAATGCCGCGAAGGGGCAATTGAAGAATGCGGTTGATCACAACTCTGCTCTTAAGGCATGATGCGAGAATGGTACGGTCGAGTACTGGATGATCTGCTGCTAGGGATGGCAGCCCTAAGAAGGTTAGAGGCGAAAAGGTTCATGGGGCAGGATTTGCGGTGGTGCGATCTGAAGATCCTCATCATCGGCGGAAGCGGGTTCATCGGCAGTCATCTGTGTCGACGATTGTACGATAAAGGTAGTGAAGTTCACGCTACTTCGCGATATCAGCGCGAAAGTAGTGCCAGTGATTTCATGTGGTGGCAGGCCGACACGGCTGATCTCGCGGCGGCACGCCGTGTCCTTCGCTCCACGAGGCCCGATATTATTTTCCACTTAGCCGGCGCAGTCGGTGCGGCACCTGATCTCGCCTTGGTTTTGCCGACATACCACAGCCTATTGACGAGCACGGTCAATGTCCTCGTGACCGCCACCGAGCTCGGTTGTCGACGTATTTTTCTGGCTGGTTCGTTCACAGAGCCAAAGCTTGGCGAAGTTGAGCCAATACCCGCGTCTCCATACGGTGCAGCCAAATGGATGAGCACGGCCTACGGCCGAATGTTTCATTGTCTCTATCAGACGCCAGTCGTCAATTTGCGCCCTTTTATGACGTACGGCCCGGCCCAAGCATCAACTAAGCTGATCCCCTCCGTAACTCTATCGCTGCTTCGGGGAGAAGCACCGAAACTTTCCACGGGGAAAACGAAGGCCGACTGGGTCTATATTACGGATGTGATCGACGCCTTCCTGCGAGCGGTGACAACGCCCGCAATTGAAGGCAAATCGATCGATTTGGGTACAGGAACTCTCTTTTCAGTCCGCGACGTCGTTGATCGGCTAGTGAACATCGCCGATACAAACGTCCAGCCGCTGTTCGGGGCTCTGCCCGATAGGCCGGCCGAAAACGAGGTCGCCGCGAATACCGCGGTCGCGTCCGAACTCCTGGAGTGGAAAGCGACAACATCGCTTGAAAGCGGATTGCGCCAGACGTTCGAATGGTTCAAGGCGCAAGCTGCGACATCAAAAAGGAATTATTGCTGACCGACTGTTCGCCTGTTGAGAGGACTCTATGGCGAGTTGCCGGCTTTTACCTCATGCTCATCGACGCGGCCATCGTGCCGTTTCAGGAGACCGTGAGTTCGGAGGAGCTCTGCCGTGCTCCGAATCATTGCGAACGGCAAGTCTGCGCGCTCAGCAATGTCCAGCAGTGAACGCGTCCCGTCGGCGAGATTGAGTACCCACAGCATGGCCATATTTGTCGCCGCAGCGTCCTTGCCCCCCCCGACAGCGCCGTAGAGGCCACGCTTTCCAAGCTGTGGCTCGCATTTTGGCATCGTATTGCAGTAGACCGCGTCGTTTTCCATCACATCGATCGTCTGGGCGATCAGGCAATAAGATTCGCTCAGATGATCGGGCCGTATGAAATCGAGATTGTCTGCCGAGGTGTGATATTGGGGAATGGTGCCGAATCTGCTGCGCTGGAAAAGTCCAACCGGCAGATTGAAGCCTGGTGAACAATATTGGCGTTCAGCGTAACCATAGGGGGAAAAATCGAGAATTGTCGGCATCAGCTCGGAGTGACGCAGAGAGTGGATCATCGCTCGATCGATCTTTGCGTTGCCACGTCTGCTCTTCTTGTAGGTTGGGCCGCCGCCGTCTCCGACCATGGAGATAACCAGCCCGTGCTTGATGCGTTGAGTATTATATTCGTTGTGTGCGAGCCAAGTGATTTCACCGATCGTACCGGGGGCAAACAGGAACCGGTAGCTGTAGCGCGTCCGCAAGCCGGCCATCCGCTTGGCAAGATGCGCGAGCAACGCCACGCCTGAGCAGTTGTCGTTGGCGAGAGAGGGGTGGCAGACGTGGGTCGAAAATAGAAACTCGTCTTCCGTCTCGCCTTCATGCAGATACTCACCGTATGTCAGATATCCGTCTGCAAGGCTCGAGTCGATCAGCACCTCATAGCTCTCGTCTCGCAAGCTTTCGAGCTGACGATGGGCCATGCAGAATGCCCAGTCCTCCGCATAGTAGGAGGTTCGATAGGGGATAAGATCGGGCTGATCGGGCAGCGTGTGGAGATGGGTCTTGAGTTCGCCCAGCGAAATCCGCTGTCGTATAGGCACGCTATAACTCATGACGTGCAGATTCGACTGAGCGAAGTCGACGATCTTTTGACCTTGTTCGTTCTTGATGTACGCATCGCGAATATTCCACTCGCGCGGGACGGTCCAATCGAAGACCGCAGTCCCCGTGGGCACCTCATGAACCTGCAATGCAATGTGCGCGCTGATTTCGCGTAAGGTAGTCCGTACGCCATTACCGGTGATGCTGCGGCAAATTGGGTATATCTTGGCGGCGAGTGCGAAGATTTCGTCGCCGATGTTCTGCGTGATGAGTTGCTGCCAAAGAGATCCCGCCGGGTGCACCATCGCCGCCTCGCTCGACCCAAGATAAGCAATATCTGAATCGCGCAACCCAGTGACAAAGCTGTGTGTCATCCGGTGAACGCGGGCATTTAGGACTTGTCCCTTCCGATAAGGCGACGCCAAAATCTCGGTATTTCGTGTGCGAAAGACCCTCTACGATGGACAAGCCACTTTCCCATATAAGCATAGCACTTAAGCTTGATCGAAATGGGGACAGGGGAACGTGTTATAATTTCCAGAAGGTGAAACAGTTGGACCAGACGGGGGGGAGTCAGTCTATATTTATACCTCTCCCCAAACCACGCGTAGCGGTCGTATTCGTCTGGATACACTCGTGTGGACATTCCCGGATGGCGCCGCTTTTGAAACAAAGGCTCTGCTATCCTGTGGAATTCGCCAAGCAACCCCAGATGAACAAGGAATGTACGATCTGCGTCCGGATAATTTCGAAACAATCCTGTTTGCTCTACCGCATCCCGTCGCATCAGGCCAGAGGCCTCGTAGCAATAGTGATGCCCTGCGAGTTGTACAAAGCGCTTGAAAACATCCGGCGATGATCCGCTGACACAATAGTATACTTCTTGCGCGATCGACACCTCATCAATTAGCCTACAGTCGGTACAGCAAAGCACAATGTCAGGGTTTTGCTCCAGGAACTCGACGCACTTTTCTATCAAATCGGGCGCAACCAGATCGTCGTGTGCAGCCCACCGGAAATATTTGCCCTCAGCATATTCAAAACTCAGATTGTGGTTGTTTGCCCCGCCAATGTTCGTCTCGTTTCGATAGTATCTGATGCGCGGATCGGATACTGCGTACTTAAGAGATATTTCCTGAGTTGCGTCGGTCGAGGCATTGTCGCATATGATCAGTTCCAGGTTAGAGTACGTTTGGTTCAATAGCGAGCGCAATGCCGCATCGAGATATTTCTCTCCATTATAGACGGGGAGACCAATGCTCACGAGCGGCCGATTCGTAACAGAACAAACTTTAGAGGCTGAGATCACGTTCGCGGTCTCTACGGGACTTTCCTTGTTGTGCTTAAACCAACCGTGGTGCGACATGTTATGGAAGCGAAGAAGCCAATTCCGCAAGGGTGCTCAGCCGGTTTGCTGGCGAAGCTCATTTTCCGAATACATCCTCAGGCCCAGGTGGTAGTTTTTGGCAATCAGATCGTTGTAGGTACCAACTTGGACGCTGCGGCCATTTTCTATCGCGATAATCCGGTCGCATTTTTGCAGGGTGGTGAGGCGGTGCGCCACCAATATGATGGTTTTCTGTCCGCGCAGCTGTTCAATGGCCCGCATGAATTCCGCCTCTGTCGTGTTGTCCAGTGCACTGGTGGCTTCGTCCAGCACCAGTACTTCGGGCTGGTGGTAGAGCGCACGGGCAATTCCAATTCTTTGTCGCTGTCCGCCGGAGAGTTTGACGCCGCGCTCGCCGACAATGGTGTCGAGGCCTTGGGGCAGGCTCCTGACAAAGCCCGCAAGCTGAGCGGCTGAAAGCGCCTGCCAAACTTGCTCTTCGTCGATGGCGTCGTCTGCCAGACCCAGGCACACATTTCGACGGATAGTGTCGTCCATTAGGTAGATGACCTGGGGGACATGCCCGATGCGCCTCTGCCAACCCCGGAGGTTCCCGGTGATGTCTTGCCCATCGACCGAGATTCTTCCACTGCTGGGCAGCAGCAGGCCCAGCAAAAGATCCACCAACGTCGATTTTCCGGCACCGGTCGAACCCACAAACCCGATCGTCTCGCCGGCGTGAATGTTCAGATTAATACGGTCGAGAACCAATGGCAGCTCAGGCCTGTAATTGAAGCACATGTCCTTGATTTCGATGCAATGCAGGCGCTTCCGAATCGTGGATTCATACGTGATCGCTTGCTCCGTGTCTGGTGGCGGCATGAGGCGGATATCTTCCGCCACCATGGCGAGGCCACTTCGGCAATGTTGGATCATGGTCAGCGAAGACAGAAGTTGGTAGACGCCAGGAAGCAGGCGGAATGCCGCAGCCGCGTATAGACCCAACACCGGGATGAGCTCGTCGATGCGTCCCTGCTTCGCCAGCACCACACACATGGCCAGCACTGCTGTGACGGCGCCCAACTCAAGGATCGCTCGCGGTGCGCTCTTGTAGATGCTGTAGCGTGTCACTATGCGGCGCCAACGGTCTTGCATTTCCCAATATCGCTGCTGAAAATGGTTTTCCCGGCCCAGCACTTTGAGCTCTTTGATAGCGCCAATTCCCGACAGCATTACCTTGATTCCCTGCTCGGTCACGTCTTGGGTTTCACGACCAAGTCGCCTAGTCCTATCTTTGATCAAATAGTAGAAAAGAGCCGCCGGCAGGCCAAGCACCAAGACACTCACCGAAGCCGCAAGCGGGTTCACCCACACCACAACAACCAAAACCAATACAGCCGTCAGTGCTTCGATGCCAAATTGGAGTACCCCCTGGACTGTTCCATTGGCCATATCTACGCTTGGACTTAGGCGCGTGGTAAAATAGGCTGGGCCTTTTTCTAAATGATAGGCGTATGGCTGCCGCAGGTAGCTAAGAAACAGGACGCGGCAGACGTCGCGCGCCAAGGTACCCTGGAGCCGCGCCAGCACCATTGCGGATGACAGGCTGCTCATGGCACGCAGCAAATAGATCAGCGCGAATAGACCAGCGGCTGCGACCACCAAGGCGGCGCGGTCGTGCTGCAGGCTCTCCGGCACCCAGGCAGCGAGTATTGGGTAGCGAACAAACAGATCGGGGATCGAAAGGAGCGCGACAAACGGGACGATGGCACCCACGCCGATCGCGTCGAAACACGCGGTGATGATGTTAAGCACCACTGATAACAGCATTAGCCGTTGGCTCGGCTTGCCGGCCGCACTGATTATGGTGCGCAAGTCATTTAGCAATGGCGGTAGGAGCATCGGACGTTTGTCTTTCTCGTACCGGTGCGACCGGGGGACCTGTTGCAGCAGTCTCGACATGGGCGACGTTGAAGCCATCGCGATCAAATGCCAAGCAAGCTACCGCACCCCGGGTGAACCACTTCACCGTGTCCAAATGCGCACTTTGGCGCATCCCTCAGCCACTTTAACCCTGTTTCAGTAACACAAGACTGGCAGGTGTTGCCAGCGCCAACGAACCGTAGCATTAATACGGATCGGCCAACGCGCCGACAGAAAATTGGACCCGCTCAACCCATACTGTAGTCGAGAGGAGCGCATACTTACGAGTCGGCCTGCTTTCAGGCAATTGCAACAGCGGAACCTCACGACTGCCGATCTTGAAAGGAAAAATTCCAAAATCGACGATCTAACGCCGGTAACGAACATCTCGGCATAGAAAAACAATTGGGAGGCGACGGCTACTGGCCAACTTCGTCGCTGCTTCACGTAGAAGGTATGGGTTCGCGGACGACGGTTTCCGAAAGTGACGTTGCTGATCAATCCCGTCGGAAGGTGTACTTTGCATGGCCGATATAGCTGCTGATCGCCGGAATGCAGACACCGACAAGATGAGCAACGTCTTCTGCATGCCAGGCGTATCCGATAGCAGGGAATATGACGCGCGCTAGGCCCACGCTGACGATCCAGACTAATCCCAATGCGACAACATTGACGAAAGTGAACCGATAGACTTCCGATGCTAAGCTTCGATCAGAGCCACCGAAGACAAGCAGACGAAATAGAACATAAGCCGTTATCATTCCGATGAAATAGGCGACCAACACCGAGCCGCCGAACCCAAGGCTAGGCGTTAGCACATAGCGACTCGCCAAATTGACCAGAGCTGCAAACCCACCGGTGAGGAGGAAGCGTAGGAAGTCACGCGCGGTGCTGATTGGTCGTTCCTTGTCCACCAGAACTACAGCCTGGTGCGATGGAAAATCGTGCTTGGCATAATGCGGATCACGTACATGATCCAGCGCCAGAACCAGGGAGCGTACACGACCGAGTTGGCACGGATGTCGCTACGGCCCGCTTTGACGATAACCCGCGCGATTGTTTCGGGCTTGGACCACAGGAGCCCCCTGCCGGCGACCGAAGCGGTCATGGGCGATTCAACGAACCCGGGTTTGATCAGGACCGCACGTGCCCCCGTGGACGCCAGACGGTGGGCGAGACCCTGCACCAGGATGCCGAGACCACCTTTTGAAGCGCCATAAACATAGTTCGACGCACGGCCGCGGTCGCCGGCAACGGAACCGATCACAATCAAAGTGCCATGTCCCTGCTTCTCAAGAATGTTAGCAGCGGCCAAGCACCACGCGGCGGCACTGGAGAAATTGGTGGCCAGAATTCGTTGCATCTCAGCAGGGCTCGTCTCGGCAAGCTTCTGGTCGCCAAGCACACCATAAGCGAGCAGTACTACATCGACCCCACCTAGCCTGGCACTCATCTCGCTTAAAGCCTGTTCGGCGTCCGCGCCCGCAAGGTCGGCCGCAAATATCTCCACCGTTGCGCCGCGCGTGCGCAGATCTGCAGCGACGGCATCCAGTCGACCAACATCGCGACCGGACAGCAAGAGATGGGCGCCTTGCCGAGCCCAGACCCGCGCCGCAGCTTCCGCGATCGCAGATAGTGCACCAAGGACGACGATCTTGGGCATAGGACCAGCGTTCTTGGCCGGTGTCATAGTGCAAGCCGCCTCCAGAAATCCGACGCGAAGGCTGGATCAATGTGCGTCATAAACGACTCGAGATTGGGGTAGCCCGCCACCCACATGTCTTTCGGTATCCGACCGTCCTTCGCGGCGTAGAGGCGTCCTTTGGCCTCGCGGACGATCGCGTCGAGCCGCGAGAACAGCTGCAGAGTTTGGTCAGCCCGGTTCGGGAAATCGACCGCCAGCGTCGCGCCTTCCATGGGGAAGGACAGAAGGCCCGGCGAGGCGAAATCGCCGCAGGTCTTCAGCACGGCCAGGAACGAGCCCTGATTACTGCGGCCAATCTCGGCCAAAATCGCTGCGATCGCGTCTTTCATCGTCGTCGATGGGACGACGCACTGATATTGCCAGAATCCACGATGGCCATAGAGACCGTACCAGCTAAGTATGCCATCGAGCGGATGGAAGAAGCTTGCGTAATGTTGCCGTTGCACCCGAGCCGTCCGACTTTGGGCGGCGTAATAGAGCCGGTTAAACAAGCTTACGGAGACACGGTTGACAAGCCCGCTCGGCACCTCAATTCTCCCCGCCGGCGGCCGGCGGTTGCGATGAGTGACAAGTCCCCCCTCGATGCTCCAGTTGGCGCGTGAAAAGATGCCGCGGCCCGATCGTCGTCCCTTGGCCGTGTGGTCGATCCACGCGACCGTGTGCTCATGCGTGGCGTTCGATTCCTCCGCGAGATGCCAAAACTCGCTGAGAACGCCATAGGGTAGGATCTCGACGTCGAGCTGACTGCTCTTAATCGGTTGTAGCTTGATCTCTGCCCATTCAATGATGCCCGTCAGCCCAAGCCCGCCGACGGTGGCAACAAAGAGGTCGCTATTACGCTCGGGCCCAATCTCGACCCGTGTGCCGTCACTGCGCAGCAAGCCGAGACGCAGCACGTGACGGCCGAAGGTGCCAGCATGGTGGTGGTTCTTACCGTGCACGTCGTTGGCGATCGCGCCGCCGAGCGTAACGAAGCGCGTTCCCGGTGTGACCGGCACGAAAAAGCCGTGCGGAATGATGCGCTCCATAATGCCACCCAGTGTCACACCAGCCTCGGCCCGTAGCGTACCAGAGGCGAGATCGATGGCCTTGAAGCGATCAAGGCCCGTCATCTCGATAACCCCGCCCTCGGAATTCAATACCGTGTCGCCGTAGGAGCGTCGCAGACCAACCGGCAGCACGGTACCGCCTGGTCGTGCAACAACGAGGCCGAACAAATCCTCTCTGAACCGCGGCGAGGCAACTAGCTGCGGCGCCCGAACTACGCGTCCCCAAGAAAGCGCATCGCGGCGAAGCACAAAGGTCACCGCCAACCAACCCCGACCAAAGCTGCTGTGAAGGCGAGGCTCATCAACAGTCCGAGCAGTAGGCTGATCCGGTCCTTGAGCGCAAACGCTACGGGGTCATCGTGGAGCTGACCGCGCTGCGACACTAGCCAAATCCGACCGAGAAACAGGAACAGGATGGGTGGGATCGCCCAGAGGCAAACGGAATTGCTATAGAACCCGCGCGGGAAAGCGTCTTCGATGAGGTAGATAATTATGATGAGCACTGCGCCGAGCATGGAGGCCAGCCCCATACCCAGCGTGAGCGGAGCGTCGCCAGCGACGTAGCCGCGGCCCGGCATATTTTCACCCCCGAGCGCGTCAAGCCGCAGCACCTCGGTGTGACGTTTAGCCATCGATAGCGACAAGAACACGAACATCGAAAATACGAGGAGCCAGGGAGACAACCGAACATCCGTTACCACAATTCCGAATCCAAGCCGGAGCGTGAATAGGCTGGCGAGAACGAACACATCAAGAATAGGCACCCGCTTCCAGACAAACGAGTAGCTGAGGGTCCCAGCGACAAAGAGGCCGAGCATCGCCAGCGTGGCAGGCGCCAAATATGCCGCCAAGCCGAAGCCAATGAGCAATCCGATGAAAGCAAAAATCGCGCCGGCCCGAATGGACAAATCGCCGCTCGCAAGCGGCCTCCAT
>Ga0326597_10004759_pt1 | contig 18984 bp, 17 predicted proteins | sample RVTome_12_FD_203789 | JGI IMG/M metagenome (GOLD analysis project Ga0326597, IMG submission 203789) | Soil microbial communities from uranium-contaminated site in the Upper Colorado River Basin, Wyoming, United States - RVT100D185 | ecosystem: Environmental > Terrestrial > Soil > Contaminated >... | reverse complement strand
GCTATCGGCGATATTCATGATAGCCATCGCGTCGGCGTCCGCCGGCTCATCGAACGTCGAGAACGATCTGATCTTCCGAGCCGCCCCGTACGCGACCCCGACCATCGCACATACCAGGACGACACAAAGCAGTCTACGAAACTTGAACATTGCCATTCCTCCGCAAAAGCCCGACCACCGATACAGGAAGTCCCAGTCACGCGCCGAGATCCCCAACCGGCCCGCCTTAGGCCCAGGTTATCGGATGCATTGACCATTTGTCAACCCCAATTTCACATTCTCGACGGCGATTTTTTTCTAAGTCTAGGTAAAAACCCTTACTTTCGCAACTCGCTTTGCGTGCGAATCATCGCCAGAAACTCCGTATAGTTGGTCACTTCGATCGCTTTTTGGCGTATTTCCTCGTGCTGGAAGGTCCGGGCGATATCGGCCAGGATCTCCACCTGTGCCCCGTCATCATCCCGCGGCGTCAAAATGAGGAAGATCAGTTGCGCCGGCAGGCCGTCCGGGGCGTCAAAGTCGACCCCGTTTTGCGACAGTCCGACGGCAACGACAGGTCCATTCAGCGAGTCGAATCGAGCATGGGGCACGGCGACGCGATCGCCCAACCCCGTCGGTCCCTGCGTCTCGCGGTCCAGGACCGCGGACGCGACCTCGTCAACTTTCAGCTCGAGGCCCGCGCAAACGGCTTGGACAAGTTCGCCTATAACATCCTTCCGGCTTTCGCCCCGAAGGTCGGCGACGAATCCCTTGGCCCCAAGATAGTCGCTCAGCCGTCGCGGCTTCTTAAGCCGCAAGATTTTTCGCATCAACGGCCCGCTCATCAGTGAAGTCGCCAGGGCCATCGCCACCAGCGACACGAACATGGTTTTGCCGATCAACCCGCTTTGCAGTCCCAACAAGCCGACGATGATCTCCATCGCCCCACGGGCGTTCATCGCCACGCCGATCGCCCACGCCTCGCGCCGCGCGATCCCGCCCCACCGCGCTCCCAACCCACATCCGATGATCTTTCCCGCGCACGCGACGACAATCACCAAGAGCGTGAGCCTTCCATCGAAGTGGTGCGCGAAATCGAGCTTCAGGCCGATGCCGGCGAAGAAAAGCGGAGCGAAAATGAAGGACACGAACTCGTGTATGATGGTCCGCGTGTGCTCCCGCAAGTGCGACGAATCCCCGATCGCCACTCCCACCAAAAACGCCCCGAACACCGCGTGCACGCCGATCCATTGGGTAAACGCGGCGCCGAACAATCCCAAGGTCAGGGCGAAACCGAGCACCCCTCCCGGCCAACTGGTGTGGGCCTGAATCCACGGCAATGCACGGTGAATCAGCCCCCGCCCCAGCGTCAATAGAAACGCGGTGAAACCCAACGTCGCCGCCGCCGTCCATCCGATTGACGGCGTGGAGTGCTCGGCCGCTCCCCCGAACATACTCAGGATCAATGCGAACGCCAGCCACCCAGCCAGGTCATTGCACACCGCCGACGCCACAACCACCATCCCCAGGTCGCTGCGATAAATGCCCAAATCCATCAACGTCTTGGCGATGACCGGCAACGCGGAGATGGACATCGCGGTCGCCAGAAAGAGAGCGTAGATCAACGGATCGACCCCAACCTCCCGACCCATGCCGTTGGGAAAAAGCTTCGCCGCCGTGAGCCCCAACGAGAACGGAAATAGGATTCCCAAGAAACTGACCGTGAACGCCGCCCTCCCCTGTCGCCAGATCGACGACAAGTCCACCTCCATTCCCGCGACCAGAAGAAACAGCGCGATGGCGACGGTCGTCAGCCCGTCCAGTGCAATCGCAAGGGCCCCCTCCTGGGGAAAAAGCGTCGCCACCAGGCTTGGCCAAACCCTGCCAAGGACGGTCGGACCCAACAGAATTCCCGCTGCCAACTCGCCCAAGATGGACGGCTGGTTGAGCTTGCGGGCGATCTCGCCGAGCAGCCTCGCCGAGGCCAGCAGCACGCCTAGCGAAACGAACATCACGGCGATTTCCGGCGGACTCAAATGATGCAAAAGCTCACCTCTCGTCGAATACGTCCTGAAACTCAAGCGACCTGCGGGCATTGTCCATGTTTAGCGACTCGCCCCCCAACGGGGCGACGGAATGTAGCCAGGGGTGAAGCGAAGCGAAACCCCTGGTTGCGACGTTTCCTCCATCCCCGCCCTGGAATGGCGGAGGAGGTGTAGGGAGCAAGTACCTCGCGCCAAACACGTACCCCGCTTTAGCCCCGCGCGGAGGCCTTTTGCTTTTATTGGACGGGGCGAATCGAGGTTAGGCAAGGCGTAGCTAGTCACAGATCCTCGCGGCAACGCTCAAGGGCGTTGCCGCTGACGGAGTTGGCCGCGGGCTTACGGTTTCTCGGTCGCTTGCTGGACCGTTGTGGGCAACGCATCCAACCGCGTTTGCAGTTCCGTGAACATCGCCCTGATAGGCTCATAGGCCGCGTGCGTTGCTCGCTCCGACGCAGGCACTTGGAATAGCGAATCACGATGGGTTTTTGAATAGTCGCCGGCCCGCCCCACGAGTTCGCCATGAATCGACTCCCCCGCGCTCTTTTGTCCGGCATCGAGGTCGAGGCGTTGTTCGAACTCCAGAACGTACGTAATCCACGTACTCGGATCATACGGCACGCATGGGGGAAGGGATGTCCGCGTCGTAGATTCCGTTGCAGACCACGAAAGGAGCACGGATGGAGTTTTAGGTCCCATCGGTACCGACGGATCCGCCGGACCGGGCGGCACGGCACGATTCTGAATCGGGTCCTCCTCCAATCCCCAATCGGTCGGCTGCCACTTCCCCTCCAACCATTGCGTGCCCATCGCGTCCACGTACTGAGTCCGCTTCAAGAAACTTTTCCGGTCTTTGGCGAGCAGCAGTTTGTGCTCCTCATCCAGAAACGGTTGGATTTCTCCGGCCAGGCGGTCCGCGCTTGCTTGCGCGTCGGCGAGTACCGGCGCCAGGAACTCCGCCCATTCCGCGACTTGTCGGGGAGTATAAGGTTCGCCGCGCACCCGCGCCTCCAGGACTTCCCTCCCCTTTTCAATGATCACAGGACCGTGGCGAATGAGTATGCGACCGGCCTCTCCCAACAGCGAGGCTCGAAATCGGCCCGCCGCCTCACCCGTAAGCCCGTAACGTTCCGAGACACGCGTGGTCAGAAGATTGAGTCGCGCGACGACGTCCCAGGGAGGGATCGCCGTAACCTCACACGCGACCTCGCGGGCAAAGTTGTCGGACTCTTCGTTCCAACCATTTCGTTGCCAAACGCTCTCCGCCGCGCGTCGGAGCCGACCCGCTTCCTCACTCCAATCGAAACCTGCCAGTGTCTCCGCAAGATCAGAGAACTGCGCGAACATTGATACTTGCGGTGCCGGGCTGACTTCTTCCCGTTCGTCGCCCTCCGACGCGGCGGCGAACCCAGCACAGGCTATGACTATGAAAACGCCGAAACTTGTCCTCCAGAGCACTGGCGTGGGAGTTGCCAGGGTCATATTCATCAGAACGGTGAGTATATCAAATCGCGAACGTCAAAACTCGCGGGCGACGATAAACTCCGCCATAGCCACGAGGCATTGCTTAGCGTCACTTTGAGGGACTAAGCCAAGCTGACTTATGGCGTCCTCTACTGCCTGCTGAGCCGTTTCGACGGCGTAATCAATGCTATTGGTTTGCTCGAGCAGGAGGCGCAAAGGCCTGGTCCCGCCGGGCCTTAAAGTGCCGACCAATTCCCGAAGTGCAGCAGCCGTCGATCGGTCGGCATGGGCAAGGCAGTGGATGACCGGAAGGGTGAGGTTCCCTCTACTGAGGTCCCGATTAAGGGTCTTTCCGACTCGACTCTCGTCGCCGACGATATCCAGCACGTCATCAATGATTTGAAACGCAACGCCCGAAGACATCCCGTAGGAATGCAGAGACCTCACCAAGCCGTCGCCCGCCCCGGCGAACTTCCCCCCCAATTCGGCGGACACCGCGGTCAACGCCCCGGTTTTGCGACGGATGATCTCAAAATATGTTTTCTCGGTCAGCCCTAGGTCGCCGCGATGGTGGTTTTGTAGGAGCTCGCCCTCGCACACCGTGTTCGTCGCCGCCCCGATCCGCCTCGACGCGATTTGACTTTGCAGGCCGCTGCACAGGTGAAAGGCGTGGCTGATGAGGTGGTCACCCAGCAGAACGGCGGCGGTATTTCCGGCGATGGACGCGATGGTCGGCCGTTGGCGACGTTCAGCGGCCTCGTCGAGTACGTCATCGTGCACCAACGTCGCCATGTGCACCATCTCGACCACCGCCGCCAAAGTGCGGTGGGCGTTCGACAATTCGCCCGTCGCCTTGCCGGCCAGCAACAACATCGCCGGCCGAAGCATTTTTCCCCGGTACGAGCGGACGGTGTCGCAAAGAACATTGATGAAATCCAAATCGCCGGCGATTTCCTCGTCGAAAATGCGTTCGGCGACGGCCAGCTCGTCGTGGATCGGGGTGTACAAGTCCGTTAACGATGCACTGACCAGGCTCATCACACATCCGTTCCACAATCCGTATGCCGCGGGCCTTAGCCCGCGCGGACTCTCCGATTCCGGTTTGTCGGATGCGCCCATAGGCAATCCGTCGGTCCTCGCGACCTGATTTTAGGGCCGCCGACCCCGTACTCCAAAGACTTTCAAACGTTTTGAAAGGGGTCTGTTGCATGGGCTTATCGGATCGGAAAGCACGAACCCCCGTCAATGATGCCACGCTTGAAGCCAACCGATATCCCTCGCATGCACGGGTATGCGACGTCCACGCTATCGGACCCGATGTCGGCTGCACAACCTTGCCGCCGGCGCTCCTCTCGGGTGATCGAGTGGATGGTCGAGGCCCGCTCTCACCGCGTCATTTGCCTGGTTCTGGGGATATGGCTGCTAAACGGCTTCGACTTGGCCTTTACCATCCTCTCCCACGACCAGGGCATGCTCCATGAGGAAAACCCATTGGCCCGCCACATGCTCGCCTACGGGACCCTCTCGATCATCCTCTATAAGACCGGCATGGTGCTGATCGGGAGTTATCCGCTCCTTCGCTTTCGCGCCGCTCGGATCACGGAACTTGGTTCCTTTGTCATCCTGCTAGCCTACGCCTTCCTCGCGGTACACTGGTCGGAATGCTACGACCTCTACAGCTTCACCGCGTCGCACAGCATAGAGATGGCCGAAAGTCGCGTCCTCGACCGCTTTAACGCGCCTTAACGCCGACGCAAATCGAAGCCGTGGTCAGAGCCGCGTGGCGCAAGCCTGCGGAAAGCTTCACGGCGACTGCGCCCGTTCGCGTTCATCCGCGAAGCGGTCCGCCCCCAGCCCGGTCCATAGCCGATTGGTTGCCTTGATGGTCGCGTCCGTCGGATCGAGCCTGGGGATGGGGACGCCCTTCTCGTTGAGTTCGTAGCCCAACTGCTCCAGTTTCATCGCCTCAGCATGCGCGTCCACGAAAGCGACATTGCCAAAATCCCTATGACGCATTTCGACGGGCGAGAATTGGTACAAGTCGGGATCCTGTCCCGCGCGGACCATGTCTGCATCCGGCCCGAATTGCTTGGCGTTTTGCTCGGTGGCCAATCGCGGCGGGTCGAGCGTGTAGGAGTGATTGCCGTGCGGGTTCCCCGCCCCACGGCTGTCGGCCACCAAAACGGTGTTTGCCGGGGCCTTGATTCGGTGACTGGGAACCGAAAAATTGTCCCAGCGATTGGGGTCGCTTTGCTGCCGCGAGTTGCCCAGGTACTGGTAGTTATAGCCATAGGCCCCGTTCCGGATGTTCTTCGCGTATTCCTCATCATCCAACGCCGGGCAGGTAAAGACATCGGTGGTCATGGTCATCGTAAATCTCGCCAGGCCTGTCTCCACGTCGCCCCAGGGCTTGAACTTGTTTCCCCGTTGGATCGGTCTGGGGTCGATCACCGGCCCCGATTCCGTCTCCAAGAACCATTGCCAGCGCGGACTCTTGGCGAAATACTCATTGTGGTACTCAGGGTCGTCCGGAGCCGTCGGGTAAAGCTTTTTCAAACGAAACGGCGGGAAGTTGTCCTTGTTTTCATTGAGATAGACAGCAAAAGCCGTAGCGATGCCCTTCATCTTGGACAGGCACACGTTGGCCTTGGCCTGCCGCCGAGCAGCCGACAGGGACGGAACCAGGATCCCAATCAGCAGGGCCAGAATGGCCATGACGGCCAGAAGTTCGATCAGCGTAAAGGCAGTTGGACGGCGTTTCAAATTCAAGCTCCGGGCCTAAGCGTAGCAAAACCGCGACGCGGCTTATTCTTATCTTACGCCGCCCAAATTGTCCAGTCATTCACACGGCGGAACGAGGATCGGCTCGCGCAATTCGAGAACGTCGTCCGGCGCTGTCGGATCGACGACCGTCTCCGCATTGATGTCGATGAAGAACGACTGCTCGCAGTCGTCACGAACGACGATTATTTCAAGCCGATCCGGACGCGGAAATTCCGGTGCAGGACATGAGCCCAATGGCGTTGAGAAGTATTGCTCAAAGTCACCATCTTCCGATGATAGGGGTAGGTTTGGGCTTCCATCGAATATGATTGCCGGAATAAAGTCCGTCTCGACGCCGCCGGTAAACGCCCGCCCCCCAATGGCCGCGCCCGCGATTGCGTCAAGCGATTGCGCATCAATCAGCCTACCACGAACTATCAAGGTATTCAGGCAATCCGCATAGATGCAGCCATGTATCCAGCTCGTACATGCTAGGAACGAAAGACCGAGGACAGCCATTGCACAACTAACACGCCTCAGAATCGTTTTGTGCCTCCTTTGGACAAGCATGATCGCGTTTACTCCTGCGCTCCAATGCACCCTGCCTGAAACCAATCCCCAATTCTACATGCTTCTTCTCCTGGGATATTGCATGACGGATTCTGAAAGTACGCCGCGGAGTGGGCGACCCCGCAGGCATGACTCATCTCGTGAAAGACAGTGTTGATGCAGCTACATTCTGAAGCATTCGTTCGGCAATACCAGATACGCTTGCCGCCACCCAAATTGCAACCCGAGGCGCCGGAGCAGGGACCGCAACTTTGCGAGTCGGCACAGGAGATCTCAAGGCGCGGAAACGTCGATCCACCGCAACCGCACCGCCCCTTCATACACTTTTTGAAAGGTATGGACACGCCGGGCAAGTCATCAAGTCCCTCGCACATCTCGACCAGTTTATCTTTGCAAGGGATATCCACACCGTTGCAACTTTGCCCCGTAGCATCAAGGATGGATGGTCCAGTGCAAGAAGTGGGCGGCGTATAGGGGATAAACAAGTCGAGCAGGTAATTTATGATCAATTGAGCGATATTGGCGATCGCCGTGAGAAGGTCGGCAAGACTCAATGCTGCTGCGACACTTCCAGCTGTGCATCTGAACATCAACGTCGCGTCGTCGTGGAACCCCGGCTCCGAGTTGGGATCCTCTTGGGCGCCCCCGCCGGAGGAATAGATCCACCCACCGCTTCGAACGGTCGGATCCTCCAGGACCTGGTTTAGTTCGATGGTTCCCCATAGGCGCACCTCACCGTTTACAACACTTATGGCCTGCGTCAGGGTCCAAGCTCGCGTATTCTCCGTAAGCTGCACGATCAGATCGGCCGTTCCCTGACTGGGGTGCGCGGTAACGGTGATGGTGCCGCTTGAAATCACTTCTCCATTCTCGTACAGGGCGGCGGTGGATGTCGCCGCCATGTCCGGGCCACACGCCGAAGGAGTTGGGACATCTACCTCAAGGCGAGCGCATGACCCGGTGACCGTCTCGGAAAGAGCCTCTTCCATCTCGGACAGAGCGTCAACGAAGGTCTGAATCGGCACGTTCACCGCGGGACCGATATACGGAAAGGCGAGGTTCCTGACGGCATCCACGCAGGCCACGATGTCGAGGGCGTTGATCTCGTAGCTCGGCTCGAGCGTATTGGGTTGAAGCTGTGCGGATGCCTTGCTCGGCGACCCAGATACTGCCTTAAACTTGCTCACCAATGCGACGACGTCCAGCGCATCGGGCTGTTCGGTCGTGGACGCGGGACTGAAGGGCGCAGCGACATCACCCCAACGAGCCGTCGGAACCTCGATACCGGACGAGTACATGGATTCGTCGTCGAGCGACCCCGAGCAATTTTGATCGACGGCCTGGACCGTATAGAACGAACTGGGGACGATCTCGACGCCGTATACGTGGACGGTTCCGACGCTGCTCCAATCCATGAAGTGCGGTTCGCAGCCGAGTTGCGCGCCCGTAAACGTCGGCGTCGGGTAGCCCCCCTCTGGAAATTGGTTCGGCGGTCCGACCCAGCGAAACTCACCCTCGAAAGCCGAGAAATCCTTGGGCGGGTGCCCGGGCGCATTGGGCGGATTCGGATGATGTAACGAGGTTAGCATAACCCGAAGGGCGGTCGCCTTGCCCGGATTGCCGGGGCGAATGGAGATGTAGCGGTTCCTCGGTACGGGATCCACCTCCGCTTGCGGCGGGTCAACGACAACGCAGGTGCCAGCGACGACTGTCGTGTCCGCGGCGTCCGTCGGAGAAAGGGGGATATCGCCGATATCTTCTTGATTACCGAGCGCAGTCTCCGCGGCCACGCCGTTACACCGACGGAGCAGGGTCAAAACGCCAGTCGTCGGGTTACAACAATGGGTATCCGGGTTGTAGTTGTCCAGGTTAGAACACGTCCCATCCAGGTTACAGGCATCCCCGCTAGCAGGTACCGGGTCAATGCTTGATGATAAGAATTCGCAGGAACATGAGCGAGAGCAATTCCAGATCGGTCCAACACCGTCGCTGCGTTTCCCGAGTTTCCAGCATACCCCGACAGGCGGTAGACTGAACCGTAGCGCGACAAACTTGAACAATCGTGCACTATCATTCATTTACGAAGTTCGGCGTGCCATGTCACTTTTTCCGCCCTCGTGCGGCATCCAGTTCCTCGACTCGACGCTGGAGGGTTGCCAATTGTTCCCGAAGCTGGTCCAGGGTTTCACCCGAAACGTGATTCGCCGCATGGGGTTCCGGGGGCGGGGACACGGCGGGGCCGGGGGAAGATGAAGGGCCCGAAAACGCCTGCATCATTCGGCTTGCCCACTCCATGGGCGAGGCCACGTTGGTCTGCATGGCTTGGCGCATGTAGGCGTCAAACTGTTTCTGCGAGGTCTTCAATAGGCCCTGGAACGGACCGAAAAACCGCTCCATCGAAGATCGCAACACTTGTCGGTTCGATCGGATCATCAAATGGAGTACCGAGCTGGGAAATAGGTCCAGTTTCGGCTCGTCTTGCTCCAACAAAATCTGCGTTAGAAGAAGGTTGGTGATATCATCGCCGTTGCGGGAATCCGTTACGCAAATGTCTTTGCCCGAGACGATGAGGTCGTGCAACTCCTGAAGCGTGACGTGCCGGCTGTTGGTGGCGTCGTAGTATCTTCGGTTGGGGTACTTTTTGATTTGGATTACTTCCGGGCTGCGACCGTCGTACATGCGAATCCTCACGTCCGAAAAAGCGGGGTGCTGTCCGCCAAAGCCTACCGCAAACGCAGCCATTTGTCAAAACGATTGTTATTATATTCGCTTAACCTATTAGCTGACAGATATTTACAACTTTCCAAAACAATTTGTGCAAATGCACAAATAATCCTTGACGCAACTGCACAATGGGGTATACTTTAGCCGGTAACATCGAGGACGATGGACCAAGCGTAGGATCGACTTTTTAGGACGTTGAGGAGAACACGACCAATGGTAGCCGAAACAAAAGAGAGCATGACGAAGGTGTTTGACTGCATGAGCGAGAGCGTACGGATGGCGTTTGACGCCGGTCGAAAGACCCAGGATGCCTGGTTTAAGGCCATGGGTGAGATGTGCAAGCATCCGGTGGATGCCGATCGCTTCAACAGCCGGGGCGAGCGGATTTTCCGCGAGTTCGCGCCGTTCGTCGGTAAGAACTTGGAGATGGCCGCGCAGTGCTGCGATGCCGGGATTCGTACCGGTGCGGACGTGTTCAAGGTCGCTTGCGATGCCGCCGGCAAGCCCGGCGACACCGACGCGTACGACAATACGCGACAAGTGTGGGACGCGACGTTCCAGGCGGTGCGGACCAACTTCGACACCTTCGGCAAGGCCGGTGCGCGAACGATGGAGAACTGCTCCGCGTTTTGCGACGCCATCCTGCGCGATGAAACCGTTGCCAAGACTCCCGCCGGCATGAAGAGCAGCAAGTAGCCGTCTCTCGGGCGACGTCAGCGCCTCGAAGAACCGATCGTTCCCGTGGAAGCGTTGAGTTCGGGATGAGGGGTCCGCAGCGAGTGGAAGCGCGCCGGATTGAGAAGGACTCATGCTGAAGAACGTTTACCTGGCGGGCGGGGTGCGCACTCCGTTCGGAGCGTTCAACGGTTCATTGGCGTCGCTCACCGCCCCTGAACTGGGCAGCGTCGCCATTCGCGCCGCCTTACAGAAAGCGGGAGTCGACCCCAAGGAAGTCGACGAAGTTCTGTTTGGCAATGTCCTAGGGGCCGGCGTCGGGCAAAACCCCGCGCGGCAGGCGTCACTAGGCGCCGGACTGGGCGTTGAGGTCGGGGCGACAACGATCAACAAAGTCTGCGGTTCGAGCCTTCGGGCCGTCATTCTTGCGGCCCAGGCGATTCAATGCGGCGACGCCGGCTTGATCGTCGCCGGCGGCTGCGAGAGCATGACCAACGCCCCCTATCTGCTGCGCAAGGCCCGTAGCGGCTATCGCATGGGCCACGGCGAACTCATCGACGCCATGATCTTTGACGGTCTTTGGGACGTCTACACCTCCCGCCACATGGGCACCTGCGGCGATCAATGCGCCACGAAATACGCCATCTCCCGCGAGGACCAGGACACGTTCGCCATAGAAAGCTACACCCGTGCGATCCGCGCGTGGGATGACGGCTTCTACTCGAAGGGCGTCGTGCCGGTCGAAGTAAAATCGAAAGCGGGGACCACCGTCGTCGATCACGACGAAGACGTGGCCAAGTTCCAGGGTGAAGAGAAGCTCCGCTCCCTGTCCCCCGCCTTCGGACCGAGCAGCACGATCACCGCGGGTAACGCCTCGAAAATCAACGACGGGGCGGCGGCGATGGTGGTCTTCGACGACGAGGCGAAGAAGGCGCTGGGGCTCAAGCCGGTTGCGCGGATCCTCGGCCACGCGAATGTGGCCATGGAGTCCGACTGGTTCACCATCGCCCCGATTTACGCCATTCGCAAGCTCTGCGAGCAACTTAGAATCAAGCCGGGCGAGGTCGACCATTATGAAATCAATGAAGCTTTTGCGGTGGTCCCGCTGGTTGCGATCCGCGAGCTCAAGCTGGATCGCAATCGGGTGAACGTCGCCGGCGGCGCGGTGGCGATCGGTCATCCGATCGGCGCGTCCGGGGCAAGGATCGTCAACACGCTGACGCGAGCGTTGGAGCGAAACGAAAAAACGTTGGGCATCGCGTGCTTGTGCATCGGCGGCGGCGAGGCCAGCGCCATCGCCATCGAACGTTGTTGAGCGTTGCGAGCCGCGGGCTTTCGCCCGGGCGGACGTTTTGCGGGAACTGCGGCAATTCGCAACACCGCGCAGGCTGAAGCCTGCGGCTCGCTAACTTTGAGGAAATGAAATGGACAGCTTCAGCAGCAAGGACGCGAACGCGACGAGCGATCCGTTTTCGCGTTTTTGGGTGGACCTGATGTCGAAGATGTCGGGCACTCCCTTCGCTCCCACGGCTTCGCAGATGCAAGATGACGCCATGAAGCGGACGCGGCAGGCGTTCTTCGACGCCTGGGCGCATCACTGCGACGAGTTCCTGCGCTCCGATGCGTTCCTGGACGTGCTGAAAAAGTCCATGGACAGCGCGTTGGCCTTCAAGCAAGAACTCAACGAATTCATGACCAAGGCGTTGCACGACCAGCAATTGCCGGCGCGGAGCGACACCGACTCCATCCTTGTGGTGCTCCGCAGCATGGAAGACCGCGTGTTGGAAAGAATCGATCGTCTTTCGAGCCGAGTCGATGCCCTGGAGTCATCCGCATCCGGCGCGTCCCCCGACGCGGCGTCGGGCAAGCGCCGGCCTAAAGGGGTTGCACAATGAGCGTGACCTTTCCGCAATTCATGCCCTGGATGACGACTCCGGAGCAGATGCAAGAGCAGTGGATGGGCTTTGCGCGGAAGATGGCGCATCTGCCCAAGGCGCTGGAGGTGGCCCGGAGGGTCCGCGTGGGCGCCACGCCGAGCGACGCCGTGTTCCGCATGGATAAACTCCGGCTGCTGCGCTATGTCACTGACGTCGAGCAACTTCATTCGACGCCGCTGCTCGTGGTGTTCGCCCTGGTGAATCGGCCCTACATTCTCGACCTGCGCCCCGGAAAGAGCGTGGTCAGCCATTTTGTGAACCGCGGGTTCGACACCTACAACCTCGATTGGGGCGTCCCCACGGATGGCGATCGGTTCCTCAACATGGAGGACTACATCGAGAGATATCTCGACGCCGTCGTCGATCAGGTCCGCAGCCGCACGGACTGCGACAAGATCAGTGTACTGGGCTATTGCATGGGCGGCTCGATGTCGGCGATGTACGCCGCGCTCCATCCGGAAAAAGTCAAAAATTTGATTTTGATGGCCGCGCCGGTCGATTGGTCGAACCGTGAATACCTACTCGCCAAGTGGACGGATGCGAGCGTCTTCGACGTGGACAAGCTCATGCAAGTCTACGGCAACGCCCCGGCGGAGCTTTTGCAGGGATCGTTCCAGTTGTTGAAGCCGGTGTCTACCATGGTGGAAAAGTACTTCACCTTCTACGAGAACTTGGAGGACGAGAAGTTCCTAGAAGACTTCTTCGCCATGGAGACCTGGCTGAACGACAACATCCCCGTCGCGGGAGAGATGTTCCGTCAGTTCGTGAAGTATTGCATGCAGCAAAATCTTTTGATCCAAGGGAAGCTGCGGATCGGCGGGCGGATCGTCGATCTGCGAAAGATCGTGTGCCCCGTCCTGAACCTGACGGCCACGCAAGACCATTTGGTGCCGCCGGAACTGAGCTTGCCGTTCAACGACGCGGTAGGCTCCACCGATCGCAAGGGCGTCAACTTCCCGGCGGGACATATCGGGTTGGCCGTGGGGACCAAGGCCAACCGCGAGCTGTGGCCTAGCGTGTGTGATTGGTTGGCGGAACGGTCCAATTGAGCCGCGACCTCTAGGTCGCGCGGATGTCCGCGCGGGCCAAAGCCCGCGGCTCGGGGGTGGATGACGATATGGAACTCAAAGGCAAAGTCGCGATCATTACCGGCGGAGCGAGCGGCATCGGCAGCGCGACGTGCCTGAAGCTGGCCGGCGAAGGGGTCAAAGCCATCGGCGTCGTCGATCAAACGGATAACATCGAAACGGTCTGTGCGGCCGCGAATACTCAACTGGGCAGCGAGGTTCTGATCCCCTTCCTGGGAGACGTCGTGGACAGTTCGTTCCGCGAACGGGTCTTTGGCGAGATGGAGAGTCGATTCGGGCCGGTGAGCCTGTGCGTTCCGGCGGCGGGCATCACCCGCGACCGTCTGTGCGTGAAAGTCCATCAGAACAACGGCTGGACCTCGCCGAGCATCTACAGCGAAACGGATTTCAGGCGGGTGGTCGACGTCGATTTAATCGCCCCGATTTATTGGGCGATGCGGACCGTAGGGTCGGTGGCCGTCGATCGTGTGAAGCGGGGACTGAAGGAATGGAATCCCGATGAATCGGTACAAGGAGCGATCATTCTGATCGGTTCGATTTCCTCCGCCGGAAACCGAGGGCAGATTTCCTACGCCACGGCCAAAGCGGGCCTGGAGGGAGCGCAGGGAACCCTCTCCAAGGAAGCCATCTATTACGGGGTGCGTTGCGCAATTATCCACCCCGGCTTTACCGACACTCCGATGGTGCGAGCGCTTGGTGAGCGCATGATCCAGGAACAGGTCTTACCAAATACCCAGTTGCACCGCTTGATCCGCCCGGATGAGATCGCGGGAGCGATCGTATTTATGCTCAAAAACTCGGCGGTCAGCGGAACGCTTTGGGCTGATGCGGGTTGGCATCCGCGGGCCTGATTGCCGATTACCGATCAGGACAGTCGGAGCGCGACACCGAGCGAACAACTCCGCGGCATCCATTCTCCGGCACACACCGTCCCTTGCTTCCGAAACGGCCAATAAAAAAGCGCCCGATGTTGTTGACACTCGGCGCAAAAAGTGTCATGATTATCTATAGGAAAGGCCCGTATGGGGCCGCAGCTTCACGTCCCAAGTCGTTGCACTTTATGGGGAGCGCCATGGAACTCAAAGGAAAAGTCAGTCTGGTGTCTGGGTCGTCGCGGGGGATCGGGCGGGCGATCGCCATCATGCTGGCCGAGGCGGGCAGCGATGTCATCGTCAACTACGTGTCCAACCGCGACGCGGCGGAGGATGTGGTCGGCCGGATCAAGCGACTCGGACGCCGCGCGGCGGCATACCAAGCGGATGTTTCCAAAACGGATCAAAGCCTGGATATGATTGAAAAGGCCCAAAAGGAGTTCGGGCAAATTCAGATTCTGGTGAACAACGCGGGAATCACCCGCGATCGGTCATTCCTCAAGCTCAGCCCGGAGCAATGGCACGACGTACTGCTGGTCAACCTCAACGGCCCCTTCAACCTCATCGGCCGGCTGCTGCCCAACATGGTCGAATCCAAATGGGGACGGATCATTAACATCACGTCCATCGTCGGACAGATCGGCAGTTTCGGACAATCCAACTATGCCGTCGCCAAGGGCGGGCTGATGGCCTTCACGAAGACTTTGGCGAAAGAGGTGGCCACCAAAGGCATCACCGTCAATGCGGTGTCGCCCGGTTATATCGAGACGGACATGACCGCCGTGGTGCCGAATAACGTCCTGGATTCCGTACGACAGCTCACTCCGATGGGGCGGCTCGGCAAGCCTGAGGAAGTGGCCATCGCCGTTCGATTCCTCGCCGATCCGCGGGCGTCGTTCATTACGGGCACGATCATCAACGTCAACGGCGGGATGTATATGTAGAATGACGAATGGCGAATTGGGAAGATCGAAATCAGCAGCAGGCGGTTGTTCCTGTCCTTTCGATCTTCGCCGTTCGTAATGCTTCATTCCGTCACACCGCCCTCCGGCACTCGAATGAAGAAGACGCTCGAATCGCGGGCAATGATCCGGGCCCAAAAAAGAAGCCCCGCAAAAAAGGGGCCGCGCGATTTGCGCTAGGCAACCCTTGCGAGGCTTCAACCGCTTTGTGTCCTGAGATTCTCAGGACAAGGTCTTACATGCGACCTTTCACCATGTATTATGCGCCAGAACGGTGCGAAAAGCAAGCGAATTCGTGAGAAAACTGAGGCGGATCGAGGTCCGATTATGTCAACTACGGCGTCGGCAAAGCCCCTTTTCCGGATAAAATCGAGGAAGGCGCGCTTTCGCTTGCGGCCGCGGTGATCTTGTTCTTGATCCAGTCGCGCATCGGCTTGGGCGCTCTGGCCAGCCGCCATTGTTCGTGCTCGCGGGCGAGCATCAACACGACATGGCGCTGCGGCTCTTTCTGTCCTGCCTTTTGAGTGGGGTCGAGCGATACCTCGGTCAACAAAGCGTAAACCGCTTCCGGCTCAGTGCGACCCGCATTCGGATCGGCAGCCAAGAGGACCCTTTCCAGCGCCCGGACCTTGATCGACTGAACGGCCTGCCATCCCTGCTCGAACTCCTCCCGCGGCAGCGGATCCTCGCGCACGCTCCAGAGCAATCGGAAGGCCTCATACTCGCCCGCCGCGCAGGTGGCCATGGCTTGGGTCACGAACTCGTTTACCGTCGAATCTGCGACACGAAGCTCGTCGGGGAAAATGAGTAAATCTGGTTTCTTGGATTTTGCGGCGTTTGAAGACGTTGACGAAGACGAACTTTCCGGTTCTTCGCGTCGACAGGCGGGCGTCATCATCGCAACGAATAGGCCGAACGCTGCGGCGATGCGAAAGGCAGCAACGGCTACGGTGCATGTCGTCACAATCCGTACTCCTTCCACCGCTGTTCGACGAGCTGTGTCGTCTCGTCCGTCATGCTGAGCTCGTCAGGCCAATCGCGGACCAGCCCCTCGCCGGGAACCTTGCGTGTCGCGTCGATGCCGATCTTGCCACCCGTTCCGTAATAGGGCGTGGAGTGGTCGAGGATGTCGCACGGGCCGTCGACGATCACCGTATCCCGCCGCCAGTCGACGTTGGCCCCCATGTGGAACAAAACGTCCTGCTCGTCGTGCACGTTCACATGGTCATCGACCACGACGATCATCTTGGAGAACATCATCTGCCCCGCGCCCCAGATGCTGCTCATCACCTTGCGGGCCTGCATGGGGTATTCCTTGCGGATCTTCACGAATACGCAGTTGTGGAAGGCCCCGAACATCGGCAGATGGTAATCGATGATATCCGGGATCAGCATCCGCAGCAAGGGCAGGAAAATGCGTTCGGTGGCCTTGCCCAGATAGTAGTCCTCCTGCGGCGGCGGGCCGACGATCGTCGTCGGATAGATCGGTTCGCGGCGGTGGGTAATGGCCGTCACGTGAAACGCGGGATAGTGGTCGGCGAGCGAATAAAACCCGGTGTGATCGCCGAAAGGCCCTTCGACGAGCAAATTTTGCGGATCGACCCACCCCTCGATGACGATCTCTGCATTGGCGGGAACTTCCAGCGGGATCGTTTTGCAGACCACCAGTTCGATCCCGCCGTCGTTAAGGAACCCCGCAAAAAGAAGCTCGCTCACGTCCGGCGGAAGCGGACACGTAGCCGCGTAAGTCAGAACGGGCTCACCGCCCAAGACGATTGCCAGCGGCATTTTTTCGCCGCGTTTCTTGTACTTGCGAAAGTGGCGAGCGCCGTCGTGGTGCATGTGCCAGTGCATGGCCGCCAGCTTCTCATCGTAGACCTGCACGCGGTACATACCGACGTTGCGGTCGCCGGTCTCGGGATCAACCGTGTAAATGCCCGCGAAAGTGATGTAACGACCGGTTCCCACCCCCCCGTCTCCCCCCCTTAGTAAGGGGGGGCAAGGGGGGGTCGTGCCTTCCTGCCTCCGTGCCTCCCTGGCCACCCCCCCTCCTTCCCCCCCTTTGCAAGGGGGGGACGTAAGGGGGGGTTTGCCGCCGTACCCCGGTTCCCCGTCCCGCGGCCAGCACTGGATGATCGGTAGTGCCAACAGGCTGGCATCATCCGTGTGTACCACTTCCTGGCAGATTCCGCGCTTGACCGACTTGGGCCCGAACCCCGCGATTTTGGCGAGCTGCGGGAGCTTTTTCATCTTCTCCAGCAACGTGGTGGGCATCTCCGGCTTCACGAGCTGCTGCACGCGCTCCGCAAGCTCCTCAAAACTAGCCACCCCCAGAGCCAGTCGCATTCGATCGTAGCTGCCAAAAACGTTGATCGCGACGGGGATGCTCGATCCTTTCACGTTCTCAAAGAGCAGGCCGTGTCCGCCGCGACGGCCGTGGACCGGGTCGGTTTCGGGCGGGGGCGCACTTCCCGCGGCGGGCAACTTGCTCATCCGATCGGCAATGGCCGAGATTTCGAGAATCGGATCGACCTGGACTCCAATGCGCAGGAGCTGGCCACGGGCTTCGAGATCACGAATGAACGATTGCAAGTCGGTATAGGCCACGTACGCATGCTCCCGCACGTATTGTATGGACAGTTGCGTGAGCGGGACACTGATGGATGCGGCGTGCGATACGGCATGCTTCATTGCGTCGCGGACGTTCGCGGCTTCAACAGAACGGGAATCGTGAGGATTGCCCAGATCAGCAGAGGCGCCAGCATCCACCCCACCGATGACGCCCCCACTACCCAGAACATCCAACGCAATAGGCCCGCAAGCGTCCACGCCCCGATGGCGTCGTCGCCGCCGTAGGCGATGGGAAAGAGGGCGAGCTTGAGCGCAACGTAGAGGTTCACCCAAAGCAGGGCCCACAACACGGACCGCAGTCGGCGAGGCCACGCAACGGGGGTCGCCAGAGTTAAAGCGAGTAGAAACGCAGTCGGCATGTAGCCGTGGCGGTAGCTGCTGATGGGCGTGCTTCGCTTGGTGCGATCCTTGGGGTTCCCCACGACAACATAGATGTCGTGATGATCGGTGGGCTTTGCCGGGCACTCAAACCAAACGAGGTTTCGTGAATCGGTGCCGACAAGCCCGTTGCCGGCCATTCGAAGTATTCCGCCGTACTCCTTTCCTAAGGGCGTCCACAGCAACAGAAAAGCCACGAAGATCAGCAAGAACCATGCGAAAAACGCAATGAGGGATTGGGAGCGGAAGGTAAAGCCCGCTCCCCCTCCGTACGTGTTTGGCGTCCGCATGCCTACAGCCCCGCAGGGGCGAAAGCTTCATAGCCTGCGGCGTGAGCCGCGGGTGTGTCACGCCTTCCTCAAACGAAAGCCCCATTGGGGGCGGCACTGATGCTCAGTGTTGTGTCGCCCCTTCCGGGGCTTGGCTCCGAGACCTTGCCCTCGTCCCCACGGCTTATACCGTGTACTCGTTGAGCGATTCTCGCCCCAACGGGGCGACGGAATGTAGCCAGGCGTGGAGCGAAGCGGAACCCCTGGTTGCGTCGTCCCCCAGAACCCCGCCCCGGAGGGGCGGAGGAATTGTTGGGAGCAAAATATCGCACCAAACACATACCTGCCCCTTGGGGGAGATGGATTATGCTTTGGTTTCTTGGGGTCGGGCATTGGGTTGCCCGCGGTCGCCTCGCGTGGCCCATTGTACCCACAAGATGTAGCGTCGGGGCTTGTCCCCGGCGCATCCCTTTGACCCCAATCCGCGCCGCCCACAAGGGGCGACGCTACACATGGACGCCGGGGCGTTGCCGTTCCGGCCGCGTGGCCCATTGTACCCACAAAATGTAGCGTCGGGGCTTGTCCCCGGCGCATCCCTTTGACCCCAATCCGCGCCGCCCACAAGGGGCG
>Ga0326597_10004758_pt1 | contig 18986 bp, 17 predicted proteins | sample RVTome_12_FD_203789 | JGI IMG/M metagenome (GOLD analysis project Ga0326597, IMG submission 203789) | Soil microbial communities from uranium-contaminated site in the Upper Colorado River Basin, Wyoming, United States - RVT100D185 | ecosystem: Environmental > Terrestrial > Soil > Contaminated >... | reverse complement strand
ATCGATGGTGCATTTCCTCGGCTCGATCCTGTTCGAGAAGGTGCATCCGCTGGAGACCGGCATCTTCCGCCGCAAGGTGCGCCGGCAGCGCCGGTCCGGGCTGCCGATCGAGAACCCGCTGATCTTCTATCCGCGCCGGCTTGCGGAGATCGTGGTGACGCACTGGCGCTGGCTCGCGCTGTATCTCAAGTTCCGCGCCATCCGCGATCGCGTCGCCAGGGACGAGAATGCCAGGGACTACCAGGATCTGGCTCTCAGGCCGGTGAGCGACGAGGAACAGCTCGACCTCGACATCATCAAGACGTTCCGGGCGGCGATCCCGCACACGCACGGCGCCCCCTCGCAGGTCCCGGCGCAGTAGGCCGGCGCTACGGACGGGCTGCCTGCGGGGGCTGGCGGAACGGGGCGGCGGGTGACATTCTGGCGGGCGGTCAGGCATCCTTCGCGAACATCGCCGACCGCAATGCCGGACGGAGGCGCAGGGGCGCCCGGGCGCGGGCGCGAAAGACCGGCGCGACCCCTGACCACCCGCCGAGCGGCCGCCGCCGCCAGTGAATGGAGAAAACACCATGGCGCTCAAGATCCGCAGGCTGCATCCGACCGCCGGCGGCGAAGTCACCGGGACGATTGATCTCAACCGGGTGACCGGCGAGGCGGAGCTCGCAGCAATCCGCGCCGCAATGGACGAATATGCGGTGCTGGTGTTCCACGACCAGCCGTTCGACAATGACGGACAGGCGGCCTTCGCCCAGCGTCTCGACGGGGAGCTGCACACCAAGACGGGGACGGCGGCGCTGCAGCCCAACCGCTTCAAAAACGAGGCGATCTCCGACATTTCCAACGTCGATGCGGAGGGCCAGCTTCTGGACGCCAACGACCGGCGCCGGCTGTTCGGCCTCGCCAACCGGCTGTGGCATACCGACGCCTCGTTCCAGGACCCGGCCGGGCGCTATTCCATGCTGTCGGCGCGCATCGTTCCCAATGTGCCGGCCGACACCCAGTTCGCCGACATGCGCGCGGCCTATGATGCGCTGCCGGACGAGCAGAAGGCGCGGCTCGAAGGGCTCAGCGTGCATCATTCGATCGCCTATTCGCGCCAGCGGCTCGGCTTCGAGCTTACCCAGAAGGAGCAGGAGATCCTCGCCGGCGCCTACCACCCGCTGGTCCGGCAGAATCCGCGGACCGGGCGCAAGTCGCTCTATCTGGCCTCGCATGCCTCGATGATCGTGGGCTGGCCGGTGCCTGAAGGCCGCATGCTGCTGCACGAGCTGATGGAACACGCAACGCGGCCGCAGTTCGTATTCAGCCACCGCTGGCGCGCCGGCGACCTGGTGATCTGGGACAACCTCGCGACCATGCACCGGGCCACCTCGTTCGACGACCGCAAGCATGTGCGCGACATGCGCCGGGTGACGTCGCTCGACATCGAGCGCGGCGCGACAGCAAGGGTCGCCTGATCGCCCTTGCCCGCCGGCTGCCGGGCATGACACGGGCGGGGCGGCGGTGACGCTGCTCGTCAAGCCGGACGAGGTGGACGCGGCGCCGCTCGTGGCGGCGCTTGGCCGGCACCTCGCCGGACGCGAGGTGCGGCTCTACCCGCAGGTCGGGCGGCGCGAGGACATCACATATGCGCTGGTCCATGCGCCGCCGCCGGGGCTGCTCGGCTCGCTGCCCAATCTCAGGGCGGTGTTCTCGCTGTGGTCGGGCATCGACCATCTGGCGAGCGAGCCCCGGCTGCCGGACGTGCCGGTGGTGCGCATGATCGACCGCGGCATGACCGCGACGATGACGGCCCATGTGGTGCAGCAGGTGCTCGCCTTTCACGGCCGGCGCGCGCTCTACGCGGAGCGGCAGCGACGGCGGCAATGGCTGAAGGGGCCGCTCACCGCGCCATTCGACAGGCGCGTCGGCATACTGGGGCTAGGCGTCCTCGGCCGGGGCGCCGCGCGCAAGCTCGCGGCGCTCGGCTTCGATGTGGCCGGCTGGAGCCGCGCGCCGAAGCGGATCGCCGCGATAAGCTGCCTCAGCGGCGCGGCCGGGCTCGAGCGGATCGTCCGGCGCAGCGAAATCCTGGTCTGCCTGCTGCCGCTTACCGCCGAGACCGAGGGCATTCTCAGCGCGGCGCTGTTCGCGCTTCTGCCCAAGGGGGCGTTCCTGATCAACTGCGCGCGCGGCGGCCATCTGGTCGAGGCGGATCTTCTGGAGGCGCTGTCCACCGGCCAGCTCGCCGGCGCGGCGCTCGACGTCATGGCCGAGGAGCCGCCGCCGCCCGACCACCCGTTCTGGGACCATCCGCAGATCGTGCTGACGCCGCACGCCGCCGCGTTCTCGACGCCGGAAACGGCGGCCGAGGCGGTCGCCGCCAATATCGCGCGGATCGAGCGCGGCGAGGCGCCGCACGGCATGGTCGATTTCGCGCGCGGCTAGTGAAGCCCCTCGCCTTCCGCTGCGGCCCCGGCGATTGCGCCGGCACGGCGGGCGATGCCATAGTCCGCCCGCGGCGCCCGCGCGGGTGCTGCCTGCCACCAGCCAATCAAGGACGAAGGGCAGCCGATCCCTGACCGCCGGTGACCGCCGCGGCCGGGGATTTGCCGCTTCAACAGGCTCTGCCGGGCGCCCGCGCCCGCCGGCCACCGCAACACGGAGGATACCCCATGCGCACACCACGCCTCGACCGCGACCGCCAGCAGTGGATGTTCGACTATCTGGTCAAGACCACCGGACGGGTGTTCCACTGGGACGCCGACGGCCGTCAGTTCCCGGCGAGCGTCAAGAGCCACGCCCAGATCTCCAAGCATGTCGGCAAGATCGGCCTCAGGATGGAGCGGATCGCGCAGGAGGAGGAGAAGGCCGGCCACAAGGTGACCGCCTTCGAGCTCTACTACCGCGCGTCGGAGACCTTCGCGCGCGCGCAGCACCCGGTGCTCGAGACCAATGACGAGAAGCGCTTCCTGCACGGCAAGTGCCTCTCGACCTACGAGAAGGTGATCGAGCTTGCGCCCTACCCGATCGAGCGCGTCGAGATCCCGTTCGACGGCTACGAGCTGCAGTGCTACCTGCACATGCTGCCGGGCAAGCCCAAGGCGCAGACCATCATCTTCATTCCCGGCTGCGACATGACCAAGGAGGTCTATCCCGACCCGCAGGTGAACCACGCGCTCGACCGCGGGGCGCACCTTCTGGTGATGGACGGGCCGGGCCAGGGCACCTCGAACCTGCGCGGCAACAGGCTGACCGCCGACAACTACCAGCGCGCGGTGATCGCGGTCGCCGAGTGGCTCGCCAAGCGGCCGGAGGTCGACGCGGACAGGATCGGCGTGCACGCCCAGTCGATGGGCTGTCACTGGGGGCTCGAGGTCGCCTGCCTCGCCAACCCGATCATCAAGGCCGTGGTCGGCATGTGGGCGTCCTACATCGACAAATACTGGATCATGGACACCTTCTCGCCACGCTACAAGCAGCTGTTCGGCTACCTGACCGGGGCTGAGAGCGAGGCGGAGCTCGACCGCATGCTCGACGCCATGGCGGTCGAGGGGCGCGAGGGCGCGATCAAGTGCCCGGTGCTGCTGACGGCCGGCGAGTACGACGCGCGAAGCCCGGTGGAGCTGGTCTACGAGTTCTACGACAACATCACCGCTCCCAAGGAGCTGTGGGTGCACGAGGACACCTACCACCAGACCAACATCTTCCCCGGCGGCGGCCAGCGGCTCGACTGCCACTCCATGGGCATCGACTGGATGATCGACGCGCTCGCCGGCAAGTTCAAGAAAGGCCACGATCGCAAGGTGTTCGTGCGCTCGGGCGGCGGCGGGCCGAACGGCAGCCAGGGCGAAGGCCGGGATTCGCTGCACTGGTGGGAGTAGGAACCGGCGCCGGTGCCGGCAATCCGATCTAATTGAATCGGATAGACGCTCTATCTGTTCGTTTTGGCCGCATAATCTGATCGATCCTCGCTTCGCTCCGGTCGGATTATGCTCTAAATCTGCAGCCGGCCGGCGAGCGCATCCTCGAAGATCGCGCGCAGGCCCTCGCGGGTGAGCGGCACCGGATTGCCGGCGGCGGTCGGGTCGACGAGCGCCATCTCCACGATCTGGTCGATGCGCCGGTCGTCGACACCGAGCTCGGAAAGCCGGTGCGGCACGCCGATCCCGGCGCGCAGCCGGACGACGAAGCGCAGGAAGCCGTCGAAGCCCGGATCGGCAAGGCCGACAAAGGCCGCGAGCCGGGCGATCCTGTCCTCGACCGCCGGTCGGTTGAAGGCCAGCACGTAGGGCATCAGGACCGCGTTGGTGAGTCCGTGATGGGTGTCGTAGAGCGCGCCCACCGGATGCGACAGGGAATGAATCGCGCCGAGACCCTTCTGGAACGCGGTGGCGCCCATGGCGGCGGCAGCCATCATGCCGGCGCGCGCCTCGATGTCGTGGCCGGTCGACACGGCGCGGGCAAGCGAGCCGGCGACGAGGCGCATGCCCTCGACCGCGATGCCGTCGGCCAGCGGGTGGAAGCCCGGCGCGCAATAGGCCTCGAGGCAGTGGGCGAAGGCGTCCATGCCGGTGCCTGCGGTGAGGGCGGGCGGCATGGCGACGGTGAGCTCGGGATCGCAGATCACCGCCCGCGGCATCATGCGCGGGTGAAAGATCACCTTCTTGGTGTGGGTCGCGCCGTGCGTGATCACGCCGGCGCGGCCGACCTCGGAACCGGTGCCGGCGGTGGTCGGCACCGCGACGACCGGGGCGATGGTGTCGGCGTCGGCGCGCGTCCACCAGTCGCCGATATCCTCGAAATCCCACACCGGCAGGACCTGGCCGGCCATGAACGCGACGAGCTTGCCGACATCGAGCGCCGAGCCGCCGCCGAACGCGACGACGCCGTCATGGGCGCCTTCGCGGAACACCTCGATGCCGGCGGTGAGATTTTCCTCGACCGGGTTGGAGCGGACCTCGGAAAACACCACCGCATCGATGCCGCCCTCGCCGAGCAGGGCGAGCGTGCGCCTTGTGATATCGAGGTCGGCGAGCCCGGAATCGGTAACAAAGAGCGGCCGCGCCATGCCGGCGGCGGCGACCGTCTCGGCGATCTCGGCGATGCGGCCGGCGCCGAAGCGGATCGATGTCGGATAGCTCCAGTTGGCAGCGACCGCCATGGCGCTCAGATCGTCTCCCGCAGGTGGAACGACTTCGGGCGGGTCAGCATCTCGAACCCGATGCGCGACAGCGACGCGCCGCGCCCGGTGTTCTTGACGCCGGTCCAGGCGAGCGCCGGGTCGAGATAGTCGCAGCGATTCATGTAGACCGTGCCGGTCTCGACCCGGTCGCCGATGCGGGCGGCGGTGTCGGCGTCGCGTGTCCAGATCGAGGCGGTGAGGCCGTACTGGCTGTGGTTCATGAGCCCGATCGCCTCCTCGTCGTCGTGCACTTTCATGATGCCGACGACGGGGCCGAAGCTCTCGTCGCGCATGACCCACATCTGGTGGTTGACCCGGGTCAGCACCTGGGGCGCGCAATAGGCGCTGCCGGGGCGTTCGCGGTCGAAGGCGGCCGGGTCGATACGGGCGGTGGCGCCGGAGCGCACGGCGGCCCGGGTCTGCTCGCGCACGAACTCGGCGCCGCTGGCGCGGGCCATCGGCCCGAGCGTCGTTGCCTCGTCGAGCGGATCGCCGAGCACGTAGCGTCGGGTGAGGTCGACGAACCCGTCGACGAACTCGCGGAAGACCTTTTCGTGAACATAGATGCGCTCGATGCCGCAGCAGCACTGGCCGGAATTGTAGAAGGCGCCATCGACCAGATTCTCGACCGCGTGGCCGATCGCCGCGTCGGCGCGCACATAGGCCGGATCCTTGCCGCCGAGTTCGAGGCCGAGCGTGGTGAAGGTGCCGGCGGCGGCACGCTCGATGGCGCGCCCGCCGGCAACCGAGCCCGTGAAGTTGACGTGGTCGACGAGGCCTGCCGCGATCATGCGCTCGGCCTGCCGATGGCTGAGGACGAGGTTCTGGAACAGGCCGGCGGCAAGGCCCGCCCGGTCGAACGCCGCCTGGAAGCGCTCGCCCACCAGAAGCGTCTGGGAAGCGTGCTTGAGCAGCACGGCGCTGCCCGACAGGAGCGCGGGAACGATCGTGTTGACAGCGGTGAGATAGGGGTAGTTCCAGGGCGCGATCACGAACACGAGGCCCGCCGGCTCGCGCCTGATATAGCGGCGAAAGCCCGGCCGGTCGGTCGCCTCGATCGGCGCCAGCGCCGCCTCCGCGTTGTCGACGCACCACCTGAGACGCTCCTCGAAGCCGCCGAACTCGCCGCCGTAGCGCACCGGCCGGCCCATCTGCCAGGCAAGCTCCGGCACGATCTCGTCCTTCATCGCCAGCATGGCATCGAGCATCGCCAGCATGAAGCGACCGCGCCCGGCCACCGGCACATGGCGCCATTCGGCCTGGGCGGCACGCGCGCGCTTGAGCGCGGCGTCGAGCTCCGCGTCGCCGGCCAGCGGACGCGAGGCGTAGATGCGGCCGTCGACCGGCGATACGATGTCGATGCGTTCAGCCATGTCCGATACGCGCCCTAGAGCGCAATCCGATCTAATTGAATTGGATAGACGCTCTATCTGTTTGTTTTGGCCGCATAATCTTATCGATCCTCGCTTCGCTCCGGTCGGATTATGCTCTAGTACCGCTCGAAGCCGCGCTGCAATTCCCAGTCGGTGATGCGCCGGTCGTATTCGAACTGCTCCCATTCGGCGGTATGGACATAGTGATCGATGACCTCGTCGCCAAATGCGCGGCGCAGCATTTTCGAGCGCTTCAGCGCCGCGGCCGATTCGCGCAGGGTTTTCGGAATCTCGCGCAGGCGCTTGCCGAAATAGGCGTCGCCGGCAAACGGGGGCTCGAGATCGAGCGCTTCGTCGATGCCGGCGAGACCGGCCGCGAGCAGCGCGGCGAAGGCGAGATAGGGGTTGAGGTCGGCGCCACCGATACGGCACTCGGTGCGGATGCCGGGCCCGCCCTCGCCGACGAGGCGGAAGCCGGTCGTGCGGTTGTCGCGGCTCCACACCGCCTTGGTGGGGGCGAAGGTCGAAACCTGGAAGCGCTTGTAGGAATTGACGTAGGGCGCGAGGAACCAGGTGATGTCGCGTGAATAGGCGAGCTGGCCGGCGAGATAGCGGCGCATCAGCGCCGACATTCCGAGCTCGGCGCCCGGCTCGCGGAACAGCGGCGTCTCGCCCGCCAGATCCCACAGCGAGGAGTGGATGTGGCACGACGAGCCGGCGAGGCCGTAGTTCCACTTGGCCATGAAGGTGACCGCGGCGCCGCGCAGGTGGGCGATCTCCTTGATGGCGTTCTTGAGGATGACGTGGCGGTCGGCCATCTCCAGGGCGTCGGCGTAGCGCACATTGATCTCGACCTGGCCCGGTCCCCATTCGCCCTTGGAGTTCTCGACAGGAATGCCCGCGTTCTCGAGGCCGTTCCTGACGGCGCGCATCACGCCCTCCTCCTTCGAAGTCTGGAAGATGTGGTAGTCCTCGATGTAGCGGGCGCTGGTCTCCAGACCGTCATAGCGCTTGTCGCGGGCGGTCTCGTAGGTCTCGTCGAAGAGATAGAATTCGAGCTCGGAGGCGAAACAGGCGCGCATGCCGCGCTCGGCGAGGCGGGCGAGCTGGCGCTTGAGGATGGCGCGCGGGCTGTGCCGGACGTCGTGACCGTGATGATCGAGCACGTCGGCCAGCACGAGCGCGGTGCCGTCGAGCCAGGGGATGCGGCGCAACGTCGCCAGATCGGGCTTCAGCACGAAGTCGCCATAGCCCTTCTGCCAGTTGGCCGCCGCGTAGCCGGGCACCGGCTCCATGTCGATGTCATTGGCCAGCAGGTAATCGCAGGCATGGCTCTCGCCGTACGCGGTATCCAGGAAGAAGCGGGCGTGGAACCGCTTGCCGACAAGGCGGCCGAACATGTCGGCCATGCAGACGACGACGGTGTCGACGGCGCCGGCGGCGACCTGAGCGTCGAGCTCCTCAAGCGACAGCATTCCGGGCATGGCGGCTCCACGAAAGCGGCCGCGGGAACGACGCGCGCGCGCGCCCCGCGGCCAGCAGCGGCATCAGGTGTAACGATAAGGCCGGCCGGCCTTGGCCATGACTTCCGCATATTGGCGGAAAATGGCCACGACCTTGGCGCCACGCTCGCTCTCGGCGGCGATCTCGTCCCAGAACTTGATGGCGGCGTTCTCGACCTCGGCCCATTCCGCATCCGGTATCGAGGTCAGCTCAAGCTTGGTGCCTTCGACCCGGAGCTTGGCCTCACCACCCCAGTACCAATACTGACGGTAATAATGCGAGGAATCCATGGCCAGCCGGAACAGGGTCTGCAGATGCTCGGGCACCTTGTTCCAGCTCTCTGTATTGACCAGGAACGAGCCGATCCAGGCGCCGCAGATATTGTTGGTGAGGAAGTACTTGGTCACGTTGGCCCAGCCGACCGTGTAGTCCTCTGTGATGCCGGACCAGGCCATGCCGTCGAGCTCGCCGGTCTGCACCGCGACCTCGGCATCCTCGTAGGGAATCGACACCGGGACGACGCCGAACTGCGACAGGAAGCGGCCGGCGGTGGGGAAGGTGTAGACCCGCTTGCCCTCGAGATCGGCGAGCGAGCGGATCGGATCGCGGGTGTTGAAGTGGCAGGGATCCCACGAGCCGGCGGAAAGCCAGGTCACGTTGTCGATCCCGGCATAAGCTTCCTCCCAGACCTCCTTCAGCCCGTACTGATGGAACAGCACCGGCACGTCGAGCGAATAGCGGGTGGCGAACGGGAAGTAGCCGCCGAAGCCCGAGACATCGACGGGAGCGGACATGGAGTCCTCGTCCGACTGCACGGCGTCGATCGTTCCCGCCTGCATGGCGCGGAACAGCTCGCCAGTCGGAACGATCTGGTCGGAGGTGTAGAGCTCGATCACCATTTCGCCGTTGGCGGCCTTGTTGAAGGCGTCCACGGCCGGCTTGATGACATGCTCGGCGAGCGCCGCCCCGGCGTAGGTCTGCATGCGCCATCTGATCGGTTCCTGGCCGATCGCGGCCGGCGCGGCGAGCGTCGTGGCGCCGGCGGCGGCGATGGTGGTCGCGCCGGCCTTCCTGAGAAATTCGCGTCTGTTCGATCTTGTCATGTCCATGGTCTCCCTTGTTGGGGCCTGCGGTGTCACACGCCCACGCAAACCGGCATTTCGCCCCCGTTGGCCCGGGGGTCTCGCTGCTCGAAAAGCCTCCTCCCGCAGATTGCCATTACCCTTCCGCCTTCCTGATACTCAGCCGCCCTGATGGCGCCCGGGCAGCCACAGCGCGATCTCGGGAAACGCCATCACCAGCGCCAGGCCGGTCGCCATCACGAGGACGAACGGCAGGATCGAGCGATAGATGTCGACGAGCGAAATCTCGGGCGGCGCCATGGCGCGCATGAGAAACAGGTTGTAGCCGAAGGGCGGCGTCATATAGGCGATCTGGCAGGTGATGGTGTAGAGCACGCCATACCAGACGAGATCGAAACCGAGCTCGCCGACCAGAGGCACATAGAGCGGAGCGACGATCACCAGCATCGCGGTGTCGTCGAGGAACATGCCCATCAGGATGTAGGAGAGCTGCATCATGATGAGGATTTCCCACGGCGTCAGCGCGAGACGGTCGATGAACAGGTTCTCGATCGCGCGCACCGCGCCGAGGCCGTCGAACACGGCGCCGAAGCAGAGCGCGGCCATGATGATCCACATGAACATGCAGCTCACGGCGAGGGTCTGGCGCACCGTCACGTGCAGCACCTGCCAGGTGAGGCGGCGCTTGACCAGCGCGGCGACGGTGGCGGCGACGGCGCCGACCGCGGAGCTCTCGACAAGGCTGGTAATGCCCAGGAGAAACAGCCCGGTCATGGAGAAGAAGATGAGGAAGGGCAGCACGCCGGCGCGCAAGAGCCTGAATTTCTCGCGCCAGCTCACCTGGCGCTCCTCGCGCGGCAGCACGGGGCCCAGCCGCGGCTGCAGCCGGCAGCGCACGGTGATGTAAACGACAAACAGTCCGGCCATGATGAGGCCCGGGAACACGCCGGCAAGCCACAGGTCGCTCACCGGCTGGCGCGCGATCATGCCGTAGAGCACGAGCACGACACTCGGCGGGATCAGGATCCCGAGCGAGGAGCCGGCCTGGATCACGCCGGTCACCATCACCTTGTCGTAGCCGCGGCGCAAAAGCTCGGGCAGTGCGATGGTGGCGCCGATGGCCATACCGGCGACGGAGAGCCCGTTCATCGCCGAGATCACCACCATGAGAAAGATGGTGCCGACGGCGAGACCGCCATGCACCGGCCCCATCCACACATGGAACATGCGGTAGAGGTCGTCGGCGATGCGTGTCTCCGACAGGATGTAGCCCATATAGATGAACAGCGGCAGGGTGAGCAGCGGATACCACTTCATCAGCTTCATGGCGGCCGAGAAGGCCATTTCCGAGCCGCCGGTGCCCCACAGCGCCAGCGCCGCCGCGGCGGCGACGAAGCCGATGGCGCCGAATACTCGCTGCCCGGTCATGAGCAGCAGCATCATCGAGGAGAACATCAGGATGGCGATGAGCTCGTAGCTCATGTGAGCGGCGCTCCCCGCACCCTGGCGATGTCCTTGAAGAACGTGGCGACCGCCTGCAGCAGCATGAGCACGATGCCGGCCACCATGACGATCTTGACCGGAGCCATGAAGGGCGCCCAGGACGAATAGCTGCGCTCGTCATATTCGAGCGCGTATGCGGTGGACGAGATGCCGCCATAGAGCAGCATGGCGAGATAGAAGAGCAGGAACAGGATGGTGAAGGCGTCGACGAGCGCCCGGGTGCGATCGGACCAGTGGCTGTAGAAAAGGTCCATGCGCACATGCGCGTTGATCTGCATCGAATGGGCGCCGCCGAGCAGGTAGTAGGCGACCATCGCGAACTGGGCCATCTCCAGCGTCCACAGCGCCGGAACGAAGAATGCCTTGGTGATCGACGACCAGAGCAGTATCGCGATCATGGCGAAGATCATGTACATGGCGACGAGCCCGACCCAGCGGCTCACCCGGTCGACGGCGCGGACATAGGCCGTGACCGCGCGTGGCAGGCCGGCCGGAGCGGCGGTGTCGTCAGCCACGGCTCACGCCGCCCTGGCGGGAAGATCGAGCGCGGCCAGCGCGCCGCAAAGCCGCTCCGCCCATTCGCGCTGGCCGCGCCCGTCGGCCACCATGTCGTTGCGGATCTCGATCATGGCGCCCGGCAGCCCGCGCGCCTCGGCGTGGCGGGCAAGCGTGTAGTAGACGCCATCCTCGGGCCGGTACGGCTGGTTGTCGCCCACCATGATCGCCGCTTCGGCGGCGAGCGCGGCGAGCAACGGGCCGGCGATGCGCAGATCGCGGCCGTGCAGAACGCCGACATGCCAGGGCCGACTGGAGCCGCGGAACACCGGGGTGAACGTATGCACGCCGATCAGCGCGGTCTGCATGGCCTCGGCGAGGCGGCGCGAGACCAGGCGATCGATCGCCGCGTGATACGGCTCGTGCAGCGCCGCCATGCGCCGGCGCCGGGCGGCGGCGGAGATGCCCCGGTTGCCGGGAATCTCGGTGTCCTCGCTGGTCGAGGGTATGAGGTCGGGCGCATCTGGATCGCGGTTCACGTCGATCACCAGGCGCGACACGGTGGAATGGATGAGCGGGGCGTCGAGCGCGGCGGCGACGAGGCGCGCCACAGGCAGGGCGCCCGGGTCCCAGGCGATGTGGCGCTCGAGATCGGCCGTGGCGAGGCCGAGGGCGGCGAACTCGCGCGGCACATGGCGCGAGGCATGGTCGCAAATGATGACGAACGGCCCCGCGCCCGCCTCGTTGATCACGCGCCCGGGGATCACGCGCCCGGGGACGCGCCCGGGGCCATCATCCCCCGCCGGGTCCTGTGTCGAGCCGCCCCCGCGCACCGCAAGCCTGTCCAATCAACCGTTGACTGATTTGTTACAGCTACAGCCGTTCGCTTGACTTAGGTAACATCTGATACAGGATCGGCGCCGATGTCAAACAGACTGACCGGGCGAACGACCGGCAAAGGACGACCATGGCGACGGTGGCCGAGCGCATCAGGGGCGGTCTCAGCAGCTTTACCGCCAAGGAGCGGCGGGTGGCGCGCCACCTGCTGTCGAACTATCCGGTAGCTGGGCTGCAAACGGTAGCGCAGTTCGCCACCCAGGCCGGCGTCAGCGGACCGACGGTGCTGCGCTTCCTCGGGCGCATCGGCTTTTCCGCGCATGGCGACTTCCAGCGCGCGCTGCGCGAGGAGCTCGAGGCGCAGCTCAAATCGCCGCTGGCGAAGAGCCTCGAGCCGCTGCCGCCATCGGGCGAAGGGGGCCGGGCGGAACTCGCCTTCGGCGCCGCCGTCGCCGACAACATCGCCGAGACCTTCGCCAACATGCCTGCATCGGAATTCGAGGCGGTGGCGCGGCTCCTGGCCGACCAGCGGGTCAGGATACACACCGTCGGCGGACGCTTCACCGACGCACTGGCGCGCTATCTCAGCGCGCATCTGACGATCCTGCGTCCGCGCGTCGAGCACATGGCGGGCCAGGAGGCGAACTGGCGCGACCAGACCATCGACATGGGCCGGAAAGATACGCTGGTGGTGTTCGATATCCGCCGCTACCAGTCAGACCTGATGCGGCTCAGCGAGGCGGTGGCCAGGCGGCGCGCCAGCGTGGTGCTGATCACCGATCAGTGGCTGTCGCCGATCGCGCAGACCGCACGGCACGTGCTCGCCGCCCATGTCGCGGTGCCCTCGGCGTGGGATTCCTCGACGGCGCTGATGGCGATCGTCGAGGCGCTGCTCGCGGAGGTGACGCGGCTCACCTGGAAGACGAGCGAGGCCCGCATCCGGGCGATCGAGGAGCTGCGCACGGACCTGTGAGCCTCGGCCGCAAGGCCGGGCGCCGGTCCGCCTCCACCCGTCGGGGGGTGGAGGATCGGACGCGATGGTGCACAGGCATCCCTAGAGCGCAATCCGATCTAATTGAATCGGATAGACGATCTATCTGTTTGTTTTGGCCGCATAATCTTATCGATCCTCGCTTCGCTCCGGTCGGATTATGCTCTAGGACTTGCGCCTGACGCCCTTCCTGCCGGTGTCGGTGGCGCGGTAGAGCGCGCCGTCGCCGGCGGAGACATAAAGGCTCGACAGGCCGGCGTCGCCGAAGGCGCAGCGCATGGGCAGATCGGCCGGTGCCTCGTGCGTCTCGACAATGGTGCCGCCCGGCGAGATCACCACGACGGAAGGCGGCGTGCCGCTCTTCGCCCAGCCCATGCAGGCGACGATGTTGCCGTCGGAATCGAGGCACATGCCCTCGATGCCGCGCTCGCCGAAAGCGAGATTGAGCAGCGACCTGGAGGTTCCCACGCTGCCGTGCCCGTTCAGCGGATAGGCGAGAAGCTGGCAGATATCGCCGCGCTCGACATCGCCGTCGGCGACATAGAGCGTCTTCTCGTCGGCCGAGAGAAGCACGCCGCGCGGACCGGCCGTGTCGTGGGTCACGCGCGTCAGCCGCCACAGGCCGGGGCCGCAGGAGTCCATCCTGAGCACCGAGGCGTGCGGCAGGAACGGGTAGGCGGGCGGCCCGTAGGGGGCCTGCGAATTCCACGGATCGGCAATCCAGACGCGGCCCCTGGAGTCGAGCTGGACATCGACCGGCTGGTTGTGGTGGGCGCCGTCGAGCAGGTCCTGGGTCTGTGCCGCGGTGCCGTCAGCCAGGTACTGGACGACGCGGCGGCCGCCTTCCTGGGCGCCGAAGACGCTGCCGTCCGGCGCGACGGCGATGCCGTTGACGCGGCCGGTCCACCAGCGGAACTGCGCGGTCTTACCGCTCTTCGGATCGTAGCGCATGATGCGCTCCTCGCCGACGGCGCTCACCAGCATGGCGCTGCCGTCCCAGGCGAGCCCGCCGGTGCGTCCCTTGAACGGGCCGGCAACACGTTCGAATTTCCATGCCATTGTTTTTCTCCCCGGCCCTGACTAGCGCGACGGCACGCCGGCGATGTTGACGCGCGTGCGCACCACCGATCCGACCATTGTGATGTAAAGCGACTTCCAGTCATCGTCGCCGAAGCAGATGTTGGTCGGGTGGTGACCCTCGGTCTTGATGCGCACGATCGGATCGCCGGATGGCTTGTGCACCCAGGTGCCGCCCGGACCGGTGCACCAGACATTGCCGGCGACGTCGCACTTCATGCCGTCCGGCACGCCGCGCTCGGGGCCAGAATAGGCATAGAACATGCGCGCCTTGCCGACGCTGCCGTCGGCCTTGACATCGTAAGCGCGGATCACGCGCTCGCGGCTGCAATTGACGTAAAGGATCTTCTCGTCGGGCGAGAAGCAGAGCCCGTTCGGGTAGACGAAATCCTCGGTGACGACGGTCATGTCCTTGCCGTCGGGCGAGATGCGGAACACCGGCTGGGTCTCGAGGTAGCGCTGCAGGTCGTGCTTGACCATGCCGACGTTGAGGAGGCCGCCCGGCGGATCGGTGAACCAGATCGCGCCATCGGACGTGACGACGATGTCGTTGGGACTGTTGTGCTTCTTGCCCTGGTAGCCTTCCGAGAGCGTGGTCCAGGAGCCGTCGTGCTCGCGGCGGAACACGGTGCGCCCGCCCCAGCCGGCGACGACCAGGCGGTTTTCGAGATCGAGGCAGGTGCCGTTCGCCTTGTCGGACGGATCGAGAATCAGCGTCTGGCCGATGCCCGGCGCCCAGGTCCAGATGCGCTCGGAAATGATGTCGGTGAACCAGAGCTTCTTGTTCCTGGCATCCCATGTCGGCCCCTCGCCGAACACGATGTCGCGGGCGATCACCTCGACCGGCGGGCTCGGATCGATGATGTCCTCCCAGCCGGGCGCGCATAGGTCGACTTCAACCCCAATCGTCTCGAGCGATCCGTGCATCGCAGCGGTCCCTTTCTCGTTGTTTCGTGTCGTTTCCGGCACGCGGGCCGGCGGAGCGTGACGCCCCGCCTACCGTTCCCGGGCGGGAACCGCGCCAGCGACGCCGCATTAGCGCACAGCCGGCTATTGCCGGACAAGTCCCCCAGGGGCGATATTTGCAGCAGCGAGCGGGCGCGGCGCGTGCCGCCCGGCGGTGCAGGGGGAAGCAGGCGATGGACGTGTTCGACCTCAACAAGGAGCAGCGCTTCGACAGCGCGCGTCATGTCGAGCGCGTTCTCAGCCGCTATGGCGACGGCGACACCACGGTGGCGTGCTGGGAGCCCGGCCAGATCAGCCCCTATCACTGCCATCCGCACGCGACGGAAATCTATTTCTGCTACACCGGCGGCGGACTGATGCGCACGCCGGGGCGCGATGTCGAGGTGACGCCCGGCTCGTTCGTGGTGCATCCGCCGGGCGAGGTGCACGAATACGTCAACGGGCCGAGCCGCACGCTCCTGTTCCGCGTGCGCATAGGCAGCGACATGACGTCGCGCCATATCGACAATCGCGGGGTGGCCGGCTGGACCCAGAAGCCGGAAGACGCCGCCTATTTCGCAGCCAACCCGCCACGCTGAGCCGCCTTGCCGAAGCGGCACGCGGGCGGTGCGCCGCTGACCGGCGGGCGCGCGGCCGCCCGATCCCAGGAGGATATCCAATGACAGCGAGCGACCTGCCCGCGACCGCATTCCAGTTTCTCGCCCGCGCCAAGGCCAGCCTGACGCCCGGCGCGTGGGACTATCTGATGGGCGGGTCGGAGACGGAGACGACGCTCAACCGCAACAGGCGCGCGCTCGACGAGATCACGTTTCGCCCGCGCGTCCTGCGCGACGTGTCGCAGATCGACACCTCGACCGCGCTGTTCGGCCACCGGATGCGGATTCCGGTGATGCTGGCGCCGATCGGATCGCTGCAGGACATCGTCGCCGAGGGCGGCACCGCGCCGACACGGGCGGCGGCGGCTTTCGGAACCATCCACATGCTGAGCTCGGTCGCCCATCCCGGCCTCGAGGCGGTGGCGCGCGAGGTCGACCATCCGAAGTTCTTCCAGCTCTATGTGCGCGGCGACGCCGACTGGGTCGACGAGATCCTCCAGCGCGCCGTCGACACCGGCTTCAAGGGGATCGCGCTGACCGTCGACCGGGCGCATTACAGCCGGCGCGACCGCGACGTCGCCAAGGGCCACGCGCCGACCTCGCGGCGCAACGCGGCGGCCAGCGTGTTCCAGGAGCGCTTTGCGTGGAAGGACGTCGAGCGCATCCGCCGCAACATCGACCTGCCGCTGATGCTGAAGGGCATCGGCACGGTCGAGGACGCGATGCTGGCGGTCGAGCATGGCGTCGACGGCGTCTATGTCTCGAACCATGGCGGGCGCCAGCTCGACCATTGCGCGGGCTCGGTGGGGCTGGTCGAGGAGATCGCCGACGCGGTCGGCAAGCGCGCCACCGTCATCGTCGACGGCGCGATCCTGCGCGGCAGCGACGTGGTGAAGGCGCTGGCGCTGGGCGCCGACGCGGTCGCCATCGGGCGGCTGCAGGGGATCGCGCTCGCCGCCGGCGGCGAGGCGGCGCTGGTCAGGGTGCTGGAAATCCTCGAGGCCGAGATGGTGAGCGCGATGGGGCTGCTCGGCGTGACCAGCATCGCTGCGATCGGGCGCCAGTCGATCATCAGGTGCGAGCCGCCGGGGCGGGCGCGGAACTGGATCGAGAGCGCCTTTCCGCTGATCGCGGAGGGCTATGGCGACACCGACATCGCTGAACTGTGCCTGAAACTGCCGGGCGAGGCGTGAGGCGGCCGGGCGTCACAGATCGGCGATGCGGTCGATGCGGCGCAGGTCCGGGAACAGGCGCGCCCACAAGGCCGCCACCGCAATGGTGACGATGCCGCCGACGGCGACGGCGGGGACGGTGGTGATCCAGGCGGCCATCAGGCCGGCGCGGAAATCGCCGAGCTCGTTGGAGGCATTGATCGCGACCGAGCTCACGGCGTTGACGCGGCCGCGCATCTCGTCCGGCGTCGACACCTGCATGATGGTCTGGCGGATGTAGACCGACAGCATGTCGGAGCCGCCGAGGATGGCAAGCAGCAGGATCGACAGCCAGAACACCTCGGAAACGGCGAATCCGAGGGTGGCGACGCCAAGCACCACGGTCGAGGCGATCAGCGTCGCGCCCATGTGGCGCGGCTCGGGTATCTGGGTGAGGGCCACGCCGACGATCAGCGCGCCGACGGCGGGCATGGTGCGCATGATGCCGAGGCCCTCGGGCCCGACTTCGAGGATGTCCTTGGCGTAGACCGGCAGGAGACCGACGATGCCGGAGAACAGCACGGCGATCAGATCGATGGTGATCGCACCGAGCACGACCTTCCGGCGCCAGACGAAGGCGAAACCGCCAAGCACGGTGTCGAGGGTGACGGCGAGGCTCGCGCGGCGCACGCCCTGCAGCACCATCGGCATTGCGGCCACGGCGGCGATGGCGAAGCAGACGGCGACCACCAGGTAGACCCACAGCCCGATCCAGGCGATCAGGAAGCCGCCGATCGCGGGGCCGAGCAGATAGCCTGCCTTGAGCACGGAGGAGGACAGCGCCACGGCGGTGGCGAACTGCTCGCGCGGCACTACATTGGCGAGCACCGAGTTCACGGTCGGCTGGAAGAAGCTGCGCGCGGAGCCATGCACCACGAGAACGAGGAAGATCGGCCACGCCGCGGCGCCGCCCGACAGCGCATAGGCGAGGAACAGGCCGGAGATCAGCGTGTGCACCAGATTGGTGACGACGCAGATATTGCGCCGGCTGAAGCGGTCGGCGACGAGGCCGGCGACCAGGAACAGCGCGAGCACCGGCGCAAACTGCGCGAGACCGACCAGTCCGAGGTCGAGCGGATCGCCGGTCAGCTCATAGACCTGCCAGCCGACCGCGACGTTCAGCATCTGCAGCGCGGCGCTGTTGAAGACGCGCATCACGGCGTAGCAGAGGAAACTCGGATTGCGATAGATCGATACGGGCGGCGCGGCGCGCCCAACGGCATCGGTTCCGGGAGGCGGCTCCGGCATCGCGCATCCTGTCGCGGTCGTGAATCACTCGGGCGGCCAAGATAGGCCACGCGACGGCGCGGCACCAACCGGGCCCGGCCGGCGGAAAGAGCTCAGGCGGATTGCGGGCGAAGCCAGGTGGTCAGGCCCGCGGCCAGGTGCGCCGGGCGACGATGGCGCCGGGGGTGGCGTGGACCAGCCTGGCGACAAGGTCGCTCGACCATCTGGCCTTGTCGGGGTGGGCGTCCTCGTAATGGACGAAATGCCTGGCGCGCTCGGCGAGCGAGGTGAACTCGTAGAAGCAGGCGTGCTTGGCCCAGCCGGCGACCGAGACCAGCTTGCGCACGTGCACCACGCCGGGCAGCGTCTTCATCGAGGGAAGCCGCCATTGCGCGTACCAGGTGGCGAGCTCGCTCTCGACCTCGGGCGAGACGGCGTTGAAGCTGCCGAGCTGGATGGCGGGCGCGGGCGGCGCGTCGTCGTCACCACCGGGGCCGAGCACGCGCGCCTCCTCGACCATCAGATTGGTGCGCACGCCGCGGCGCGCCTCCAGCATGTCGCGGTCCTCGCCGGCGAGCCCGGCGTGGAACGCCGCGGGGCCCGGATCGGCGAACACATGGGGCTGGCGCGCGCCGAACAGAAGGATGAACTGGGTGCCGCCGGGGACCTCGTCCGGCGCGGCATGCAGCCTGACCCGGCCCTGACCACCGCCGAGCGGCACGGCCTTCTTCTCGGCCGCGTAATGGGCCGCCCACATGACGCCCGGCCAGGACAGCACCTCGGGAATATAGCTGCGCTCGAGCCATTCCTGATGGGCGGCCTGATTGTTGTCCGGCAGATCGTACCAGCTGATCCAATAGGCCCTGTCGTTCACTGGACACCTTCCCGTCGGCAAGCGCGGCAGCCTGGCGCGAGACTAGCGCAATTTCGCTTCCGGTTGAATCGGCGGCGGCCTTGTCGG
>Ga0326597_10004757_pt1 | contig 18987 bp, 16 predicted proteins | sample RVTome_12_FD_203789 | JGI IMG/M metagenome (GOLD analysis project Ga0326597, IMG submission 203789) | Soil microbial communities from uranium-contaminated site in the Upper Colorado River Basin, Wyoming, United States - RVT100D185 | ecosystem: Environmental > Terrestrial > Soil > Contaminated >... | reverse complement strand
TCACAAACCTTTTTCCGCAGGTCATCAGTCTGGTCGCGTTCGACGAATTTGACGTCGCTATCGGTCCCGTGAACGACGTGGTGCCATTCGGGAGATTTGAACAAGAACTTCTCCTTGGGCTGCACGCGTGCTTTGGAAAGCACAACTCGGTCAACCATGGTGAACGCCGGTGATCGGCGCTTTTCTTTCTTGTCCGACAAGGCAAGTCGAACGTCTGCGGCGTCGAGCCTTATCGGCGCTCGCGGCGCGAAAGACGGACATTCGTCATTCGTTGGGTCGAACCCGATGAGATTCTCGTTGATTACGCATCGAATATCTACTATGGCGGCCTTTTGGGTTGCGGCGGTTGCGAGCCCGTATTTTAAGAAGAGGTCGCGTGCGGCGGCTTCGCTGGAAAGCACCGCTCCCGCAGGATCGTCGGTTATTACGGTCGGGGCGACGTAGACGAACGAAAGGTTATTCCACAAAGCGTCGAACAGTCCTTCGAAGCCGACGGCGGCTGCATCGTTTTGCCAGTGGAATCGGTCCGATGTCGAGCTAGGTTCGTTATGCAACAACTTCTTGAACTGAGCGAGAACATTCTCTCGTGCATTTTCACGGCTGAAGCCATTTCGAAATCTCTGATCGCAGCTAACAAGACGGAAACGGACACGGTCGCGGTTATTCAGTGGCGTCCACAGCCATTTCGGCGCGAAGCCCAAAATAACATTCGCCAGCTTTGACGGCTGACCAATGTCGTCGATCCGCTTGCACTGCGTAAAACACACCGAGTCGTCTTGAAGAACCTCGTCCAGATCCTCGCCCCAGTCGTATCGTAAATGCCTCGGATAGTCTGTGAGCCCAAACAGAGGCTTCGACGTCACCATCGATGCGAGCCGCGACACTGCATAGCCACATTGGTAATTGTAACCAGCGTAGCTAATTCGGCCCGACCGAGTCGATGTAAGTTGGATGAGCCTGTCTTCTGGAACAAAGAAGATTGCATCCATTGCTCGTCATCCTGCTCGGACTTCCTGAGAAAGACGTCCTGGTTCGAATCGGCGATGGGGTCGCGTCTTGCAGTGCAACAATGTGTGATCGCAAAACCTGGCCTTCATCGCCGGCTCCTTGTTGCTGCGCAAAATGAGTTATGCATGGCTTAAGAAACATGCAGCGCTGGCGCGTTTTTCCGGTCGTGGTGAGGCTTGACGACGATCTCGACCCTTCGATCCAAGCCCCGGCTTTGGCCGGGGTTCTTGCTCAGGATTCCGCCCCACGGGCTTGCTGGCAGGCGTCTCGGGCTTGCCCGTGGGGCTCCACATTCTGACCCAGCGCCACGAGGAAGCGCAACAAACGGTCAACCGAAAACTGCCGAAACTCGCCGCGCAGCATTTTGGATATATCGGGCTGGCGGACTCCAAATAAATGAGCGGCTTCGACTTGTTTCAACCGGCGCTTTTTCATGATCGAGTCGATCTTGAATACCAGTTGAGCCTTGACGAAATGCTCATCCGCATTTGGCACACCGATGTCTTTGAATACGTTGCGACCGTTTTTTTTGATAGCTTTCGGTCTCAACCCAATGGTTACCCGTTCTCATTCCAATGGCGCGATCTTCTGGATCACCTCTCGCGCCCGTGCCCTATCCCAGTCGGCGAGAAGCTCCTCCTGATGGAGCGTTGCCCACTCGATCACGAGACCAGTTACGCGAGGCGGCAACCGCCCTGAAAAAACGGCCAAACTGCGGATATCAATTAGCGCAAGGTCGCCGCCATATTCCGCATGAAAGTGTGGGGTTGTGATCATCGAAGAACATCTTGATGACGATGCCGAGGAAACGGCTGATCTCAGGCATGGGCAGAATGATCGCGTAGCGCAGGGAAAATGTCTTCCGGCTTCTTGCCCGTCACCTTGAGGTAGAGCGCATCCGGGCACAGATCAATTCGGTCGCCCCAGACCAGTTCGCCAGATGAACCGATACGAACCTGATCGAAGGCGAGCGGATCGCGCCAAAGGGCGAACACACCTTTGCCGACGGCATCCGAGAGATCCACAGTCCCGGATACTCCGTCGTCAAAGTCCAGTTTCAACCGATATCCCGGCAATACCTTGACCTTGGAAACCCTTTTCATGGCTGAATTCCTCCGCACTACCTGATAGTACCAGGAATGAAGGTGTCCGAAAAGGACTCTATACGACGGCGGGGCTCGTGATGGAGGTCGCGGTTTGCATTGCAACAATGTGTGATCGCAAGACCTAGCCCTCGTCATGTCGCGTCGATCGTTGCTTGCGCGATCCGACGGAGCTCGTCGCGTCTGACCTTCACACCGTTGGGGCCTTCGATCGTCGTTAATCGGCCGCATTGAATTTACGCCAAAGCTGCCAAACCTCCGTGGAAATCTGCGCATAGCGCTCTCGTGGCCCAGCCGTTTCCGCACCGAACCAGTGGACAAACTCTTCGTGGATGATTCGTAGCGCGTCGCTCTCTGAGAGGCAACTTCGAAGACGCGGTAGAATCGTACCCGCCTCCGGCTCATATTCATCCGTGTTGGTCTCGAATTTGATCCCAATCGGGTCGTGACGAAACAACAGCGAAACGACGTTATCGTAGGCCTCCCGATACTCTTCCTTCAGATGCCGCCTCTCTTCTAAAATCGCTTCCTTGCTTCTGGTCATGGTAGCGCGTGCCTTCGGCCGATCATAGCACCTAGCACGGAGCGCGTGTCAGGCTTTGATTCTTTGATACTCGATTCATCGTCTTCGCGCCACTGGGACAAGCAAATTATCAGAGCCTGGCACTGAGCCTTTTTTTAGCGCGTCCCGTCGATCGTTGCTTGCGCGATCCGACGGAGCTCGTCGCGTCTGACCTTCACACCGTTAGGGCCTTCGACCGTTGGCAACGAGTCGACAATAATCACACGCGCCGGGACCTTGAATGAGGCCAGCCGCTCGCGGCAATGGGCGATGACCGCCGGCTCGTCGGTCTGCGCACCGGCGGCGGGCACGACGAAGGCCACCGGCCGCGTCCGGCCTTCGAGTCGAGCTTCGACGACCTGACATGCGCTGAGCGAGCCGATTTCCAGAACGGTTTCTTCGATCTCCAGCGGATTGACCAGAAACCCGCCAAGCCGAAGCGCGTCACCCATGCGGCCGAGATGCACGAATCCACCGTCGTCTGTCGCGTAGCCGAGATCGCCGGTGCGCAGGAAGCCATCCGGCGTGAAGGCTGCGCGCGTGGCTTCGTCGTCGCCCAGGTAACCGGACATCAGGCTGGGGCCGCGCAATTCGATCTCGCCGCTGACGCCGGCGCAGGCGATCTCGCCGGATGCGAGATCGCGCACCCGGGCTTGCCCCGATGGCAAGACGGGAATGCCGCCGGACAACTGCCGGCGCTCGAGGCTGGCCGCGGCCGGCTGCGCGGCGAACAAAGCGAGGGTCTCGCTCATACCGAATAGACCGCGCAACTTGACGCCCCGCGCCTCGGCCCGCGCCGGCAGGTCCGGCAGCGCCGGGTTGAAATTGGCGTGGCCGAAAAACCGGAGGTTCGGGAACGGCCGCTCATCGGTGGCCGCCGCGAGCATACGATCGAGCATGTCGTTGGTCCCAACCATGTTAGTCACGCGGTGCGCGCGCGCGAGTCTCACTGCCTCGGCGGCATCGAAGAGAGGCGGCACCACCAGAGGACAGGGGGCCGCGATGGCGGCGATCGCCTGGGAGAAGCCGAAGGCGCCGCAGAACGGCACGACTTGCAGCACCGCCGAGCCTGGACGCGCGAGCTCGAAGGCGTCGGCGACGTCGCGCGCATGGGCGACAATGCCGCACTGGCGATGAACGACGAGCTTGGGCTGGCCGGTGGTACCGGATGTGGTAAAAAGGATGCAACCATCGTCCGGGCGGCCCGCATCCGCCGCGCTCGTTTCGTCGGACATCTCGTCGAGATTGATCACGTCGAAGGGACGCCAGGCTGATGGATCGCTCTCTCCAGCGACGATCACGGCGCGCAGCGAGGCGAGATCGCTCGGCGCGATGGTGCGAAAGATCTCGTCACTGCGAATCTTGCCTTGGCACGCGTCGGCGACAAGGAGCCGCGCCGAACTGCGCCGCAGCAAATCGCCGATCTCGCGGCCGCGGAAGCGGGCGTTGATGCCCACGGCCAAGGCCCCCAGGCGCGCGCAGGCGAGAAAAACTTGCAGCCAGGCCGGCGTGTTCGCCATCCAGACACCGATGGCATCGCCGCGGCACAGGCCGAGCCGCGAAAAGCCGGCGGCGATGCTGCGCGAGCGCGCGGCCATCGCATCAAAACTCATCTCGCTGCCATCCGGGAGAACAACGCAGACGCGTTCTCCAGGGGCGCTGTCGAACATCCGATGAAACGTATCAGGCGCGCCCGCGTCGGTCATTCCGGGGGCGCCCCGATGGTTAGACCGCCGCAGACATAAAGTGTCTGGCCGGTGATAAAGCCGGCGTCGGCGGAAAGAAAGAAAAGCACGACGGCGGCCACCTCCTCCGGTCGTCCAAGACGTCCCAGCGGTACGGATTCGGCGAGCGCGCGAGTAGCCGGCGAGGTCGGATCGTTCGCGCCGGTGAAAAATTCCGTCGCGATGGGACCGGGGGCGACGCAGTTGACCGTAATCCCGTGGGGCGCGAGTTCGAGGGCCATGGAGCGCGTCAGGCCGGTCAACGCCGCTTTCGTCGAGCCGTAGCCAATGCGCCCAATCTTGCCGAGGGCGGCGCGACTGCCGATATTGACGATCCGCGCGCAGGTGGACTGGCGCAGCCGGGGCAGGCAGAGTTGCGCGACGCGGATCACCGCGCGGGTATTCACCGCCCACATCGCGTCGGTATCCGCGATGTCAATCTCAGGCAGCGGCGCGACCGTGATGATGCCGGCGTTATTGACCACCGCATCGATCGGTCCACGCTCGACGATGGCCGCGACCGAGCGCGACAGCGCCGCATCGTCGCGGAGATCCACGATGGCGACCTCGCCGGGAAAATCGCCAGGCGGCCGACTGCGCGTGACGCCGATCACTCTGTGGCCGGCGCGCGCCGCGGCTTCCGCGACCGCTCTGCCGATACCCCGGCCGGCGCCGGTGATGAGAGCGGAACCCATGGGCTGACCTGTGCTATCCCGGATTATTCGCGAGATTCGCGCCGAAGGAGTAAGCGTCTCCGGTCGCGGGCAATGGGCCTGTACTTCATCAGAGTTCCATCCGTTCAATAAGTTCAAATCGTTCCAAACGTTTTGAACGGCTTAAACGACTTGAACGTTTTGAACCCCTTTGATAGCCCACCGGAGGTTCACCCGTCAACCGACACTCTGTCGCGATGTTCCTCGGTGCATGAATAATCCCGGCTAGTTGTTGGGCGCGGGTGCGGGCTTGCCGCCGGCATCCGGCGCCGCCATTTCATCACTGCGCATAATTCAAACGAAGACCCGGCTGCTCCCATTCGAACGCGACGAGTTTTCCTTTTCCCGAAAGCGTGACGAAGGCCGTGCGCAGATCGGGTCCGCCGAAACAGATGTTGGTCGGATAGAAATCCGGCAGCGGGATATGGCGAACCTCGCCACCGTCCGGCGAAACCACCGTGATGCCGCCGTTGATCAAGGTCGCCACGCAGATGTAGCCGGCGCCGTCGACGGCCAGCGAATCGAAGCGCTGGTGACCGCCGACTCCGGCCACCAGTGTGCCGCCGTGCGGCGACGGCCATGGCGCCTTCCGAATCTCGCCGGGGGCGAGGATCTCCCACGACCACAGACGCGCCGTTTCGGTCTCGGCGACGTAGAGCCGCTCGCCGCCGGGGGACAGGCCGACGCCGTTGGGCGTGAGGATGGGATGGATGATCTCGCGGATGAGGCTGCCGTCGGTGCGGGCGTAGTAGACCCCGCCCCAGTCGCGCTCGCGCGCCCGCGACTTTCCCAAATCGGTGAAGTAAAACCCGCCGTGAGCGTCGAAGACGATATCGTTGGGCCCCCGCAGCGGGCCGTTGGCGGTGCCCGTGTAGAGCGTTTCGATCCGGCCCGTCTCGAGGTCGACGCGCTCGATGCGCCCGCCGCTGTAATCTTCCGCCTGCAAGACGGGCCGCAGGCACAACTCGTCTTCGACCCACTTGAAGCCGCCGTTATTGCAAATATAGCACTTGCCGTCCGGCCCGATGGCCGCGCCGTTGGGGCCGCCGCCCATCTGCGCGACCACCTCCTTGCGGCCGTCCGCAGCGACCCGCGTGAGCGTGCGGCGCTCGATCTCGACAAGCAGGACAGATCCATCGGACATCGCCACGGGCCCCTCGGGAAAGCGCAGCCCGGTCGTAATCTCGCGCAACTTCGTCATGATGTCATTCCCTCATTCGCCAATAGACAAAATGAAACTAAGGCGACGACCAAGCATATTGTGTTTCTCATGACGCCCTCCTATCACAATCCGAATCGGCCGAGCAATCCCGCATGAGCATTGGAGGCCATCCGGTCATTGAACCGCCCCGCGCGGCTTTCGACTTCTCCCCTCCTGACATAATCACTTCGCTACGACAGCCCCAAGCCGATGTTGTAGAAAACATGATGCCTAAGGTATAGATTCCTACCTCAGAAATGTTGGACAAAACGACCGCAAAAAAATTTATCCCGCCAAGGCGCCAAGGCGCGCAAAAAATCAAATTCGGATTTCGAAATTCGAATTTCGAAATTTTCCTTGGCGTCTTTGCGCCTTTGCGGGAGACATGGTTTTTCCGACCTCTTCTTCGTTTCCGAATTTCAAATACTTTTGGCTAGGTTTTAGTCGATTCGAGGAGAAAGTCCCCATGGCGAACGCAGAAATCGTTGCTATTGGTTCCGAGTTATTGCTCGGCCAGATCGTCGACACCAATTCCGCCTGGATGGCGCAGCGGCTGACGGCCCTGGGGGTCAATTTATATTTCAAGTCCGTGGTCGGCGATAACCCTGGGCGGATGAAAGAAGTCATCAGTAGAGCGCTGGAGCGGGCGGACATCGTTATCACCAGCGGCGGACTCGGACCGACGCAGGACGACTTGACGCGCGAGATCGTCGCCGAAGTGACCGGGCGCAAATTGGTGTTCGATGAGATTCTCATGGATCAGGTGGAAACCCATTTCAAGCGGCGCGGCCGCACCATGACGCCCAACAACCGGCGCCAGGCCTATATGCCGGAGGGGGCGATCCGGGTGAAAAATCCCAACGGCACGGCGCCCTGTTTCATCGTCGAAGATTCCCGCGGGGTGATTTTCTCTCTTCCCGGCGTGCCCGTGGAGATGAAGTGGTTGTTTGAAAACGAAGTCGAGCCGTATCTGCGCCGGAAGTTCAATCTTGCGGAAATGATTCACTACCGGGTCTTGAAGATCATCGGCGTCGGGGAGAGCGCGGTGGACGACAAGATCGGCTACTTGATCGCCAATTCCAGTAACCCGACCGTGGGCGTGCTTGCGCTGCCCGGCCAAGTCGACGTGCGCATCGCCGCCAAGGCCGCCGACAAAGAGGAAGCGATGAAGCTCATCGCCCCGGTGGAGGCAGAGGTGCGCGGCTTGTTGGGCAATGCGATTTTCGCCGTCGATGACGATACCATGGAAAAGGTCGTGGGGAAGCTGTTGCGCGAGAAGAACATAACGGTGGCGGTCTACGAAGATGTTACCTGCGGCCTGCTTGCGGAACGAATGCGGTCGGCGAGCGCCGAGCACTTTCTAGCCGGCTTTATCGGCAACGGCACCTTATCGCTGCGGGCGTTCCTGGGTTGCCCCCGCGAGCCGGATAAGTTGGAGCAAACGATCCGTGATCCGGCGGCACTGACCGATGAGCTTGCTTGGTGTGCACGCACCCAAGCGGGAGGCGATTTTGGGCTTGCGTTGCATTCCATTCCCGACCCGAAAAGCCAGGAACAAAACTTAGCACGGGGAGAAACCTACGTCTCGGTAACCGACGGAAAAACCTTCAAGCGGTTTACCAGCACCATGGCGGGCCGAGGACAATACGACCGCACACGCATGGCGCTCAACGCCATCGATCTGCTGCGCAGAGTGCTCATAGAAGGAATGGGCTGAACTATTCGCTCGCCTTCAATTATAGCGTGGCCACACACGATGTTGACCACATGGTTCCTTCCCCCTTTGACGGGGGAAGGACAGGATAGGGGTGCCGATCAGTTAGGAATCACCCCCACCTTTATCCTCCCCCGTCGAGGGGGAGGAAAGAAGAGTCGCCGTCGAGACGACAGCTATGCGTTGGGACACAATCAGGGCGTCTTTGAGGGTAAGATCTTCGGTAGCAACGCTTCCAATCGACTTACCGGCTCTTCCAGACTTCGGATCGCTCCACTCCAGAATTCCGGCGCGTCCAGTTCACGTCCTATTGTTCGCCTGACCACGTTCTCCGCGGTGTCGCTGCCGGCAAGGCGCAAAAACTCCTCGTACTTGGGCAGGAAGGCGTCGCCTTCTTTCCTGAATATCGCGTATAAACCGCGGCTCAAGAGGTAACCGAAGGTGTAGGGGAAATTATAGAAAGTGATGCCGGTGATGTAGAAGTGGAGCTTGGACGCCCAGAAGTAAGGATCGTCGCCGCCGGGTTCGAGCAGGTTGCCGACGACTTGCCGTTGGGTCGCGACCATCAATTCTTTTAACCGGCTGACGCTCAGCTCGCCACTCTTGCGCTCTTCGTAAAAAGCTTTTTCGAATTCATAGCGCACCGGGATGTCCAGGAGATAAACGGCGCCGTGGCCGATTTCGACGTCGAGCATCATCGCCTTCTGCGCATCGCTCATGGCTGGGTCGTCCAGCAATCCGTTCATCAGCACTTGCTCGCCGAAGGTTGACGCGGTTTCTGCGAGCGTCATCGGATAGCCGCGCGCATAGGGACGGACGTCGCGCATGAGCTGGCCGTGAAAGGCGTGGCCGGATTCATGCGCGAGCGTCAGCACGTCGCCCAGCGACTCGTTGAAGGTCATGAAGATGCGCGACTCCTTGCTCAGCATCGAGCTGGTGCAAAAGCCGCCGGGCCGTTTGCCCGCGCGCGGCTCCCAATCGACCCAGTTTTTTTCGATCACCAGCCGCTGGAAAAAATGTCCCAGCGCCGGATACGCGCGATTGAACGATTCGCCGACCATAGCTTTCGCCTTCTGCCAAGAAAGTTTTTCCTGATTCGGCAAATTCAGCGGCGCACCAAGATCGTACCATGCGACGCCTGCTTGTCCCATTTGTTTAGCCTTGAGGCGGAGGATGCGGCGAGGAATCTCTATATCGGCGCGCAGCGCTTCCAGCATGGCGTCGAGAGTCTTTCGGCTGATCGCCGCTTGGAAAAGGGCGATGTCGAGAAAGTGCTCGACGCCGCGGTGGCGGTTGAGCGTCAAGCGCGTGCCCGCGATCGCGTTGAGCGCCGCGGCAGCGGCATCTTCCATGGTCTGCCACGCGCCATTGCCGCCGTCGAACGCGGCCTTGCGCACGCGGCGGTCCGGGTGATCCATCAACGAGCGGCGCTGCGACATCGGCAGACGCTCGCGCCGGCCGTCGGGATAGACCATGTCGAATTCGAGTTTCGACGCCATCGTGTCATAAAGTCGCCCCCACGCCTGAATTCCATCGACACCGAGATCGGTCGCCAGGACTTCCTTGTCCCGAACCATCGCGCGGCGCGATTCCTCGCGCAGGCGGTTGAGATAATTTTGCGCGCTGGCCAGGCGTGGTCGCGCGGTGAACGATGCGAATCTTTCGTCGCTGCTGTTTTTGACCGCCCGCAGCAACTCGATTCTTACCTTGGCGACCTCCGCGCGCAGGCGCGCCAAGGCCGCCTCTTCTTTGAGATAGGCTTCGTTGCGCGCGTCCGACGAGGCAAGGCAGCCGACATAGGAACCGAGATGAGACATGCGCCGCAGGAGATCCTCGTGGCGCAGGAGAATGCCTTCCCAAGCATCGGTATCGGCGCCTTGCAGCGGCGGCAGAGCCGCCGCGCTTTGTTGGAGAGTTTCCACGTCCCGGCGGAGGGCTTCTTTGAATTGAAGCATCTCCGCGCCGTTGAATTCAGGAAAATAGCTGGTGAGATCCCAGGTCATGGTGCGCTGACGTGGTCTCGGGTTCCGGGTTTCGAGTTCCGAGTCAACCCGAGACTCGAGACTCGAAACGGCCCGCGTTTTCTTCGCGATCAAACTTCCACATTCGTTCCCACCTTCCGTTCCAGCGCCTTGCGATAGACCAGGTTCGCCGTCGCCACGTCCTGAATGGCGATCCCCACGGCCTTATAAAGAGTTCGTTGGTCGGGGCTTGTCCGCCCCGGTTTCTTGCCAGCTAAGACTTCGCCGATCTCGGCTTGCAGGCTCTTGGCCGTGATCGCTTTTTCCTCGATGGCGAGCAAGATATCGCCGCACTCCGCCATGATCGCTTCCCTCGAATCGACGACGATCTTGCTGCATGCCAGGGTGGCGCCGTCGATTTCTCTCAAATCGGGGCGATGGGAGCCGATGGCATTGATATGAACTCCGGGTTTGAGCCATTCTGCTTTGAGAATGGGCTCCTTTGCCGTGGTCACGGTTACGACGAGGTCGGAATTTTGCACGGCTTCGAGCGCGGTTTGCGCAAGCTTGATGTGAATGCCGGCTTCCTTTTGCAGGGTTTCCTGAAGCTGGCGCGCGCTCGCTTCTGAAATGTCGTAGACCTTGATTTCGGAAAATCGCCGGCCTTGGCTCAGCGCGCGAATTTGTGCCCGCGCCTGCACTCCCGCGCCCAGGACTCCCAACACCGGCGTTTCCGGATTGGCCAGCGCCTTGGTCGCCATGACCGACGCGCAGGCCGTTCGAATGGCCGTGATATAACCGCCGTCCATGACCGCGATCATTTTTCCCGTCTCGGCGCTGAACAGCATGATGGTGGCGAGAATCGTCGGCAAGTTCTGCTTGGGATTGTTCGGAAAAAAAGTCACCACCTTCATCCCCAGCGCTTTGTCCCGGTTCAGATAGCCCGGCATGCTGGTGATGCGGCCCTGAATTTGCGGCAGCGGCACCACCAGCCGCACCGGCATCACGGCGTCGCCGGTGGAATACTGAATGTGCGCCTGCTCCAGCGCCGCGGTCAGCTCATCGATCTCAACGAGGCTTTCAACTTCTTTTTCAGATAAGATCAACATGACATAAATTGATAACACAAAGGGGGAGATAAATGGTAGTCGGGTCTCGAGGTAACGACTTGGGACGTCGTCCGATAGTAAGTCGGACGGGTTTCGTCAACTTACCAACGGAGGTGAGATTGCGCGCGAAAAACGAGGCCAGGGTGATAGACAAGGGCTTCAATTACAAGCGCGCGATGATGCTAAGCGGGCAGGTTTAACCGCCCGCGGCGGCGTGGAGTTCCTTTTTCAGCAGGGGATGGTTCGGGAACTTTTTCAGGCCCAATTGAAGTGTCTTGGTTGCCAGATCACGGGAAGCCTTCGAGAGCAGGAGACAGGTATTAAGAAGGTTTGAGGGGTCTTTGGCGAACATTCCCTTTCGGTATTCCTTCTCGGCAACTGCAAGAGCCCGTATGAGATATTTACCGGCTTTTTCCAAGTCACCCTGGTCTAAGTAAGCAGTCCCGACCATGAGAAGAGCTGAAGAACAGTTGGGCCAAGCGTGATAGGCCCTGGTAAATTCTTTGAAAGCCTCTTTTGGATTCCCTTTTTCCTGATGGCACTGGCCTATCTCAGAATGGATGAGTGACTGAGCTTTTTTATCCCGAGTGGCTTTGGCAATCGATAGGCCCTTCTGGAGGGATGCCAATGCTTGCTTAAACTTGCCTCGCGTAGCGAACTTCTGTCCTTCCAGAAGCAGCGCTAGAGGAGTCGTCTTGATTGTCCTGCCGGTCATCTTACCGTTATTACGCAACCGGAAATCCTCCTGGAAAGATCACCGCATACCCCTCTTCGCAACGTCGCAACGTGTATCTCGCCCTTCGTCGTAGTTCCGCGGCTTCATACGGATCTTTAGCGGTTTCATCTATCCACTCCATGCATTTGTCGTAAGCCGCCTCGCATTTTAGAGTCCTGTCTCGCTTTGGCGTAAACTCTCCTCCAGGGGGTTAAAGTAAAAATACCATTAAAAGTCTCAGTGGGAAAGCTGGACCATCGAGCGGGTGCTAAAAGAAGCGGTGAAAGAGACTTGATCTACACGGTTCCGTCGACTAATAAGGCGGTGAAAAGTCTTAAAGGGAGGCCTCTATGGCGAAGCACAAACATATAATCCATTTATCCGACGTTCCCGTGGATCGGATCAAGGCGCCGGAGGGATCGGTTTTCAGCGGCTCGCGGCAGCGCGTGGGCGCACACATCGGCGCGCAAAAGTTGGGTTACAGTTTTTTCACCGTTCCGCCGGGAAAGACCGCCTTCCCGTATCATACCCACACCGGTAACGAAGAGATGATTTATATTCTGGCGGGCGACGGGATGTTGAGATTCGGCAAGGAAGAGATCGCGGTTCATTCTGGAACCGTGATCGCCTGTCCGCCGGGGGGTGAGTATCCGCATCAACTGATCAACAGCGGCGACCAAGAATTAAAATATCTGGTGGCGAGCACGATGGCGTACCCGGATATTTCCGAATACCCCGACTCCAACAAGATCGGCGCCTACGCGACCAGCGCGGGCCACCCGCAAACCGGCTTTCGCGCACTCTACGTGCGCGATCGGAATGTGAATTACTACGACGGCGAAGAAGGCGAGCAGGTCGAGCGTGTTCTCAAGTCGGCGCGCCGCAGCGCCAAGGATACTTCGGCTACTTGAGTTGTTTGTCGATCTCTTCGAGCGCGGCCTTGGTCTTGTCTTCGCTCTGTTTGAGCGACTCCTTGGCGGCGTCCTGGGCGTTGAACGGCTGAGTGACAACCTCTTTGACCGCTTCTCTGCCTTTGGTTACGGTTTCACTCTTCGAATCGCAGCCAATGTGCGGCAACAAGCCGGCGGCGAGCAACAGGAACATTGATGCCCTTCGTTTCATCGAACTACCTCACTTTCTCCAACGGCACTTTGAAGCTCGGACTTGCCGATCTCCCCTTCGCGGATGATCCTGACGCCGTTCGCGCTGATTCCAACCACGGTGGAGCCGCTCTTCGAAATCAATTCTCCCGCGTCGATGAAGACTTCAATCTCACCGGCGAAGTAGTTTTTCGCTTGCTGTACGGTTCGCGCCGGAGTCAGTCCCGATGGGTTCGCGCTGGTGGCAGTTAAAGGATGCCCAAGCGCGCGAACGAGCTCGGTGGCAATGGGCTGGCTGGAAATGCGCACGCCGACGGCGCCCGACGAATTCAGAAGCGGTCGAGGAACGTCCCGGCGCGCCGGCAAAACCAAAGTCAGAGGACCGGGCCAGAATCTCGCCATTAGTGTTTTCGCGAGCGCTGGAATTTCGTCGACGAGCGCGCCGAGCATCTCGCGGCCGGCGATGAGCACGGGGATGGGGTTGGTCGGATCGCGACCTTTGAGCTGAAACACTTTTTCCACCGCCTCGAGGTTCAGCGCGTCGGCGCCCAGGCCGTAGAGGGTTTCGGTGGGATAGACGATGACCTCGCCGCGCTTGAGCGCCGCGACGGCGCGAGACAGATCATCGGCTCTTTTGTCGATCGCTCTGCAGTTTTCGGTCTCGTTCTTCGACACCCGCGGCCATCTCCTTTTTGAACTGAGCCAGTTTAGCGGCGACCTTGGCGTCTTTGCGCGCGACGATTTGCGCGGCGAAGATGCCGGCGTTGGCGGCGCCGGCTTTGCCGACCGCCATCGTGGCAACCGGAATGCCCGCCGGCATCTGCACCGTGGCCAGTAACGCGTCGAGGCCCTTCAGGCTTGAAGAATCGATCGGTACACCGATCACCGGGAGAGTCGTGTTTGCCGCGATCGCCCCTGCCAAGTGGGCCGCCGCACCGGCGCCGCAGATGATCACCTCCAGGCCGCGCTGCTCGGCGGTCGCAGCGTATTCAGCGGCTTTTTCAGGTGTCCGGTGGGCCGACATGATGCGGGTTTCGTAGGCGAGGCCGAATGAGTCGAGCCTTTTCTCGGTTTCGCGCATGACTTCCAGATCGGAGTCGCTGCCCATTAGAATTCCGACCTTCGGTGGTTGTGCGTGTGCCACGGTAAGTTCCTCCACCAATTTTCAATTTCGAGTCTCGGGTTTCGGGTCTCGGGTTTTCAACTCGGAACCCGGAACCCGGAACCCGGAACATGGGCCAGCGCTCGCCGCGCGATGTCCTTTCGGTAATGCATGCCGTCCCAGGTAATTTCCCCGACGGCGCGATATACTTCCTTGACCGCGTCGGCGACGTTGCCGCCACGCGCCGTCACTCCCAACACGCGGCCTCCGGCGGTGATCCAGCGCCCATCGTCCTTCGCCGTCCCCCCGTGAAAAACAAAGCCGTTGCGCCAGTCATGCAGTTTTTCCAGGCCGCGTATCTCTTTTCCTTTGTCGTAGGAGCCGGGATAACCGCCGGCGCAGAGGACAACGCACACGGCTGGATCGTCGTACCACTCCGGTTGCACCTGATCAAGCTTGCCGTCGATGGTCGCGTCGAGTAGCGGCACGATATCGCTCTTGAGCCGCAGCATGATCGGCTGGCACTCGGGATCGCCGAAGCGCGCGTTGAATTCTAGCACCTTCGGACCGTCTTGGGTGATCATCACACCGGCGTAGATCATGCCGCGATAGCGTATCCCTCGCTGCTTCAAACCCGCCAGCAACGGCGTCAGCACTTCGTCCATGATGCGGCGGTGGATCGCCGGCGTCACCACCGGCGCCGGCGAATAGGCGCCCATGCCGCCGGTGTTCGGACCCTGGTCGTTGTCAAAGACGCGCTTGTGGTCTTGCGACGATGCCAACGGCAGAATGTGCTCGCCGTCAGTCAGCGCCATGTACGACGCCTCTTCACCATCCAGAAATTCTTCGATGACCAGTTTCTCTCCTGCTTGGCCGAAGGCTTTGCGCACGAGGATTTCGTCGACGGCAGCTTCCGCCTCTTGACGGCTTGCGCAAATCAGCACGCCCTTGCCAGCGGCAAGCCCGTCCGCTTTGACGACGTAGGGAGGTTTTACCTGCGCGAGATAGCGTTTCGCCGCCGCTGCGTCGGCAAAAGTCTCAAAGGCAGCGGTCGGGATGTGGTTCGCTCTTAGAATCTCCTTAGCGAAAGCCTTGCTGCCTTCGAGCTGGGCCGCCGCTCGATTCGGCCCGAAGATTCTTAAACCGCGCGATTCGAAGAGATCGGCGATGCCGAGAGTTAGCGGCAGCTCGGGGCCGACAACGGTAAAATCGATTTTCTCTTTGTCAGCGAACTCGGCGAGTTTTTCAATTTGCTCCGGGCCGATCGCCACTGATTCCGCGAGTTCGCCGATGCCCGCGCTACCCGGCGCGCAGTAGATTTTTTTTACTTTGGGGCTTTGGCTGATCTTCCAGACCAGCGCATGCTCGCGCCCGCCGGCGCCGATGACGAGGACTTTCATGACTTACCACGAAAAAACCGGGTCGAGGATTGAGGACGGAAGATCGAGGATCGCCATCAGCCATCCTCAGCTTACGTCTAAAGTTTTATTTTCCGACTTTAGGGCACACAGGCAGACAAATCAACCGCAGTAGTTTTGCCTTTTGAGGCGACCAAGACCACCGTCTGATGGATAAGTGGAGGGGACACTATCCGATAAGATGGTCTTACGTCAACCGCATGAAGGGATGACTTACCGCGAAAAAAACAGAGCCGAGGATCGAGGATGGAAGATTGAGGATCGCCATCATCCATCCTCTATCTTCGACTAGTGTCTGAAATGCCGCATGCCGGTGAAGATCATCGCGATGCCATTTCGCCGTTACGGAAATTTATCATTGATTCAAAAGCCCCAACTTAACAAGGCGCGATTTGATGGCTCCGCTTGTTCTGCTGAATGTTTTTGCCAGGTCAACGAAGGATGAACCTTTAACAAAGAGTTCCCGCAATTTCTCATCCTGTGATTTGTCCCACGACAAATAGGCATTCGGATTTGTCTCTCTGACCTTTTCAAAACCAGACGGTATCGGAATTTCCCGCGCGAATCGTTCATTGAGCATGATTCGGGCGAGCCGCAACTGATCGTATGAATACGCGCCGCCAAGTTTTTCAAAGACAGGAGAGAGTTTGTCGGTGCCAAGTTCGCGAAACGCGGCATGGATCTTGGCGATCGCCGGCTCGGAACCGCGCCCGAGATGGGCGATGTCTTGTGCCGAGAGTTTGCCCAGTCCACGGAGAGTTTCTAGATGTTGCAAAATGGTTCCTTCTGTCCGACCGCACATCGCCGCAACCGCAGCGATCGTCTTTCCCGACCGAATAAGCGTGAGCGTACGCTCCCAACGCCGCTCATGCCGAGTGTTTCCAGACTCGTTGGCTGTGCGCGGAACGTAAGACGCTGTCGGCGTGCTGGGGCGGACTTCCGAAATGGTTTTCCCGCCGCATGCGCGAACAAACCTCTCCTGCATCGCCGTGGTCTCATCCCCGGCCATATTGCCGAACCTATGTGCCGCCTGCTCCGACTCGACGCGGAACTTGGCATCTTTCGCGGCTACCTCGGGATGCACCTGAAACGCGCGTTTGTTCCAACCGAGAAGATGCAGACCCGAAAGCCGCCTGACACGCGAGAGCGCGACATAACCTTGGCCGAATTCAAAAACCGCGCTTAAATCCACCACGGCCTCCTCCAGGCTCATTCCTTGGCTCTTGTGCACCGTGATCGCCCAAGCAAGACGGAGCGGCAGTTGGGTAATGCGCGCGCGAATCGCGCCATTCTCTTCCATCGCCCAATCCATGGGCTCAACTTCAATCCTTCTTCCGCTGCGCGTTTTTATGACCGGATGACCATCGTGCTTGTCAAATTTCTCAACCGTGCCGAGCGTGCCGTTCACGAATCCTTCCTGCGGATCATTCTTTGTGAACATCACCGCCGCGCCGACTTTAAGACCAAGCGTCTCGGGCGAAAGACAACCTTTTTTAAGCGCGGCGACGAGCGGGGCCGGCCCTTGTGAGGACATGGCAAACATTTGCGGCTCGCCAGAAAGTTTGGCGAGTATTTGGTCATTCACGCGATCCACGTCGGCATTATGCGAAAAGAGTTTCGGTGCGCCACTCGGCGCGGCATGAGGCGCAATTCTTCTGGTTTCAATGCGGCAGAGGTGATCGTTAGCGAAAGCATTGTGCCGAATTGCCGAGAGCAAGGCAAGAAAGTCACCGTCATCCTGGCGGTGCTGTTCGGTGAGATAGCAGACGACGGGGTTTGACCGTTCCCAGGCGGGAGAATCATATGCGAAACGGGCTGACGGCTCTTCACTGAACAGGATTTGCGGGTCAGATTCTAATTCGGTCTTGACAATCGGCGGCAGTTGGAAAAAGTCGCCGACCAAGACGATTTGAATGGCTCCGAACGGCTCTGAACTCTGTTTGATTTCGCGGCAAATCGCGTCAATCATCGAGAGGGTTTCCGGAGCAAGCATGGACACTTCGTCGATGATCAGAACTTTGGCGCGCCGGACGCGTTTTGCGATATGTCCGTTTGACACGATTTTATTGAGGTCGTTTTTGTCTAATTTGGTTTTTATTCCTAGGCCGCTCCAAGAATGAATGGTCATCCCGCCGATGTGGGTCGCGGCGATGCCGGTTGACGCCGTGATCGCCGGTTCAATGCCCCGCGCACGCAAGTACGCGACATACTCGTTGATCGTATAGGTCTTGCCGGATCCCGGCTCGCCGGTCAAAAAAACGTTCGCGCCGGTCTTCAATATCGATAGCGCTTGAGATTGAGTCATATGAAATTGATTAAATGATAGGAATTTCCTTTTCGAGGATCAGCCGCCGGGAACTCAAAATTGCCCCGATGGCTCAGTGCCCACCCGCGTTCGACAGCCTACTGCGCCAATCAGAGAAGGCAGGCTGGCCTGCCTGTGCGTGTCCGCACGCAGACAGGCCCCGCATCTCCAATTTGGGGGGACACTATCCGAGAAGATGGTTTTACGTCAATCTTATGAAAGATAGGAATTTCCCCTTCGGGCCCTGGCCAATCTTCCAGACCAGCGAGTGCTCGCGCCCGCCGCTGCCGATGACGAGGACGTTCATGACTCACCGCGAAAAAACATGGCCTAGAATCGAGGACGGAAGATCGAGGATCGCCATCATCCATCCTCCAACTTCGATCTTCGATCTTCGACTAGTGTCGAAAATGCCGCATCCCGGTGAAGATCATCGCGATGCCGTGTTCGTTGGCCGCCGCGATGACCTCTTCGTCTTTGATCGAACCGCCGGGTTGAATCACGGATTTGGCGCCGGCGTTGGCTGCTTCGTCGAGGCCGTCGCGGAAGGGGTAGAACGCATCGGATGCGACCGCCGAGCCATTGAGATCCAATCCATGGGTGGCGGCGCGCATGACAGCGATCTTGGTCGAGTCGATGCGGCTCATCTGACCGGCGCCGACGCCGAGCACCTGATCCGGCGCGGCAAAAACGATGGTGTTGGATTTTACGTGCCGGCAGACCCGCCAGGCGAAATCGAGCGCTTGATATTCCGCTTCCGTTGGTTTTCTTTCGGTCGCGACTTTGCAGGCATTGACGTCGATCTTTCCCGTGTCCCAGTCTTGAATCAACATGCCGCCGCGCACGCGCCGGAGATCGTATCCGCCGCCCTGGGGCTGGCTCATGTCCAATTCCAACAGCCGGATGTTAAGCAGCCGCTTGGCCGACGAAAGCACCGCTTTCGCCTCGGGCGTGAAGCTCGGTGCGATGACGATCTCAAGAAAGACGTCTTTTAGTTCCTTGGCGGTTTCTTCATCGACGGGCCGGTTGAAAGCAATGACACCGCCGAAGATCGAAACCGGATCGCATGCCTTGGCTTTGCGGAACGAATCGGTGAGCGATTTTTTCGACAGCGCGACGCCGCAGGGGTTGCTGTGCTTGATCGCCACGGTGGCGATATCGGAAAATTCCAGGACGGTGCTGAGCGCGGCGTCGGCATCGAGAATGTTATTGAACGAAAGTTCCTTGCCCTGAAAGTGTTTCGCCCGCGCGA
>Ga0326597_10004756_pt1 | contig 18995 bp, 12 predicted proteins | sample RVTome_12_FD_203789 | JGI IMG/M metagenome (GOLD analysis project Ga0326597, IMG submission 203789) | Soil microbial communities from uranium-contaminated site in the Upper Colorado River Basin, Wyoming, United States - RVT100D185 | ecosystem: Environmental > Terrestrial > Soil > Contaminated >... | reverse complement strand
TCCCTCCACCGCTACCCGCAAGCGCGCTCCCCGGGGTCTTCCCGCCGCCCCCGAGCGATTCGGGCTCCGAGCCTGCGCCCGCGACCCCGCTCTCGTCCTCGACCCAAGTGCGGCCCGATCCGCGGGCCGCTCTTGGAGAAGGGCGTTGCACCATGGCCGGCGCGGCGTAGGGTTCGGCCATGGTCGAGCGCCGTTCCAGCCGCGGCGGGGATCTGCACGCCCTGCGGCAGGTGCCCTACATGGGCGTGATCTTCGTCGTCGCCGAGGCGATGAAGCTGGGCTTCTCCAACGGGCACCCGGACTGGTGCAACCTGGGCCAGGGCCAGCCCGAGGTGGGCGAGATGGAGGGCGCGCCGGCGCGCATCCTCGACGTCTCGCTCGAGCCGCAGGACTGCGCCTACGGGCCGCTCGAGGGCACCGACGAGCTGCGCGAGAGCGTGGCGGAGACCTACAACCGCCTGTACCGGCGCGGGCAGCGCTCGCAGTACGGCGCCGCCAACGTCGGCGTGGCCGCGGGCGGGCGCCTGGCGTTGACGCGCGCGATGGCGGCGCTCGCGCCGGGCACGATCGGCTACCAGCTGCCCGACTACAGCGCCTACGAGGACATGCTCGAGCTGCACCTCTCGCGCCTGACGACCTGCGGCCTGCGCGGGCGACGCGAGGACGGCTTCGCGCTCCCGGCCGAGCGCCTGCGGCGCGAGGTCGAGCAGCGCGGCCTGGGCGCCTTCGTGCTCTCGAACCCCTGCAACCCGACCGGCAACGTCATCGCGGGGGACGAGCTCGAGGCCTACGTGCGCGTCGCGCGCGAGTGCGGCACGACGCTCCTGGCGGACGAGTTCTACAGCCACTTCGTGTACCGCCCGGGCGGCCCCGACGGCGACTTCGTCCCGGGCGCCGGGCCGGTCAGCGCCGCGGCCTTCGTGCTGGACGTCGAGCGCGACCCGGTGCTGATCTTCGACGGACTGACGAAGAGCCACCGCTACCCGGGCTGGCGCGTGGGCTGGGTGATCGGACCGGCGGCGATGGTCGAGGCCACGGCGCGCACCGCCAGCTCGATCGACGGCGGCCCGTCGCGCATCGCCCAGCGCGCGGCCGTCGAGGCGCTCGCGCCCGAGCGCGCCGAGCAGGAGACGCGCGCCCTGCGCGCGGTGTTCTGCGCCAAGCGCAACCTGATGGTGCGGCGCCTGAAGGAGCTGGGCGTCGTCTTCGCGCGCGAGCCGCAGGGCACGTTCTACTGCTGGGGCTCGCTCGAGCACCTGCCCGAGCCCTTCGACGACGGCATGAGCTTCTTCCGGCGCGCGCTCGAGCACAAGGTGCTGACGGTCCCGGGCGCGCTCTTCGATATCGACCCGGGCCGGCGCCGCAGCGGCGGGTCGCCCTACCGGCGCTGGATGCGCTTCTCCTTCGGCCCGCCGCGCGACAAGGTCGAGCTGGGGCTCGAGCGGCTGGCGGCCATGCTGCGCTCCTGACGCGCCGAGACCTCTCCCGGCGCCGGCCTTCCCGCGCTCCCCGGCGCGCTCCCACGATCAGCGCCACGGACAGCGGCCTGCGCGGGCGCTGCGGCGCCGACGCGGCCGAGCCGCCGATCAGCGGCGGCCGTCTGGCCATGCGCTGCATCGGCGGGGGGATGAACCGCTCCGCTGGTTCATCCGCCGATCAGCGGCGGCCGTCTGGCCGTCCGCTGCATCGGCGGGGGATGAACCGCTGCGCCGGTTCATCCCTCATTCGGCCTTCGGCCGGCGGCCGCGCGGCAGCCTGGCCTTCGGGAGCTTGAAGCCGCCCTCCTCGAGGTGGCTGGCCACGGGCTTGCGCGCGTCGGCCAGCACGTGGCGCAGCAGCGTGTCGCCCTCTTCGGCGGCGACCGCGAGCGCCCGATCGAGCGAGCGCAGGGCGGCCATGGTGGCCTTGAGCGTGGGCGACTTCTGCATCTCGCGCGCGGTCTGGCGCGACTTGACCTGGCGGATCTTCTCCTGCAGGTCGCGGATCAGCTCCTCGTCGCTGCGACGCTTGCGCTTGCGGCGCGCGACGGCCGCCTTGCCGGCAGGATTCGTCTTGTCGGTGGTCGGGTTCTTCCTGGTCGCCATGGTCCTCTTCCGGGTTCGGCGGGGGTGCGGATACCGGGTCATGGTCTACTCTCTCCGCGCCGCGGGTGCAAGGCGCCGACGCCCGGGGAAGGCGAACCGGATCGGCAGCGGGAACCACAAGGCCGGCGCGGGTGGAAGCAATACGAAGCGCGCGCGGCTACAGCTTCCGGAACCTTCGCGGGAAGCGCTTCGGGACCCCCGTCCGGCCCCGGGAGCGCGCGTCCGGACCCCCGCGCGAGGCCCCCCGCGGGGGGGTCGGGCGCGCGCCGCGCTCCCGCGCCCGGCCCTCGACAGCCGCGGCGGATTGTCCGATGCTCTGCGGCGACGCCCAGTAACCCTGAGGTCTCCACATGTCCGCCGTCGCCGCGCTGCTCCTCGCTCCGCTCGTCCTGACCGCCGCCCAGGATCCAGCCGGGGACCCGCAGGGCCCCGGCGTCCAGGCCATCAACGGCGCCATCGACCGCGGCGTCGGGTTCCTGCTGCAGATGCAGCAGGCCGACGGCTCGTGGACCTGCGGCCAGTCATTCTACGACTACCCGGAGGGCGGCACGGCGCTGGCCGTGGCGGCCCTGCTGCACTCCGGCGTCGACCCCGACCACCAGGCCGTCCAGCGCGGACTGGCCTTCGTGCGCAGCCGACCGCAATTGCGCTTCTACGGCACGACCACGCGCATCCTGATGGAGGACATCCTCGGCCCGCACCAGGACATGAAGTCCATCAAGGCCTGCGCCGAGTTCATCGCCTCGGGGGCCTCCAAGGAGTACTTCGACTACCCGATGGCGCCCCCCAAGCCGGACCTGTCGAACACCCAGTACTGCATCCTCTCGCTGTGGCTGGCGGTGCAGAACGGGATCAAGGTCCCGGAGCGCATCTTCGAGGACATGATCCGCGTCATCCTGCGCGAGCAGAACAAGGACGGCGGCTGGGCCTACTTCATGGCGCCGCAGGCGGCGCAGCCCGGGGCGATCCCGATCGGCGGCCAGGAGCGCTTCTCGACCTGCAGCATGACCACGGCCGGCATGTCGTCGCTCCTCTTCTGCCTGGACGCGCTCGGCCAGGCCCGCCAGAAGAAGTACGCGGAGGACGTCGAGGAGGCGCTGCATCGAGCCTACGCGTGGCTCGACCAGCACATGTCCTACGAGGGCAACGGCACGCTCGAGCCCGACGACACCAACGCGAAGCAGTGGGACCTGTACTACTTCTACACGATCGAGCGGCTCGGGTTCATCTCCGCCCGCGACGTGCTCGGAGGCAAGCCCTGGTACCCGACCGGGGCGGCGCACCTCGTCAAGTCGCAGTACCAGGGCGGCGGCTGGAGCAGCCGCGCGGGCGGCAACGGCGACCCGTCCAACACCGCCTTCGCGCTGCTCTTCCTCGTGCGCGCCACGGAGTCGCGCACGGGCGAGGGCTCGCGCGGCAAGGCCAAGGTGATCGCATCGGCCGACCCCGAGTCGGAGGAGGTCGACCTGCGCATCCTGCCGGGCGCGAAGACCGTGGCCTGGATCGCGGGCTTCGGCCAGGAGGCGCGCGAGGCCTACGGGAAGAAGGGCGTGTTCGGGCTGAGGGTCGAGCAGGTGCGCTACTTCGTCGATGGCGAGCAGGTTGCGCTGGTCGAGGGCGACGTGAACCAGGTCTCGGGCAACGCGCGCTTCGAGGTCGAGCTCGCGGTCGAGCCCGGTGACCACCAGGTCGAGGCCGTGGTCACGATCGCGCCGGAGCCGGAGCGCGGTGCGACGGTGTCCGACAAGCGCGTCAACCTCGACAGCGCCCGCCTGCGCCTGCGCGCCGACTGGGTCCTGTCGGAGGAGCAGCGGCGCACGATGCGGGAGCTGGAGGCCAACCTCGTGCTCGGCTCCAACCCGGAGATCTCGGTCTCCTCCGAGCGGGAGGGCGCCTTCAACACGGGCGCCATGGTGGCCGACGGGACCATGGCCAACGGCTGGCGGCCCCAGGAGGGCGACGCGCAGCCCTGGATCCGGCTCTCATGGCGCAAGGGTCTGAAGGCGGAGGCGCTCGTCCTCACCCCGCTGCAGAGCAATCCGCCCATGGACTGGTTCCAGCGCCCGTCCCGCATCGAGCTGAAGGTCAACGGCAAGACGCGCGAGCTCGACCTGGCCGGCACCGTGCGCGAGCACGTCGACCTGGGCAAGGCCGGTGCCGTGAAGACGCTGGAGATCAAGATCCTGGCCAGCGCCCCCCCCGCGGACGGCAGCCTGCGGGGCACGGGCTTTGCTGAGGTCGAGCTGATCGGCAAGGTGAGAAAGGAGCACTGAGAGGCTGAGCAGAAATCGATGATACAGCCTCTCAGATGCCGTTTGGCCCAACGCCTGGCGGCGTTGGCGCCCGTTCGCGAGCAATTCTTGCTCGCTCTCTGAGCCGCGCTTGCGACCCTCTTGGCGTCCGAGGGAGAGGCGCGCCGGGACCGGCCAGCCCTCCAACCCGCGGGATGCGGCGGGTCGGGCGGCCGGTTTTTTTTCTTGCCAACTTCCGCCGTCGGGGGGAAATAGATCCGTTCCGGAAGTCGCTCGCGATTCGCGCAACGGGGCGGGGTCGCGCGCGCTCCAGCGAGTGGAAGCGGTCCCTGGAGTGAGGTCGATCCCCATGCCTCATCACGACGAAAGCGGGTTGGTACAGGACTCGGGCTTCGAGGACAGCTACGACCTCGACTACGAGGATGACGAGGTGGACGAGGACGAGGACAAGGACGAGGAGGAGGAGGAGGAGGAGGACGAGGACAGCTACGAGGAGGAGTACGACGAGGAGCTGATCCTGGCCGACGGCGAGGAGGAGGACGAGTAGGGCCGCGGGCGGGCTACGATGCGCGCCCGCATGTCCGCCCCCCTCCCGCGGCACGATCCGCTCCCGGCGCCTGCTCTGGTCGCGCTCCGCCCGGGCCTGGAGACGGCCCGAGCCGCATGAAGCCCACCCGCGCCGAGCTCTCCGCCCTCGCCGCGGCCGATCCGGTGCTCGGCGCCGCCCTGGCGCGCGTGCCGCCCTTTCCCGGCTTTCCCCAGGCGCGCCCGCGCTTGCGCAGTCACTTCGAGGCCATCGCGCGCGCGATCGTCTACCAGCAGCTCGCTGACCCCGCGGCGCGCACGATCTGGGGACGGGTGTGCGCCCTGGTGCCCGGGCGCGGCTTCATGACGCCCGCGCAGCTCCTGAGGCTGTCCGAGGCAGGGCTCTGCGGCGCGGGGCTGTCGCACGGCAAGCTCCTGGCCCTGCGCGACCTGGCCGGGCGCTGCGCCGACGGGCGCCTGCGGCTGCGCTCGATCGCGCGCCTGTCCGACGAGCAGATCATCGAGCGCCTGGTCGAGGTGCGCGGCATCGGCGCCTGGACGGCGCAGATGTTCCTGCTCTTCCGGCTCGGCCGGCTCGACGTCATGCCGGCCGAGGACCTGGCCGTGCGCGAGGGCCTGCGCGTGCTCGACGGCCTGGCCGAGCGCCCGCCCGCGCGCGACGTGCTCGCGCGGGCCGCAGCCTGGCGCCCCCTGCGCAGCGTGGCGAGTTGGGTGCTCTGGCGGCTCTCGGAGGAGCGGTGAGGCGCCGCGCGGCGCGGCGCACGAGGGACCCGCGACGGCCGCGGCCGGCGCGACCGCGGGCGCCGCGGGCCGCGGCCGTCTGGGAGCCCGCGCGCTCGGCCTGGCGCGCGCTGCGCGACTTCCTGGCGGCGGTCGAGGCCCACGCGCTGTTCTCGCACGCCGCGGCGGTGGCGTTCTACATGTTCTTCTCGATCCCCCCGGCGGTGCTGGCGATCGTGGCCCTGGTCGGTCTCCTGCCGCTCGAGCGGCTCCTGTCGTTGTCCGCGAACGAGGTGCTCGAGTGGACCGAGAACGGCCTGGCCGTGGTCCTGCCACGCGACTCGGCGGCCGGCATGTGCGACGTGCTCGCGCTGCGCCTGCGCCCGCTCATGGAGCGCATGCAGGAGATGTCGGGCCTCGAGCTGGTGACGCGCATCCGCGAGTTCCTCGATCGCGCGCTGCCGGCCGACGCGGCCGAGGCGATCGGCGGGATCGCCGAGGACATCCTCGGCCACCCGCGCCCGGCGCTCCTGACGGTGTCCTTCGTGGGCGTGCTGTGGGCCGCGGGGGCCTCGACGCGCGCCGCCATGCGCGCCATGAACGTGATCTACGAGGTCAGGAAGCGCGGCTTCCTCGAGCGCAACCTGATCTCGCTGGCGCTGACGGCGGGGATCCTCCTGGGCCTGACGCTATCGCTCTCGATCCTGCCGGTCGGAAACGCCCTGGCGGTCGAGGTGGTCGAGCGCCTCGGCCTCCCGTCCGAAGTCCTGACCCTTTGGTCGCTCCTCGGCTGGGTCGTGGGCCTCGGGCTGCTGCTCCTGATCGTGCTGGCGCTGCACCGCTTCGGGCCGAACGCGGCGCACGACCTGGGCACGGTGCTGCCGGGCAGCGCGCTGACGGTCGGGCTGTGGGTCGTCCTGAGCCTGGCGCTGCGCGTCTGGACCGAGCGCGGCTGGGACGAGTACAACGCGACCTACGGGGCGCTGGCGGGCGTGATCGTGCTCCTGGTGTGGTGCTACCTCGCCGCGCTGGCGCTCTTGGTCGGGGCCGAGCTGAACGTGCTGCTGCTGTTCCACCGCGGGCGCTGGCTGGACGCGGTGGGGGAGCGCGTGCTGCCGTTCGCGCGCCGCCTGCTGCACCTGCGCGAGCCGCCCGGGACGAAAAAGCCTGGATCCTGAGGCGGCGTGGCCCATGCTAGAGTGCCGTCCGCGGAGCTGGGGGCGGCGCGCGCCGGCGGCGAGCCGGAAGCCGCGCCTGAGAAGCACCCCTCGAACCTGATCCGGATCATGCCGGCGTAGGAAAGCACATGGAACCCAACACCAGGGCCGACGCCCCGGAGGACGCGAGCGCGGCCTCGACGGCCGTCATCTCGGACATCTCCGACCTTCTGCTCGAGCGCCCAGAGCCGCTCGCCACGAGCTTCCCCCGCTCGCGCAAGGTCTGGCGCGAGGTCGCCCACGAGGGCTTCGTCCTGCGCGTGCCCGAGCGGCGCATCGACCTGTCCGACGGCACGACCTTCGACGTCTACGACACCTCGGGTCCACAGGGCTGCGACCCGCGCCGCGGCCTGCCGCGCCTGCGCGCGCCCTGGATCGCGGCGCGCGGCGCGGCGTGCGGCGACAACGTGACCCAGATGCATTACGCGCGACGCGGCGTCGTCACGGCCGAGATGGCCTTCGTCGCGGCGCGCGAGCGCTGCGCGCCCGAGTTCGTGCGCGACGAGATCGCCGCCGGCCGGGCCGTGCTGCCGGCCAACGTCCACCACCCGGAGAGCGAGCCGATGATCATCGGCCGCAAGTTCCTGGTGAAGATCAACGCCAACATCGGCAACAGCGCCGTTTCCTCCTCGATCGGGGAGGAGGTGAAGAAGGTCCAGTGGGCCACGCGCTGGGGCGCCGACACGGCCATGGACCTCTCGACCGGGAGAGACATCCACGCCACGCGCGAGCACGTGATCCGCAATTCGCCAGTGCCGCTCGGCACCGTGCCGATCTACCAGGCGCTGGAGAAGGTCGACGGCCGCATCGAGGAGCTCGGCATCGAGCTGTTGCTCGAGACCCTGCGCGAGCAGGCCGAGCAGGGCGTCGACTACTTCACGATCCACGCCGGCGTGCGGCTGCGGCACGTCCCACTGACCGCCGAGCGCCTGACCGGCATCGTCTCGCGCGGCGGCTCGATCGCCGCCAGGTGGTGTCTGGCGCATCACCGCGAGAACTTCCTGTACGAGCACTTCGAGGCCATCTGCGAGCTGATGAAGCGCTACGACGTGGCCTTCAGCCTGGGCGACGGGCTGCGGCCCGGCTGCATCGCCGACGCCAACGACGAGGCCCAGTTCGCCGAGCTCGAGACCCTGGGCGAGCTGACGAAGATCGCCTGGGAGCACGACGTGCAGGTCATGATCGAAGGCCCCGGGCACGTGCCGATGCACAAGATCGAGGAGAACGTGCGGCGCGAGGTCGAGCTGTGCCAGGGCGCGCCCTTCTACACCCTGGGGCCGCTCACGACCGACATCGCGCCCGGCTACGACCACATCACCTCGGCCATCGGCGCGGCCATGATCGGCTGGCACGGCACCTCGATGCTGTGCTACGTGACGCCCAAGGAGCATCTCGGCCTGCCCGACGCCGAGGACGTCAAGCAGGGCGTGATCGCGTACAAGATCGCCGCCCACGCCGCCGACCTGGCGCGCGGCAACCGCAAGGCGCAGGAGCGCGACGACGCGCTCTCGAAGGCGCGCTTCGAGTTCCGCTGGGAGGACCAGTTCAACCTGGCCCTCGATCCCGGGACGGCGCGCGCCTACCACGACCAGACGCTGCCGGCCCCGGCGGCCAAGACGGCGCACTTCTGCTCGATGTGCGGGCCGCACTTCTGCTCGATGAAGATCACCGAGGACGTGCGCCGCTACGCGCGCGAGAAGGGCCTCGACGACGCCCGGGCGTTGGAGGCGGGCCTGCGCGAGAAGGCCGAGGAGTTCGCCCGCGCGGGCTCGGAGCTCTACGTCCAGGAGTAGAGCGGCCTTTTCGTCATCCGGACGGCGATAAGCCCAGCTTATAGGCAGGCCAAGGACTTGTTAGGCCCCGCGGCGGCCGGCGGCGACGAGAATCCCGGTCGGGGAGCGCGTCCCTCCCCGCCGCGAGGCCGATCGTGCTGAGGACCCTCTCCAACAAGCCCTTCGCCGCCCTGGCGCTGACCCAGTTCCTGGGCGCGTTCAACGACAACGTCTTCAAGCAGCTCGTCCTGCTGCTGTCGATCTCGTCGCTGGCCTGGGTGGCGGAGATCGGGTGGGCGGCGAGCTCGGGGCAGGCCGTCGCCGGCGCGCTCTTCGCGCTGCCCTTCGTGCTGTTCGGCGCGCTGACGGGATCGCTGGCCGACCGCTTCTCGAAGGCGCGCATCCTGCAGGTCGCCAAGGTGGGCGAGATCGTCGTCATGGCGCTGGCCTGCGCGGCGATCTTCGCCCGCAGCTACCCCGTGCTGCTGGCGGTGCTGTTCCTGATGGGGCTGCAGAGCGCGCTGTTCGGACCCGCCAAGTACGGCTCCATCCCCGAGCTCTTGGCGACGCGCGATCTCAGCCGCGGCAACGCCTTGATCCAGATGCTGACCTTCGTGGCCATCATCCTCGGCGTGGCCTCGGGAGGCCTGCTGTTCGACGGCTTCGAGCACGCGCTGTGGGTGCCCGCGGCGGCCTGCGTCGGCCTGGCCGTGCTCGGGACGATCTCGGCCCTCGGCCTGAAGCGCCTGCCGCCGGGTGACCCGGGCCGGCGCCTGCGTTGGAACAGCGCCGCCGAGACGGCGCGGCACTGGCGCGCGACGGAAGGCGACCGCGCGCTGATCCTGGCCTTGATCGCGAGCAGCTTCTTCTTCCTGCTGGGCGCGACGCTGCTCTACGTCGTCAACCAGTACGGAGTCTGGCTCGGGCTGCGCGGGGGCACGATCAGCCTGCTGCAGGCGCTGATCGCGGTCGGCATCGCCGGCGGCAGCGTCCTGGCAGCGCGCCTGTCGGGCGACCGCATCGAGAGCGGCCTGGTCCCGCTCGGGCTGGGCGGCATGGCCGCCGCCCTGCTCGCCGCCCAGGTCGCGCCGCGCTCGATCGCCTGGCTGGCGGCCTGCCTGTTCGCGACCGGGGTGGCGGCGGGCCTGTTCAGCGTGCCCATCCGCGCGCTGATCCAGCACCGCCCGCGCAAGGAGCGCAAGGGCGCCATCCTGGGCCTGGGGGAGGTGCTCGACTTCGGCGGCGTGCTGTGCGCCTCGGCGCTCTTCTGGCTCCTGGGCGGCGCCCTCGAGCTCGATCCGCCCGGGATGCTCACGGCGCTCTCCGTCTTGACGGCCCTGTTCACGCTCGGGTCGTTCTTCTACACGGCCGAGTGGGCCGTGCGCCTGGTCGTGCTGTGCCTCACGCGCACGATCTACCGCATCCGGTCGAGCGGCGCGCGGCACGTCCCGCAGGAGGGCGGCGCGCTCCTGGTCTGCAACCACCTCTCGTACGTCGACCCCTTCCTGGTCGCTGCCGCCTGCCCGCGGCCGCTGCGTTTCCTGATGTACTCGACCTACTTCGAGCTGCCCGGGGTCGGCCACTTCGCGCGGCTGATGGGAACCGTGCCGGTCGCGGCCGAGGACAGCACGGCCCAGAAGCGCGCTTCGCTCCAGCGTGCCGCCGAGCTGGCGGCGAGCGGCGAGCTGGTGTGCATCTTCGCCGAGGGCGCGATCTCGCGCAGCGGCTCTCTGATGCCCTTCGCGCGCGGGCTCGAGCGCATCGCCCAGCGGGCCGGCGTGCCGATCGTCCCGGTCGCGCTCGACGGCGTGTGGGGCAGCGTGTTCAGCTTCGAAGGCGGCCGGGCGCTCTGGAAGCGCCCGCGGCGCTTCCCGTACCCCGTCGCCGTCAGCTTCGGGCCGCCGCTGTCGAGCGACGCGCCGGCCTGGCTCGTGCGCAACCGCGTGCAGGAGCTGGTCGCGCGCTCGCGCGCGCGCGGTCTCGGCCCGCGCGACACGCTGACCGACCGCTTCCTGCGCTCGGCCGCGCGCCACGCGCGGCGCACGGCGCTGATCGACACGAGCGGCGCGCGGCTCTCGTACCGCGCGCTCCTGCAGCGCGCGCTGGCGCTGCGCGCCGTCGTCGCCCGCCGTTGCGCCGGCCAGGAGCGCGTCGGCCTCTACCTGCCGCCCGGAGCGGCCGGGGTCGCGTGCAACCTGGCGGTGTCGCTGGCGGGCAAGGTGGCGGTCAACCTGAACTACAGCCTCGGGCCCTCGTCGCTCGCGCGGCCGATCGGGCGCTCCGGCTTGCGCACCATCCTGACCTCGCCGCGCTTCATCGAGGCGCTCGGCACCGGCCGGCCCGCCGCGCCCGAGGCGCTGGTCACGGTCGAGGACCTGGCCGGCGCGGTCACGGCCGCGGACAAGCTGCGCGCATTCGTGCTCTCGCACCTGCCCGGCCCGCTCCTGGCGCGCATCGTTCGTCCCGTGCGGGACCCGGCTCGTCCCCTGGCGGTCCTGTTCTCGAGCGGCAGCACGGGCGAGCCCAAGGGCGTCGTGCTCACGCACGCCAACGTGCTGACGAACCTCGACGCGATGGCGCAGGTGCTGCGGCTCGAGCCGCAGGACCGGCTGCTCGGCGTGCTGCCCTTCTTCCACAGCTTCGGCTACACCGCGACGTTCTGGACGCCGCTGCTGCACGGGTGCGCGGCCTGCTACCACGCCCGGCCACTCGAGGCCGGGACCGTCGCGCGCCTGATCGAGCGCGAGCACGTCACCGTCGCGCTGGCGACGCCGGCCTTCTACCAGGCCTGGATGCGCCGGCTCGCGCCAGCGGCGGTGCGCGGGCTGCGCGCGGCGGTGGTCGGCGCCGAGAAGCTGGGCCGGCCGCTGCGCGAAGCGTGGCGCGCGGCCTTCGGCAGCGAGCTCCTGGAGGGCTACGGCTGCACCGAGCTGGCGCCGGTCGTCTCGGTCAACCTGCCGGAGGCGGCGGGTGGGCGCGACCGCCAGCCGACGGCCCGCGAGGGCACGGTCGGGCGGCCGCTGCCCGGCGTCGCGCTGCGCGTCGTGGACACCGAGAGCGGCGCGGAGCTCCCGCCCGGCGCGGAGGGGCAGGTGCTGGTCGCGGGTCCGAACGTCATGTGGGGCTACCTCGACGATCCCGAGCGAACGGACGAGGTCCTGCGCGGCGGCTGGTACGACACCGGCGACGTGGGCTTCGTCGACCGCGACGGCTTCCTGGTCCTGACCGACCGCCGCTCGCGCTTCAGCAAGATCGGCGGCGAGATGGTGCCGCACGGGCGCGTCGAGGAGGTGCTCCAGGAGCTGGCGCGCGACCTGCACGCGCGCTCCGGGGCGGCCGGAGACGCGCCGCAGCTCGCCGTGACGGCGGTGGCCGACGAGCGCCGCAGCGAGGCGCTGGTCGTCCTGCACACGCCCCTCGGCTTCGCGCGCGAGCGGCTGTTCGAGGCGCTGCGCGCGAGCGCGCTGCCGGCCCTGTACCGGCCGCGCCCGGACCGCGCCTTCGAGGTCGGCGAGATCCCGCGCCTCGGCAGCGGCAAGACCGATCTGCGCGCCTTGCGCAGCGCCGCCGAGCGCCTGGCCGGCGCTCGCGCGCCCTGCGCCTGATCCGGCCGTTCGCTCAGCGCGGGCCGACGCCCGCAACCCAATGAGGAGGCTGCGCCGCGCTGAGTCCCTGTTGGCGGGGGAGGCAGACCCTCCCCCGCACCGGCCGCGACGCGCGGCCTCCCCCTCCTCGCCGCCCGACCGGCGGCGCGGCGCCATTGGCGCCGGATCTACTACTTCGGAATCTGCGCGCTGCGCGCGCAAATCCCGGAGTAGTAGATCAGGCACCCTGCAGCGCACGGCGCGCCGGCGCGACGAGCGGCGCGAGCGGGTCGTCGGCGGCCGCGCCGAGCAGGAGCTCGGCCGCCAAGCGGCCGATGCCGGCCGAGCACGACATGCCGTGTCCGCCCAGGGCGGCGACCCAGAACAGGCCCGGGACGTCGGGATCCGGGCCGATGAGGAAGTCCGCGTCGGCCGCGAAGGTGCGCAGGCCGGCCCAGAAGTGCGCCGCCTCGGCGTCGGCGTGGCGCGGCAGGAGCCGGGCCGTCTTCTCGGCCACGAGCTCGCGCACGCTCTCGTCGGCGCTGCACGCGTCCGGCTCGACGTCGGTCTGGTCGCAGGCGCTGATCAGGAGCCCCCCGCTCTCGGGCCGCGCGTAGTACGCGTCCGGCTCGGACCAGAGGATCGGTCCGTCCGGGTCGACGCGCGGGTCGGGCCCGGTCACGAGGATGTGGCGCCGGGTCGGGCGCAGGGCCAGGCGCGAGCCCGCCGCGCGCCCGAGGGCGCCGGCCCAGCCGCCGGAGGCGAGCGCGGTCGTCGCGGCGCAGAGTTCCTCGCCGCCGGCCAGGCGCACGCCGCACAGCGCGTCGCCGTCGCGCAGGAAGCCCTCCACGCGCGCCCCGGTGCGGATGCTCGCGCCCGCCGCGCGCGCGCCGCGCGCGAAGGCCTCGATCAGGAGGGCGGTGTCGATGCAGCCCTCGTCGCGCACCCACAGCGCGCCCTGCGCGCCGCCCTCGTAGTCGGGAAGCAGCCGGCGCAGGCCCGCGCGCGCCACGCGCTCGAGCGCGCCCGGCTCCTTGCGCGCCGCCCAAGGCGCCAGCGCCGGCGAGGCCGGGTCGGCCGCCAGCAGCACCAGCCCGCGCCGATCGGCGAGCGCGCGGGGCGCGAAGCCCGGTGGCGGGTCGGAGAGGAAGCGTGCCGTCTCGAGCGCCAGCAGCATCGTCGCCTCCTCGCGCGCCCAGGTGAGCTGGATGCCGGCGTTCTTGCCCGAGGAGTGCGCGCCGAGCTCTCGCTCGCGCTCGAGCAGCACGACCTCGCGCCCCCCGCGCCGAGCCAGGAACCAGGCCGTCGCCAGGCCGCCGATGCCGCCGCCGACCAGCACGATGCGCTCGCCGTCCATCGCGGGCGGAGTGTACGCGCCGCCCGCTCAGCGCGGCCGCGGCGCGCGCACGAAATCGAAGCTCAGCGCCGAGAGCGTCTCCCACCCGGCGCCGACGTGGCGCGCCGAGCGCTGGTCGGCCCGGATCTCCAGGCGGCCCTGCGCGGTGTGCAGCACGAGCCGCTCCGGCGCGTCCTCCGCCGCCAGCGCGGCGAGCGCACGCCAGAGCGGCTCGGCGCCGAGCGCGCGCTCGGCGCTGGTGCCGGGCCGCGGCGGGAGCCGGCGCTCGCGGGCGGCCGCGGGCCGCACGCGGTCGAAGGCCAGGTCCCAGGCGTCGCCCGGGGCGAGCAGCGACATGTGCCCCTGGCGCAGCGCGGCGCGCTGGCGGCGCGCCCGCTCGAGGTCGACCACCAGCGCGCGCCCCCCGCCGGCGCACTCGATGCGGTAGGCCTGGGAGCGATCGACGAGCACGACGTCGCCGAAGAGCAAGAAGCCCAGGTCTATCTTCGTCTCCCACATCGCCTCGAGCAGGCGCTCGATCCCGCCCCCGGGCCAGCCCTCGGCGTCGACGATCGCGGCCGGGCCGAGCCCCAGGCCGTAGACCGTCGTGTCGCGCCGCCGGCGCCGCGGGTTGCGCTCGATCTTTCCCAGCTCCTCCAGCTCCGCTGTCGGCACGATCGCCGCGCCGGCCACGAACGCGCCCGCCGCGCCGCTTCCGACCACGTGCGTCCCGCCGCGCCAGGCGTCGACCAGCGCCCGCGCCAGCCGGCTGCGCCGGCCCCCGGGGAAGAACGTCTCGTACCACTGCGCGAACGTCCCGCCGGAGAGTGCGATCACGCGCGCCTCGGCCGCGCGCCGAGCCAGCGCGCGCTCTTCGACCGCGCCCCGATCGCGCGGGACCAGACGCACGGCGCCCGGCGGCAACGGCCCGTCCGGCCCGGCCAGGTGCAGCGCCAGGCGCGCGGCGTCCGCCGGCGCGAGGGCGGCGACCAGCGCGGCCGCGCGCTCCCCGGCCGGGTCGGCCGGCACGATCAGCGCCAGCCCGCGCGGGCTCTGCGCGCGCGGCGCGAGCGGGAGGGGCAGGACCAGCGGCAGGGCCAGCGGCAGGGCGAGCGGCAGGGCGAGCAGGGGCGGGAGCGCGCGCGCGACCATCGCCCCACTCTATCGCGGCCCGCCGCGGGCGGTCACGCTCCGCCGCCCGCGCCCCGCGGGCGCAGGTCGATCACGCGCGACAGGGCCGTCAGCACCAGGCTGTGGCGGATCTGGCCGCGCTCGACCAGCTCGCGCACGCGCTCCAGGGGCAGGCGGTCGGTCTCGATGTCCTCCCCGCGGTCGAGCTCCTGAGCGTGCGTGCGGCGCGCGTCCTCGGCCAGCCAGTGGTGGCACACGTTGTCCTGGAAGGCCGGGTTGGGCTCGACGCAGCCCAGGTAGGTCCAGCGCGCGGCGGTGTAGCCGGTCTCCTCGCGCAGCTCGCGCCGCGCCGCGGCCTCGTGGTCCTCGTCGCCGTCGACCATCCCGCCCGGGATCTCGATCGTCACCGCGCGCGTGCCGAAGCGGTACTGGCGCACGACGACCAGCTCGCGCTCCGGGGTGAGGGCCACGACGTTGACCCAGGCCGGGGTCTCCAGCACGAGGCGCTCGAAGCGCTCCCCGCTGAGCGGGTGCACGACGGTGTCGAGGCGCGGGCGGAAGAGGATCATGTGCTGCTCGCGGACGCTCGCGACCACCTCCCAGCCGCGCGGCGCGACCGGCGCCTTTTCGCCACGGGCGTCGCGGGCGGGAGCGCGGCGGGGGCGGGAGCCGGCGCCGGAATCGGAATCGGGGCTCATCGGGAGGCGGATTCTAGCCCCGGCGGGCGCCGCCCCCGCGCGGGCCGCGAGACGCCCGGGGGGGGGCAGGGAGCGCCTGGGGGCGTCCCTCGGCGCAGGGAGCGGGCCCTCCGGGGCGCGGAGGCAGTTTCCGGGGTCGCGGGGCTTCCCGAATCCCGGACGGCGGATAACCTGGAATCCGGTTCCCTGGCCGGCTCGCCTCTTCCGGGCGGGCCTTCGGGACCACTCCTGTACAGGACAGTCACCCCGATCCTCACCCTTCGTTGAGAGAAGATCTTCCAATGAGAATCCCCGTCATTGCCGCGGCCGTCCTCGCGGGCGCCGCGCTCTCCGCCGCGAGCGCACAGCAGGTGCGCAAGCCCGCGGTGTCCAAGACCCCCCTGCCCGTCGTGACCGCCACGCAGATGGCGCCCAACGGCGGATACCTGCAAGGCTCCGACGACTGCTCCACGCCCGAGCCCATCGCCGGCGACGGCGTCTACGCCTTCACCACCGGCACGACCGGCAGCCAGGGCCAGAACGAGGCGCTCTGCTACGCCTTCGGCACCTCCGGCATCACCAACGACGTCTGGTACGCCTGGACCGCGGGGTCCGGCGGCAACGCGACGATGCAGATGTGCGGCCTCACGAGCGTCGACACCAAGATCGCGGCCTACCCCGGCAGCGGCTGTCCGGCCAACGGCACGGCGCTGGCCTGCAACGACGACACCTGCGGCCTGCAGTCCTCGATCACGTTCTCGGTCACCTCCGGGACGACCTACACCTTGCAGGTCGGCACGTTCCCCGGCGCCAGCGGCGGCTCGGGCTCCTTCAACATCACGACCAGCGGCGGCGGTGGTGGCACCGGCTCGGACGGCTGCGCCACCCCCGACCCCGTGGCCGGCGAGGGCGTCTTCCCGTTCAGCACCGTCGGGGCCACGACCGGCAGCGAAGGCCAGGCCGAGTGCATCTGGGCCCGCCAGGACGTGTGGTTCGAGTGGACCCCCAGCGCCAGCGGCCAGGGGGTCGTCTCCCTGTGCGGCGGCGCGAGCTTCGACACCACGCTGCTGGCCTACCCCGGCGGCGGATGCCCGGCCAACGGCACGTCGATAGGCTGCAACGACGACTTCTGCGGCCTGCAGTCAGAGATCAGCTTCCCGGTGACGGCCGGCACGCCCTACCTGATCCAGATGGGCGCCTTCAGCACCGGCGTGACCGGCAGCGGCACCTTCACGACCTCGGTCGAGGCCCCGCCGCCCCCGCCGCAGTGCGACATGACGGACGACGGCAGCTACGAGAACGCCCTCGGCCTGACCAACGGCGGCGACCTGGTGGGCCTGCTCCAGGTCACCTGCGACGACGTGGTCGACATCTGGGCCTCCTACGGCAGCGCGCTCTTCCCCGACCCGAGCATGAACGGGCTGCCCTCGAAGGTGTTCATCTGGGCGGACTCGGACGGCGACGTCAACCCCGGGACCGGGTTGACGCTCCTGCACCAGCAGGACACCGTCGTCACGAACGCCGGCACGGACATCCTGAACTGCAACGACGTCCCGGATACGGCCATCGGCGGCGACGGCTGGATCGGCGTCCTCACCACCCAAGGCGCAGGGCAGTTCCCGCTCAGCATGGACACCACCAATCCCTCGCCCCGCACGTGGTTCGGGTACCACACCACCCCGGGCGCCTGGGATCCCAACAACGTCCCTGGAAACAGCGGGCTGTTCAGTTTCAACAGCTTCTTCCCGTCCTCCATCGGCCTGCGCGCCAACCAGGGCGACTGCCCCTCGGTGTGCGCCGCTGACGCCGGTCCCGGTACGGCCTACTGCTGCGGCGAGGGCTGCCCCTGCGCCAACGACGATCCGACCGCGGGCTGCGCGAACTCGGGCGGCAGCGGTGCCACCCTGGGCTCGGGCGGCACGGCCAGCGTCACGAACGACGACCTCGAGATGCACGCCTCGGGCATGCTCCAGGGTCAGCCCTGCCAGCTGTTCTCTGCCACCCAGCAGATGAACGGCGGCGCGGGCTTCCCGTTCCTCGACGGCCTGCGCTGCACGGGCGTGGCCCTGATCCGCCACGACGTGAGGCTGGCCGACGTCAACGGCGACGCTTCGTGGGTCGGCGGGCTCGCCTCGCAGGCGGGCGCCACGGCCGGCGACACGCGCCAGTTCCAGGTGTACTACCGCGACGTCGTCAGCGCCTGCGGCGCCGGCGCCAACACCACCAACGCCACGGAGATCGTCTTCGGTCCGTGATCTCCTGAGTCTCCACTCGACGAGCGGCGTCGCCCCTGGGCGGCGCCGCTCTCTTCGTGTCCCTCCCGCGGTCCGCGCCCGCCGTGCACCCCTCGCGGCGGAGGTCTGCGTGGCCCGAGCCGAGAGGCTCACCTTCGACTGCCCCGTCTGCGCGAGCGCCGTGCGAGCCGGCGCGCTGGCCTGCCCGGAGTGCGGCTCGGACGCCGGGAGCGGCTGGTCGGAGGATGCGGACGACCGGGCCGGCGACCCGCCGGCGGGGTACGCGGGGCGGGACGACTTCGATTGCGAGGAGCTCCTGGGGCGCGAGGGCCTCGACGGCGCAGGCCGCCTCTCGCTCCGCGCGCCGCGTCGCTGGGGGCCGCGCCTTGGAGGTGCCCCCCCTATCCCATCTAGCGCTAGTCCGGGGCGAGCGGCTCGATCCAGCGCCGCGCCGGGCGTGTGTTCCACTCGCGCCGCCAGTCCTGGTGCGCCTCGCCGGCCGGGAAACGCTCCCCGGGGCCGTACGGGTAGCCGCTCATGCCGTGGAACGGCAGCGGCTCGACCTCCAGCGCCTCGAGCGTGTTCGGGTCGCGGTCCTTCGCCCAGCCGTCCAGGAACAAGAGGTAGTCGCGCACGTGCCCCTCGGAGAGCGCCGGCAGCTCGCGCGCGTCGAACGCGAGCGCCAGCGCGTCGCCCGAGCCCAGGATCACGAAGCGGTCGTCGATCGCACCCACCAGCTCCAGGCAGTCCCCGAAGCGGGTGTACATGCCCGGGTGCTGGTCCCACTGCGCGTGCCGCGCCAGCCGGTCCCAGTCGAAGCGCTCCGGCAGCTCGCCGCCGGCGCACACCAGCGGCGCGCTGAAGCCGCGCTCCCACAACACGGCCGCGACCGGCTCGAGCGGGGTCGTGCGCAGCTCGGCGTCGTCGCCGTCGACCGCCAGCACGACGCGGTCCCAGTAGAGCTGCAACGTGCAGAACACGCGCAGCCGCGCATCCTCGCGCAGGCCGAGCGCCTCGACGTCGAGCACCATCGTCTTGGTCTTGCCGGCCGGGAAGCCGACCGGCGGACCCGCGTCGCGCCAGCCGCCCGCGCCGTCCGGCACCTGCAGGATCGGCGGCACGAACTCGACCCCCGGGTGCCGCGCGGCGGCCACGTTGACGCTGGCGTCGGTCCAGTAGAGCCAGCCCGTCAGCACCAGGCGCAGCTTCTCCGCCCGCGCCACGGCCTCGCCGTCGAACTCCAGCTCGAGCCACCACGGCCGCGCCAGCCCCTGGAACTGCGGCGCCTCGCGCTCGAAGGGCACGGCGTGCAGGTCGTCGATCGCCGAGAGCTCCGCCGTCCAGTCGCGCCCGTCGCTGCCGCTCGCGCGCAGCGGCGCCAGCGGCGCGCGCAGCGAGTGCGTGTGCGCCTCGGGGAAGGGCGGGAACGTGAAGCGCTCGTT
>Ga0326597_10004755_pt1 | contig 18997 bp, 14 predicted proteins | sample RVTome_12_FD_203789 | JGI IMG/M metagenome (GOLD analysis project Ga0326597, IMG submission 203789) | Soil microbial communities from uranium-contaminated site in the Upper Colorado River Basin, Wyoming, United States - RVT100D185 | ecosystem: Environmental > Terrestrial > Soil > Contaminated >... | reverse complement strand
GATGGAGCCGGATCGCCGCTTCCACGGCGGTCTGGGCATGAAATTCGGCGGGGTAGGAAATCTTGAACAGCACGTTTTCCATCACGTACGACCCGAACGGGCGCCTCATCCGGAACGGCCGGCCCTTGAACAGGACGTCGTAGAAGCCCCAGGTCTTTGCCGTGAGCGCGGACGGATAACCCATCTCGCCCTTCAGCGCGAAGAGCGCGAGCCGCACGCCGCGGCTCGTCGCGTCGCCCGCGGCCCACGACTTGCGCGAGCCGGTATTGGGGGAGTGGCGATAGGTGCGCAGGCTCTGGCCGTCGATCCAGGCGTTCGACAACGCGTTGACGATTTCCTCCCGTGTCCCGCCGAGCATCCGCGCCACGACGGCGGCGGTTGCCACCTTGACCAGCACCACGTGATCCAGCCCCACGCGATTGAAGCTGTTCTCGAGGGCAATCACGCCCTGGATCTCGTGGGCCTGGATCATGCCCGTCAGGACGTCGCGCATCACGAGCGGCGCCTTGCCCCGCGCGACCCGGGTGCGCGAGAGCCAGTCCGCGGTGGCAAGAATGCCGCCGAGGTTGTCGGAGGGGTGTCCCCACTCGGCGGCGAGCCACGTGTCATTGAAGTCGAGCCACCGGATCATGGCGCCGATGTTGAAGGCGGCCGTGACGGGATCGAGCTGGTACGGCGTGCCTGGCACTTTCGCCCCGTGCGGGACGACGGTGCCCGGGACGACCGGGCCAAGCAGCTTGGTGCAGGCAGGATACTCGAGCGCCTCCAGCCCGCAGCCCAGCGTGTCCATCAGGCACAGTCGCGCGGTGTTGTAGGCCTCGGCGCTCCGAATCGCGCGGCCGGCGACGTAATCCGCGATGTCGGTCAGGAGCTTGTCGGGCTTGCGGCGGACGTTGGAAATGGCAGTGCTCATGGACGTCGGGATGCGTGGATCGCGGCTCGCGGCTTGCGGATGGAAAAGGCGTTCAGCATTCGAGTCACGAGCCGCGATCCGCGAGTCACTTTCTTTCTTCCAAGGGAACGAACGGCCTCGGCTCGGGCCCGGTGTACACCGCCGTCGGGCGGATGATCTTGTTGTCGACGCGCTGCTCGATGACGTGCGCCGCCCAGCCGCTGGTGCGCGCGATGACGAAAAGCGGCGTGAACATCGCGGTGGGGACCCCCATGCGGTGATAGGACACCGCGGAAAACCAGTCGAGATTCGCGAACATCTGCTTCTCGCGCATCATGACCTGCTCGATGCGGTCGGCGATCTCGTAGAGTTCCATTTCGCCCGCGTCCTCCGACAGCCGGCGCGCGACCGCCTTGATCACCTCGTTCCGGGGATCGGCAATGGTGTAAACCGGGTGGCCGAACCCGATGACGACCTCCTTGTTGCGGACTCGGGCCACGATGTCGCGCTCGGCGGCGTCCGGCGATTCGTAGCGGCTCATCACCTCGAATCCGACCTCGTTGGCGCCCCCGTGTTTGGGGCCCTTCAGCGCCCCGATGGCGCCGGTGATCGCTGAGTACATGTCCGAGCCGGTGCCGGCGACCACGCGCGCGGCGAAGGTGGAGGCGTTGAACTCGTGCTCGGCGTAGAGGTTGAGCGACGTGTGCATGGCCCGGACCCACAGCGGCTTTGCCGGCTTGCCGTGGAGCAGGGTGAGGAAATGCCCGCCGATGGAATCGTCGTCGGTTTCGACCTCGATGCGGCGCCGGTCCCGGCCGTACTGGTGCCAGTAGAGCAGCATCGAGCCGAACGAGGCCATCAGGCGGTCCGCGATGTCGCGCGCGCCCGGGGTCGCGTGCCCGTCCTTTTCCGGAAAGACCGTGCCGAGAACGGAGCAACCGGTCCGCAGCACGTCCATCGGGTGGGCGGACGCGGGGATCTGCTCCAGCGCGTTCCGGACCGCCGCCGGGAGGCCGCGCAATCCCCGCAGCTTCTTCTTGTAGGCGGCGAGCTCGGCCCGCGTGGGCAGCTTCTCGTGCACCAGCAGATGCGCAATTTCCTCGAACTCGCACTGCTCGGCGATATCGAGGATGTCGTAGCCGCGGTAATGGAGATCGTTGCCGCTGCGACCGACGGTGCACAGTGCCGTGCTGCCGGCCGCGACGCCCGACAGCGCGACGGACTTCTTGGGCTTGAACTCGGGGGAGGGCGCCTTATCGCTCATGCCGGCAAAGGTTGTGGGATGGTTTTCCAGTCACAAGTCACCAGTCACGAGTCACGGTTCGGCGCTAGCCGAGCAAATGCCGGATCGAGTCGCGCTCCTCGTGCAGCTCCTTGAGCGTCGCCTGCATGCGCCCGCGGCTGAAGTCGCTGACGTCGAGCCCCTTGACGATGCGGTACTTGCCGTTCTTGCAGGTGACCGGGTAGCCGTACATCACGCCCTCGGGAATGCCGTAGCTGCCGTCCGAGGGAATGCCCATGCTGACCCAGTCGCCCGCTTTGGTGCCTTTGATCCAGTCGCGGATATGGTCAATCGCCGAGCTCGCCGCGCTCGCGGCCGAGGAGAGACCCCGCGCCTCGATGATCGCCGCGCCGCGCTTCTGTATCACCGGTATGAACGTGTTCTCCAGCCAGCCCTGATCGTTGATCATCGGCCAGACTTTCTTGCCGTCGGCCGTGGCGTGGAATAGATCGGGATACTGGGTCGCGGAGTGGTTGCCCCACACGGCCATCTTCTTGATGCTCGTGACGGGCTTGCCGAGCTTCTGCGCGACCTGGGACCGCGCGCGATTGTGATCGAGCCGCATCATCGAGGAAAAATTCCCGGGCTTGAGTCCGGGCGCGTTCTTCATCGCGATCAGGCAATTGGTGTTGGCGGGGTTGCCGACGACCAGCACCTTCACCTTGCGGCTCGCGACTTCCGACAGCGCGCGGCCCTGCGGCTGGAAGATCTTGCCGTTCGCCTCGAGGAGGTCCTTGCGCTCCATGCCGGGGCCGCGAGGGCGCGCGCCGACGAGCAGCGCGACGTCGGCGTCCTTGAACGCGACCATCGGGTCGGCGGTCGGGATCATGCCGTGGAGCAGCGGAAAGGCGCAGTCGTCCATTTCCATCATGACGCCCCGCAGGGCCTTCTGCGCCTTGTCGTCCGGAATCTCGAGCAGCTGCAGGGTGACGGGCTGGTCCCTGCCAAGCATCTCGCCGCTGGCGATTCGGGGCAGCAGGCTGTATCCGATCTGGCCGGCGGCGCCGGTGACCGCGACGCGCATGGGTCGTTTCATGTCGTGGACTCCTGAAATGCGGAATGGTTTATTGCGCTTCGGGAAGGTGGCGCCACGCGCCGGCCGGCTGATAACCGGCTTCGCTCGCGTGAGCCGATAATAGCCACCCCCGCCCGTTGTGACAAGCAATCGCGGCGCAGCATTGTCCATCCATTGGATGGCGAATGACGGAGTCCTGACCGTGCCTTATGCAGTGCAGCGAAAACTGCTAACATTTCAAATTCCAAGCGCAGTGGAACCCATTCCCTCCCGCAAGACCAGCGATGGATAAGCCGCGGCCGAAATACCTCAATCTCGTGCGAATCCGGCTGCCCCTGCCCGGGGTGGTCTCCATCCTGCACCGGGTGAGCGGCGCGGCCCTGTTCCTGTTTCTTCCGTTTGTGCTGACGCTGTTCGAGATGAGCCTCGATACGGCCCAGACGTTCGCGCGCTTCAAGGGGGTTTTCTCGCACTGGGCGATCAAGCTGATGCTGATCGGCCTGTTGTGGGCGTACCTGCACCATCTGTGCGCCGGGGTCCGTCATCTCGCGCTCGACCTTCATTACGGCACCGACCTCGCGGCCGCGCGAACCAGCAGCATTCTCGTTTTTGCGGTCAGCATCGCATTGACCCTCGCGGTGGCGGTGATGATATGGTGAGGCGCGAGGTCGTCGGCGCCCACTACGGCCTGCGCGACTGGCTCGCGCAGCGCGTGACCGCCGTGGTGATGCTGGTCTACACGATACTGCTCGCGTCGGTCCTGATCGGCGGGCCGCCGCTGGACTACTGGACCTGGCGCGCGGTGTGGCAGGTGCCGGTCATCCAGTACGCGACCGTCCTCTTCCTGGCGAGCCTGCTCTACCACGCGTGGGTCGGCATGCGGAACATTTTCATGGATTACATCAAGGACCCGGGGCTGCGCCTCGGGCTGTACGTCCTGGTGATCGGCGCGCTGATCTGGTACGGCGTGTGGGCGGTCCGGATACTGTGGGGCATGTGAATGGGGCTGCCGGTTCGGAAGTTTGACGCGGTGATCGTGGGCGGCGGCGGCTCGGGCATGCGCGCGGCGCTGGAGCTTGCGCGCGCCGATCTCAAGGTCGCGGTGTTGTCGAAAGTGTTTCCGACGCGGTCTCACACGGTCGCGGCCCAGGGCGGCGTGGCCGCTTCGCTCGGCAACATCGATGCCGACAACTGGCATTGGCATATGTACGACACGGTCAAGGGATCCGATTACCTCGGAGACCAGGATGCGATCGAGTTCATGTGCCGCAAGGCGAACGAGGCGGTCTACGAGCTGGAGCATTTCGGCATGCCTTTCGACCGCCTGCCCAGCGGGAAGATCTACCAGAGGCCGTTCGGCGGCCACATGAGCGAATACGGCAAGTCGCCGGTGCCGCGCGCCTGCGCGGCCGCCGATCGCACCGGTCATGCGCTGCTGCACACGCTGTATCAGGCGAATCTCAAGTCCCACACGCATTTCTTCGTCGAGTGGATGGCGCTCGATCTCGTGCGCGATGCCGACGGGACGGTGCTCGGCGTCACGGCGCTGGAGATGGAGACCGGCGACCTGATGATCCTGCAGGCCCATGCAACGATCTTTGCCACCGGGGGCGCCGGCCGGATTTATGCCGCGAGCACCAACGCGTTCATCAATACCGGAGATGGCCTGGGCATGGCGGCCCGCGCCGGCATTCCGCTCCAGGACATGGAATTCTGGCAGTTTCACCCGACGGGTGTCGCGGGCGCGGGCGTTCTGATCACCGAGGGCGTGCGCGGCGAAGGCGGCTACCTGCTCAACAAGGGCGGCGAGCGCTTCATGGAGCGCTACGCGCCGAACGCCAAGGACCTGGCGAGCCGGGATGTCGTATCGCGCGCGATGGCGACCGAGATCAAGGAAGGCCGGGGCGCGGGCAAGGACGGCGACTACATCCTGCTCAAGCTCGACCACCTCGGCGAGGAGACGATCAGCAAGCGCCTGCCCGGGATACGCGAGATCGCGAAGAAATTCGCCAACGTGGACCCGGTAAAGGATCCGATCCCGGTGGTGCCGACCTGCCACTATCAGATGGGTGGCATACCGACCAACTACCATGGCCAGGTCGTCGCGCCGGCGGGAGGCAATCCCGAGGCGGTGGTGCCGGGCTTCTACGCGGCCGGCGAGTGCTCCTGCGTGTCGGTGCACGGCGCCAACCGGCTGGGATGCAATTCCCTGCTCGATCTGCTGGTGTTCGGCAAGTCCGCCGGGGAGCAGGTCATCCGCGATTTGCGGGAGGAAGCGAAGGGCCACCGCGAGCTTCCGGGCGACGCCGGGGAGTTGTCGCAGTCGCGGCTCGCGCGCCTCGAATCGCAGAAGAACGGGGAACGCGTTGCGGACGTTGGCGCCGACATGCGGCGTGTCATGCAGCTGCATTGCGGCGTATTCCGCTTTCCCGACCTGCTGGTCCAGGGCGTGGCGAAGATCCGTGAAATCGCCGATCGTGCCACCCGCACCGAGATCACCGACAAGAGCCGGACCTTCAATACGGCGCGAGTCGAGGCGCTCGAGCTCGACAATCTCATCGAGACCGCAACGGCCTCCATCGTGTCGGCGGAGGCCCGCAAGGAAAGCCGCGGCTCGCACGACCGGGCCGATTACCATGACCGCCCGGGCTTTCCAAACGGCCGCGACGATGCCAGCTGGCTCAAGCACACGCTGTGGTACAAGGAAGGCAGCCGCCTGGAATACAAGCCGGTGCACACGAAGCCCTTGAGCGTCGAGCCGTTCGAGCCCAAGGCCCGCGTTTACTGAGAGCGAATGGTGAACAGTGAACAGTGAACGGAAAGTCGGCGTCGAGGCGTTACCGTTCACTGTTCACCGTTCACCGTTCACGCAACTGCGGAGCCGCTGATGCGATTCTCGATCTACCGCTATAATCCCGAGTCCGACGACAAGCCGCGCATGCAGGACTACGACATCGCGCTCGAGCCGACGGACCGCATGCTGCTCGACGCGCTGGTGCGGATCAAGGCGCACGACGACTCGCTGGCGTTCCGCCGCTCCTGCCGCGAGGGGGTGTGCGGTTCGGACGCGATGAACATCAACGGCAAGAACGGCCTTGCCTGCATCACGAAGCTTTCGGAGTTGAGGGAGCCGGTCGAGATCCGGCCGTTGCCGGGTCAGCCGGTGGTGCGCGACCTGATCGTGGACATGTCGCAGTTCTTCAAGCAGTACCACTCGGTGAAGCCGTACGTAATCAACAACGACCCGCCGCCCGAAAAAGAACGGCTGCAGTCGCCCGAGGATCGCGACGCCCTCAACGGTCTCTACGAGTGCATTCTGTGCGCCTGCTGCTCGACGGCGTGCCCCTCGTTCTGGTGGAACCCGGACAAGTACGTCGGGCCGGCGGGGCTGCTGCAGGCCTACCGCTTCCTTGCCGACACGCGCGACCAGGCGACCGCCGAGCGGCTGGACGACCTGGAAGACCCGTATCGCCTGTTCCGCTGCCACTCGATCATGAACTGCGTGGATGTCTGCCCCAAGGGCCTGAACCCCATGGTGGCGATCGGCAGGATCAAGGATCTGCTGGTCAAGCGGACGGTGTAGGGGCGGCATCGTGGCGGAGCTCGACCGCATACGCTGGCGCTGCCGCCGCGGGCTGCTCGAGCTCGACCTTGTCCTCGCGGGTTTCCTCGAGCGGCGCTTCGACCGGCTGGACGCCGACGAGCGGCGGCTCTTCGACGAGCTGCTCGACCAGCCGGACAACGACCTGCTCGACCTGGCATTGGGCCGCGCCGAGGCGCCGCCGCGGTACCGGGCGGTGGTGGAAATGCTCCGGGCCGCGTGACGCGCGGCGGGCAGGCGGCGCGGGGAAGGCAATACGGGCAATCCGTTCACGAACCGAAGTCAAGAAAACAGCGGAGATCGACATGGCAGAAAAGCTGGCAACCCTGACCTTCAGCGACGGCACCCCCCCGGTTGATTTTCCGGTACTCACGGGCAGCGTCGGCCCCGACGTGATCGACGTGCGTGCGCTGTACGCCAAAACCGGCAAGTTCACCTACGACCCCGGCTTCATGTCGACGGCGAGCTGCCGCTCCAGCATCACGTACATCGACGGCGACGAGGGCATCCTCCAGTACCGGGGCTACCCGATCGAGCAGCTCGCGGAGCACTGCAGCTTCCTCGAGGTCGCCTACCTGATTCTCAACGGGGAGCTGCCGAACAAGAGTCAGCTCGATGCGTTCGTGCAAATCGTCACGCGGCATACGATGGTAAACGAGCAAATGAGCCGGTTTTACTCCGGCTTCCGGCGCGACGCGCACCCCATGGCCGTGTTGTGCGGCGTGGTCGGCGCGCTGTCGGCCTTCTACCACGACTCGATCGACATTCACGACGCGCGCAGCCGGGAGATTTCGGCGTTCCGGCTGATCGCGAAGCTGCCGACGATCACGGCGATGACCTACAAGTACAACATCGGGCAGCCGTTCATGTACCCGCGGAACGCGCTGCCGTACGTCGACAACTTTCTCTACATGATGTTCGGCACGCCGTGCGAGGAGTACAAGCCCAGCCCGGTCATCTCGCGCGCGATGGAGCGGATCCTGATCCTGCACGCCGACCACGAGCAGAACGCCTCGACCTCGACGGTGCGCCTCGCCGGCTCGACCGGGGCGAATCCGTTCGCGTGCATCTCCGCCGGGATAGCCAGCCTGTGGGGGCCGGCGCACGGCGGCGCCAACGAGGCCGTGCTGAAGATGCTGGGCGAGATCGGCGAGGTGAAAAACATTCCCGCCTTCATCAAGCGCGTCAAGGAGAAGGACGGCCACGCCATGCTGATGGGATTCGGCCACCGCGTCTACAAGAATTATGACCCGCGGGCGAAGCTCATCCAGAAGACCTGCCACGAGGTGCTGGAGGAGCTCGGCCTCAAGGACGACAAGCTGTTCAAGCTGGCGATCGCGCTGGAGAAGGTGGCGCTGGAGGACGACTATTTCGTCAAGCGCAAGCTGTACCCGAACGTGGACTTCTATTCGGGCATCGTCTACAAGGCGCTCGGCATCCCGGTCGCGATGTTCACGGCGATCTTCGCGCTCGCGCGCACGGTCGGATGGATTGCCCAGTGGAACGAGCTGATCTCGGACGCCGACCAGAAAATCGGCCGTCCGCGGCAGCTCTTCACCGGCGCCGCGCGCCGGGAATACGTTCCCATGACCAAACGCAAGTAAGCGAGAGGCGCCGGGCGAGAGACGAGAGGCGAGGCGCAAATGAGCGAGGCGCGTTTCGTCTTTCTCTTCTCGTCTATCGTCTCTCGCTGTTGAGCGGGTGACATCATGATGAAGCAGATGCTCGGCAACTCGTACCTGTTCGGGGCCAACGCGCCGTTCATCGAGGCGCTGTACGAGGCATGGCTCAAGGACCCGGAATCGGTCGAGCCCCGCTGGCGCGACTACTTCGACGAGCTGCAGCGCCTCGACCCGGGCCCGGGCGACGTGTCCCACTTCGAGGTCCAGGAGCGCTTTGCGAATCTCGCCCGGGAGCGCGGAGGGGCCGGGCGCACCGTGGTCATCAACCGGTCGCCGCTCGGCGAGAAGCAGTTCGGCGTGCTGCAGCTCATCACGGCGCATCGCATCCTGGGCGGGCGGCACGCCGACATCGATCCCCTTGGGCGCCGGGAGAAGCCGCCGGTGCCGGAACTCGACCCCGGATTCTACGGGCTGGGCGACGCGGACATGGATACCGTGTTCAGCAACGGGACGCTGGCCGGCCCGAAGGAAATGAAGCTCAGGGACGTCCTCCAGTTCCTGAAAGAGACCTATGGCCGCACGATCGCCGTCGAGTACATGCACATCACCGAGATGGCGCAGAAGCGGTGGGTGCAGGAGCGGATCGAGGGCATCCGCGCGACGCCCCAATACGACGCCGAGTACCGGAAACACATACTGGAGCGCCTGACGGCGGCGGAGACGCTCGAGAAGTACCTCCATACCAAGTACGTCGGCCAGAAGCGTTTCTCGCTGGAAGGCGGAGAGACGCTGATCCCGGTGCTGGACAACGTGCTGCAGTCGGCCGGCAAGGCGGGCGTGCAGGAGCTGGTGATCGGCATGGCCCACCGCGGCCGCATCAACGTGCTGGTCAACACGATGGGAAAGATGCCCAAGAACCTGTTCGCCGAGTTCGAGGGCGAGCACGACGACAGCCTGCTCGCGGGCGACGTCAAGTATCACCAGGGGTTCTCCTCCAACGTCATGACGCCGGGCGGCCCGATGCACGTGACGCTCGCGTTCAACCCCTCCCACCTGGAGATCGTCAACCCGGTCGTCGAAGGCTCCGTGCGCGCGCGCCAGCATCGGCGACGGGACCTGACCGGCGACCAGGTCCTGCCGGTCCTGATCCACGGCGACGCCGCCTTCGCGGGGCAGGGCGTCAACATGGAAACCTTCGAGATGGCGCAGACCCGCGGCTACGGCACGGGCGGCACGGTGCACATCGTCGTCAACAACCAGATCGGCTTCACGTGCTCGGACCTGCGCGACGCGCGCTCGACGCTGCACTGCACCGACATCGCGAAGATGCTGGAAATTCCGATTTTTCACGTGAACGCCGACGACCCGGAGGCGGCGTGCCTCGTGATGGAAATCGCGCTCGAGTACCGCATGAAGTTCCACAAGGACGTGGTGGTGGACCTCGTGTGCTATCGCCGGCTCGGCCACAACGAGCAGGACGAGCCGATGGTGACGCAGCCGCTGATGTACAAGACGATCGCGAAGCTCCCCACCACCCGCAAGCTCTACGCCGACCGGCTCGAGGGCGACGGCACGATGCCGCCGGGCGAAGGCGACGCGATGGTCACGAACTTTCGGGCGGCGCTCGACGGCGGATACCACACCAACAAGACGATACTGTCGAACTACAAGCCGCCGTTCGAAATCGACTGGAGCCGTTACCGGGGCGGGAAGTGGAACGAGCACGACGACACGCGGCTGCCGATCGAGACGTTGAAGCGGCTCGGCGAGCGCATCACCACGATCCCGGACAACTTCAAGCTCCACCCTGCCGTGCAGCGGGTGATCGACAGCCGCCGCCAGATGGCGCAGGGCAAGCTGCCGCTCGACTGGGGCATGGCGGAGCATCTGGCATACGCCTCGCTGCTCGACGAGGGCTACTCCGTCCGCCTGTCGGGGCAGGACAGCGGGCGCGGCACTTTCTTCCACCGCCATGCCGTGCTGCACGACCAGAATCGGGAAAAATGGGACCAGGGCAGCTACGTGCCGCTGCAGCACGTCAGCGACAAGCAGGGCGATTTCGTGGTGATCGACTCGCTACTGTCGGAAGAAGCGGTGCTCGGGTTCGAGTTCGGGTATGCGACCTCGGCTCCCAATGAGCTGGTTGTCTGGGAGGCGCAGTTCGGCGACTTTGTGAACGGCGCCCAGGTCGTGATCGACCAGTTCATCGCCTCCGGCGAGGCGAAGTGGGGCCGGCTGTGCGGGCTGGCGCTGATGCTGCCGCACGGCTACGAGGGGCAGGGACCCGAGCACTCGTCGGCCCGCATCGAACGCTACATGCAGATGTGCGCGGACTACAACATGCAGATCTGCGTTCCGGCGACACCGGTGCAGCTCTATTACCTGCTGCGTCGACAGATGGTGCGCCCCTTCCGCAAGCCGCTGATCCTGTTCACGCCCAAGAGCATTCTGCGGCACAAGGAGTCGGTGTCCGCGCTCGAGGAGTTCGCCACCGACAAGTTCAAGCCGGTGAACGAGGACTGGGAGTCGCAGAACATCGATCCCGGCAACGTGAAGCGCGTCGTCTTCTGCAGCGGCAAGGTGCATTACGACCTGCGCGCCGAGCGCCGGGCGCGCGGTGTCAAGGACCTGCCGATCGTGCGGATTGCCCAGCTCTATCCGTTTCCGCATGAGGATTTTCATGCCCAGATCGAGCACTATCGCACCGCGACGGAGATCGTGTGGTGCCAGGAGGAGCCGCGCAACCAGGGCGCCTGGCACCGCATCCAGCACTACCTGGAGCGCCACCTGCTGCCTCACCAGAAGCTGATCTACGCGGGACGGGATTCCTCCGCGTCCCCGGCGGCCGGCTACAAGTCGCTGCACGACCGGCAGCAGAAGGAGCTTGTGGATCTCGCGCTGTCGGTGGGGGTGACGTCCCGCGCCGACGGCGAGCGCTGAGGATCGGCAATGCTGATCGAGGTCAAAGTCCCGCAGCTGTCGGAGTCCGTGGCCGAGGCCACTCTGCTGACCTGGCACAAGAAGGCGGGGGAGTACGTCAAGCGCGACGAGAACCTGGTCGACATCGAGACCGACAAGGTCGTGCTCGAGACGCCGGCGCCGGATGCCGGCGTGATCGTGAAGATCATCAAGGGCGATGGCGGCACCGTCACCAGCAACGAAGTGATCGCCCAGATCGACACGGAAGCGAAGGCGCAGGCACCGGCCGCGCCGGCCGCCGCGGCGCCGAAAGCCGAAGCGGCCGCGAAGCCGGAAGCCAAGGCAGCGGCAGCGGTGATGCCTGCCGCACAACGCCTGGCCGCGGAAAAGCAGGTGGACGCGAGCGCCATTCCCGGTACCGGGCGGGGCGGGCGGGTGACCAAGGAAGACGTGATGCAGGCGGCGGGCGGCAGCGAGCGGGCGGCGGCAGCGCCCGCGCCGCAGCGCGCCCCGGGACCCGCCGTGGACCTGTCCGCGCTCCGGGATCGTCCCGAGCAGCGCGTGCCGATGTCGCGCCTGCGGGCGCGCGTCGCGGAGCGACTGGTCCAGTCGCAGCAGACGGCGGCGATCCTGACCACGTTCAACGAAGTCAACATGCAGCCGGTGATGGACCTGCGCAAGAAATACCAGGAGCGGTTCGAGAAGGCCCATGGCGTGCGGCTCGGCTTCATGGGTTTCTTCGTCAAGGCGACGGTGCACGCGCTGAAGCGCTACCCGGTGGTCAATGCCTCGATCGACGGCACCGACATCGTCTACCACGGCTATTACGACATCGGCATCGCCGTCGGCAGTCCGCGCGGCCTGGTCGTGCCGATCCTGCGCAACGCGGACCAGCTGGGGCTCGCGGATATCGAGAAAGCCATCGCCGATTTCGGCAAGCGCGCCCAGGAGGGCAAGCTCACCATCGAGGAGCTGACCGGCGGGACGTTCTCGATCTCCAACGGCGGCGTCTTCGGCTCGATGCTCTCCACGCCCATCATCAATCCGCCGCAGAGCGCGATCCTCGGTGTCCATGCTACCCGGGAGCGGCCGGTGGCCGAGAACGGGCAGGTGGTGATCCGGCCGATCAACTACCTCGCCCTGTCCTACGACCACCGCATTATCGACGGGCGCGAGGCGGTGCTGTCCCTCGTCGCCATGAAGGAAGCGCTCGAGGATCCGGCCCGCATTCTCCTCGACATCTAAAGCGTGAATGGTGGCTGGTGGATAGTGGTTCGTTAATACCCGGAAGGCGAATCAGCCCGATCCACCATCCACCATCCACTATCCACGCAGTTCAGTCATGAGCAAGTCCTTCGACGTGGTGGTGATCGGCGGCGGCCCCGGCGGCTACATCGCGGCCATCCGCGCCGCGCAGCTGGGGCTCGCGACCGCCTGCGTCGACGAATGGTCCACCGCCGACGGCAAGCCGGCGCCGGGCGGCACCTGCACCAACGTGGGTTGCATCCCGTCCAAGGCGCTGCTGCAATCGTCCGAGAACTACGAGCACGCGGGCCACGCGTTCGCCGAGCACGGTATCCAGGTGAAGGGGCTTGCCATCGACCTCGCGCAGATGCTCAAACGCAAGGATAAGGTCGTCAAGCAGAACAACGAGGGCATTCTCTACCTCTTCAAGAAGAACAAGATCGCGTTCTTCCACGGCCGCGGCAGCTTCGCGGGCGGCAAGGCCGGCGCCTGGGACATCAAGGTCGCAGGCAAGGCGGAAGAAATGCTGGCCGCGAAGCACGTCATCGTCGCCACCGGGTCCAACCCTCGCGCGCTCCCCGGTGTTCCTTTCGACAACAAGCTGATTCTCGACAACGACGGCGCGCTCGCGATTCCGGAGCTGCCCAAGCGCCTGGGGGTCATCGGCGCCGGCGTCATCGGGCTGGAAATGGGCAGCGTCTGGCGGCGGCTGGGCACGGAAGTCACGATCCTGGAGGCGCTGCCGGTCTTCCTGGGCGCTGCGGACGAGCAGGTGGCGAAAGAGGCCCTCAAGGTATTCACGAAGCAGGGCCTGGCGATGCAGTTGGGCGTGAAGGTCGGCAAAGTGACGGCCGGAAAGGACGTCAAGGTCGAATACGCCGACAGCGCGGGAAAAGCGCAGTCGCTGGCGGTGGACAAGCTCATCGTTTCCATCGGCCGCGTGCCCAATACCGAGGGGCTGGGCGCCGCCACGGCAGGGTTGAAACTCGACGAGCGCGGGTTCATCGCCGTGGACGGCGATTGCCGCACCAACCTGCCCAACGTGTGGGCGGTGGGCGACGTCGTGCGCGGACCCATGCTCGCGCACAAGGCGGAAGAGGAGGGCGTGGCGGTAGCCGAGCGCATTGCGGGCCGCCACGGCCATGTCGATTTCAACACCATACCCTGGGTCATCTATACCTCGCCGGAGATTGCGTGGGTCGGCAAGACCGAGCAGCAATTGAAGGCCGAGGGCGTCCGGTACAAGTCCGGACAGTTCCCGTTCATGGCGAACGGGCGCGCCCGGGCGCTCGGCGACACGACGGGTTTCGTGAAATTTCTCGCCGACGAGAAGACGGACCGCATCCTCGGCGTGCACATCATCGGCCCCATGGCCTCCGAACTGATTTCCGAGGCGGTGGTGGCGATGGAGTTCCATGCTTCCTCGGAAGACATCGCCGTGATCTGCCACGCGCATCCGTCCCTGTCGGAGGCGATGAAGGAGGCTGCGCTGGCTGTCGCTCAGCGCAGCTTGAATATCTAGGACGGTCCGACACCCCGATGCCTTCGCGGTCGCCGTCGGCCCTCCCGGTTCCATTCAGGCCGGCTCCAGCAAGGGCATGCGCCGGTGAGTGACGCCGCCGGAGTGTCCCGGATCGCCGCCCCGCACCAGGTGGAGCCGGCCTCCGTACTCGAGCTCTATCAGGAAGCGCTCCGGCGGCGGGGCTTCAATGCCGACGATGCGCAATACGCCGCGGTGCTGCGGCTGCAGAACCTGTACGAGGCGTGGACCGATTACAAGCGCCGCCGCAGCACGGCGCTGAGGCGGCTCGTCGTGCGCCCGCCGCTGCCGCGCGGCATCTACCTGTGGGGCGCGGTCGGCCGCGGCAAGACATTCCTGATGGACAGCTTCTACCGCTGCCTGCCGCTGGTGCGCCGCCGCCGCGTTCATTTTCATCACTTCATGCGGGACGTGCACCGCGAGCTCGAGGCGCTCAAGGGCACGGCGGACCCGCTCGATGCGCTGGCGCTCCGGATCGCCAAGCGCTACCGGCTGATCTGCTTCGACGAGATCGCGCTGTCCGACGTGGCGGACGCGATGATACTCGGGCGGCTGCTGACCAAGACCATGGAACGGGGCGTGGTCTACTGCATGACGTCGAACTACCATCCGGACGAGCTCTACAAGGGCGGGCTCAAGCGCGAGGACTTCGTGCCGACAATCGAGTTGATCAAGGGGCGACTCGACGTGGTCCACGTCGATGGCGGGGCGGATTACCGGCGGCGGGCGCTGCAGCAGGTGCGGGTGTACCACGCGCCGTTGAGCGCGGAGTCCGACCGCCTGCTGATGGAGGCCTTCAGGCAGATCGCGGAGGTCGAGGAGGAATTCCACGAGCTCGACGTCGAGGGGCGCGTTATCCGGTACCGCCACCGCGCCGGAGGCGTCGCGTGGTTCGATTTCAAGGTGATCTGCGGCTGGGGCCGTTCGCAGAACGATTATCTCGATCTCGCCAAGCGCTTTCACACGCTCCTCGTCTCGGGCGTGCCGCGGATGGGCCTCGAGCGCGCCGATGAAGCCCGCCGCTTTACGCTCCTGGTCGACGTGCTTTACGATCAACGCGTGAAGCTCATCGTTTCGGCCGAGGCGCTCCCGGAAGATCTCCTGGTGCGGGAGGGGCGGGCGGATGCGCAGCTGCAGGCGATGATGTTCCAGTTCGACCGCACGGCAAGCCGTCTGATCGAAATGCAGTCCCGGGAATACCTGAACCAGCCGCGCGCGGCGGTAACGCAGACATGACCGTCATGGATGCCTTCAAGGCCTATCGCGTTTTCAAGGATGGCGAGCGTATCGCGGGCCGCGTGGTCGAGGCGTCGCTCGCCGAGCTGTCGCCGGGCGAGGTCGTTTTCCGGAATGCCTATGCCAGCGTGAACTACAAGGACGCGCTGGCTGCAACGGGATCCGGCGGGCGGATCATCCGGACGTATCCCCGGATCGGCGGCATTGACGCGGCCGGCACCGTCGTATCGTCGTCGGACAGCCGGTTCAAGGCCGGCGACGAGATCATCTGCACGAGCTACGACTTCGGCGTCGAGCACGACGGCGGGTATTCGCAGGTGTGCCGCGTGCCGGCCGACTGGGTGGTGCCGCTGCCCGCGGGTCTCAACCTGCTCGAGGCGGAGATGCTGGGCGTCGCCGGCTACACGGCGGGGCTGGCGGTCGAGCTGCTCGAATTGAACGGCATGGCGCCCAATAACGGGAGCGTGCTCGTCAATGGCGCAACCGGCGGCGTCGCCACTCTCGCGATCGATATGCTGTCCAAGCGGGGCTACCGGGTGGTCGCGGTGACGGGCAAGGACGCGGAGCACGATTTTCTGCGGCGGCTCGGGGCGTCCGAGGTCCTCGCTCGGCAATCACTTGAGATGGGGGCGCGGCCACTCGAGAAGGCGTTGTGGGCAGCAGCCTTCGATTCAGTCGGTGGCGAGCAGCTGGCGTGGCTGACCCGAACGACACAGACCGATGGCGTTATCGCCAGCATCGGCAACGCCGGCGGCGTCGAACTCAGGACCACCGTGCTGCCGTTCATCCTGCGCGGCGTGCGCCTGATCGGGGTAAGTTCGGTGGACACGCCCATGCCGTTACGGCGGAAAATTTGGGCTCGCCTCGGCGCGGACCTCAAGCCGCGACATCTGGAAGACATCGCCCACGTCATCACCCTGGATGTCCTGCCGGGCTATTTCGAGCGGATGCTGAAGGGTGAGATCAAGGGGAGGGCCGTCGTCAAGCTTTGAACTGCGTGATTCGTGGGTCGTGGATCGTGGATCGAACGGCCCGAAAGACCAGGCACTGGCTGAGCGCCGCGATCCGGGCGACCTGACGACGAGCGAGGATCCCGCCGCGCTCGAGCAGATTCGCGCCGCGGTCGCTTCGCGCTGAAGGTCAGGGCGGGAGGCGCTTTTAGCCAATTGGAAAAGTCGGCGGTGGACGCCACAACGACATTCCGGCGAAAACCGGAAACCAGAGAGCCCCTGATACGCTTGCAATCGAATTTCTGGGCACACCGGCTTTCACCGGTGTGCGGGCAGCATTGCGACAAAATGCTGATCGCTGGCGGCTGACGGCTAGAAGGCGAAGCGGCTCATGCCGCCGTCCACCGGGATCACGGTCCCGGTGATGTAGCCGGCGCGCGGCGAGGCGAGGAAGATCACGAGATCGGCGAGTTCCTGCGGCTCGCCAAAGCGGCGCATGGGAATGTTCTCGTCGGCGAACTTCCGGCGGTCGTCCTCGGTCGGGTGCATGCGGGCAATCTGCTCGCTCATGATGCGGCCGGGCTGGATCGAGTTGATCGTGATGCCGTGCGCGGCCATCTCGCGCGACAGTCCCTTGGCCCAGGCATGAACCGCGGCTTTGGCCGAGTTCGCCGCGTTGATGCCCCGCGGTTCGGAAGTGCCGGTGATGTTGACGATGCGGCCCCATTGCCGGGACTTCATGCCCGGCACGACCGCGTGGGACAGCTCCCGCAGGCGGATGAAGTTGACCAGCAGGCCCTCGGCCCACTGCGACTTGGTCGCCTCGAAGGGGAATGGCCGGCTGCCGCCGGCGGCATTCACCAGGATGTCCACGCGGCCCAGGCCCTTTTCCGCCTCGGCGGCGAGCTGCTCGGCCGATCCCTCCTGGTAGAGGTCCGAGGCAATGATCAGCGGCTCCGCGCCCTTCGCCGATGCGATCTCGCGGGACAGCTCCTCGAGCAGGTTCACGCGCCGCGCCGCGACGGCGAGCTTGACACCCTCGCGCGCAAGCCCGAGCGCGACAGCGCGCCCGATGCCGCGCGAGGCGCCGGTAACGAGGGCGGTTTTGCCGGTGAGTTGAAAGTCCATTGTTTTTCTCCGCTACGGTTGCAATGAATTCGAGACCAAGCCCGGCGAACGCTGTCACCCGCTGTTCCGGGCACAGGTGATTGTATCGCTCATTCGCCGCCGCGCCGGGATCCCGCATCCGTGCCGCACGGTCATTGCAATCTCGGACGGCGGCGGGTACATTCCACCTCTGGAAAGAGGTGGTGCCCGGTTGGGCGGATCGCGCCGGTCTTTCTCGCTTCTCGGGATGGCTTCGAGCTGCACGCCTTCGAGCGCGTGGCCGACGCCGGGCGCTTCGAATCGGAACTTCGCGTTCACAGCGAGCGACGGCCGCGCAGCTTCACTGATCCGCGCCCGGGTTCCGTCGCAACGAGCTGTGTCGTTTGCGAGAACGATTTCAGAATGAACGATAAACTTGCCTTCGCCAAGGCCCTGCAGGTCGTCACCGCCAAGATTCACGCGACCGCCGACATCGACGATATATCGCTGGATGTAAGCCAGGACATTTGCGCGGTTTTCGAAGCGGACCGCGTTACCATTTATCTTGCCAACCCGGACAAGAGCCTGCTGGTTTCAAAGGTCAAAATCGGCCTTGGTTCATGCGAAGATATCAAGCTTCCGATGGTGCCCATGTACAGCGTCGCGGGGTATGTGGCGATCAATAATAAGCTCGTCAGCCTCAGGGACGTCTACGACGATCAGGAACTCAGGTCCTACGATCCTCCGGTATATTTCCTCAAGGAGATCGACAGCTTTACCGGGTATAAGACCAAGCAATTGCTGACGGCCCCCATCGTTGACAAGTTCGATGCCAGCAATGTGATCGGCGTGCTGCAGATCATCAACACCAAATCCGGGCAGCCCTTTCCCAGGATGGCTGAGGAAGGGATCGTGAAGCTCTGCGAAACCCTCGCCATCGCATTCCGGCAGCGCCAGAAAACCGACGTTTTCTTCAGGACCAAGTACGACTATCTGGTGCTGGATGGGGTGGTTTCCGACGCCGAGCTGGATCTCGTGCTCCGCTCCGCGCGCAGGAGAGCCGTCGACATCGAGCGGGTGTTGACGGACGAGTTTCAGGTGAAGCACGAGGCGATAGGCCAGTCCGTATCGAAGTTTTTCAGGGTGCCCTATGAACCGTTCCGCGCCGATCGACCCAAGCCCGTGGCTTTGCTCAAGAAGCTCAAGCCCGGGTTCGCGCGGAGCCACGGCTGGGTGCCGCTGGAGGAAGACGACGAAGGGCTGGTGATTCTTACGACCGATCCGGAACAGGCCAAGAGGTCGGGCCTGGTCAGTCAGGTGTTCCCGAAATACAAGGTCAAGTACCGCTACTGCACCAACCGGGAGTTTGCCGCCACCATCAATCACTTCTACGGGACCGAGGACAGCGGCGCCTCCGTCGATACCCTGATCAGAGGAATGGAAACCGATACGGCGGAAAAGCCGGCAGACGGCGGTGACGAAAGGACCCAGCCGGACAGCGCAACCGTGCAGCTGGTCAACAAGATCGTGGTGGAAGCCCACAAGCTGCGCGCCTCGGACATCCATGTCGAGCCGCGTTCGGGCAAGGGGAAGACCAAGGTTCGATTTC
>Ga0326597_10004754_pt1 | contig 18999 bp, 11 predicted proteins | sample RVTome_12_FD_203789 | JGI IMG/M metagenome (GOLD analysis project Ga0326597, IMG submission 203789) | Soil microbial communities from uranium-contaminated site in the Upper Colorado River Basin, Wyoming, United States - RVT100D185 | ecosystem: Environmental > Terrestrial > Soil > Contaminated >... | reverse complement strand
TGTTCGCGAAATCCGCCAGGATGAAGGATGGAAACGGCAAGCCAAAACTGACCCACCCTCGGGCCTCTGCTGCCAGAGTTTGGGAATCGGAAAGGCGTGTCGGCAGGCGGCTCGATTGGCAGGCCGTGCCGCTGGACGCGGTCTCAGCGCAGAGAAGGTGTTGCGTTGTGGCCCGGCGACAGCCTGCGATCGAGGAGTGCAGGAAAGGTGCGGATCAGGCGGCGCCGTGCGAGTACTGAAGGACGAGGCCATCGGAGTCTCAGAAGTGGGCAGACTGCACCCTCACGTCTCCAAGTGGGGCCACCCGCAGGCACCAATCTTCACGCCGCCCCCGCAGCTTCTCCCGCGGGGCCTGCCCGCACACCGACCCGATCCGGGATCCCCGGAAACACCCCTCTCCTTGAACCCGATCTCCACCGACACTTCCAGCCAGGCAGCCTCTCCGAGGATCCTTGATGAGGTGCTTTGAACGGCCCAGCCTTCGGACCAGATCGTGCTGCGCGTGGGATGTCGCCTCGCGCGAGCGCTCTTATGGGGCCCGCTGCGGCACCGTCGCCGTGGCCCCGAACGACATCGAAGGAGCGCGTGCTCGACGGCGCGCCGAACGAGACGCGATCTTCGCCACCATGGAAGAGTCTGGACTGATGCGTAGAACCCGAGGTGGGCGATGAGTGGCCGAGCCGGCACGCGTCGTAACGGAAGGAGTTTCCTACACGGCACTCTCCCGCGGGCTCGATTCATTCCTGTATGTTCGGCGCGCCTGTGGTTTTGTGCTGTTCATCGAGAGGGCGGACCAGCGTGTGCGGGATCTTCTGTGTGTTCCTTCAGGACGGCAGCCAGTCGCCCGACGAGGCGCGGCTCCTCGAGGTCGCCCGGATCCTCGACCACAGGGGACCGGACAGCCACGGGATCCATTCCGGAAGCGGCTTCGGCCTGGTGCACACTCGCCTTTCGCTGGTCGATCTCGAGTCGCGCAGCGACCAGCCGTTCCGGGATGCGTCGGGCCGCTTCGCGCTGGTCTACAACGGCGAGATCTACAACTTCCGTACGCTCCGGGAAGATTTGGAGCGGGACGGCGTCCGCTTCCGGACGACGAGCGACACGGAGGTGCTGCTCGGACTGTTGATCGCGCGCGGCGTTGACGCGTCGCTTCCATTGCTCGAGGGGATGTTCGCCTTCGCCCTCTACGACGCGGAGGAGGAGTCGCTGGTCATCGCGCGGGACCTGCTGGGGATCAAGCCGCTCTACCGTTGCGACCGACCCGGCGCGGTCTTTTTCACTTCCGAGATCCAGGCGCTCCGGCCGTGGTTCGAGCTGGAGCCCGACATCCTGTCGGTGTCGGCCTACCTGCAGGACGCCGGCACGCCGACGAAGGAGTTTTCGTTCTTCAAGGACGTGCGCGTGGTGCCGCCGGGGACGGTCACCCGAATCCGGCGCGGGTCAGCGCCCGTGGTGAAGACGTTTCGCTCTTTGGCGGACCTCTGGGATCCCGACCATGGCAGGGTGCTCGCGCGGCTGAAGCCCGAGGCGCAGGTCGATCGGCTCGACGAGACTTTCCATCAGAGCGTGCGGAGCCAGTTGTTCGCCGACGCGCCGGTGGGGGCCTTCTGCAGCGGCGGCGTCGATTCGTCACTGGTGGTGGCCGTGGGGTCGAAGTATCGCAGCGACCTGTCGATCTTCCACGCCAATGTCGTCGGGCCTACCAGCGAGACCGACGCGGCGACGGAGCTGGCGCGCCACCTGGACCTCGACTTGAAGTCGGTCGAAGTCCACCCCCAGGATTTCATCGACTGGATCCCGAAGGTGATTCTCCACTACGGTTTCCCGTTCTCCGGTCACCCGAATTCGGTTCCGTTCTACCTGGTCTCACGCCTGGTGCGGGAGCACGGCGTCAAGGGTGTCCTCACCGGGGAAGGATCGGACGAGTGCTTCCTCGGTTACGACAAGCTGGTTCCCACGATCGGGGAGTTCATCGCCGATCTGACGGGGTCGTTCAAGAAGAAGGCGCGCGCCATCACGGGAAAGGCCCGACGCCTCCGCGCCCGGCGGCTCGGCTCCCGGCATCTGGTTCGTGCGTTGCTGCGCCGGTTCGATTACGAGCTGGAATGGGACGCGATCCACCGGCTGGTCGACGGCCGCCGGGAAGGCGAGGTCGACCCACGCAACCTCGACACGCTGGTATCGCTCAGCCACCACCTTCGAACCCTGCTGCACCGCAACGACTGCCTGGGGATGGCGGCCAGCGTCGAGTCCCGGTTTCCGTTCCTCGATGGGCAGGTGCTCCGGTTGGCGGTCAACCTCCCGTACCGATCCAAGATCCGTTTCGAGCCGCGCGTGTTCGACCGCCGGCACCCGTTCGTCGTCGACAAGTGGATCGTTCGCCGGCTGGCCGACCGGTACCTGCCGGCCTCCCTCAGCCGCCGGACGAAGCGCGGCTTCCCGGTGCGAGCGCATAAGCAGATGAGCATCCGCCGCGAGCTGTTCCGGGACGGGTTTGTCGAGGACCTGTTCCGGCTCAGCGAGCCGAAGATGAAGATGCTGTTCGAGAGCGCGAGGCAGGACTTGAAAGTGAAGCTGCTGCAACTGGATGTCTGGGCAGCCCTGTTCTTCGAGGGCACGTCTCCGGAACGGATCGCCGATCGGCTGCGCCGTCACGTCTCGTTCGGGAGCGGGCGCAATCGTTCGAATTCCGAGTAGACCGGTCGAGACGCTCGATGGCGTGTTCCTCGCACCGGAGGAGCCGGACCGGAAACCGGAGTTCCGGTTTCACGGGAATCCGTCCGAGCACGAAATCGACCAACTGCTCAGCACCTGCCGCCGGCGCTTGCACCGCCACACGGAGACTCTCGCACAGCCAGGCTTGGCTTCGTGCATTCCGGTACTTCGCCACGGGCCAGGAGCACGAGCGGCTGATGCGGCAGTTCGAGGCGCGCATCGAGCGCTTGCTGGACGAGTGGCTGCGCCCACGGGGCCGGTCGGCCCCCTCGAGACCGTCATGATGGGCGCTGGTCCCGATTCTCCCGGCGGCCGCCTTTCTTGCAAAATCGTGGTGCGCAGACCGCGCGCGTCACCCCGGTCGGGCTGTCCTCCTCTATGATGCCCAGCCAACCGGCCGCCAATCGGGAAGCTCGACATGAAACCTGTGCTCACGTTCGTGTTGGTCCTGCTGACCCTCGCCTCCGCGCATGCCAAGGAAGAGTATCGTCTGCCGCCCAAGGCCGTCGTCGACCTGGTGGATGCGCCCAGCCCGCCGTCGCTGGCGTTCAGCCCGGACGGGGACTGGATTCTGGAGTTGGGCCAGGCGCCGCTGCCGACCATCGCGGACCTTTCCCGGCCGATGTTGCGTCTGGCGGGCACGCGCATCGATCCGGCCGCGGACGGACCCTACCGCGGCTCCTACTACGAGTCGGCGCTGCTGCGCCATCTGACGGGCAAGACGCAAGTCGAGCTGGCGCTTCCCAGGGGCGCCCGGTTGGCTTCGAGTTCCTGGTCGCATGACTCGTCCTGGTTCGTGCTGACCGTGGTGACGGCGGCGGGCACCGAACTGCTGGCCGGGAACGTGAATCAGGCCGATCGATTGATGACGGTCAGCAAGCACCTGAATTCGGTGCTCGGTTCCTCCTTCAGCTGGATGCCGGATGGGCACAGCCTGATCATCTCGGAGGTTCCGGAGTCCCGGGGCGCGGCACCCGAGAAGCCCACGGTGCCGGTCGGCCCGAGCGTGCGGGCCACCGCGGGCCAGAATTCCCCGCTGCGCACCTACCAGGACCTGCTGTCGAACCCTCACGAGGAGGCCCTCTTCCGCCATCATGCCACCAACCAGTTGGTGCATGTGGATCTGAAGTCGGGCCAGCGCAGGCCGCTCGGTAAGCCGGGCATGCATGTGAGTGTCGAGCCGGCGCCGGACGGGCGCCACTTGCTGATCACCACGCTGCACGAGCCGTTTTCCTACGTGATGCCCTGGTGGAGTTTTCCGCAGACCATCGAAGTGCTCGATTTCGAGGGCGGCACACGACACGTGGTGGCGGAGGTGCCGCTGGGGGATGGGATTCCCATTGGCGGCGTACGCCTGGGCCCTCGTTCGATCTCCTGGCGTCCAGGTCAGGCGGCGACCCTGGTCTACGTGGAGGCGCTGGACGGCGGGGATCCCGAACGAACGGTCGAGCACCGCGATCGCTGGATGACCCAGGAGGCACCTTTCACGCAGCCGGCCAGAGAGCTGTTGCGCGTCGAGCACCGGGCCCGCTCGCTGAACTGGTTTCCGGGCGGCCGGCAACTGTTCGCGTCCGAGTACGACCGGGACCGGCGCTGGGTGCGCACGACGCTGCATGACCTTTCGCCCGGCGGCGCGGCTCCGAGAGTCGTCGAGGATCGCAGCCAGCGGGACCGCTACGGCGATCCGGGGCGCGTGATCACCCGCCACGACGAGAGCGGGAAGCAGGTCGTGCGGGTGTCGGAAGGCGCGTTCTTCCGATCCGGCTCGGGTGCCATGAAGGGCGGTGCGCGTCCCTTCCTGGACCGCCAGACGATCGGGAGCCTCGAGACCGAGCGGCTCTGGCGGTGCGAGGAGGGCGTCTACGAAAGTGTCACGCTCCTCATCGCCAACCCGGCGGGCGGTCTGCCAGAGTTCGTGACCCGGCACGAGTCGATCACGGAGCCCCCCAACTACTTCCTGCGCGATCTGTCGCTGCCGGAGAAGATCCAGCCGATCACGCTGTACCCCGACCCCACGCCTCAGATTCGAGGCATTCACAAACGGCTGGTGACCTACGAGCGGGACGACGGCGTGCCGCTCTCGGCCACGCTGTATCTGCCGGCGGACTATCAGCAGGGCACCCGGCTTCCGCTGCTGGTCTGGGCCTATCCGCTGGAGTACAACGACGCCAAGACTGCCGGACAGGTCACGGGTTCACCCTATCGCTTCACGCGCTTTGGGGGCGCCAGCCATCTCTTCATGCTGACCCAGGGCTACGCCATCATGGACGGCGCCACGATGCCGGTCATCGGTGACCCGGAGACGATGAACGACACGTTCATCGATCAGATCGTCGCCGCGGCCGAGGCCGCCATCGACAAGGCGGTCGACCTGGGCGTGGCCGATCCCGACCGGGTCGGAGTGGGCGGACACAGCTACGGTGCGTTCATGACGGCCAACCTGCTGGCCCACTGCGACCTCTTCCGGGCCGGGGTGGCTCGCAGCGGGGCCTACAATCGCACGCTGACGCCGTTTGGATTCCAGTCGGAGCGTCGCACGCTCTGGGAGGCGCCGGAAGCCTACTTCAAGCTCTCGCCCTTCATGCATGCCCACAAGATCAACGAGCCGTTGCTGATGATCCACGGCGAGGTCGACAACAACTCCGGCACCTATCCGATCCAGTCGGAACGCATGTTCAGTGCCATCAAGGGAAACGGCGGCACCGCCCGCCTGGTGGTGCTGCCCAACGAGAGCCACGGCTACCGCGCCCGTGAATCGGTGCTGCACACCCTGGCCGAGATGATCGACTGGTTCGACCTGCACGTCAAACAGGCCGACACCGAGGCCGATTGATCCGATCGAGATCGGCCCCCTGCGCGCGCCCACCGTGTTGCAGGACTGCTATCCTCTCGGTTGGCCCGACCGGAACGTCATGAAATCCGGAACGCCATGAAATGCGGATGCTGCAACGACTCCTGCTGGTCCTGCTTGCGGCTGTGGCGACGCTGCTGCTCATGGAGGGCGCGCTCTCCCTTTTCACGGGCCGATCCATCAAGCCCCGTCCGTTTCTCGATCTTGCCGCCGAACTCGAGCGCAATCTGGCCGGCCGGCGGGGGCTGCTGAATGAAACGAGCTACTGGTCGCCGCACAAGGACCCACGAGTCGGCCACATCCTGAGACCCGATCACGATCACGAGATCGCGGGCGTCCGGGTGCGATCGGATTCCCTGGGCCTCCGGGCGCGCTCCGGACCCGTGCCGCCGAAGGATGCGTTCAGGATCGCGATTCTCGGTGATTCCGTCGCTTTCGGCCATGGCCTGAATGAGCAGGAGACCCTCGCGTCCGAGCTCGAGGCGGTCTTGAACGCGTCACGGCAGCCGGGGGCCCCGCCAGTCGTCTGCTTCACGGTCGCCCTTCCGGGATGGAATCACCGCAACGCGGTGCATTTCCTGCTCGATCACTTCGGGAACTTCGATCCGGAAATCGTCATCTACATGCCCATTGCGAACGACCTTGCCGATTCATTTGTCGTTGACGACTACGGCAGGCGGAAGCTCGGGTTCGATTCGGTGTCGAGCGAGCCGCTGTTGCTGGTATCTCCGGAGTCCCTGGCCGCCTACGCGTATCTGTTCGCTCGCAGATTGAGGGCTGGCGAGGTCCTGAATCAGCCCTCCCTGGAAGAAATCGGAATCGATGCGCTCAACTCCAGCCTGACGCTCGAGTCCCGGCGAAGATATCGAGAATGCGCGGAGTCCATCCATTTCCTCCACCGATGCCTGAAGCGGCTGGACCGCAAGCTGGCCATCCTCTTCTACACCGAGAAGGCTGACGGAAGCGGCTATGTCTGGCATTTGAGAGACCTGTTGCGCGCGTACGGATCATCCATCACCGAATTGCCGGGATTCGAGACGGTCGATCGCAGCCACCTTCTGAAGGGGGACACTCATCCGAATGCGAAGACCATTCGGACTCTGGCGATCTGGGCGGCAATGGACCTGGCGGCAATGGGGTGGATCGAGCAGGTCGACACCGGCCGGCTGCCCGAGGTACCTGACGAACACAAGGGGTCGCGATCTCCACGACGATCGCGGGAGGAGATTGCGGCCCGACTGGGCGAGATCCGGCAGTCTGCGTTGTCCCGGCTTCAGGACACCATCGCCACGGAATCTGCGGTGGGAGTCCGCCAGGTCTACGGAGGATTGAACCAGGACGGCAGTCTCGGACCGCGATTCAAGGCGGTGCTCAAGGCCGGCGGCCGCAGACTGCTCGTGCGGCTGAAGCCCCTCCCGCGGCAGGAAGCCCTCTATCCCATTGAGGTCTCCGTGACGGTCAACGGCGAGGTCCTGGGCAGCCTGACGCTCGTCGCCGGAAGGACGGCCGCCTCGAGCGAGTCCAGTTTCCCCATACCTGACAGCGTGCCGGCCGGCCAGCCGTTCGAGGTTGAGCTTCTGCCATCCAACTGGACCGTGACCCGCGCCGAGGGCGTGCTGCTGAATGCTTGCTGCAGATCGGCGCTCATCTCCTGCCGGTAGGGCGCCCTGAAGCGACGGGGAAGCGGGAGAGCAGGGACACCGGGATCGCTCGAGCACGATGCAGATCAGCGCCGTCCCAGGGGCAGACACAAGGAGTTGCCGGAGGAACCCGTCCTGACGTCGGCGGCGCCCGCATAGCCAATCGCTCGAATCGAATGCAGGAGATCGTCGTCGGCCCGTACGAGTTCACCCTTCTCCGTCGCGCGAAGCTCCTCGAAGTAGCGGCAAAGTCCGGTTCGGAGATATCCGGCGACAATCCGCTCCTCATCGGCCAGATTGTGCATCTGCCGCGGATCATCGGGCAGGAAGTAGAGTTCCAGGTTGCGGCTCAGCGTGTCGAAAATGAGCTGGTAACCTCGCCAGCGCAGCGACACCGAGGGCTTGAACACGTCCGAGCGGGCCGAGAACGCGCGATCCGGCCAGGATACGTCGCCCGCGAGCCGCGCGGTCAGGTCGATTCCGTCCTGACCGAGCGCGGCGGGGTCCGCCCCACCCGCGGCCGCGAGCGTGAATGGAATGTCCGTGAGTGAAACCACCTCGTCGATCTTCCGCCCGCCGTGGAGCTGACCGGGATACTTGACGAACAAAGGTACGCGAAGCGTCTCCTCGTAGAGGTGATGACCGTGCTCGATCGAATGATGTCCTCCAAAGGACTCGCCATGATCGGAGCAGACGACGAGCAGGGTCCGCTCATAGAGTCCCTCCGCGCGCAGCCACTGCAGGAACTCGCCGATGGCGGAGTCCGCGTACGCCAGGTTGGCGGCATAGAGGTTCCGCAGGTGGTCGAAGTCCTCCCGTGACAGCGCGGGTTCGCCCAGGTTCTTGAACCCGTCGATCACGGCTCGTTTCCCATCGACGGGACCGTCATAGGTTCCGGTCCGCCGCGTTACGAACGCGTTGGGAGGCGTGTAGGGGGCATGCGGCTGGAAGAGGTGCAGGTAGAGGTAGAAGGGACGCTTGTCCTTGTTCTTGTGTTCTCGAATCAGGGTCTCCGCTCTCTCAATGGCCGGTCCTGGGGCCACGCCTTCATTCCACAGCAGCGGATCCTCGAAGAGCTCTTCATACCGATCGAAACCAACGCTGTATCCGTAGACTCCGGATGCGTTCGGATTGGTGATCACGGCATAAGTGGAATACCCTTCCGCCTTCAGGAGGGATGCCGCCGTCGGGGTCGCGGCCGGGAGTTTCATGTGAGTGCCGTCGCCGGTGACGTTCTGCACGACCCCATGACGGTCTGGCACCTGGCCGGTCAGCAAGGAGCCTACCGCGGGCAGCGTGTAGGGTGCGGGCGTGACGGCGTTGGCGAAGACGACGGCATCCCGTGAAAGGGAATCAACCGCGGGAGTCACGGCCTCTCGCCCGCCGATGCTCCGCCCGCCGATGCTCTGGAAGAAGAGCGGAGAGGCGGCGTCGAGCAAGACCACGATGATGTCGGGCTTGTTTCCGACACCTGGAAAGACCTCGGTTTCTTCCTGCAGGACCGCACGTTTCGCCTGGGGCTCTGGGGAGCGGGACCCTGTCCGGTCTCCTACGACGCGAACCGCCTCCCATCGCAGGGAGGCTCGGGATCGAGACGCTCCCTCGGGATCGGACTGAAGGCTCAGGCAACACGGGCGCCCGCCATACGGTGTCAGATCGATGTCGAACCGGGCCAGTCCGGAGGCGGAATCAAGCATCCGGGAGAAGAGCTCGACGGACGTCTCGTCGCCTTGCGTCAACAGGATCGTCGCCCTCAGAGGGCCGAGAGCCGCGGCGACCGCGCCCCTGAGCCGCTCTCCTGCGACGGGGAGGTGGAAGTAGTCAAGGCGCGTGCCGGAAGGGAGGACCAGGGAGGCGGGCTGCGTTCTCGCCGCGCCGACGAGCGGGAGCGGCGCATCCAGACGCGGTTGGGACACGGGTTCGAGAACGGCTGAGGAGAAGATGGCAGACAGGGTGACGGGAAAGGGAAGGTCCGGCAGAGGGCGGTTCACTCCTCGATCCACTTCCAAGCGGAAGCGGTTGTCTCCCTTCACCAGATCATCGGCATCGATGCTGAAGCGGTAATGCCGGAGTTCCCGTTGCCGCGGGAGCTTCGCTTCACCGACCCGCGTGCCGTTCAGATAGAGGCGCAGATCCGCCGTCTCCCCGCTCCCGCCCTCGGGTGCGCAGCCTGTCAACGTGAGCACGGAATCCTCGGGATCGAGCACGGTCATGGTGAAGGACGCGCATCCACCCAGGAGCAATGCGCAGTCCTGTCCGCGCCCTTCACGACGTAACGAGTACCAGCCCCTGGATGCGGCGTGGTACCGCAAGTCGGCCTCCTGATAGAGGTCTTCGTCCCGCTGAGTGCCGAAGTCCAGAGCGAGCCTGTTGGCCACGAGGTCGGCGTACCGCGATTCCTCGATCAGATCGAGGACGGTCACGAAGGAGGTGCCGGATCCGGGAGCGCCTTCATCAGAGGAGCACAGAAAATGGGCGGCGGCCACCGCGGGAAGCAGTCCAATGAGCAGGATGCGGATACGGTTCTTCATGTTCGTGGCGCCACTCGGGCGTTGGCCGCGGTGCGAACCGCATCATAGGCGGCGTCCGGTGTTTCAGGGAGAAGGAGCGCGCCGGGAATCCGTACCGCGGCGATGCCGACGGCGGAGCCCGCGGACCGGCGGGTTCCCGCCCCTGGAGGTGCATCACGCGGGCGCGGTGATAGAATGTCCGGTGGCGCGGTCTTTTGACCCGAACCTCTCGGAGGAGGAACTGCGCCGATGTTGGTCCCTGACCCTCGGGGATGTCGACCATTACTGATCCGAACCGTACGCCACAGTCCGACGCCTGGCGGGTGAGTCGGCGTTCTACCTGGATTGTCTGTGGGGTGCTTGCCGCCGCGGTTCTGGCGGTGTTCTTCGAACCCCTGTTTCTCGGCGCCTCCTTCCAGCCGTTCGACAACCGGTTGTTTCCGCCGTTCCGGTACCACCTGGACGGAACGGAAACGGCACGGCCGATGAGTCTTCTGGCCACCGATTTCAGCGGCTGGGTGATTCCGACTGCATTCGCCCAGAGGAGAGCGCTGGAACAGGGAGGGGTGGCGCTCTGGGATCCCTACGAAGTCGCCGGGATGCCGCTGTTCGCCGACCAGGGATTCCCGCTGTTGAGTCCGAGCGTGCCGCTGTTCCTGATTCTCGAGCCGCCGCTCGCGCTGACCGTCTCATTGGTCCTGCATCTGCTGCTGCTGGGTGCCGGCACGTTCCTGCTGTTCCGCCGATTCGGCCAGGAGCTTCAGGGAGCACTGCTCGGAGCCGCGACTCTGATGCTCTCCGGGTGGGTGTCGACACGCCTTCACTTGCCGGCCGCGGTCACGACGCTTTCCTGGACTCCGTGGGTGATTCTGGCCGCGGAGCGGTTGCGGGTTCGTCCGGGGATCGGTCGGGCCGCTGTTCTGGCGCTGACCATGGGAGGCTCCCTGGCAGCCGGCTTTCAGCCGTTGGCCGGGCTGTCTCTCGCCGCGACCGCCCTCTTCTTCGTGGCGGGGGTTTGGCGCTCCCCGGCAAGGCGGTGCTTTGCGCTGGGGATGTTCGGTGCGGCGGTCCTGCTGGCGGCCATGCTCGCGGCGGTGCAGTTGGTCCCCGGCATCGAGCTGCTGCGTGAATCACTCCGCAGCGAGGGTCTGTCGCGGAAGCAGTTCATCGCGCAGAGCCTGGAACCGGAGAGCCTGCTCGGTTTCGTGGCACCTCACGCATTCGGCCCGCCCGTGCAGGAGGTCGACGTCAGATCTCCCGACCTTCGAGATCCAGCTGATTTCCCTTCGGTCAAATACGGATTGGAACCGGGTCTTCACAGCAACTTCGTGGAGAACATCTTGTGGGTCGGCCTGATTCCCCTGGCGCTCGCGGGCGTCGGTCTCTGGTGGCGCCGGCGCCGCGGTGACCGCCTGCACGCGGTCCTGTTGTGCGGCGCCTTGGCGGTGGCACTCGGAGTTCCCGGGATTGCCGATCTGGCCAGGTTCATGCCCGCCTTTGGATACGCGTCACCCCGTCGCGTCTTGTGGCTCGCGGCCTACGCCTGCGCCTGGTTGGCCGCCTCCGGTCTCAGTGAGTTGTCGAGCCGGGACCGCGCGGGGGCGTCCCGGGGACTTTTGGTGATCGGCCTGGTGCTGGTGTTGGCCAGCTTGACGGGCCTGCTGCCGTACGGTCACTGGCTCTTTCCCGAGTGCGGCGACCTGGAACTCCGCTGGTTCCACGAGGTCCTCCGCAGGGATCACTGGTCGGCGGCGATCATGGGCGGAACTCTCGTGATCGGCGCGCTCTTGCTGCGGAGGCACCCGCGGAACGCGGTGTGGTTGCTGTTGATCGCCGGGGTGCTGGAACTGGTGCTGTTCGCGAGGCACTCCAATCCACCACAGTCGGCGGAAAACCAGTATGCCGAGACTCCCGTCGTGTCGTGGCTGCGCGAAAGAGGCGTCGCGGACCAGCGGCGTTTCGTCTCCTTTCGCTCCGGTGAGGGGTTGGGGGGAGGCGCTTCGCGGCTCTTCGGGCTGCGTTCGATTCACGGCCACGCACCGCTGCTGTTACGACCGACCGCCGAGCTGCTTGGAGCGATGGAGGTCGATCTGATCGACCTCGAGTTTCCGCGCGTGGTGCATGCCGTCCAGGACCCGGGCTCTCTTCGTTCGCCGATCCTGGACTTGCTCGGAGTTGAGTTCGTGATCACCGGTCCGGCGGGTTACCAGCTGCTTCAATCGCGGGCGGCCGACCTGGACCTGGAACTGGTCTACGCGTCAGAGCGCGAGCTCGTGGCGGTCTATCGCCGGCCGGCGCCGTGCCCGCCGGCGTTTCTGGTAGAACAGGTCCAGGTGGTTCCGGACTTCGCCGAGGCCCTGGAGCGGATGGCTTCTCCGGCCTTCTCGCCCCTTCGGACCGCCTTGCTCGAGAAGCTCCCCACGGGACTCTCGGGAACCGGGCTTCCCGGGGGCCCGGTCGAGCTGCGGAGGCCGTCGCCGGAACGGATCGAATGCAATGTGGAGACACCCGAAGCCGGGCTCCTGGTTGTGTCGGAATCATACTTTCCGGGCTGGGAAGCTCGCCTGGATGGTTCGCCGGCGCCGATTCATCGCGTCGATCATGCACTCATGGGCCTCGTGGTGCCGGCGGGGAGTCACCGCGTGGAACTGAGCTACTCGCCGGAGTCGTTCCGATGGGGATCTGCGATCTCCTGGTCTGGCCTGCTGTGCGTGATTCTTGCATTGGTCGCCGGGGTCCGTCCTCTGCGTTGGATACGGAAGGACGCCGCATGACCGGTCCGTCTTGCGCGATCCCCATCATCGTGGTGTCCTGGAACCATCTGGAGCAGACCACGGCGCCGTGCCTTCGCTCGCTGCGGCGCTTCACGGGGGGGCGCTATCGCGTTCTCTGTGTCGATAATGGCAGCACCGACGGAACGTGCGCCTGGCTCCAGAGATTGTCGGAACGGGATCCGCGATTCCAGGCGATTCTGCTGCCGGAGAACCGGGGTTGGAACGGCGGGACCCTCGAAGGGTTGGCTCACGTGTCCGAGCAGGAGCCATGCGTCTGCCTGCTCAACAGCGATACCCTGGTCACCCCTCGGTGGCTCGACAAGCTGCGCGCCCACCTCTTCGGCCGCGCTGACCTTTCGGCGGTGATTCCGCACGAGATACCGCTGCCAGTCCGTGGTTCCTCCGAAAAGGCTCCGCGGCTCGCCGGCGCCGTCCCGTTGGAGGAGCCCGGGACGCTGCCGCCCGCGGCGCCCGCTCTTCTGGACCAGGTCCTCGCGGTCGCCGCCGAGGTGGAGCGGCGCTTCGCGGGGCGTACGGTTCCCGGCATGCCCAGCGGCTTCTGCGCGCTGGTCAAACGGCAGGCTCTGCCCCTGCTGCGACGATATCTGCGGGATTTCGAGCGGTACCGTCGGGGCGAGCTCGATGTGAATGCCCTGTTCAAGGGCCAGCACTGCCGGATCGCGCTGGACACCTATGTGTTTCATGCTCGCGGTGGTTCGGGGGGGTACTATGACTACCGGGACGGGTGATTCTCCAGGATCTCCATCCCGGCGCGGAAGTTCCCGGCGGCCGCCTCCAGGTAGATCGCCGGCACGGCAAAGTCGGCGAAGCGATGCATCGCGACGAGGATCAAGGCGTCCCAGAAGAGATGGGCGAGTCTGCCCGTCCAGGTCGCCTCGGCGCGCCGTCCGGCGGGCCATCCGTACGCGGCAAGGAACGCGTCGGAATCCAGGAGATGCAGCCAGCGGAGGTCCATGAAGGCAAGGGCCGGGCAACACAACTGGAAGTCGAGCAGTGCACACACTTCGCGCTCGGGTGACAGCAGGACGTTGGACGGACCGAAGTCTCCGTGGATCAGGACGGTCGGGCCGAGTTCGGCGAGCCGCGCCCGCTCCAGGACTCGATGCAGCCTCGAGTGGAGCCGATTGCGCTGGTCGCGATCGCCCGCGGCCGCTTCCGGCAGGGAATCGATGAGACAGTGCCAGGTCTGGGTCCACTCTTCCAGGAACTCCTCCCGACTGCGCCACGCGACCGGCGCGCGGGTTCCCCCGCGGTGAAGGGAGCGAAGCAGCTCACCCATGGTGGAGGAAAGGCGTTGATGTTGTAAGGCGACGCCCCGCCCGGATGCCTCGGATGCCTCGGAGGCCGCGATCGGCGCTCCCTCGACCGGCAGCATCGCGGTGCACCACATGCCGCCCGGGAGCCGTCCTTCCGCCGCCACCTGGGGGAGCGCAACCGGCACGCGGTTCCGGAGTTCGTCCATCCGCGCCTGGGTGGAGGCGAAGTATGGTGGCAGCGAGAGCCAGCGGGAGGTCGCCTGGAAGCGGGAGTCAGGGTCTTCACGGGCGGCACGCAGGAGGTCGAACCGGTAGAGCTTGACGATCCACCGACCGGAAGAGCTCCGCAGTTCGTTGACTTCCGAGAGCACGCCTTCGTGGAGCCTGGTCACCGCGACCGAGCTGGGGGTGGAGGCGTCGTCAAGGAGCGCAAGCACTTCACCAATCCATGGCTGGGCGGTGGAGGCCCCTTCTGATCGACGCTCGTCGTGCTCGTTCACCGGATCGTGCCTGCCCCGGCATGGGAGGGTGTGGACCGATCATCCTATGGGAATGTCGTGCATGTCAACCCGGACTCTTCATGGCTGTCTCGCGTGAACCGGTGCCCCCAGCGTTGGACGCGCCATGAGTGCTTGCTCGCCCCAACAGATCGACCTGGAGGTCGACGGCGAGGACGCGACAGGCGTGAGACAGGCGTGCATCGTTCGGGGCCTCCCCGTCCGGAACCGGGTCTCGACAGCATCACCATGTCCCTGGCAGGCACCGGAGGAACGAGGTCGCGTGTTTCTGCCAGATCTCCAAGATCCGGGTCGCCGTGCAGGTGACACTCGTCTATCCGCCAAACAGGAACCTGCCCAGCTCACCGTTCGCGGCCCTCCCGTTGCTCACGGCATGATTGCGCGCCGGTGGCGATCGGCTAGAAGATCAGGCCGAGCAGACCCAGGAAGGCCAGCACGGCGCCGAGGGCGAGGTTGCGATTGGCCCCCTTGGCCGGGACGGGGATGAAGACGGGGCCGTTCCAGCGCTCCACGGTGAGTGTCCCCGGCCCCTTGCCGATGACGAACGCGCTTCGCTCCTTCTCGCCCGCCTCGCCGCCCGTCGGACGACCGACGTAGCCCTTGATGAGGACGTTGTCGCCGGGATCGAGGCGAAGCTCCTCGAGGAAGACGGGCTTGCGTTGGCCCGGAGTGAGGAAGGGGTCGAACCTCAACTTCTGGAAGCGCTCGCGCACGGCCCTGGGCGTCTGGTCGTAGGTCCTGAGGTCGGCGGAGAGCTGCTTCTCGTAGCGGATGTCGATTCCCTCGCTCTCGACCCAGATCTTGCCCGTCACGTCCTTCAGCCAGAAATCGATCAGGCGTTCGCCGCCGTCGACGACCTCCTTGGGCTGGTTCGTGTCCGGATCGAGCATCGTCACCTGGTAGTTGTAGTAGACGCACTTCGACGAGGTGAGCGGCGAGAGCAGCGCGCGCGTCGGCGGCACGATCCGGGCGACCAGCTCGATGGGGCCCTCCTTCTTGATCGATCTGATGGCGAAGCAGGGTCCGTCCTTCGGCGGCTGCGCCGCCTGGTAACCCTTCCAGCCGAGCCACGCGAGCCAGGCGCCGGCGCCGATGAAGAGGAGCCAGAGGCCCCACCACCCGCCCGCGATGAAGCGCACCAGCACGGCGGCGACGACGCCCGCGAGGATGAGCCGCGTGTCCGTGCGCTGGAGGAAGGGCTCTTCCTCGTCCAACTGGGCTTCGATCTGCGCCGATCCTACGGTCCAGGCCACCGAGACTCCCTCCGCGTCACGCGGTTCATGAATGCTGCGAGACTAGTCGAAGCGAGAGTCCATTGCAATCGCCACCGGGGTCCCCGAAAGCTCCGCGGAGCGCGCCCGCAAGCACGCCTTCGCTCGTCTACGCCAGCGGGTGGTCACCGCGCATGCCGGTTTCCTGGACCGGGTCCTTGTGCGGCCAGGCGATGGGCTTGTTCCTGTAGCTCTCGGTCACGCGCTCGAAGACCTTGCCCACCATCTGCGTGACGGCCTTCGGGTTGTTGAGGAACGCCTTCACGATGCGCTTCGGGTGCTTGAGGTTCGCGCGCACCTGGTAGCGGAGCAGTTCCATGTTCGCCAACTTCTGCACCTGGGCGGCCGTCCAGTCCGGCGTCGAGATCACGCCGCGGGAGTACGTGGCGTCCTCGAACCGGAAGTCGGCCGGCAAATAGCCGTTCTGCACGCAGATCTCGTAGAGGCGCGTGCCGGGCAGGGGCTGCGCGATGAAGAAGCACGCGCTCTGCAGGTCCAGCTCCCGGGCCAGATCGAACGTGTCGCGCATGTTCTCCAGGGTCTCGCCGGGGAACCCGATGATGAAGAAGGCGTTCGTGTCGAACTCCAACTCCTTGATGACCTTGGCGAGGCCGCGAGCCTTCTCCAGTTTCAGCGGCTTGTGAATGATGTTGTCCAGCACTTCCTGGTTGCCGCTCTCGACGGCCAGCGTGAGCTGGTAGCAGCCGGCCTCCTTCATCAGGCGCAGGAGCGGCTCGTCCAGAGCCCACAGGGCGATGCCGTTGGGCGTGTTCCACATGAGCTTCTTGTGGAGGCCGCGCTCGATCATGCCCTCGAAGAGCTCGCGGGCGCGCTTCTTGTTCTGGGTGAGGTTGTCGTCCTCGAACTGGATCTCCTGGATGCCGTACTCGTTGACCAGCAGCTCCATCTCGTCCAGCAGGCTCTTCGGCGACCGGTAACGATACTCGTGCCCCCAGAACTCCACCGAGGAGCAGAAGATGCACTTCGCCGCGCAGCCGCGCGAGGAATACATGACGGCCACCTTGCGCGTGGTGTCCGAGATGCCGTGGAAGGTGCCGCCGTAGTAAAGCTCCCAGTTCAGCATGTCGCGCGCCGGCAGCGGCAGGCCGTCCAGGTCGGCGATGAAGCCGAATTTCTCGTTGATCAGGATCTTGCCGTCCTTGCGGAAGGCGAGCCCGTCGACCCCGCTGAGCTCGGCGCCGTCGTTCAAGGTCCCGAGCAAGTCGCGGAAGGAGTACTCGCCCTCCCCCTTGATGATGAAATCGAGCTCCGGCGTCTGCTCCATGCACGAACGCGTCAGGAACGTCGTGTGGCAGCCGCCGGTCGCCGTGTAGATCGTCGGGTCGATCTGCTTGACGATCGCGCACAGCTCGCGGATCACCGGGAAGACCGAGCTGAAGAGGCAGGTCATGCCGACCAGGTCCGGCTGGAACTCCTTGATCACCTCGGCGATCCGCTCGTAGGAGGCGCCGTTCCTGCGGAAGCCGTTCGGCAGGTCCACGACGTTTTCGAAGTCCTCGCCGTTGGCGTCGAAGAGCTTGATCTCGTAGTCGTCCCGGATCACCGAAGCCAGGTGCGTGATGCCGATGGGAGGCATCAGGCGCGGGAGCAGCTCCTTGCCGAGCCGCGTCGGCGGGAACATGAGTAGGATGCGTTTGACCGGACGGCGCGTTCCTGCGGTCATGGGTAAGACTCCTCTGCGCCTGGGCGCGTGGCAACGTGCACCGACACCTCAACCCCGAGGAATCTGTCCTCGCGAAGCTGAACGACACTCGGCCGCGGGGTTCTGGATCGTTCGCGGGACCGAACCCATCGGTTTCCCCGGAGGTGGTCCAACCCCGGGATGGGCCGGTAAATACTAACCTCTCTTGGACTTTCGGCAAGTGGGTTTGAAAACGAACCGGCGTCTCGAAGCGGGCCGCCGCTTGGATGCTCGCTCAGTCACGCGAGTTCGTGGTCCTGGGCGCGGCCATGAGAGAGTCGTGGAGGTTGGCGTGGAGCCTGGACCTCGACGGCTCGGAGGGAACCAGGCTTCATGGTCCTCATCCTGCTGCAAACGTCGGCGGACGTGACCTCAGTACTTCTCGGTCCTCATGTGGAGACACTGGTTGCCGGGTGCTCGAATCCGACGTCGAGCTTGAAACGGCAGCCGGAGACGGTGAGGGCCGGAACCTCAGACCTCGCCGATATCCTCGTTCCACACTTCCGGATGGGCGTCGATGTAACCGGTGAGCATGCGCATGCACTCATCGGAGTCGAGATCGATGACCTCGACGGCGAGCATCGCCTCGTAGTCGATCTTGCGGGTCATGCTTCCAGCCTCGATGTTTGCGCGCCACGGTACGGGAGGACCCGTGGCGCGCGCAAGGGAGACGAGACCAGCCCCGCTCCCACGCAGGTGAGAGGGGGGCTGGTCGTGGATCGCGCTCGGTCGCCGTACGCCCGCAAGGTCATTGCCGGGCGTTCGGCTTCTCGATGACCTGGTGCAGCTTCTTTCTGAGCTCGTGCAGGTCGTACGGCTTCTTGAGGAAGCCGGACAGGCCCTGTTCAACGAAGCCTCGCGTCGTGATGACCTCGGCATAGCCGCTGCACAGGATGACCGGGACGTCCGGGTGAAGGCGATGCATCTCTTGGAATGCCTCGCGGCCGTCCATGCGCGGCATCGTCAGGTCGAGCAGCACGCAGGCGATCTGGCCGGCGAGCTTGCGGAACGTCTCCACCGCATCGAGACCGTCTTCCGCCGTGATCACGTCGAAACCGAGGTGCTCGAGCATCCGCTGACTCACGGCGCGGACCGCTTCCACGTCGTCGACGAGCAGGACGGTTCCACTGCCGCGCCAGGTCTCCGGTTCGGCCTCGCCTCCGGCCCGGACCAGGGCCAAGCGCCGTTTCCTTTCACCGGCGGGGAAGAGGATCTTGAACGTCGTGCCCTTGCCGACCTCGCTCTGGATCTCGATCAAGCCCCTGTGACCCCGAACGATTCCCTGGACGGCGGCCAGACCGAGCCCGCGCCCCGTGAACTTCGTCGTGAAGAAGGGATCGAAGATCCTCTCCATCGTCTCGGCGGTCATGCCGCTGCCCGTGTCGGACACCTCGAAGTAGACGTAGGAACCCTCGGGCGGCGGCAGGTCCTCTTTCGCCCCGAACTGCCTGCCGGCTGAGTCGAGATAGGCTCGGTCGCACTCCATCAGGCCGGTCGACAGGGTCAGGACGCCAGCCCGCTCTCCGATCGCTTCCGCGGCGTTGAGGATCAGGTTCATGATGACCTGGCGGAGCTGCGTCATGTCCCCCTTGACGGTGGGCATGTCGCTGGCGAAGTGGGTCCGGAACTCGACCTTCTTGGAAATCGAGACGGCCAGCAGGTGGGACATCCCGCTGACCAGCGTGGCGAAGTCGATCGACTCGGTGACGAACTGGCCCTTCCCCGAGTAGGCGAGCATCTA
>Ga0326597_10004753_pt1 | contig 19000 bp, 18 predicted proteins | sample RVTome_12_FD_203789 | JGI IMG/M metagenome (GOLD analysis project Ga0326597, IMG submission 203789) | Soil microbial communities from uranium-contaminated site in the Upper Colorado River Basin, Wyoming, United States - RVT100D185 | ecosystem: Environmental > Terrestrial > Soil > Contaminated >... | reverse complement strand
CGGGCGCGCGGCCAGGGCAAGACCTGGGTCCATGTCAAGGATACGAACGGGACCCGGCGCCCGGATGCGCGTTGGGGTTCGATCCGGGCGAAGAATTCGCCACAAACGGGTACGGCCCCGGCGTCGGGGCCGTCGGTCGAGGTCAGTTGGTAGCGGAGACAGGATTTGAACCTGTGACCAAGGGCTTATGAGTCCCCTGCTCTACCACTGAGCTACTCCGCCGTGGTGGTAAGGGTACCGAGCACGCCGACAGGCGGCAACCGGCCATCCGGCAGCACGTCACCGCGGAAGACCACAATCTGTTCGTGCCCAGTCTAGGTCGAAGGCCCCGGGGACCCGCGGCTAGCACTTCGCCGATCGCGCCATCTCGAGCGCCGCCAGCGTGTCCTCGACGGTAAGCAGCCCACGGTGTAGTCGCCGGTGCCCGGCGCCCGCCCGTCCTCGCGCGCTCGGCTGCCTGAGCGCCACCGTTACATTTGCCACCCACTTATCCGGCCGCTGCAGCCAGAACGCTTCCATCGGCCAGTACCCTTCATGTGTGGTAACCGATTCGGGCTCGCGGCGAGAGGCTGTGGGCACCCATGTGGCGGCTGGCATCAGCCCACTTGAAGGCGCCCGCAAGGCATCCGCTGACCGCCGTTGGCTGGACGCTTACGAGGCGCTCAGCCAGATCGACGCGCAATCGGCTTTGAGCGCAGCGGATCTGGAGTTGCTTGCGACCGCCGCGTTCCTCTGCGGCCATTCGGAAGAGTGCCGCCAAGCGCGGTTACGGGCCTATCAGATCTACGCCAGCGCTGGTGACTTCCGCCGGGCGGCGCGTTGTGCTGCCACGATCGGGTTCGATCAAATCGGAATCGGCGAGATCGCCCAGGCGGTCGGATGTCTGCCGGCCTCCATGAGTTCCTGCTCGGCGTGGGCGGCCCAGGGTTCGGCGCTGCTCGAGCATGAAGGGGACTGCGCCGAGCGCGGCTTCCTCCTTGTCCCGGTGGCATTCGAGCAGCTCGTCATGGAACGCAACCACGCCGGTGCCGCGAGTACGGCGGCTCAGGCGGCCGAAGTCGGCCGTCGCTTCGACGACCTTGATCTGCTCGCTTTCGCACTCTCCATCCAGGGTCGCTCCATCCTGAGATCAGGAAGCGTGCTTGAAGGCATGGCGGTGCTGGATGAATCGGCGACGGTGGTGGCAACTGGTGTCGTCTCCCCTCCCATCAGCGGGATCGTCCTCAGCTTCGCGATCGACGCGAGCGAGGAGGCATTCGACCTCGGCCGATTCGACCAGTGGACACGGGCTTTGACCAAATGGTGTGACGAACAGCAGGGGATGGTCGCCTTCAGGTGCCGTTCGCTCGGCCATCGGGCAAGACTGAGCCAGCTTCATGGAAAGTGGGGCGACGCGCTGGAGCAAGCCACGCAGGCATGCGAGAAGCAGATGTCCGACGCCGACCCACCTGCCGCTGCAGCGGCGCTGTACCGGCAGGCAGAAGTCCTGCGGCTTCGTGGCGAGCTGACGGCGGCCGAAGCCGCATACGGCCGGGCGAGCCAGTTGGGTTTCGACCCGCAGCCTGGTCTTGCTCTCCTTCGTCTGGCGGAGGGTGACACTCATTCCGCGGTGGCCTCGATCAATCGGGCTCTAGCCGAATCCCGAGACCGGCTGCAACGGGCCACGATGCTTCCTGCCGCGGTCGAGATCCTGCTCGGTTCTGCCGATCTGCCCGGCGCCTCCAAGGCAGCCACGGAACTCGTCGAGATTGCTGCCGACCATGGCAGCCCGGCGTTGGCGGCGATGGCGAAGCAAGCCAGCGGCGCGGTGCTTCTTGCCAAAGGCGACGCTCTGGCTGCTCTGCCGTCAGTGCGTCAGGCATGCCGGGCATGGCGCTATTTCGCCCTTCCCTACGATGAGGCTCGTGCTCGGATGCTCATCGCGCGGTGCTGCTGGATGCTTGGTGACTCGGACGCTGCGGCGCTTGAGGTCAGCGCGGCTCGCCGGATATTCACTCGGCTGGGGGCAAAGCCCGACCTTGCTCAGTCCGGATCCAAGTTCGCTAAGGTCCCCGCGGCGTCGACGCACGGGCTGACGAGCCGCGAGCTGGAGGTGCTTCGACTGCTCGCTACCGGGCTGACCAACCGGATGATTGCCGACGAGCTGGTGGTGGCGGTGCGCACCGTGGACACGCACGTGAGCAGCATCCTCACCAAGCTGGAGGTTTCGAGTCGTTCTGCTGCCACTGCCTTCGCCTACCGCCACCACCTCGTGTAAGGGCCCGTACGTAGAACTACCGAGGCTCGGGCGGCCGCGAGAATCCGTGATCTCCCCGATGACACCGAGTCTGGATGCCCCTAGGGTCGCCACAGGCCTCCTTGGACTGCCGGCTGAGGGGCGCTGGCTGCAAGGATGCGAGCGCATCAACCAGGGAGCCAGCGATGTTCGAGTACACCAAGGTGCTGTCCAGCTTCTCTGTTGACGATGCCCCGAAGGCTCAGCGGTTCTACGGCGAAACGCTCGGCCTGAAGGTCTCCAATGAGTCCGGTGCGCTGTTGCTTCACCTCTCCGGCGGCAATGACACCTTGATCTACCCCAAGCCTGACCACATTCCCGCTTCGTACACCGTGCTCAACTTCGTAGTGGCGGACATTGACTCGGCCGTAGATCGGCTCGTCGAGCGCGGTGTGCGTTTCCTGCGATACGACGAAGTCCGCGCCGATGAGAAGGGCATTGTCCGGGGACCAGACCGTGACATCGCCTGGTTCTCCGACCCGGCGGGCAACGTCCACTCGGTGGGTCAGTTCAAGACGCCTTTGCCCGCCCAGGGAGATTCCTGATGTCCGAGCGAACGCGAACGTGGGCAGGGGCGGCGGTGCTGTTCCTCGCGCCAGTCGTGTTTCTCGCTGGTGCCCTTGCTCACCCGTTCGTAGCCGACTACACGCATACGAGTGTGGTGGCCGATGCGGTCCGAGCTGCTCCCGGCCAGTGGGCGGTCGCACACCTGTTGCTTGCCATCGGCCTCGGGCTGATGACGCTGGAGGCGCTGGTGATCCGTCATGAGTTCCGCAAGGCCGGAGAGGAGCGATGGAGCGCGATCGGAGTGCCGCTGCTGATCGTCGGTGCCACCCTGGTTGACACGATCGTCGGGACCGAGATCACCCTCGCCGCCGTCGTCGAAAGCGGAGGAGATGTGCTCGCAGTTCGGGAGGCCGACGAGGCGTTGACGTTGCCCCTCTTCCTCGGAGGCGTGCTGTTGTTCGTTCTCGGCTGGCTCAGCTTCGCGATGGCGTTCTATCGTGCGCGGATTCTGCCGACTGCACTGAACTGCTGGGCCATCGTGGCCCTGGTGGCCATTGCGATAGCCTTCTTCATCCCCCAGACATGGGGCACCTACGCATATGGGCTCGCGATACTCATGGTCAGTTGGCTGGTCGGATACCGCATGATCGCTGAGCGCCCGGTGGTTACTCGCTAGGATGCGGGGGTGGAGACAAGTCGAGGACGCTGCGGGGTCACGAACAATACCGCCGAGCGCGCCCGGGTGAGCGCCGGGTCAGGTCGGCGGGCGTCGCGTGCTAGCCCCGATCGGCTGCTCAGGCGAGGGCGGCTCCCGCGGGGGCGGCCAGCATGACTGCGGGAATCGCCGGTTCGATCGCCATGAACCACGTCGGGAGCGCAAGAACGAGGTCGGGGGCGCCGTACACGCGGACTGATCCATCGGCGATGGCCTCGGTCCAGCTGCGCAGGGCCCTTGCGATGGGGAATAGTCCGGCCGGGTCGGCATCCACGTACACGTAGCGATCCTCGCTCAGGAGGGGATCCTCGGCACAGAGGGTCGGCTCAGTATCGCGTGCGAGAAGCAGCCAGCCTCGCGGGACATCCGCGCCCGACATGGCGATCTCGATGACCACTTGGTGCACCGGAACGACGGCCGTGTCGACACGGTGGGCCAGCCACCAGACGATGACGCCCGGATCCCGCTGTGCCATGGCGGGATCCTCGGGGACCCACTTCTCGGCCCAGCCCAATAGGGCTCGAACCACCGGCCGGAGCTGCTCTCCGGCTGGTGTCAGCAAGTAGTCCGAAGGCCGGCCTCCCGCCGATGGGATCCGGGCGACGATCCCTATCTCCTCGAGCTTGCGCAGCTTATCGCTCAGCACCGAACGAGAGATGTGGCCCGGGAGACCGTTGGCCAGAGAGTTGAAACCCTGCGAGCCGAACAACACGAGCTCGCGCACGATCAGCAGGCTCCACCGGTCGCCGAGGCGCTCGACCGCCTTCGTGAACGCGCAGTAGTTGTCGCTTGCGCTCGAGCCCATGGCGCGCATTCTCTCACCGCCCACCAGCAGGCAACAGTTCGACATTCGAACTTCGCGATACCGAGCGAGATGTCGGGCGCGGTCCACCGGTTCTGTTTTCGTACTTCTGTCCGGGTCGCGCCCGGCGGTAGCCTCCGGCTTGATCACCCGTGACCGAGAGGAGTGCGATGACCAGCCGAGCAGTCGCAATGGATCCCCCCGACGAGCGGACCGAGCGCTACCGACGTGCGGAGCGCGCGATATGGAGCCACTACGGGCTGGAACCGACCGAGCGGTTCGTTGAGTTCGAATCGCCCGCGGTTCGCCTGCGGATCCAGGATGTCGGATCGGGTGAGCCGATCGTGTTCGCCCATGGCGGCGTGTGGCCTGCGGTGGCATTCGCCCCGCTGGTGCGCGAGCTGCCCGGATACCGCTGCATCCTGCTCGACCGGCCCGGCTGTGGTCTGAGCTCGCCCGTCGACTGGCGGAAACACGAGATCCGGACCGTTGCCCCCAAGCTCATGGGCGGCGTCGTCGACGCGCTCCGGCTGGAGCGGACCCACGTCGTCGGTCACTCGATCGGTGGCGTGTGGGCCCTCCGGCTGGCGCAGGGCCATCCGTCGCGAGTCGGCCGGATCGGGATCCTGGGTGCCTCGCCTTTGTTGGCCGAGCTGCCTCGCCCGGGATTCTTCCGCGTTCTCGCGTCACCCATCGGCGCGATCATCACCCGACTCCCGCAGAACCAGGACCGGGCACGTTCGATGCTGCGTCAGGACGGGCATGGCCCGAGCCTGGATGCCGGTCGCATCCCGGACGTGTTCTTCGACTGGCACGTCGCGCTGGTCGGCAATACCAAGACGTTCCGCAACGAGCGCGCGATGATCCGCGACGGAGTCGTCCGCGGCGGGTCGTGGCGACCCGGGGTCACCTTCGAGCCCGCCGAGCTGGCCGCGATCCAGCAGCCGCTCCTCTACGTGATCGGCAGCGCCGACCCTGAGGGCACGGTCGACTACGCGAAGCAGGTCGTGGCGGCGCTGCCCAACGCCGAGCTGAATGTCCTACCCAATGCCGGCCACATGCTCTGGCTCGACGATGCGGTCCACGTCGGCAACGCAATCCGCACCTTCCTCGACGACTCGCGCTCGGCTGAGCCCAGCCGGACCAAGCAGGCCGCGGGCCTCGACCGCCCGTAGCCCTGGGCGAGGTCCGGAACGATGACTTCCCGAGCGCGCAGCGGCATCGGCGCATGGCTCTGCCTCTCCGCCACCCTGTGCCTGGCGGTGATCGTGTCGTCCCGCTCCGACCCGAGCGAGCTCGGCTCGCCGGTGTACTGGACCTGGGCGCTGACCGGCCTCCAGGTGATGGCCCTGTGGGTCGCCGGCCGTGGGCAGGCGTGGGGCTGGATGCTCGGGAGCGCCGTGCAGCCCGGATGGATCGCGTATGCGCTCATGACCGATCAGCTCGGATTCGTCATCGGCTGCGCGATCTCGACCGGCGTGCAGCTCTCCGCCTACCTGCGGGCCAATAGAGCGGAAGGCAGAGCTGGCGCCGCCGTTCCAATCGTGGTGCGTCGAGGTTCTCGATTCGAGCTCCCCGCGGGGGCCGAATAGGTATGCGCTCTATCGGAGTTATGTGCTCTAGGATCGATGGCTGATAGAGCCTATAAGTGGACCGATTCGTGCGTGGGTCCCACTCGGGAAAGCACAGCGGTTACGTCGGGAGGCTTATGAGTCCCCTGCTCTACCACTGAGCTACTCCGCCAGGCGCGGTCAAGCTTATCGAGCATCACTCAGGTGAGCAAACGCCGGCCCAGCAGCGCATACCTGTCGACGAGCAGGCGCGAAGCGGTGCGGCCGGACCCCCGCAGGTCATCCGCGTCTCGCTGACCCTGCGGACGTTCGCCGTGACGGCGCCGGCGTTCCGCCCTGCTCCGACGGTATTTTGGCGAGGTGTACGCTCGACCGGCACCGAGAGAGGTGATGGCTAACGATCGGACCTCGACCCGTTTGCGGTCCACCCGGGACCTCAGCTCGACCCGCGCGATGCTTGCGCTGGCCTTCCTCATTTGCGCCTGCACATCTACTCCAGCAACTACGACAGCACCCGCCGTCGCGGCGTCGCCATCGTCGGCCGCGCCGCCATCGGCAACGCCGGCGGCCATACCGTCACCAGCGCCCGTGGGCGGCGAGCCCGTACCGCACGACTCCGTCGTCGGACTCCACGCGGAGACAGGCGACGTGGCGGCGATCATTCCAGTAGGGCGCGATCCATTGCTGCTTGCCGTGGCTGGCGGTCATGTGTGGACTCTAGACCTGGGGGATGGCGCGCTGACCCGGATCGACCCTGTCCGCAACCAACCGTCGACTGTACGTCTGGACGGCGACGCCGTGGGGATGGGCGGTGATGGAGAGGATCTATGGGTCGCGTTCGACGGGCGGTTCCTCGTCCGGCTTGACGGTGCGACCGGCGAGACGGAGGTGTCAGTGACACTCGCCGACGCGCCGATCTTCCGCCTTCGCGATGCCGGCTTTCTGGGGGTCGCGAACGGCATCGCGTGGCTCACCGTTCCAGTCATCGGCTTGCCGAGCGAGCCCCACACGCTCTGGCAGATCGACGCCCAATCAGGTGCTGTAGTGGAGCAGTACCCGATCGGGAGGGACCCGCTTACACCGCTCGTGGCCGAGGGTGCGGTCTGGGTTCCGATCCTGGGCGGTAACGAGATCATGCGGCTCGATCTGGTGACTCGCGACCAGTCGACCATCGAGGTCGGGGACGTCCCGCTCGGGGTGACCGCCGGTGCGGGCTCTATCTGGGTGGCGCTCGAGCGGAACCGTTCCGTTGCACGTCTGTCACCGGCCGATGGTCGGCTGATCGCGACGATCGATGTCGGTTCGCCGACCCGGGGTATCGCTGTGTGCGGCGGGTCGGCGTGGGCCGCGACCGAGGCGGGTGTCACCGAGATCAGTGCGGCCACGAATCAGGTCCGACGCGAAATCCGCCTGGTCGAACCGGCCCGTGACCTCGGGCCCATCGGTATTGCCTGCCTTGGCGGTATGGTGTGGGTCTCGGTCGAGTAGACCCGGACAGGTACCGTCCGAGGCTTACCGAGGAGGTACCGTGCATGGGCTGAGTTCCTGAGACACGAGGGGATTTCGGACCCAGCGGACCTTCATGGGATCGCTCGATCCCTCTGGTCGATCGAGTTGCCACGGCCGCTGCGGACACGGCCTCGTCTGAGCTCGACGACGCTCAAGGGCGACGTGTCAACGTATGACGAATGCCGGCGCGAAGCTCGACGGATCCGGCTGAGGCGGCAACCCCCGACCCGCGTAGATGACCTCACCACGCGTGTAGGCTCGTGCGCGCTGCCGTCGCCCGTGCCCCAAGGTACTCGAGAGCAGTCGCCTGGCCGACTACGGTCAGCGACGTGACGTTCGGCCCCGTCGGGTGGCCGTCGATCCACCTCGGTCGGACCTCGTGGAGCAGCCCGAAGAGGCGCCAGAAGTAGAGGGGTCGGTGCACGGACAGGACGATATGCCGCGCATCGACCTGCTGGCCGCCGATCCGCCACCCCTGGGCGGTCACGATGGGCACGATCGCCTGTCCGAGTGCGTCATCGAACGCTGGGCCGTCGAGCAGACGATGAGCGATGAGCTCGCTCAACAGTGATGTGTAGTCGTCGGTGGCGCCGATGGTCGTCGCAATGGCGCGCCACAACGCCGAGGGATCATCGAGCAGCGCGCCACCACGTGGTGACGTCGCGAGCCTGCGGCCGCGCTTCACGACCAGCCGCAAGCGCGCGGCCGTCTCGCGAAGGGCGCCGAGCTGTTGGACGTCCGCCTCCGATCGGGGCTGTCCGGGCCACTCCCACCAGCCGAAGCGTTCAACCCCATCGCGCACGATCGGCGGGGCCAGATAGCCGCTCTGGGTCAGCTCGACGCCGTCGCGGCACGCCTGGAGCAGCCACCGCATCGAACCGATGACCGGCTCGAGGTCTTCGGGCAGGCCGGACGGATTCGTGCGCCCGTCGGCATGCGCCGCGCGCCAGCGGCGAAGTCCTTCCGGATGCGCGGTTTCGACCCACATTCTGAGCCGCTCCTGGAGGATCAGCTGATGCCAGCTTCGCCTGGCCCCGTGGGCCGCTGTCTCGCGCAGAGCCTGCTCGGTCAGCGACGCGGCCCGTGATCGCCATCCGGAGGAGCCTGGCACGAGCACGCCGCCGACGATCGCCCGCTCGAGTTCCCACTCGACCTGGGAGTAGGCGGAGGCCTCGTCGAGACCCATCACCGTGCCCCACCCGAGGAGCTCTGTATCCGGAGGCTTGACGCCCGAAGCTTCGGCGGCTGCGCGGTAGCGGGCGATACCCCCGGTGTCGTCCTCGCCCCACGCCTCGAGGACGGTCCTCGTCGTTGCCGATCCGGCGATCGCGGCGTACCGATCGAGGCCCAACTCGTCCAGCAGCGCCGCAGCGGCCCGGGCGATCGGCAGCCAGGTCTCGTCCGGATACTTCGCCGGGAGGCGGTACCAGAGGAAGTCCTGGACGCCCGCCTGCGTCAGCATCTCCTCGCCCTCGCCCGCAGTCAGGCCGTCGGCGGCGACTTGTGCCCATTCGCCGATGCTCTGATCCCGGCGCGCAATCGCCGCGACCGCCGCATCAACCTTCTTTGCCGTCATCTCGCCTATGTTCGCCGAATCGGCGCGCGGCCGAACCCCTGACACCACCCGACCTACTTGACCAGGTTGACCAATCTGGTCTAGAGTCGCCAGCATGGCAACTCCTCCCGTCCCCACCATCGACTTCTCGCCCGCGAAGAGCCAGCTGTCGGACGTGATGACCCAGGTCTTCCACGGCCATCAGCCGCGGATCGTGTCGCGCCATCACGGCAAGGAGCAGATGTTGCTCGTCCGCCCGGACGACCTCGTGACGATGCTCGGCGAGCACCGCCTCGACGTCCAGGCTGTGTATGACCAGGACGAGGTGACTCTGCGCGTCCCGGACATGGGTGTCCTCGGCTTCGGCGGAACCCTCGACGAGGCGGTCGACGACCTCCTCGAGGAGCTCCGCGCCTATGCGACTCGTTTCTTCCGGGAGCCGGCCCGGTTCATGGCTACGAGCCGAGGTGCTCACGCCGCCGCGCTCCTTCGGTTCGCGCTCGTTGACGCGGACGAGCAGCGCAGGATGCTCGGTGTCGAAGAACCGGAGCCGGAGCCTGCGGCCGTCGGCGCTCGGTGAAGACGTCCAGCTGGGACGAGTTCCGCGAGTTCCTCAAGCACGACGATTGGGAGGAGGACCGCGCCACCGGCCACGACTTCTTCGAGAAAACCCTGCCGGACGGCGAGATCCTGCGGACCCATGCTTCCCACTCGGGCTCGAAGACGATGAGCCCGGGGCGGTTCAAGGCGATTCTGTCCGACCAGTTGCGATTGAGCGAAGCCGAGTTCTGGGATGTGCTCCGAACCAGGACGCCAGCGCCTCGACCGAGCCCGGCGCCAGAACCGGCCCCGGCGTCGCTGCCGCTGTGGCTCGCGCTTGCCCTCGAGCGCGAGGTCGGCCTGACCCGCGAGCAGATCGACGGGCTCGACGCCGACGAAGCGCGTCGACGGCTGGACGAGGCGAGGTCGCGTCCAAGGGAGTAGACGATGAGCATCGGCGTTGCGTCTGGCTGGCCGGTGGTCGATCCCCTGCGTGTTCAGAAGTTCAGGCCGGCCCTCCGCCGCCGGCCCGCCTGGACCACAGCGACAACCAGATGGACACTGCCGATGGTGTGAGCGGCAGGACGCCGACCGCCGTCCAGAACTGCGTGTTGTCGAGCGTGCCGCCAGTGGCGAACTGACGGGCCATCAGCAACAACCAGAGGCCGCCGAAGCCCATCAGCAGTCCCGATAGTGCGACGGCATGATCGCCACGCACGACCAGGGGTCTTGCGAGGAGCAGGAAGAGCACGCTCCCGAGCAACCCACCGATGCTTGTGATCAGCGTGGCCGCGGCGCCGAGCACCGCCGTCGCGATCCAGAGGAGGGGCCGACACACTTCCTTCACGTCGATTACTTGCGCCTTCCAAGTAACAGGATACTCGCGAAGGCCCGCGAGCAAGCAACCCGCGTGCATCCACTGGCGCTTGCGTAAGAGCGTCGATCGGTTCCGCGTCCGGGCTGCCGTGGCGCAGCGCCTACGTCGAGAGAGCGTCGAGAATCGCCTGGACCTGGCCGCTCTGGAGAATCAAGACGATCGTAGCGATCCCCAGCGCGATCAGGATGAGCCAAGGGACGCGCAGCCGCCGCCGGGGCTTCGCAGGGGGCAGAACAGCGACGTGACCCGCGGCGGCTCGCAGGAGGCTCGGACTCAGGCCGCGGTTGTCGCGCCTCCAGCGCCGGATGAGGTCGTCCCAGAACATGCCCCGCCTCCGTTGTTCGGTAGGCGAACCCACGATACACCCGCCGATCGGCCGGCCTGACGAGTCCAGACTGGATGGGCGCAAACCTGCGTTCCCGCACGTCGGGACAGGGCCAGAAGGGCAAATCAGGTATGCGCTCTATCGGAGCTATATGCTTTTGAGCAATCGGCCAATAGAACCCATGACTGAGCGCATTCCAGATCAGATCCCACTCGGGAAACCACTGCGGATCGATGGGCGGGCTTGTGAGTCCCCTGCTCTACCCCTGAGCTATTCCGCCATGGATGACAAGAGTTCCGAGCACGTTGAAGGGCGGCAACCGCCGGCCATCGAACCGCCTCGCACATGCCGCCTCGGGGGTCGGCTGCGCCACCGGAAACGCGACGCGCAGAGCCTCGCCTCTCCGACCAGATCGAGAGCCCTCGGTCGGAACTGGTCATGGAGACGCGACCTGAGCGTCTCGCACGACGTGTAGCGACCCGGATGACAGCCGGCCGCGAGTCGGCGCTTGCACCCGGGTCGCCGCGTCGCTCAGTCGCCGAAGGTCGGCCGGATGATCCAGAGCCCGCTGCCGACGTCGCTGGCGTAGATCAGCCCGTCGTCGCCGATGAACACGCCCCAGACCTCGGCGAACGGCTCGCCCGGCGGGACGAACTGGGCGACCATCTCGATGTCCGTGATCGGATCGAGGTCGAGCGCGACGATCCCGTTCGAATACCAGGATGAATAGGCAATCGATCCGTCCACCTCCGTGTTGTGGATCGACCAGAACCCGTCGCCGCTGGCGGCGAGGTCGTTGATGTTGGGGACGTCGTCGAACGCCGAGACCTCGACGCCCGAAGCGGCATCGAACACCCGCAGGTAGCCCCACGTCGGCTCCTGGGCGCGGACCGTGGCTGCGCCGGCAGTCACCATTCCATCGGCCGTAGCGACGTCAGCGAACAGGACCGGGATGCTCGCCTCCGAGACGTCGAACCACTGCGGGCTCGTGTCGGGTGAATCGAACCGATGGACGACCGCGAGCGCGCCGGCGGCTTCCGCCAGAGATTCCTGCTGCGGCATGGGGCACAGCGCGCCGGCGTCCGCGAAGAACGCGAACGGCGTCTGGACCACGACGATCGCGCCGTCGGCCTCAGCGGGGTAATCACCGGCCTCGCAGCCCTGGTTGGCGGCCATCACCACGTCGTCGGAGATCTCGTGGACGGACTGATCCCAGAGGGCCGGCGTGAAGGGATGCTCAGTCGCGTAGCCCTGCAACGTCGCGTCGAACCAGACCTCGGCCGGTGAACGCGGGTCGAAGTCCTCGTCGTTGGTCAGGAGGTACGAACCGTACGGGGTCATGGAGTGGAGGTCCCCATCCTGCCCCGGCGGATAGACGGTGGCGGCAACCTCGACCGGAGCGCTCGGGTCGGAGATGTCCAGCGTGATGACGCCGCGATCCCAGTACGAGGCGTACAGCAGCATGCCATCGTCGCTGAACCGGACGCTGTGGGCGAAGGCGGCGCCGAAGCTGCCGGTCCCGTGGAACGGCCCGGGCTGTGGCGGAGAGTCTCCGGCGACACCCCACTCGGCGAGGACCGAGGGATGCCGTGGGTCCGTCGCATCGACGATGAAGACGTCGCCGTCGGGCACCGGATCGAACCATTCCGAGAACGGGGTGGCCAGGCCGACGTACACGTTCTCGCCGCGCTGGACCAGGTCGAGTTCGTGGACGCCCCCGCCGCCGTGGTTGACGCGCACGTCGGCCAGCCGGCTCGGATGCAGCGGGTCGGTGACGTCCCAGAGCTCCACGCCGTACGTTGCTCCGGGTCCGCCCTCCCGGCCACATCGCTGGATACCCACCGCCATGAGGTCGCCGCTGAACCAGGCCGTGTCGACCGAGCGCACGACCATGTCCTCCGCGGATGTGCCCCGGCGCGCTGCCGCCGCACCGACGACTCGGGGCGCGCTGGGATCGGAGACGTCGATGATCTTGACCCCGCGCCCGGTGCATGGGTCCCGCCAAGTGCCGACGTAGGCATACCCGTCGTGAACCCATACGTCGCCGTTGGAATCGCGACCGCCGAGCGAGTTGTGGCCAACAGCTTCGAAGCCGTGACTGACCGGGGCGCCGGACGGGTCACCCGGCGGCGCGTGGTTGGCGAGCCCGTAGGCTCGCGCGCGAGCGTTGAGCTGATCCAGCGCGTTCTGGAGGCCGTGGTCGGCCTTCGACGGCGGCGCCGCCCCGAAGGCGGACTGGACGAGGATGCTGCTGACTGCGATCGCCAGAATGATCGCTGGAGGACGCCGGATGCTCGCGCGATTCGTTCCCACGCTGCACCTCCCAGAGGTCTGCCGCGGGGCGCCCGTCGGGGGCAGGGTCACCTCCGCGGTTCGAGTATGGTGCCCCGTTGCCAGGCTGGCAATGGCGCTATACGGAAGCCTGCCAGCGCGGGTCCATCCGAGTGGGAGCTGATCGGGAATCTGCGCAGTCAAGGGAGGCTTGTGAGTCCCCTGCTCTACCACTGAGCTCCGCCGCCTCGGGCGCCATCCTACCCGAGGCGCCGCCGACGGCCTGCGCAGCGCGGCGCGAGGATGCCACCCAGGCGGCCTCCACCGCAGCCAACCACACACCGGCCGGGACCATCGGGTCATGCCCGAACCAGGACCGGCGCCGGCGGGCCGCTGCGTCCAGGCAACGGGCTACCCGTGGGCTGTGGCGGCACGTACTACTTCGCCCCTGCCCGTCCGTGGGCCTATCGGGCTACGGTCCCCCCGTCCGATCGAGCAGGTCGGGCGCCACGGCGGCCGATCGGGGGACCTGGCCGCCGCTGGGGCAAGCGTCGGTGGTCCTCCGGTCATCCGGGGGGAGACCGTGTCGCGAAGCTCGCGTTCGGGCCGCACGCCGCTCGCTCTGGGTCTGTCATCCGCGCTGCTCGCCTCGCTGGTCGTCATCGCGGCGCCGAACGGGCAGGCCTTGGCCGCCTCCGGAAGCATCTTCGTCGACTTCGCTCCCGAGACCGCCACGGTCGCCGTCGGGTCGACGGTCAGCCTGCTGGTGCACGCGCAGGACAGCACCGGCGACCCCTACCCCGCCCAGGACGTTCGCGTCTACTTCGTGAGCGGCCCCAACGATCCGGGCGGACCCGGCAACGACCCGGACTTTGCGTGCACCACGGACCTGACCGGGACCTGCTCCGTGTCGTACGTGCCGGCTGCGACGGGGACAGACGTCCTGTGTGCCGTCAGCTCGGGGTCGCCCTTCCAGTGCGACGAGCCGGTCGGCGATCCCGAGCTCGACGACAACGTGGACGTGATCCAGGTCGTCGTGTCGAATCCGGGCCCGACGCCGACGCCAACGCCGACCCCCTCGCCGACGCCGACACCCGATCCGACGCCGGACCCGACGCCCAGCCCGACGCCGACACCGGACCCGACGCCCAGCCCGACGCCGGACCCGACGCCCAGCCCGACGCCGACGCCGGATCCGACACCGATACCCACGCCCAGCCCGACGCCGGACCCCACGCCCAGCCCGACGCCGGACCCGACGCCCAGCCCGACGCCGGACCCGACGCCCAGCCCGACGCCGGACCCGACGCCCAGCCCGACGCCGGACCCCACGCCCAGCCCGACGCCGACACCCAATCCGACGTCGACGCCGACACCCGATCCCACGGCTGCGCCGGCCGCAACGCCCGATCCGACGCCTGCGCCGGATGCGTCGCCCTCACCGACCGAGGAGCCCGGTCCGTCGCCCACGCCCGAGCCGCCGCCGGCTCCGACCGCGGCGCCCGCCAGCGCGAGCCCGGTCCCGGCGCCCGGCCCGGTCGAGACGCCAGCGCCTCCGTCGAGCCCTGCGGCAACGACGGTGGAACCTGACGCCGGCAACGTGCTCAGCGCCGTCCTCGGCGCCGTCGGCGAGCGGGTCCGCACGACCGTGAAGCCGGCCGTCGTGGCCGCCATCGCGTCGACCTTCACGTTCCCGCTGGCCCTCGCGATCCTCGTCGTCCTCTACCTCCTCGTCCAGGCCCGCCTGGACGGCCGCGATCCCAAGCTTCGCTACGCGCCGGGATCGGCCGGTGAGACCTATGTCGCCTTCGAGGAGGAAGATCGATGAGGACCGGCCAGCCCGACCGCCTCGAGTACACCGCCCTCGGCGACCGGATGATCCTCCTCCTCGGGATGCGGTTCGCACTCGGGGCGATCGTCGTCGCCTGGAGCGGCTGGCGCCCGGAGGTCCTCGGGATGACCCCGGCCGCGCTCGGCGTCATCGCCGTCTCCTACCTCGCGCTCTCTGCCGCCGGCGAGCTGGCTCGCCGGCGATTCGTCCGGCGAGGCCTCCTCGTCCTGTCCCTGACCCTCCTCGTCGATGGCGTCTTCCTGGCCTCGGCCATGTACGCGACGGGCGGGACCCAGAGCCCGATCCGGTTCCTGATCTACCTCCACCTCGTGGCGGTCTCGCTCCTCGCCTCGTACCGGACCGGCCTCAAGATCGCCCTGTGGCACTCGCTGCTCCTGTTCGTCGTGCTCTATGCCCAGGCGGCCCAGCTCCTGCCGCCGGTGGATGTCGTGCCGGGCCGGGCGATCGAGTTCGACCGGATGCCAGTCCTCAACGTCACCTCGTTCTGGCTCTTCGCCCTGGCAACCTCGGTCTTCTCGGCGATGAACGAGCGCGAGCTGCGCAACCGGCGGATCGACCTCCAGTCGCTCGTCGACATCAGCTCCCGCCTCGACTCGGTGACCGATCCCGTCCTCCAGTCGCGCCTCCTCCTCGACGGCCTCGCCGACCGCTTCGGCTTCGAGCGCGGACTCGTCCTCGGCGCGACCGACGGCCAGACGATCGTCCTGGCCGCGAAGGGGACCGGCGAGCTGCCGACAACGGCGGCGCCGCCCGACCACGTCATCGAACGGGCCTGGGACGAGCGCGAGCTCCTGCCGATCAAGCGCATCGACCCGGCGCGCAACCCGCTCCTGGCCGCGGCGTTCGGTGACGGTCGCAACCTCCTCGTCGCCCCGATGGTCGCGGACGGCCGGGCGATGGGCGCGATTGTCGTCGCCCATCGATCCCGAAGCGGGTTCGGAGTCGAGCGTCGGATCGCGAACGTTCTGGGCCAGCTGTGCTCGATGGCGGCGCTCAACCTCCGAAACGCCGTGCTCCTCCAGCACGTCCAGGACCTGGCCGAGCGTGACTCGCTGACTGGCGCCGCCAACCGCCGCATGTTCCAGCTGACCCTGGAGCGCATCCTGGCTGCGTCGCCGCGTCGCGATGGCGGCATCGAGCAGAGCGCGACCGCCGTCCTGTTCATCGACCTCGACGACTTCAAGGTCGTCAACGACAGCCTCGGCCACGCCGCCGGCGACGCCCTCCTCGTCGCGGTCACCGAGCGCATCACCCGGTCGGTCCGCGATTCGGACCTTGTCGCCCGCCTCGGCGGCGACGAGTTCGCGATCCTTACCGACGACGCCCCCGACCTGCGGCGCTCGGTGGCGATGGCCGAACGCCTCGTGCGCGAGCTCCGGGCGCCCTACCTCATCGATGGCCACCACGTCGTCGTCACCGTCAGCATCGGCATCGCCAGCGCGCACGGCACCGGTGAGTTGGCCTCCGACATCGTCCGCAACGCGGACCTCGCGATGTACATGGCGAAGGCGAACGGGAAGGCCGGCTTCGCCATCTTCGACCCGGGCATGCACGCCCTGATCGTCGAGCGCCACGAGCTCGGATCGCAGCTCCTCAACGCCGTCGAGCTCGGCCAGCTCCGGCTGATGTACCAGCCGATCGTGTCGCTCGCCGGCGGTGGCATCGAGGGCGTCGAAGCCCTCGTCCGCTGGGACCACCCAGAGCGCGGGCTCGTCGCGCCGGGCGACTTCATCGAGATCGCCGAAGAGAACGGTGCGATCCTGCCGATCGGTCGCTGGGTCCTCGCCGAGGCCTGTCGGGCCGCCCGATCGTGGGGCAACCCGGACCGAGCGCCGTTTCTCTGCGTCAACGTTTCGGCGCGAGAGATCCAACAGCCGGATTTCGTCCAGTCGGTCGAGCAGACGCTCGCCGAGGCCGGCTTCGAGCCAACACGGCTGAGCCTCGAGATCACCGAGACGGCCCTGCTTCGCGCGACGCCGGCGACGATCAAGACGCTCGAATCGCTGCGGGGTCTCGGAGTCCGTGTCGTCATCGACGACTTCGGAACCGGCTACTTCTCGCTCAGCCACCTCCGCCAGTTCCCGGTCGACGTCCTCAAGATCGCCAGCGAGTTCGTCCAGGTGGCCGTTGGCGACACGAAGTCGGCGGCCCTCGCCGGCGCCATCGTCGCGATGAGCCAATCGCTCCGGATCGTGACGGTTGCCGAAGGGATCGAGAACGCCGAGCAGGCGGACCGGATGCGGGACCTCGGCTGCACCTACGGCCAGGGTTTCTTCTTCGCCCGGCCGCTCACGGCCACGGATATCGAGGCGGCGACCCGGGCAATCGTGCCGCCCGTCGTCGCCGTCGACGTGATCGACGCCAGGACTCCGGCGCGGCGAGGCGCGGCGCCGAGCCTGGCGCGGCCGATCCTCGACGTGCGCCCCGCCTGAGGCGGTCCAGGCCAGGATCGCGATCCCGGTCAGGGGCGCGGCCGTCAGCGCCGACCGGTCATGGGCGTCGGTGAACCGCGCGTTCTCCTCGAGGATCCGCTCGTACTCGCTGGCCATCGCCGGGTCCGTTCGACGATCAGCACTGGCGGAGGTGCCACACCGGAGTGGTGGGGCGGGCCCCGAGCGACTCGACGAGGATTGAGCATTCCCCCACCCCGCAGACTCATAACCAGCAAACCAGTGCAACAGGCACTGGCCCTACGAGGAGGCCGATGGGCCCCGACCTCGTCGATCGAGCGAAGCGAGGGGACAAGGAAGCGTTCACGACGCTTGTCCTCGAGCTCGGCGATCGGCTCTACTCCGTCGCGTATCGGATCCTGCGCGACGCCGGTCGAGCGGAGGACGCGGTCCAGCAGACCTTCCTCATCGCGTGGCGCGAGCTGCCGACCCTGCGCGACGAGAGTCGCCTGGAGGCGTGGCTCTACCGCCTCCTGGTCAACGCCTGCTACGCCGAGATTCGGCACACCAGGCGCTGGCAGCCGGGCCTTCGACTGGTCCAGCTGGAGGTCCCGTCCGAGGACGACGCGCAGCTGAGCGTCGCCAATCGAGACGAGCTCGAGCGAGCGTTTCGTCGCCTGTCGGGCGAGCAACGCGCGGTCCTGGTCCTGCACCACTACGTCGGTCTTTCCGGCGCCGAGATCGGGACGGCCCTCGGCCTGTCGCCCGGGACCGTCCGCTCTCGGCTCCATTACGCGAGACAACTGATGCGCGCGGCGATCGAGGCCGACGCGCGAACGATCGCCAGCGGAGGCACCGCATGACCCGGCAGCTCGACGTCGACCGCGTCCTCGAGGACTGGCTGGCGGAAGGGCCGAGCCGGCTCCCTGATCGTGTCATCCAGGAAACGATCGGCCAACTCGACGACATCAGACAGCGGAGGCTCTGGTGGCTTCCGGGGAGCGAACGAATGCAACGCCTCTTCCTGCCTCTGGCCGGGGTCGCCGCAACGCTCGTCGTTGCCGTGGTCGCGATCGCATCGCTCTTCGGCGACGTCGGTCCGGGCGGCCCTTCCGGCACGCCATTCTCTTCCGAGCGCCATGCCTACACGGTCATCCTGCCCGATGGTTGGACCGTCGAGGAGCAACCGGGCACCTGGGCGCTCGGGACCTTCTTCGACGCCACCACGGGCTCGGGCGCGGACTCCTTCCAGCGGCTCGACCCTGACCTGGGCCCACGGCTCAACTTGTATCTCGCCAGTCAGCCCATCCCGACCGGCATGAGCTTCGATGAGTGGGCTGCCACGCACGACGATGCCAACGAGCTGCAGCATCCTTGCTTCGATCTCGTTGCCACATACCCTGGCGTCACCGTCGATGGCGAACCGGCGCGCCAGCAGGCCCACCACTGCGAGACCTTCTTCGGGGAGGGCGACGACGGGGCCCTGACGGGCATCCAGACGCTCGTTTCCCACAACGGGCGCGGCTACGCCATCTATGTCTGGCCGGAAGATACCGGGGTGGCAATGCCGCCGCTCTCGACCCTTCGGGCGGAGGCCCAGGCGTGGCTGGCCCGATTCTCCTTCAACGACTGAATCCGACAGGAGGTTTCACGATGGCTCGACTGATTCGATCGATCACCCTCGCGGTGATGACCGCCGCCTTGATCGTTGCCCCGGCCGCCGCCGGCGACCAGAGGCCCGTTCACGGCCAGTTCAGCGGCGTCGGCGTCGCGACCGAGCAGCGCTGCGGCCCGGATTCCCTGACCCTCGG
>Ga0326597_10004752_pt1 | contig 19002 bp, 16 predicted proteins | sample RVTome_12_FD_203789 | JGI IMG/M metagenome (GOLD analysis project Ga0326597, IMG submission 203789) | Soil microbial communities from uranium-contaminated site in the Upper Colorado River Basin, Wyoming, United States - RVT100D185 | ecosystem: Environmental > Terrestrial > Soil > Contaminated >... | reverse complement strand
ACGATCCGGGACGGCGAGATCTACGCCCGGGGCGCCGCCGACGACAAGGGCCAGGTCTTCATGCACATGAAGGCCGTCGAGGCCCACCTGAGCGAGACGGGTCGCCTGCCCGTGAACATCCGATTCCTGATCGAGGGTGAAGAGGAGGTCGGCAGCGTGCACCTCGACGCCTTCATCAGGCAGCACAAGGCAGACCTCGGGGCGGATGTCGTGGTCATCTCCGATTCGCCGATGTTCGCGCGCGGAGTGCCGTCGATCTGCTACGGACTCCGCGGTCTCGTGTACTTCCAGCTCGACCTGCGGGGCAGCGCCACGGATCTCCATTCCGGGTCGTTCGGCGGAGCCGTGGCGAACCCCGCGTTCGTGCTCGCCCAGGTCATCGCCCAGTTGAAGGACAAGGGGGGGCGCGTCCGGGTTCCCGGCTTCTACGACGACGTACGACCGCTGCAGGAAGAGGAACGGCAGGCGTGGGCCGCGCTGCCGTTCAACGAGAAGAAGTACCGCAAGGACTTCGGGATCCCGAAGCTGGCCGGCGAGACCGGCTTCTCCACCCTCGAACGCACGTGGGCGAGGCCGACGCTCGAAGTGAACGGGCTGTGGTCGGGATTCACCGGAGAGGGCGCCAAGACGGTCCTGCCGGCGGTCGCCATGGCGAAGGTCAGCATGCGGCTCGTGCCCGACCAGGATCCGGACCGGATCGCGGATCTCTTCGAGGCCTACGTGAAGAAGATCACGCCGGGCACGGTGGCGCTGACGGTGACGCGCATGCACGGCGGCAAGCCCTGGATGACCGCGTACGACAATCAGTACGTGCAGGCTGCGGCCCGGGCCATCGAGAGGGGATTCGGCAGGAAGCCCGTGTTCACGAGGGAAGGCGGATCGATCCCCGTCGTGTCGACGTTCCACGAGCAGCTCGGCGTTCCTGCCGTGCTCTTCGGAGTGGGCCTGCCTGACGAGAACGCCCACGCGCCCAACGAGAAGCTCGACGTCACGAACCTCCACAACGGCATCATCGCCTCGGCCTGCCTGTACGACGAGGTCGCGCGCTCGTAAGGTGGGTCGCCTTCAGGGCCTCGTCGCCACGCTCGAGCGTTTCTACGGCGTGTTGCCGACGCCGCCGAGCGATCCGTTCGCCTTCTTCGTCTGGGAGATGCTCTCGGCGCGCACGACCGTGGCGCGTCGCGGGAAGGCGTTTGGCGCGCTGAAGCAGCTGCGGGCGCTCACGCCCGACTCGCTCGCGCGCGCGGCTCCGGCCAGGCTCAGTGCGGCGGTGGCCCTCGCCGGCCCGTATCTCGAGGATCGGCTGCAGGCGCTCCGGGCGGGCGCCGACGCCTTCCGGCGCACGCCGGCGCTGGCCGCCACGATCGGCGGCCCGAGCCCGTCGGCGCGTCGTGCGCTGAAGGCGCTGCCGCAGTTGGGGCCGCAGGGTGCGCGCCGCCTGCTGTTCTTCGTCGCAGAGCGCGCGACCTTGCCCACCGACCCGGGAGTCGTGCGCGCCGGGCGCCGGCTCGGTTTTGGACGGGCGATCGGGGCGACCGGCGGGAGCCGCTCGGTGCGCCAGGCGATGTCGGTCGACTTGCCGCGCGGGGATACGGTCGCGATGCGCCGCGTGTTCCTCTATCTCTCGCACCACGCGACGGCGGCATGCACGGAACGGGATCCGCGCTGCCGGGTGTGCCCGCTCCTCGACGAGTGCCCGGAGGGCCGAAGACGAGCGCCGGCCTGAAAGGCCGGCGGCTCCAGTCGGAGCTCCGATCGCAGCGTCTGGAAGGCCGGCGGTCGCAGTGGATCGAGTCGTAGCGGCGGGCCTTTCAGGGCCGCCGCCGGTCAGTTGAACGACGCGACGCGGCGCCGGATCGTCTTGATGTGTTCCCAGATCCGTGCCTGCTCGTCGCGTCCTTCCTCGTCGACCTGATGCCGCGACGACACCTCGAGGTACGACTGCAGATCGCGCAGCGCCCCCGAGAAGTCGTTCAGGTGATACGCGAGAAGCCCACGGTCCCGCAATTCGGCTGCGGCCGTCGGATCGATCGCCAGCAGGAGTTCGGTGGCATCGTGCGCCTGGGGATACGAGTGCATCCGGACGTACACCCTCTTGAGGTTGACGAGCATCCGGCAGAGGATCTGCGGCTTCGTGGCGCGAACGAGCGCCCGATCGTCCCATGCGGCGTCTTCGCCGACGTGACGCTGCAGCAGCACCCGGCAGGCGTCCTCCGACAGCAGCGCCCCGCCATGAAAGGCATCGATGATGAGATCGCGCGCCTGGCGCCGGCGCGCACGGCACCGGAGGAGGAAATGCCCCGGGAAGTTGACGCCCTCGACCGCGACACCGGCCCGGCGGGCGACTTCCAGGTAGACGAGCGCCAGCGTGATCGGGATGCCGGTGCGCCGATCGAGCACCTCGTTCAGGCAGCTGTTACGCGGATCGTCGTAGCGCGTGTCGTTGCCGACGAAGCCCTGTTCCGCGAACAGATAGTCGTTGAGCGCGGTCACCTCGGCCCAGGCCTCGGCATCCACGTCGGACGGCGCGTCGCGCCGCGGGACTTCGGCCGCCGCCACCCGTTGGGCAGCCTCCCGTCCCAACGTCTCCAGGTGGTCGAGGTACGGCCCGGCGTCGAGCCGGGGCCGCTCGAGGCGGGCGATCATCAGGGCCGCAACCGCCAGGTCGGGATCCGGGTTGAGTGCGACGCGGGAGAAGTTCGCGACGAACGGTTCGGAGATCACGAGGTCGTCAGCTCCCGTCCGGGACAGGATAGCGCACCGGCGAGCCCGTCGATCAGAACCGCACGCCGAAGGACAACCGTACGGCGCGAGGCGTCGTGTAGGCGAATCGATTGAGGGCCTGCCCGAAGCTCGGCCCGTAGTCCCAGTTGAGGCCCTGGGCCGGCGCCGACGTGAACGGGTTGAACGCCTGGTAGAGAGCCGGATGGGTCACGCTGGTCCGGACCGACTGGTCGATCGTGCTGCGATTCACCGCGCCCCCGTTCTGCGTCACGGTGCCCCCGCACCCGCAGAGCTGCGACTGGTTGAAGAGATTCAGGACCTGCGCCTGCACGAAGATCTGCAGCCGGCGGTCGGCGACGCCCTGCACGAAATTGATCGCGAGGTCGGTCCGGCGCTGGCCCTCGGTGCGGAACCGGTCGGGAGCCGTGAAGGCGTACACCGTCTGGTTCGGGGGCAGCGGCGTCAGGTACCCGGGATTAGCGACGTACGGCTGCGTGTTGACGCCACTCGTCGACACCGCCCCGTAGGGCACGCCGCTCTCGACGGTCTGGAGGAGGCTGAGCGTCAGTCCCGTCAGCCGGGGGACGACGTAGTTCAGCCACAACCGCGCGCGATGACGCTGATCGACCGGCAGGTCGGCCTCCGGGTAGTTCCAGGACGCCTGGCGGTACTCCGGATACTGCGACACGGTGCCCGCCGTCGGCCCGCCGTTCACGGTTTCTCCCTCGACGTTGCCCCAGGTGCGCGACAGCGTATAGTTGGCGCCGGCGTCGATGCGGTTGCCGAAGCGGTAGGTCGCCTGGATCGCCAGCCCCGCATAGCGGCGCTTGAGCACGTTCGTGTTTTCGATGAGCGTCAGGTCGTAGGCGCGTCCCGTGCGATCTGTGACCCGGCCGGTGTCGAGGTCCGTCCGCTGGACATAGAAGTCGCGGTAGGTGCGGTACGAGAAGTCCGCCCGCAGGGCGCCACGGCCTCCAAGCAGCCGGCTGACGCCGCTTGCGTACTCCATGACGTTCGGAGACACGAGCGCCTCCCCCGTCCTCGGCGTGACCCCGCGAATCGTCGGCGCTCCGAAAAGGGGCAGATTCGGGCCGCCGTTCGCGAAGAACCAGCCGAAGACATGTTGCACCGCGTCGGCGGTCTCGACGAGCGGGCCTGCCGGGTCCGCGTTGATCGACGGCCCGAGATACCGGAACGCGTACGCGTCGGCGTTCCCGCCTGGCGACGCCGCGTCGGCGATCGTGTTGGCGATGGCCGCCACGTACCGCGCGACACTCGCCGTCATCGACCACCGGCCATTGCCCGCCGGATCGACCACGACGCCGATCCGCGGGCTCCAGCTGCCGTCCCGCACGACGAGATTGTCCACGCTGTTTCGGCCGCGGTTCTTGTCGAAACGCACGCCGAGGTTGGCCGTGACCCTCGACGACAGGCGCCAGTTGTCGTTCAGGAACAGCGCGTGCGTCCGGAAGTTACTGCCGCTGCTGTCGACGAGGATCGGCTGCCAGATGATGAGCGACGAGCCGTTGTCAAGGAACTGCGGGTGGATGGTCGTGGCCGCGCCGGTGCCGCGGATGATCGTGCCTGACGTCGCGAACCTGTAGTCGCTGCCGGACTGGTGGTTGTTCGAGAAGCGCGCGTCGTTGAACCCGTCGTAGCCGAACACGAGCGTGTGTGAGCCCCAGCCGTTCCGCGAGAGGAAGTACGAGCCCTTGACGAAGAGGTCTTGGTTGTCGCGCGTCTCCGGATCACAAACGCCGCACAGGGTCCCGGCCCAGAAGCGCGTGCCCCGCTGGCCGTCGATGAGCAGCGTGCCGCGAACGAGGTCCGTGGTCGTGCCGCCCAGTCCTTCGAGCGTTTCGCCCCGCATCGAGTAGCGCGCGTCGAGGAAGAAGGCCGGTGAGAGTACGCCGGTGTAGGCCAGGGTCAGGAGGTCCATCGGACGCCTGGACGTGTAGAGGCTGTTCAGATCCATGGACGTCGTCTGCTGGAAGGTGTCGTTCGCGAAGGTCGACGTCACCCGGGTGAAGGCAGCCTGGATGCGGTGGTCGGCGCCGAGAGAAAGCGTCCCCTTGGCTTCGAAGCGCCGTGTGTTCTCCTCGTAGGTGTACGGGATGTTCGTGATGGCGAGCGTACGCCCGATCTGCTGCGACTGGAGGCGGCCGGCGGTGAAGAACCACAGCCGATCGCGGACGATCGGCCCGCCCAGCGTGTACTCGTAGGTCGGCACCGTCGCATCGGCCCGCGTGTCCTGGTGTCCGGGGTCGGCCGCAATCGCGTCTTGCTCGAACCCGGTCAGCGCACGCCACCGGTCGTTCGTCAGCGTGCCGCGGAAGGACCCGCTGAGCGCGTTGCCGCCAGATTTCGTGATCATGCTGACGACGCCGCCGCCGAACCGGCCGTACTCGGCCGAGATGCCGGTCGTGGCGATCGTCGTCTCCTGGATCGCGTCCTCGATGTAGAGGTCGTGCGGCTGCCCCCGCAGGTTGTCGTTGATCGTGGCGCCGTTCAGCAGGAACAGGTTCTCGAATGACATCGCCCCGGCGATCGAGTAATTGCCGCCCGGGCCCGTCGGATGGACGGAGGGAGCCAGGAGCAGCGCGGCGTGAATGTCGCGCGTCGTCGGCAGGTCGGCGAGGAACGGCTGCGCGAAGGTGGTGGCCACCTGAGCGGTCTGCAGCATCACATCGACGGAGGTGCCGACGACCTCAATGGCTTCAGCGATGCCAGCGACCCCGATGGTCACTTCGAGGGGCAGCGTCCCGGAGGGGGAAAGCCTGACGGCTCGCCGCCGCGACTCGAAACCCGCAAGCTCGAACGACAGCTCGTAGAGCCCCGACGGCAGCAGGGAGAGAATGTAGTCACCCTGGTCGGAGGTGGTCGTCGTGCGAGTGCCCTGGAGGGCGGGCGAGGCCGCCGTCACGACGACGCCGGGCGCCGGGAGGCCCTGCGGATCGGTCACCCGTCCCGAGATCGTTGCAGTCGTGGTCTGACCAGTTGCAGCGGCTGGCGTCAGACAAAGGAGGATAACGATCGCGGCCCAACCGTTCGCGCAATTCATGCGGGGTTTCCCTCGGTAGACTTTATCGGACGTATCCACCCATCCGGCTAGGGAAATCGGCGCCGACGGGTCAGTTGAACGCCGACGTGAGCCGCTCCCATGTGAGGGTGTCCAGATGGTCGACCACGAGCTCCGCATCCTCGAGGGCACCGGCCGCGTAGGTGTGCGTGATGCCGACGGTCCGGAGCCCGGCGCCTCGGGCCGACCGCAAGCCCCAGTGCGAGTCCTCGATCGCCACGCAGTCGCGCGCCGCGAGCGGCCCAGGGGAGGCGGCCGACAGCAGATGGACCGCACGCAGATAGGGGTCCGGCGCGGGCTTGCTGACCGGCGTGTCCTCCGCCGCGACGATCGCCGTGAAGTGGCGCGTCAGGCGCTCCCGTTCGAGCACCCTCAGGATTTCCGACCGCAGGGCGCCGGAGGCGATGGCCACCGGACAGGCGCGCGCGAGCCGCTCGATGGCAGCGCGCGCGCCCGGAAAGAGCACTGACGCCTCGCGCTCCAGTTCTTCGAGTCGAATCGCCTTGCGCTCGACCAGTCCGGCGATCCGCGCTGGGGACCAGCTGAGGCCACGGTCGGCCGCGATTGCCAGGAATGCCCCCGCATCGTCAAACCCGAGATAGCGCGCGTAGTAGTCCGCCTCCGAGAGCATGATGCCTTCGGCGGCAAGCACGTCGCGGAAGCCCTTGTAGTGCAGGGGCTCGCTGTTCGCGATGACGCCGTCGAAGTCGAAGACGACCGCACGGATCGTCACTTGGCGGTGATCCTCTCGCCGGCCTCGACGCGGACGCCGAGTCGGTTTTCGGCGGGCGGGTACGGACAGACGTACGTGAAGTTGTAATAGCAGTACGGATTGATGGCCTGATTGAAGTCGACGTCGTAGATTCCCGAGTCGCGGCGATCGAGGTAGAGGTACCGGCCGGCCGCGTAGGTCTCCGTGCCGCTCGTGAGATCGGCAAACGGCACGAAGAGCTGTTCCACCCCTGGCGCCGAGGCCGAGGCGAACGCCGTCAGCTTCAGGGGTTGCCCGTGCAGCGTGAACGCGAGCTGCCCAACCTGCCGCATCTGTTCCTGGGTGCCGGTCGACGTCACCACCGTCATGATGGGCTGATCCGGCGACGGCTCGAGCCGGGCCGGCACGGCGTACGCCGGGTCGATCGGGAAGTACGAGAGAGGCAGGAGCTCGGCCTTGCGGCTTTCAGGAATCGGGTCGTCGGATCTCTGGAACGCGGCGTCCTTGGCCGCGCGCATGGCGGTGATTCGCGTGACGTAGCCGGCTTCGTCGAGCGGATTCGGCGGTCGGCAGGCCGCAAACGCCGCGCACAGGAGCGCCGGCAGGATCTCGCGGAAGCGTCTCGCAACCAGGTTCCCACTCACACGACTATCTTACCTGCGGCCGCCGATGCTCCGAGCCGGCCGCTCGACCTGCTCGGCCGGCTCGCTACGCGAACGGGTACGCGCCGCGGCGGACGGCCTCGTCTGCGAGGCGCCGCCGTGGGGCGACCGTGTTGATCGGCGCCTGCTCGACGGCGAGCGGCGGGATGGTCCGGGGCGCGAAGCGCGGCGCGTCGGCGATGGCGGCGAGCGCCTGCCTTCCGGCGACCGTCACGCGGGACGCGGCGTCGTTGGCGAACACGCGCGCCGCATCGGCGTGCAGGGCGGCGTCCGGGGCGCACGCAGCGGCCGCAGCCTCTGCGCGAAGCACGGCGCTGTCAGCCGAGAGGACGTCGATCAACATGTCCGCGACGCCCATTGCGACCTCCTGCTCGTCGGTGAACCGCTCGCCGCAGGCCTCGATTGCGAGCTCGATCACGACGAGCGCGGCCGCCTTGGCGCGATCCACGATGGCGGCCTCGTTCGACAGGATGCCGGTGGCGGCGGACCGGCTCTCGAGGCTCTCCCTCGCGGTCCGCGCGGCGGCCAGCAGAGGCACGCGCCACTCGGCCGCCCGCCGTACCAGCAGGCCTGGAATCAGCAGGCGGTTGATCTCATTCGTGCCCTCGAAGATGCGGTTGACCCGCGAGTCGCGGTAGTGACGCTCCGCCGGATAGTCGCGCCCGTAGCCGTTCCCGCCGTGGATCTGGATGTTCTCGTCGAGGACGAAGTTCAGCATCTCGCTGCCGGCTACCTTCGCGATCGACGCCTCGATCGCGAACTCCTCGAAGGCCGCGACTGCGGCAGAAGGCCTGGACACGCCGCGAGAGGAGGAATCGAGGCAGGCGTCGACGAGCCCGGCCATCCGGTAGGTCAGGCTTTCGACGGCGTATGCCCGCGCGACCATCTCGCCCAGCTTGTGCCGGACCGCGCCGAACGACGCGATTGGCTGGCCGAACTGACGGCGGGCCGCCGCGTACCGCGCGGACTCGCCAATCGCACCGACGGCGCCACCGCTGCAGGTCGCGCCGAGCTTCAAGCGCGCGAAGTTGAGCACGTTGAACGCGATCCTGTGGCCCTTGCCGATGTCGCCGAGCAGATTCCCCGCCGGTACCCTCACGTCCTGCAGCAGCACGGACGTCGTGGAGGAGCCGTCGAGTCCCATCTTGCGCTCCTCCGGGCCGCTCGTCACGCCGCCGAACCGCCGCTCGACGAGGAAAGCCGAGAACTGCTCGCCGTCCACCTTCGCGAAGACCACGAACAGGTCCGCGATGCCGCCGTTCGTGATCCACGCCTTCTCGCCGTTCAGGATGAAGCTGCCATCCGCCTGTCGGGCCGCATGCGTCCTGATGCTGCGCGCATCGGAACCCGATCCGGGTTCGGTCAGGCCGTAGGCGCCGACGAGCTCGCCTGACAGGAGCCCGGGTAGGTACTGCGCTTTCTGGGAGCTCGTACCGAAGAGGAACACGGGGAGGACGACGAGGTTGACCTGCGCCCCGAACGTCACGCCGAAGGACGGCGATCCGGAGAGCCGCTCGCTGACGATCATGGAGGTGACCGTGTCCACGTGCATGCCGCCGTCTGCGTCCGCGACGTCCACTCCGAGCAGGCCGATCTCGCCGCTGCGTCGAAGGAGCCGGCGGGCGAGCGCCCAGTCCTTGCCTTCGAGACGGCTGCGGGCGGGCCGGACTTCGCCGGTCTCGAACGCCGTCACGGTCCCGGCGACGAGGCGGTGCTCGTGGGTGAAACGTTCAGGCGTGAACACCCGTTCGGCAGGCTGGCGGTGGACCAGCCACTCACCGCCGCGGAGCGCCGACGCCGGGGGCTCGTTCATGGACGTCCTCACCCGTTCCAGTCGCCGAGCAGGTCCTCGAGGGCATCGGCGACCTCGGTCTGCTGTCCGTCGAAGACGTGATTCGCGCCGTCGATGACGACCAGATCCTTCGGTTCGGACGCCCCGGCGTAGAAGCGGCGGACGCCGTGCAGCGAGCTGATTTCGTCGCGCTCGCCGTGAATGAGGAACTTCGCCTTGGTGCTGTCCCGAACCGCGGCGAAGTCCCGCGACAGCGGGATCGCAATCCCGATGAGCACTGTGATCCCCGGCACCTGCCGTCAGGCCGACCCACGCGCCGAACGACATGTCCGCCGCCCAGAGTGGCGCGCCCGGATACCGATTTTGCATGAAGTCGAGCGCCGCGCGGAAGTCGTCCCGCTCGCCGGTCCCGTTGTCGAAGACGCCCTCGCTCAGGCCGGTCCCTCGGAAATTGAATCGCAGGACCGAACAGCCGATGCGGGCCAGGGCCTTCGCGGCCTGGTACACCACTTTCGAGTGCATCGTGCCACCGTGCTGCGGGTGTGGATGTCCGAGCACCACGGCTGCGCGAGCCGGCGGCCTGTCGGTCTCCACGGTCATCGCGCCGGCCGGCGGGGACACGGGCTCGTCGAGGAGTGCTTCGAGCCGTCCGCAGGGTCCCCGGATCTCACGCGGCGTCATGCTTCACGGCATCGACGGAAGTCAGGAACTCGCGGATCGCGGTCACGAAGCGATCCGGCTGCGTGAGGTAGCCGACGTGTCCGGTGCCGGCCATCTCGATGCCGCGGGCGCCGCGAATCAGCGGCAGATAGGCGCGCGTCGAGTCGGCGCGCACGACCCGATCGAGGGACGGCTCTCCGGTCACGATGAGGGTCGGGGCGGCGATCCGCGCGCAGTCTTCGCCGGGATTCGAGGAGCCGATGAGCATCGCGCGTGCAGCCATGGCGGTGAGAGACAGTGGCGCCGTGAAGAGCGTCCTGACCTGGCGCCAGCCGAACCGCGCCCGGTCGGCGATTCGCGGGAAGGCGATGCGCAGTTCCTCCCTGAGGCGGCGCGGTGTTTCCGCCAGGAAGAAGGGACCGAACAGCCAGGGCGCGCGCGCGTACATGAGGTGACGGGACGAGAGGTGGAAGTCGGGTCCCGGCGTCGACACGAGCACCAGCGCGGCCGTCCGGTCGGGCTGCCGCGCGGCGAAGCGCAGCCCGACGAGGCCGCCGAAGGAGATCCCGCAGATGACCGCGCGGTCCATCCCGCGGCTGTCGAGCGCGGCGGTCACCTGATCGGCGAGATCGTCGAGCTCTGCTTGACCTCCGCGTCGTCCCGACGTCCTTTCGCCCAGCAGGGGAAACGTGATCACGCGGAACGACCGCGCCAGCGCGTCGACCGTCCGGCCGAGGTACTCCCAGCGGCCCTGGATGCCGGGAATGAGGACGAGGGGAACGCCGTGGCCGCGGTCGACGATGTGCATGTGTCTGCCCGGCATGCGCAACAGGCCGGCGCCCCGCGACCGGCCCGGCGGTCAGTCAGTACCCGGCCGTTTCACGAATGGCGGCGAGGACATCCGACGACTGGGGCAGGATGGCCTCCTCGAGGTCCGGGCAGTAGGCAACGGGCGTATCGAGGGCGCCCACGCGGCGGATGGGCGCGTCCAGGCTGCCGAAGAGTTCCTGCGCGATCCGGGCCGCGATTTCGGCGCCGAAGCCGCACGTGAGCTGATCCTCATGGGCGACGACGACGCGACTCGTACGCGTCACCTCGCGCGCCACGGCGTCCCAGTCGTACGGCGCGATCGTGCGCAGGTCGAGCACGGCGACATCGATGCCCTCGCTTTCGGCCTGCTGCGCCGCCACGAGCGTTCGCTGCACGAGGGCGCCCCACGTGACGACCACGACGTCGCGGCCAGGACGTCGCAGAGCGGCCCGGCCGAACGGCAGGGTGAAGTTCGGGCCCGGGTATTCGCCCCGGTTGTAGGTCTGCCGGTAGAGGTGCTTGTGTTCGAGGAACAGCACGGGATCGTCGCAGCGGATGGCGGTTCGCAGCAGGCCGGCTGCATCGACCGCGTTTGACGGAAACGCGATGCGGATGCCGGGGCAGTGCGCGAAGATGCTCTCGCCCGACTGGCTGTGATACGGTCCGCCGCCGCGCAGGTAGCCGCCGATTGGCGCGCGGATCACCATCGGGCAGGACCAGCGGTTGCCCGATCGGTACCGCAGCATCGCCATCTCGTCGCGCAGCTGCATGAACGCCGGCCAGATGTAGTCGAAGAACTGGATTTCGACGACCGGCTTGAACCCCCGGATGGCGAGGCCGACGCCGCGGCCGATGATGCCGGCCTCGGCGATGGGCGCATTGAACACGCGGTCGCTCCCGTACCGGCGCTGGAGTCCGTGGGTGACCTTGAAGACGCCGCCCTTGCCGACGACCTCGTTCAGCGCGCTCGCGCGACTCGCATCGGCGACGTCCTGCCCGAAGACGACGATGCGGGGATCGCGGGCCATCTCGTCCTGGAGCGTCCTGTTGATGGCCGTCACCATCGTGTCGGACGAGCCGCCCGGTTCGGGCTCCGCGTCGAACATCGACGAGGCCGGGTCGACGTCGGGAGAATAGACAAAGAGCGCGGCGGACGCCTTCGAAGGCTTCGGCGCCTTCAGGGCTTCGTCCACGGCCAGATCGATCTCGCGCTCGATGTGCCTCGTGATGTCGTCGAGTTCGGCGGCGGTCGCGGTGCCGCTCGTCACCAGGAACTCCCGGAAGCGCACGAGGGGATCCCGCCGAGCCTCGTCCTCGCGCTCCCCCGGCGTCTTGTACAGCCGCTCATCGTCTGACAGCGAGTGCGAGTACGGGCGCACGACGTGAGCGTGGACGAGCGCCGGGCCCGTGCGCGACCGGGCGTAGGCGGCGGCGTCCCGCATGGCGCGCAGGCTGGCGAAGAAGTCGGTGCCGTCAACCGTGGCGATGTGGAGTCCGGGGAAACCACGGAGGAGCCTCGAGATGTCGCCGCCAGGCGTTTGGGCCTCGACCGGCACGGAGATCGCGTAGCCGTTGTCCTCGACGAGGAAGAGGACGGGCAGCCGCTTGTTGCACGCGGTGTTGAGCGCCTCCCAGAACTCGCCCTCGCTCGTCGCGCCGTCGCCAAGCGAGGTGTAGACGATCTCGTCGCCGTGGAACCCCGACGCGCCGGGCAGTGCCACGCGCGCGGCAATGACGCTCGCTTCGGCCGCGCCGACGGCGTGGAGGACCTGCGTCCCCGTGGCGCTCGATCCGGACACGATGTTGAGGGCCTGGCTGCCCCAGTGCGAGGGCATCTGGCGGCCGCCGTTGCTCGGGTCGGCCTCGGCGCCCACGCCGGCGAGCAGCATGTCGAGCGGCGTCACGCCGAGCTGCAGACAGAGCGCGCGATCGCGGTAGTAGGGATGAAACCAGTCGTAGCCGGGTTTGAGCACGAGGCCCGCGGCGACGAGGATGGCCTCGTGCCCGGCGCCGCTGATCTGGAAGAAGATCCGGTTCTGATTGCGAAGCTGGATCTCCTTGTCATCGAGCTTGCGCGAGCGCGTCATGCAGCGAAACACGTCGACGAGCGCGGGGCGATCGAGCCCCGAGCCCTCGCCCTCGAGCGGCCGGACAGCGGTTCGCCCGGGCTCGGCCGCGGCGGTCGAGTGGTTCGCGACGAAGGCGTTCATGCGAGCGCAAAATTATAGCAGTTCAACCTGGATGGTATATCCTCGGCCCGCATGGGCCAGGGGGGCGCGCGCCTGCACCGGTGGGACGAGATCGCGCTCGACAAGGTGACCGAGATGCTCTCGCGGAAGGTGGTACGCGGCGATCGCGAGATGATCGTGCAGGTCTACCTCAAGCGCGGCTGCCTCGTGCCGCAGCACCTGCATGAGAGCGAGCAGATGACCTACGTCCTGCAGGGGGCGCTGCGGTTCCTTGTGGACGGCGAGGAGATCGTCGTCCGCGAGGGAGAGGTCCTGCACATCCCGTCGGGCGCCCGCCACCAGGCGGAGGCGCTCGAGGACACGTTCGAACTCGACCTCTTCAGCCCGGTGCGTGCCGACCCGCCGGGCCCGGTGCCGGGCGCTTCGCCGCACGAGGTGCAGCCATGACCGCCATCATCGTCCTTGCCCTGGTCGGTCTCGTCGCCGCGTGGGCCGTCCTGAGCTACAACCGGCTCGTCAGCCTGCGGAACCAGGTCCTGAACGGCTGGCGGCAGATCGACGTCCAGTTGAAGCGCCGCCACGACCTCATTCCAAACCTGGTGAACGCCGTCCGCGGATCGATGGAGTTCGAGCGCGACACCCTGACGGCCGTGATGGAGGCACGCGCCAAGGCCCTGACGGCGACAGGGCCCGCGGACGCCGGTGTCAAAGAAGGATTCCTGTCGCAGGCGCTCGGACGGTTGTTGGCGGTCGCGGAGAATTACCCCGTCCTGAAGTCGAACGACAACGTGAAGATGCTGCAGGAGGAGCTCTCGGCCACTGAGAACAAGATCGGTTTCGCGCGGCAGTTCTACAACGACATCGCCACGACCTTCAACACGGCCCAGCAGGTGTTTCCCACGAACCTCATCGCCGGGTCGTTCGGGTTCACGTCGGCGGAACTCTTCGAGATCACCGATGAGGCGGAGCGTGAAGTGCCCGTGGTGGATCTCTCCAGGAAATAGGCCCGTGCCCGTCCCGTGCGCTCGCCATGATGGTGTCGTGGCGTCGCGAGTATCTGGCAGACGCGTCGGCGGCCGAGTTGACGCGCATCCGATCGGCCTCGCCAGGTGAACACACGGGAGGGGTTTGGGTCGGGTCTGTTCGCGTCCCATCCGCCGATGGGCTCGCGCATCGATGCGCTGAGGCCATGACGCTGCTGCGCCGCGGGCCTGAAAGGCCCGCGGCTACGGGTTCTGGGGAGCCCGCGGCCCCGTCCCGTAGCCCGCGGCCCCGTCCCGTAGCCCGCAGCCCCGACCTGAAGCCCGGAGCCCGATGTCAGTGCACCCGCCGGTTCCAGTCGCCGCCGCGCCCGCCACGGTGCACGTCGAACCTACGCCGCGCCCGGTTGTACCGCCAGCGAAGGTACTGATACTGCGCCGCGGCCCACGGATTGCGCGGGCCCTTGAGGTACAGATAGCCCACGATCAGGCCGCCGAGATGCGTGGCGTGTGCGACGCCACCGGTGGTTCCCAGCGACGAATAGAGGGCGATGGCGCCGATGATCATGACGAAGTACTTCGCCGGGATAGGAAACAGCAGGGCCATCAGGATCGGACGGTCCGGGAAATAGAGCCCGTAGGCGAGCAGCAGTCCGTAGATCGCGCCTGATGCGCCGATGACCAGCGACTGCCGGATCTCGCCGGCGATGTCGATGGGGAGGATCGAGAACAGCACCGTCAGGACGCCGGCGCCCACGCCGGTGACGAAGTAGAACTTCAGGAACCCCCGCGTGCCCCAGATGCGCTCGAGTTCGGTGCCGAACATCCACAACACGAGCATGTTGAAGAGGAGATGGAACACCCCCCCGTGCAGGAACATGTACGTGGCCGGGCGCCACACCTGCAGTTCACCGACGACCGCCGCCGGCCAGAGCCCGAGCGCCCGCGTCAGGCCGGGAATCGCCGCCTGCGCCAGGAACAGCACGACGTTCACGCCGATGAGAGCCTTCAGGCTCTGGGACAGGGGCCCGGGGCCGAAGGAGATCGACGACACGTGGGCGGAGGGGTAGCGACGCATGACGAGGTGTCGATCGTAGCACGCGAAAACCGCGCGCCCGTCAGCGGTCGGTAGACCGGAAGATGCGCGAGCGCAACGCGGCGACGGCTTCGTCGAATTCCGGAACGCGCAGCAGCTTCGCGGCGAGCGCCAGCGTAGACAGGCCGACGAAGATGGCAGCCGTAATCCGACCGGCTTGGTGCGCGAGAGTCCCGCCGGGCGCGGCCGTCGCCAGCCAACGTTCGGTCAGCGCCGCCGCCGCGGCCATGGCCAGCCCGGCCGTCAGGATCCGGATGAACCGGGACACCAGGCGAGTTCCGTCGATGCCCTCGAGGTGACGGCGGAGAACGAACAGGGCCAGCCCTCCGTGAGCGAGCGCGGCGACGGCCGTGCCGAGCGCCAGGCCGCGGAAGCCGATCCACCGCACCAGCAACACGCTGGCCACCACGTTGACGGCCATCGAACTTGCGCTGATCGTGACGGCCAGCCGGCTGCGTCCCAGAGCGTAAAACACCGGCGAAGCGATCCGCGCCGTCGAGTACCCGACGAGGCCGATCGCGTACAGCTGGAGGGCGGCAGCCGTGGCCACGGTATCGGCGGGGACGAACTGGCCGCGTTCGAACAGCATCCGCACGATGGGCTCGGCCAGCACGATGAGGCCGAGCGTGGCGGGCACGTTCAGCAGCATCATCAACCCGAGCCCGCGCGAGACCGCGCGCCTGATGGCCGGCCGATCGTCAAGCGCGGCGTGATGCGCGGCGACGGGCAGGACCGCCGTGGCGATCGACACGCCGAAGAGGCCAATCGGCAGGTACATGATCCGGAACGCGTAGGCCAGCCAGGACACGGCGCCCGTGCCCTCACCCGTCGCGAGGATCGTGTTCACGAAGAGGTTGAACTGCGTCGCGGCCAGACCGAGGGTGCCAGGGCCCATGAGCAGCAGGATGCGATGCAGCCCGGGATCGCGCACGTCGAGGGTGGGACGGTACTCGAAGCCCTCTTGTCGCAGGTGAGGCAGCTGAAACAGCACCTGCGACAGGCCGCCGACGAGCGCCGCGCCGGCCACCGCCGCAATGGGCGGCAACCCGAGGTCCGGCATCAGTGGCACGAGCACGATTGTGCCGACGATGAGAGCGACGTTGAAGGTCGCCGGCGCGAGCGCCGGGACGAAGTAGTGCCCGAGGGAGTTCAGCATGCCCATCAGCACGGCCGCGAGCGCGGCCAGCGTCAGGAAAGGCAGCACGAGCCTGGTCAGGAAGATCGTGAGTTCGAGCTTGCCCGGCACCGCGGCGTAGTCGCCGGCGAGCAGGGTGACGATCGGACGCGCGAGGACCATGCCGCCGAGGACGAGCAGACCCGTCGCGGCGAGCAGGGCGTTCAGCGTGTTGTTGCCGAGACGCCACGCGTCGGGTCTGCCCTGCCGGGCGAGATGGCTGGTGAAGGTGGGGACAAACGAGGCGCTGAGCGCGCCTTCCGCGAAGAGGTCGCGGACGAGATTGGGGATACGGAACGCCACGACGAAGGCGTCCATCTGGCTGCCGGCGCCGAAGAAGGCCGCGAGGACCTGATCGCGGACGAGGCCGAGAATGCGACTCGTCAGCGTCGCGATGCCCGCCAGCCCTGCGGAGCGGGCGATCCGCCTATTCGACACCCTTGGCCCGGCCGGCCCCGGCGAGCTTCTCCCGTACGAGCTCGTTCACGGCCTTGCCGTCCACGCTCTGGCCGGCCAGGCGCGCCATGACCGCCTTCATCACGCGGCCCATGTCCTTCGGCGACGCCGCCCCGGTTTCGTCGATCGCCTCGCGCACCGCGCGCTCGACGGCGGCGGCATCGGGCGCCGGAGGCAAGTAGGCCTCGAGTACCGCGATCTCGGCGGTTTCCTTCGCGGCCAGTTCCGGCCGCCCGCCCGCCGTGAACTGCTCGGCGGAGTCCTTCCGCTGCTTGACGAGCGAGGTCACGACCTGCCGCGCTTCGACATCGTCAAGTTCGTGGCTCTTCTCGATGGCCTTGTTCGTCAGTGCCGACTTGAGCATCCGAAGGGCGCTCAGGCGCCCCGCATCCCGATCGCGCATCGCCTGCACGATGGCGCCGTTGACATCTTCGACGATGGACATGCTCGTGTGAGGTCAGGAGCCCGATGACGACTGGGCCGGCGCCGGCTCGGGCGACTCTTCGGGCACCGGGATGATCATGCCGGGGATGGGCACGCCGGGCGGCGCGACCGGCTGCGGCGAGTACACCGGTCGAGTCGGCTGAGGCTGCGCTGCGGGACTGGGCTGCGTCGTTGGCGGGAAGGCCCGGAAGGGTACTCGACGCTGATCGGGCGCGGGGATGATGCGGACCGGTCGTTCCTCGCCTTCATCCTCGGGCTCCGGCAGGGCCGGAGCCTGCGTGAGCAGGTCGTTTCCCACCGGGGCGGCCGCCGGCGCGACGGCCGCGGATCGGGGCCGCGCGTAGCCGGGCATCAGCATGATGCGGTCGAAGCGCGAGGCGCCCGCCGCGCCCGTCGCCCGCGGAGCGGCCACGTAGCCGTTCAGCGCGCGCAGCAGAATTTCGAGGGCACGCTCTTCCGGCACGTCCTCGAGCCGGATGGTCAGCGGGCCGCCCGTGACGCGTTCGACGTTGAAGATGCTCGTCTGCCCGACGCGCTGCCACTCCTCGAGGATTTCGCGGAGCGTCGCATCGGTCGCGTCCAGGGACACGCGCCCGTCATCGATGGCCAGGCGCACTTGGCCGCTGACCGGCGCCGCCACGAGGAGCCAGGCCGCCGCGACGGGCAGCCAGACCGCCGCAAGCCGGGAGGTGTGCGTTCCGAGCATCACGACGATCAGTATACGCCCGCGACTACAGGCGGCGGCGGACGTCGTCGATGACCTCAGCGAGGATGTCGTCCAGGCTCAGCCTGGGCGTGTAGCCGATGAGCGCGGCTACCCTGGAGAGATCCGGCACCCGCCTGGGCATGTCCTCGAATCCGTGCTCGTACGCCTCGTCGTACGGCACGAGCGTGATGGCTGATGCCGATCCGGTCATCTTCCGGATCCGTTCGGCGAGGCCGAGGATCGTGACCTCCTCGGTGTTGCCGATGTTGATGACCTGCCCGACCGCGTCAGGCTCCACGGCGAGGCGTACGAGGGCGTCCACCACGTCGCGCACGTGCGCGAAGGCCCGCGACTGCGTGCCGTCGCCGAAGACCCGGATCGGCTCGCCGACGAGCGCCTGCTGGACGAAGTTCGGGATGACCATGCCGTAGCGGCCGGTCTGGCGCGGGCCCACCGTGTTGAAGAGGCGGACGACGACGACGGGCAGCCCGCGTTCCCGCCAGTACGCGAGCGCGAGAAACTCGTCGAGGGCCTTGCTGCACGCATAGGCCCAGCGGTGCCGGGACGTCGGCCCGAGCACGAGGTCCGCATCCTCGCGGAACGGCACGTCGGCGTTCTTGCCGTACACCTCGGATGTCGACGCGATGAGGACGGGCTTTCGCTTCTTGACCGCGTGTTTCAGCACCACCTCGGTGCCGTGCACGTTCGTCTCGATCGTATGCACGGGCCGCTCGATGATCAGCTTCACGCCGACCGCGGCGGCGAGATGGAAGACCACGTCGCTGCGATCGACGAGCTCCGCGAGCACCGGCTCGTTGTTGATCGTGTCGATGACATACTCGAACCCGGGCCGGCCCTTGAGCGGGAGGATGTTGTCGATCGCGCCGGTCGACAGGTCGTCGATGACCAGGACCTGGTGGCCGCGTTCGATCAGGGCCTCGGAGAGGTGAGAGCCGATGAAGCCGGCACCACCTGTGATGAGCGCTCGCACGTCTGGTCGAGACCTCGCCTTTCTCGTCGCGTCAGTCGCCGGAGGGGGCCGGGAATGCGGCGATTGCCTCGACGACCCGCTGCAGATCGCGGTCGGTGAGGCCCGGGTACAGCGGCAGCGAAAGCACCTCGGCGCAGGCCGCGTCCGCCGCCGGGCACGCCGCGGGGGCCGCGCCGGCAAACGCCGGCTGCAGCGGGATCGGCACCGGATAGTGCACGAGCGTGTCGATGCCGCGGGCCGTCAGATGCTGCTCGAGCCTGGCCCGCCGGTCAAGGTTCCCCGCGGGCGGCACCCGCACGACGAACAGATGATAAACGTGTCCGGGATCCTGTTCGGGCTCCGTCTCCACGATCGTGCCGGCCAGCCAGTGGCGATAGCCGGCGGCGAGCGCTTTGCGTCGCCTGGTCCAGTTGGCGAGAAACGGGAGGCGCGCCCGGAGGATCGCGGCCTGCAGTTCGTCGAGGCGCGAGTTGACGCCCGCCTCGACGTGTCGATACCGGTCGGTCTGGCCTCCATTGCGCAGCCGG
>Ga0326597_10004751_pt1 | contig 19004 bp, 21 predicted proteins | sample RVTome_12_FD_203789 | JGI IMG/M metagenome (GOLD analysis project Ga0326597, IMG submission 203789) | Soil microbial communities from uranium-contaminated site in the Upper Colorado River Basin, Wyoming, United States - RVT100D185 | ecosystem: Environmental > Terrestrial > Soil > Contaminated >... | reverse complement strand
GGACGGAGGGGTGCGGCTGTGGGGTCGGAGGGAGGCCGCCGGCTGGCAGGGGCAGCATCGAGAGAAGGACTGAGTGGTCGTGACTGAAACACGGGTTCGAATCCCGTAGGGCTACCACCGTTGCTGGCAGAGTCCCACCTTCGAGATCTGCGGCACCGCTTGGGCCGCGTAAAGAGCGCACCTGACAGGTTCGAGCCCGGTTACACCTGCAGGCGTTGCACGGCTGACGGCAACCGGCGTCATCTGACGCCCTCGGGCGAAGTGCGATTGGTCGAGCATGAAAAATGCTGCAGTCCCGGCCCCGGAGCAAACGACCGTGCGGCCAAATCCGCACGCCGGGGGTCCGAAGCCGAGTTGCCATCGCTGCGGCGCCGACGGGTGGACCTCCCCCGGACAGAAGCACGGTGGTCGACCTAGGCCTCCGCTAACTCCGGGCCCGCGAACGGGTCGGTGCTGGCCGGCCAGGTGATCCCGGGCACCGGGAGCGCCGTCTTCACGAGCGCCGAGGCTCGGGCGAGCGTCACGCGGATCTTCGCGTCGGACGGCATCGGGGCGGCCCGGATATTCTCCAGCTCGATCGTCAGGGCCTTCAGGCGGCCGGTCAGACCGGCCACGATATACTCGCGCGAGACGCGGGCGGCCGCGCGGGCGATCCGGCCCGCCGAGACGCGGGCGGTCGGAACCCAGGCCTCGTACTCCTCGGTCGGGCGCAGGAGGTCGTCCCACGCCCGGCGGGCTTTTTCGAGGTCGGCGGCGTAGAGGTCGAGCCGCTCCAGAAGGTGGATATTCGGCGCCGCCGCCCGGTCGGCGGCGAGCCGTTCCGACGCGGCGTCCAGCGCGGGTCCGAGTTCATCGATGATCCCGCGCGCCTCCGTGACGAGCCCGACGAAGCCGCCGATCGCCTCGATGGCCTGGTCCGTCAGCTGCACGATGCGCTGCGCCTCCCACCCCGGTGGCTGTTGCCGTGCGTAGAGCCGGAGCCGGTCTTCCTCCGCGCGAAGATCGCCCGCAATCTCACGGGTGTTCATTTTCATGGCGTGGGCCGCCGCATCGAGTTGGCGTGTCACGTCGACCACGTGCTTGACGGTCCGGAGCGGCTCCGGCACCGGGTTCTCGACGATCGGCCGCGCGTCCGTCACGGTCCGTCGGACGTTCGGCGGTGTCGGCGCGATCTCGGCTTTCCTCATCGACCGACCGCCCGGGCGAGCCGTTCATGGTAGCCCTCCGGAGCGAGCGGGCCGTCACCGAGCGCTTCGGCGAGCTTCTGATGCGTGCCCTCCGGGATCTCCGCGACCGCGGCCCGCTTCTTCGTCTCGTCGAGCGCCCGCGCTTCGGCGAGCGGGGGAGCACCGAGCAAGCGCGTCCCGTCGATCGCGCAGGCGAGGCGGGCGTGGATATCGTCGGGGATCTCCCGCGACTCCTCGCGCAGTTTGTTGATCGCTTCCTGTAGCACCTGCTCCTGTGCTCTCGTGCGGTTGACGACGATCTTCCCGTCAACGATCCCGACGTGATCGTCGGCCCTCCCTTCGGTCAGGGCGGTCGGCTCGCCGAACCCCATTCGCCGCTCGTAGTCGCGGACTTCGCGGAGCATCTCTCGGAACCCGTTCGTGCTCATGCGTGGCGTCTCCCTTCGTCGTAAATGACCGGACGTCGTCAATGGGATCGGTGGGCGTGGCGGTCGCGGCCGAGGGCGTCGGGCGCCCGACGAGCTTGAGGCGGGGACGCCGACGCGTGGCGAGCTGGTGGAGGTGGATATAGGCCCAGAGCGTCTTGGCCATCGGCCCCGGCTCGATCGGCCGCTCGCCGAAGAGTTCGGCGAACGTGATCGTCTGCCCGCGCCAATTGATCAGCAAATTCCAATCGTGTTGTTTAGGCATTTTCTTAGCGTCCCCACGCCTCCTCGTCGAAGCGGGCGATCTCCCAGCCCGGAAAGACGGATTCGAGTTGCGCTAATTCCCTCTCGTCAGGGCGTGGATCGACGGGCGGGAGCGCGGCGATCGCCAGGGCGGCGGCGGCGGCAAGCGCCAAGACGTTCGCGTGATCGTCGTGGCCCCCGCGCGGATGGTCGATCTGCGGTTTCCCCCCCGGCCTCGGTCGGCGTTCGAGCATCGTCAGCTCCCTCTGCTGCTGGGGATGATCGAGGAGCTGAATCGCGCCCTGCGCGAAGAGCGGCTCGACGTCCTGGTACGCCGCGGACTTCTCCGGGGCGTCGAGATAGAGAATCCCGTGCCGCGCGAACGCCTGCTTCACCCACCCGGCCGAGTAGCGGTCACCAATCACCTGAGTGACGGCGTAGGACGTCAGCAGGTCGGCGGCCTCCGTGACGATCGCTTCCAGGTTGACCGACGCGGAGCGAGAGCGCGCCCAGCTTTTCAGAACATCCTGGATGATCGTCACCCGGCCGTCCTCGTCGTCGCGGACCGCGTGACAGAGCGAGAGCGCGAACGCATCGGCGCCGCCCCCGGACGGATCGGCGGCGGCGGAGTACCAGCAATCCGTCCGGGGCGGGAGCATGAACCGGCCGGTGACGATCGCCGCCTCGATCCAGGCCGACGGGAGGAACGACTCCAGATCCTCGGCGAATTCGGCCTCGTATTCTCTGGCATACCGCTGGGGATCGAGCCGCCGCTCCCGCTCCAGTCTGGCTGCGGTGATGGACGGGTTCATCAGGGCAGTCGAGGCTTTCCACACCAGCAAGTCGGGGTCTGGCTGCCCCCACGCCCGCTTGTGGTCGTCGAAGAGAATCCCATCCCGCATGTAGGGCGTCGAGATCTTCACCAGCCGCGTGTGGGGCCCAAAGCCAATCATCCCGCGACGGACGGACGACTGAATCTCCACGTCCGAGTTTGCCCCCCCTTCGAGTCGGAAATAGGCGAGCTCGTCGAGGACGGCGCACGGGATGCTCCAGGCCCGGAGGGACTTCTGCGAGCACGGGAAACAGACGATCTTGAGCCGGTTCGTCAGCTGAATCTCCTGGGCGAGCGGTTCGTCGGCGACCATCGTCCGGAGATGGGGCGAGTCCATCAGGTAGTCGCGGATGTACGTAAAGGCGACGCGCGTCGCGTCCTTGTCCTGGGCCACCAGCGCGATGACGCCGCACTCGCCCTTCGCCAATCGCCTGTCGTGCCCGCCCCAGATCGCCTCGTAGAGGACGACCGGGGCCGCGATCCGAGAGTCCTTCCCGCTTCGCGCCCCGGCGACGACGGTCACCTCGGCGAACGGGGCGCCCGCGCGGTAGGTCGTCCTCCCCGTGCACTGCGTGTAGAGCGCCCGCTCGTCCTTCCCGAGCGCCATCCCGTAGATCGCCTTGAGGAGCACCGTCTGCGCCGGACTGAGCGAGAGATTCAGGAGCTGCGGATCTCGGCAGAAGTCGATGATGCTCAGGGGGGCCTTCTTCATCGGCCTCTCCGACCCTCTCGACGCCCGACGGAGCCTCCGACCCCCTCCCCTCGGCTCTCCCGGGGGAGAAAGGCCCGCCTGCGGCCCGCCACGGCACGCATGGAGGCCGCCACGGGGTCGGCGGCGCGGGCGGAGGACGGCGACGTAGGGCTCACAGCCATCCCGCCTGAACCTGGCGGAGAAACGCCCGCGCGTCCGAGAGGACCGTCGCGAGCGTCGACCACCGAATGTTCCGGAACTCGACCGAGCTGATGTTGATCGCGACATGCCAGCAGACGTCGCGGGCGGCGTAGACCTGGCTCAGCCGATAGGCCTGCTCGATGTCGATCGGGTCGAACGGCCGTAGGCCACGATACGCCAGGACGTCGACCACCCGCTTCCCCTTCCCCGTCACGTGGAGGACGACGACCGCGCGGTCGAGGAGGGGGAGGAGGGGAGCAAACGGACAGCCGACGACGTGCGGAGCCCCCGCGCAGCGGACGACGGGCGCCTCGTGCTCGACGGGGATCGCGCGCTCAGGCTGCATCGCGAATCTCCCCGACGAGCGGGACGGCGAAGATCAGGCCCGCCGCGAGACGGTCAGCCTCGAAATCTACAGCCGTGGTGGCCCCAACGGGATTTGAACCCGTGTTTCAGCCTTGAGAGGGCGCCGTCGCCGCCAATATTAGCACGGGCTTAGCCGGCGGGTGCCATTGCCCGGTGCTACTGACAACCTCGGAGGCGGTCCGTCTTCGACCTTGAAAGGGTCGCCGGATCTCTCAACTCCCCCATAACTTTCGGAGACGTTGCCACTCACCGTTGCCAGACAGATGCAGGTATCCGATCAAGAGCAGGTAGAGCACAACGAAGAGGAGGGCAGCGAAAGCGGGGAATTTGTGGCCCCGATTCCAGGGCGAGAGTCCAGTGACGGCGACGCATCGAACCCGGTCCCATAGCTCTGTCGCTCGTACGGCCTGGCTTGCTTCACTCTCGCACTTATCCACATACGCCGCTCCCCCCTGGCCCCTCAGCGCATGACGCCAGAACTGAAAGCCAAGCATGATTTCGAGTGCCAGCAAGCGCGGGTAGTACGTAACGATGGCCTTGTCCAGAAAGCAGAGCACAAATGTCAGCGCAACCACCAGCGGCGCCGCGCCAGCACCGGCAGCGGCAAGCATCAGCCACCCATCGGCGAACCGGCCGTTCTGGTCTTTCGCCAGACCTAAGATAAGCCCAAATATCAACGGCGACGCAGCGAAAGCGATCTGATACCAGACGTGGATGATGCGGCCGGTGGCTATCCGCTGGTTATGTATCGCCTGGTACTCGAAGTGAAAAACAGGCGTTTCTCTAACATGACGAAGATCGTCACTGGCTGGAATAGCCGATAATTCTGGCACGGCACTAACGTGCTTTCGTTGCGCTGCCTTCGCGAAAAGGAATTCCCACCATGCCATGCGTCTCTCCCCCACTGACCGCCTCGGCGGCCGCTCGAAGGGTTTGGTTCGTCACCGCCGCGTAGCGCCGCATCATCGCATCACTCTTCCAGCCGCCCAAGGCCATCACGATCGGTGCCGTGAAACCCGCGTCGAGTGCCATCGTCGCGCCGTGGTGGCGTAGGTCGCCCCGTCCGTGGCCCCCGTCACCCTGACGTAATCTCCCAGACTCGGACGCTGCCCACCGGAGTGGACGGCCACCCGATAGCTCTTCCCGCGTTTCTGGACCGTGGCACCCATTTACCTGTCCCCCTTCCTACGCACCGTGTTCGCCTTGATCAATGTCCTGAGAGCCGTCCCGGTCAACGTCCCCTCCGCCATCAGCGCCTCGGCGACGGCCTTCACCGCTCGCCAACGCAGCCGAAGCATCGCGCGAGCCTGCCGCTCAACGGCGGGGAAGGCAATCCCCCACCGGTCCGCGCCGTGGCGACATGACTCAATCTCATCGGTATCGGTGGCCCCCGTCGGCCCACTCGCCATCGCCTCGGCGATAGGTCCGGCGACTCCATATACTAGACAACGCTGTGCGTCTCGGCGGGTCTTCGCGTCAACCCAGTCAGCGTTGCAGTCGACACGCCCTTCTGTCGTGAGGCGCTTGAAGAGTGGATGGGCTCCAGGAAGCACGGTCACGGACCGAATCGCGAAGCCAAGCCAATAGGCTACAACTGGGTGGCCCGCCTCGTGGTAGGCCGTGGCCCGGTGCTTCGCGCTAGTCTGATCTGACCTCTCGCCCATCAGTTGAGCCACCCTTGCCGCCGCAGCCGAGACTCCTCGGCCAGGAGCCACTTGAGGTGCTCCCGTATCTCCGGCCAGTCTTCGGCCGACCAGGGCATCGTGGGCGCCGCCCGGATCAGCACGCGGACCTTGAGCTAGGGCGAGTAGCAGGCCGTCTGGCTGGCCGGGGCGAGCTTGGGGCGCTGGGCGGCGTGGGCACTGGCCGAAGGCTAGGGCGAGGCGAGGCGCACGTCAAGTGTCAGGAGTCGGATACACTACTGTCCACGATGAAGAGGAAGGTCCGCGTGATCCTCGGGGCTGGGGCGTCGGCTGTGACACGGCAGACCCCGGGGGGAAGACCCTCAGGCGAGGTGGCGTGTTGGCGACGAGCTTCATTGAGGCGATGGCGGAGCCGCGCGGCAAGGGAAGGTGTGAACGAGCTGGCCCGAGGGTCGGAATGAGGAGGCGTGCATGAGGATCGCCGCAGGCCCCAGCGACTCTCGAGCGATGTTCTTCAAGACGATCGTGGAATCCGCGGCAACGTGGCTTGAGACGGCGAAGGAATTGCACTTCGCTGCGGAAGTCATCGGTAAGAAGCATTTTGGATATTTGCGCGCGTACGCGCGGGGACGGCCGCGGCGCGGTCGGTCGGGGCAACGAGAGATGGCTGGGCGCGCGGGCGGAGTGTTCCTTCTGCTGGCGGGTCTCGCGCTCGAGAATCTGGCGAAGAGCCTTTACGTGCTCACGCACCGACCAACTGTAAGTGATGGGAAACTGCCGCCAGACCTCAAAGACCACGACATAGGCCTGGTGCTTAGCCGCGCGAAGATTGAGGTGACGCAGCGAGAGGGCGAGTTCCTCGGGAAGGTGTCCAAAGCGGTCACGTGGAGTGGCCGCTACTCGGCTCCGGTAGGAGCGAAAGCCATGGAGCGTGTGCGCGTAGTAACGTCCTTGGACGACCTAAGCCAGTTTCGCGCGCTCTTTCGGCGATTGGAGAAGGAGTTTCAGCGACGTGACAGGCCTGCTCGATGACGGTCATCTACGCCCGCCAGAGCACCGGCCTCTCGTGAGCTCGCTCGGGCACGTGTACGACCACATCGCGCTCAGCGTCGCTGATTTCGCCGCCTGGGTCGCTAAGCTGCGGAGCGAGCGTGTCACGTTTCTCGAAGAACCTGGCCCGGCTGGGAGGTTACCGATGCGCTACGCGCGGTTCTTTCTGCGCCAGCCACCCCGCCGTCGCTGCTGGGGCGGGCGGACGAGCTGATCCAGTAAGCGATGTGCCTCCCCGAGACCGTGGACCCGCGCGCGGGCTGAAGGCTGCGGCATCTACCCGATTGTCTGGCGGCTCGGCCCTATCTTCCTTGGCCTTCGAGCACAAGTGGCCGACGCTGCGCCCAGAGAGAGCTAGGGAACGAAAAGAATCCTTATTCCTCGTAGACTGTTTCCTGCAATCGAAGGGCGCTATCGATCACGAAGTCGAAGCAGAAACGGCATCCTTCCAGCGTAGCTGGCTTGTCTGGATCTGCTTCCGTGCGCGCCCATTCCGCGGGATTTTCCCGACCATGAGTGATAACCATGGGCGTCAAGTCAACAAATCGCGCGTGCCGCTGATAATCGATACCTAGTCCGATGATTTCAAGCTCTGTCAGAATCGCATCGAATCTCTCGCGGACGCTTCTGGCGAAGTCGTCGAGGCGATCGGCAATTGGACTTGGTAGGCTTGGGCCGCCGCTCAGGGCCATCATCCGGAAGTCAAGACCCCTGAAGATACCGCTGAATGGGTGCTGATACCTGCGGGAACGACCTGGCGATCTCGACGCCTGGTAGTCCTTGAGGAGAAGCTCAAACGCAAAAGCTATTCTTCCGAGAGCATCGTCATACTGGCTGGCAGCGACTAGAGATTCGGCCTGTTCGAGATAGGTTCGTGTGCGCTCAAAGAATGACACAGCCGACGCCATCGAAATGTCCTCAAAGTTGACACCGAATACGGCGGCCGTGTTTTCGACTAAGAAGTCCCGGACATTCACGCGGGCATTTTCAACGGCACCCGTAGAAGGGGGGATCGCGTGATGCTTGAATTGTACCCGTACCTTGTTTAGGGACTCCATCGTCCCCGCTTGCGTAACATTGACTCCAACCTTCTCAAGTTCTGCCCAATACTCATGAAAATTATAGTTTCTCCTGGCGCTATAAGCGTCATGGTCCTGAAGGGCAAGAACGAGGAACATCTCGATGGTATCGTGAAATGTAAGGATAGCCGCGCCGCGCCTCAGTCCCGGCTGGCGGGACTGTTGGAGAGCAAGGTCATAGAGGTAGCGAACAGTGGCAAGTCCTCTAACTCGGGTTTCGGGCGCTAGGGCCATTCGCAACTCCGATGCAATCCACCATTATTGCTAGGTTCGCCAGAAGAAGGCGACTGGCCGCCGTCAGCGAGGTGAGGGCGGCTAGCGGGGCACTTCTTCCCCTTCGCCTTCACCCGGCGAACCATCTGACGACGGCGCTCGCAATCGTGAAGATGACGGCCAGCGCGACGCTGAAGAACAGGATTGGAGGGTAGCGCAGCCCGTTGACGAAGAATCGCCTGAAACCGTGGCCGCGACAGTAGACACGGGGCTTCATCGCGCTTTCTTCTTCGCCTTCACCCACCGCGCCTCGGCCCCTTTCTTGCCGATAGCTGTCCGCTCCTTTGCGGTGAGGGCCTGCGCTCTGGCCCTCCCCCCTCGACTAGCGAACCTTCATCCATAGGTCTTATACACCTCTTCGCCCAGCACCGGCACGAGGAGCCAGTAGCCATCCGATTCGGGCCACGCCACGAAGTCCTGCGAGTGCCCGCACCAGTTCACGATCTTCAGGAGCTGCCGCGGCCGCCCCCAGCCGGTCATACGAAGGTGCTCGAAGCGGTAGCGGTGCTCGGGGGAGTCCCTGCCGCTCTTCGGGCGGGGGCGCGTCGGTCTGCGCCGACCGTGTTCATCGAGCCAGGCGGGCGGAGTCACCGGGGATGCCGTGATTAGCGAGGAGCGGTGACCTTCTTCAGAAGCCTCTCTTCGACCGAACTCGTGCCTGTCGGTGAGAGAACGACCGTTCCAGTCTTTTGGTCGTACTCGATGAACCGCTCCTGGTGGAGAGGGCGCAGGATGCCTCTCGTGAAACGAGTCTTGTGACCATGGCCGATCCAGTCGAATAACTGATGATCCGTAGCAGAACCATCTGACTGGAAATAAAGAAGCAACAGGATCTGGTCAACGTGGTCGAGGCTCTTGTCGAGCACGCGGTAGCGCCCGCGCACGCTCCACACGGCTGGGAGCTGACGTGCGGAGATCGCGTCGAGGATCTTCTGGGCTTCTTCGATGGGCAGCGCGTTCACCTCTCGTATCAACTCTGAGAGACACCAGTCTGCCACCCGCACGCAGGTCGCGGCGTCGATGGCGTTCGCGTCGAGAGCGCCGTCGCCGCTAGGGTGTCCGAAGCCTCGTTTGGTCCTCAGAGTGTACAGAAACTGGAGAGCGCGAGGCATGACGACGCGAATGCCGTCCGGCCCAGCGGTCTTCGGCAGTTGCTCCAGCTTTCGACACTCGTCGATGAAGTTCGGGATTTGCGTGCCGAATGGGATGAAGGTGCCGGTCAGTCGATGCTGGACAAAGCGGAAGAGAGATTCACAGAGATGGCCCGCCTGGACGCCGCATCGATCATGGTGACCTTGGACGTATCCGCTCTTTAGATTCAGATACTGCTTAGCAATGCGAGTACGGAACTGAGGGTCAACGGAGGCGAGCGCGGCGTCGAGGGCTGCGCCTTGGGAGGCTACAGTGGGCATGCTCCTCTGTCTTCTACTCAGACTTACCGACCCGGCTCTTTGTCTTCTTGCTGCTGCTGCGTCGGGCATGGGGTCCCGTGGGCTTCCACTGGCCTTTCACGCTGTCATCCTGCAGCTGCCTCACGTAGGTCCACGCTGTTGGGACCGCCGTAACGGCAAGGCCGAGAGTCTTCCGATCCGGCTTGATCAGGGTCTTGTCCGCAATGATCATCCCGCGAACGTTGCCGTCGTAGAGGCCATAGCTGCGAAGGATGTCAACGACTATCTTCCGAGATGTCTTCGTTTCGGTGAGTAGCTCACGGCGCGCCAGGAGGGTGAGGTAGATAAGCCGATGGGCAGCATCCTTGGCGTTTTTGGCCTTGAGATCGCTGGCGATCATGTGGACCGCCCCTCCCTCGTCCTTCTCGGCCACACTAGTGAGTTTACCGCCGCCTGCGGATCCGCGCCCAGCTGAGCCTGCTCCGCCTGCGCCGGAATCACCGGCTCGCGGCGTTTTGGTGACACTCGACAGGATGTCCTTAACGTGTTCCTTGCTACCCTTGACGTTGATCTCGGTGCCGTCGGGTAACTTGATGTGGGCTTCCACTGTCTTTTCAGGCACCTCGGTCCCTCCCTTGGTCGAATCCGATGCCTACGGAAGAGCATACCAGAAAAGCAGGTTCTAGGGCAGGGTGGCATGTTTCTGCTACCGGACAAGCATCAAGGGTAGGCGAAGCAGGTGGACGGTGACCACGCCTCCCAGTTTCTTGCGATTCACAAGGCCGATCATCGCTCCTCCGGCCAGGAGAACCGGGGTGCCTTCCGGTCGCTGCGTGGGCGTCCACCTACGATGAGTCTAACAGGGGAGAATCGCACGCTTGACTCTCTGCCCGGCATTGCACGAGGAACAGTTTGAGCGTAGATAACATGACACCCATTCTCAGTCGCGGCCCGCCTCGCCCGAGGGTCTTCCCCCCGGGATCTGCCGTGGCACAGCGCGGAGTTTCGACGTGACGGCCCCTCAAAACGCGTGACCGCGCCGTTGGGGACCGCCCTACGAGGCATTCGTCCGTGTATCCCGCTCCATTCTTCTCGCGTAGTCATACTCGAACGTTCGCTGTAGGGCTCGCACGGCCTCAGGTCGGGTGAGCCCGGCCTCACGTAGGAACACGTACTGGAGGAGCAGCGAAAGAACCGCTATGACCCGAAACGCTCCGTACCGACCAGGCCCCTTAAGTGAAAAATCAGCACTTCCGTGGACGAACTCATTACGCCGCCCGATGACAGTATCGATCACCTTCTTCGCGTCTGGCACTATCGGCCCAAGAAGCGTGCCGGCTCTTGCGAAGAGCACCCGAAGTCGGCGGCGCAGTGTCATTTCATTGCTATGAGCGAGGCGGTCTTTGAGGAACTTGTGGTGACCTTTTGGCGTCTTCCCGAGAATGACCCTGAGTCGCTCCTCGTGCTTCACTTCTGAGATGTCGTACCTCCGCACGCGGAGTCGGTGGTACAGTTCGGCAGCCTGCACCTGCGCCAGGAACTGGTACTGCCAAAAGCCTTGCGTGTCGTTATGTACGCCGAAGAACAAGCCGCAGAGGAATGGAAAGCGCCCGTAGAAGGCCCACCAGCTCTTGACTATCCGAGAAAGCTTGCGCTCTAGGTCCTTCAGGGGAACCGGCATTGTTTGGGAGTTGACATGACCGCGAAAATGCGAAGCCCTATCGGGCTGGGATTCGTACGACAGAGCTTTGACAACGGGGCCGGCCTCCTCGGAGGTCAGCTCATCCGCGGCGAAATCAAGAAGCTTTAGAGTTCCTGGGCGGATCAGCGTTTCCATGAAGAGGCTAAGGAGGTTGGTGAGCGGGTGTACTATATCGTGTCGCCACTCATGAAGAGTCCGGGGTGTGCTGGCCTCCAGACGGAAGGTCAGGCGGCGTCTGATGGAGAAGCTGTCACGCGCGTAGTGCCAAGAAGCGTCGGCGACGAGGTGAAGGCGGCCCCACGGCGCGTCGGCGCTCAACATCCGCGGAGCACCCCACGTCGCCTTAATGGGTGGCAGCACTGTCGGTGGTTTCACCGCACCAGCCTGGTACCACCGCGACTGGAATGCCCACTCTGTCAGATAGGGAAAGGAGACTATAGCAGTTCGCCAGTGTCCGATCGTCGTATGGGCAGCAAGAAGTACGTCCTCTACTCGGTAGCGTTCTTCGCTAAATGGAACGTTCGTGCTGTGACACTGGAGAAGAGTGATCCGGCTCCAAGAACCCGCCTGACCGTGAATCACCGGCGTCACGGAGTGTGTGAGGATTTGATCGTTGGGGATGAGTCCTCGTTCAGTAATCAGCGTTGCGAAGTCGGAAGACTGGCGGGAAAGAGTCCCGCGGACGCGTGTCTCAGGATGTTCAGGCAACCACCAAGTACCCGACAGCCGCATTCGACGGTCTATGCGCGATTCGGTCCGTTGTCGCATCGAGGCATTATAGCAACCGAACGCAGGCCCAGGCGACGAGTGTGTATGCCACCGGCCGCGCCCGTCGCGCCGGGCCGAATCCAGCAAGCCCACCATCGTGAAAGATGGATTGCCATCAGCGCCTTATAGACGCCAGCACCCTCGACATGGCGCTCGCGCAGCGGCGGCCGGCCGACGTAATTCACGGCTCGATCGCGCCGTCAAGGCACGCAGAACGCCCACAGCCCCGGCTCACCTATCTGCATGGTATGTAAAGCCATCGTCTACACCGCCAGCCATGAGGAACCCAAATAGCCGCCTCAGGTCGTCGTACAGCTCGAGAGTTACAATATTGCGCGGCTTCGCGGGCTGTACAGCATAGAGCGACTCTTGCAAGTGTGTCCCGAGCTTCTCTAACACTCGTTTCTGTTGGGGCCGCGTCAGGTCACTCCACATCTTCCCATTCATAACCACAGGACATCTAAAGCCACGATCCCGAGGTACAGCATCGCCGATCCCCAGAACGATCGTGTTCAATTCACCGTCCTGGCGAACCTTGTCCTGAAACCCTGACGTGATGGCTCGGCCATCCGAAGTTGATGGCGGCGGTATCGACACGCATCCAGCAAACAACGCTATCGCGAATCCCAACCAGCCCGCCCGCTTTATTTGCATGCTCTCTCCTTACTCAGCTTTCCGCGACTCCGCTTCAAACAGCGGCCTCGCCCGAGGGTCTTCTCCCCGGGATCTGCCGTGGCGCAGCGCGGATAAACCCCCTCCCACCTCGCGCCGATCCTCTCAGAGTGGGGATCAGAGGTCAAATCGGGTGTTGAATCACAGAGGGGGGAACCCTCCACGGGACCATCAACCCCTGGATGCCGACGATCACATCGGATAGCCTAACTCGTATGGGCCGAGCGAACGGGACGAGAGCGAAGCAGCCAGGTCGGCGACCCTCGGGTACGCCGGACTTGGACGTGAAAAGCCGGGCAACTGGAGATCAGTTGCGGGCCGGCGACGCCAGACGCGCCGGGAGGATGACGCAACCGCAGGCTAGGGAGAGCGCGCGGGTCCCGACCGGGAAGCGTTCTCGTGACACGAACGTGTCTACTACTGCGCACTGTACTAGCGTGTCATTGCCCGCACCGCCGACGCCCGCGCCTCCGCCATTGTCGCGGGCGAGCCGGCGCGTGGCCGCCCGCGACTCGCGCGAGCACGCGACCGACGCGGTGAAGTCGAAGATCCTCTTGAAGGGGATGGCGGTCATCGATCGGCGAAGCAGCGCCGCGAAGGCGATCGTCAGGTGGCGGAAGGCCGTCATCGACGACCTCGGCGGGCCGGCGTCGCTCTCCGCACAGCAGTTGACGTTGGTCGAACTCGCCGCGCGGACGAAGTTGGTGCTCGACCACCTCGACGCGGCTCTCTTCGCCCGGACGTCCCTGGTCAAGGGCAAGCAAGCCAAGGCGGTCGGGCTCGTCGCGGACAGAATGAAGGTCGCGGACTCGCTCGTCAGGAGTCTCCTCTCCCTCGGGCTCGAACGGAAGCCGACGATCCTCCCGGCGCTCGGCGCCTACGTCACCGGGAAGTACGGCGGGGAGACGCCGGGCGGAGGGCCGCGAGCGGCTCGGCCGACGGCTCGGCCCTAGGTGCTCGTCGGTGGCGTCCCCTCGGGGATTCGATCGTCGGAGAGGGAGACGCGAGCGCAATCAGGGGGATGACGTCTTCCCCTCCTCCGCGCCCTCCCCGAGGCGACCGAGCTTCGGTCGCTCGCGCTCCCCCTCCGCGTCTCACGTACACACACACAGCCTGCGAGAGCCGCCCTCCCCGTCCGGGGCGGGAAGTCTCCACACGCAGGCGCAGGCACGCGCAGGCAGGTCCCCGAGGGGAAGGCTCGGGCCCGTCGTTCGTCGAGGTCGTCCTCGCGTCTCGCCCGTCCTCTCGGAGCGTCCTCGCGGCTCGCCTATCCTCTCGCGCCGCGTCCTCGTCGCGCCGTCCTCGCGTCTCGCGCGTAAGGCTCACCTACCTAATGTTTAACGTAAGTCCAATCTAATGTTTCGCGTAAGGGGGGGGCCTGCGATCGCCACCTGATTACGCGCCGCGTCAATCTGGCAGCAGACGGCATCCACGCCCGAGCGGTTCCCGGGGAAACAATTCCCGGCGGCGATCGGGCGCGGTGTAAAGAGTGAATATACCTATTCTTTTCATGCTTTACGCGGCGGCCCGTGCGGGGTATGCTCGCCGAGACCTAGGGAGAAATCACGACGGGCCGACCGCCGCGAGCAGGTCGGCCGACCCGCCGGAAGGACCGACCGGCCGGGACGGGAAGTGCCCGGACGGTCGCGTGAGCGAGTAACCCGGCCGCCTGGGAGGACGGCGAGTTAATGCCGAGCGTAGCGAAGTCGAGGCCTCGCGTCCAGGGGAAAAGAACTCGCCCGCAGCCCGCCGATAGACGTTCTCCGCGTGATCATGGAGTGACGCGCCCGAGTCGAGACGCGCGTCGCCCCGGCCCATTGGCGCCGAGCCGCACCTTCACCACGGTGCGCGGAGGCCGTCGATGGCCACGAAGAAGCCCCGTCCGAAGAAGAAGCAGCGCGCGCCGAGGCCGCCCCGGAAGCCGAACTTTGCCTTGTACCTTCCCGTCGTCAAGCGCGCGGCGAAGGTTACGCGATGAAGGCGCGCACGTTCTGGCAGTTTCTGCTCTCCAGCGCACGGAGGGGGGCGCCGCTCGGGGAGGTCCGTAAGGCGGTCCTCGGGACGGCCGCGTTCGCCGCGTCCGTTCCCGGCCTCGCGTCGGGCGCCCGGCGGCGGGCCAGCGTTATCGGGCGGGAATATCAGAAAGCGCGCGCCGTCGTCAGGGCGGCGCCGTTCCGACGGTATCGCGAGCAACTGGAGCGCCTGGGCGAAATCCGCTTCTCGGGCGCGCGCGGGCCGAGCGCGGTGCTCGCGTGGAGGGCGCACCTCTACTCGGCCCACCTCGTCGGTGACGCGCGCCGGGGTGAGTACGTGGTGTCGGTCGGTACTCTCGCGCGGAGGGCGCTGATGACTCCCCCAACGATGCGCGTGTGGACGCGGGCGTTCACGCGCGCGGGCTGGATCGCGCGCCTCCGCGCCGGGCGGAAGGGCGGCGGCGTGTCGATCTATAAGATCAACCTCCACCGCCCGCCGCTCGCGGCGATCCTCGCCGCCGGGGACGCTCGATTGGAGTCGGAGGAGGGGGGGCGCAACCGTCCGGGCGTTTCGGACGAAATTTTTCATATTAGAGAGTCTACGCTTAAAGCGTTCGCCCTCGTAGCATTAAGCGAGGAAAAACAAGGGGTTCGAGGCCTACCCGACGCGGGAGCGGAGGGTAGGGGCGCCGCCTCGGCGCCGAGACTGTCCTTAAGGAGCCTCGTTAATATCGAAGATTTTGTCCGCGCGGCTTCGCCCTCCTCCCGGCCGCCGAGGCGGCGGCCGGCCTACCCTCCGCTATCGCGTCGGGTAGGGCCGACACTTCGTGTGTTTAGCCGGGACGACGACGATGCCCGGAAAACCGCAGAGCCGTGCCTTCTACCCGCCTTCGGGAAGCGCGTTCCACTCGAAGCCGTGCACCCCGTCTGGCGGCGCTTCCCCGGCCACCTCCCCTTCCTTCTTTGGACATACCTCTCCGAGACGGACGCGTGGACGATCGCGCGCTTCTCCGTTTCCGATCAGCGTCGTCTGCGGCGCGCGCTCGGCGCGCTCCGCGACGCCGGTCTCGCGAAGCAGACCTCTAGCGGAGGATGGCTGAAAATCGAACACGTTGACCTCGACGAGCTAGCGCGCACGCTCGGACATCTCGCGGCGATTCGTTCGCCACGGAAGGTGAAAGAAATATGACTCACACTTACGCTGACCACGCCCGGCGGCTCGTCGCCGTTCACTTCATTGGCGCTCGTGACGTGCGGAGCGACCAATGCCGACGACGAAATCGAGGAGACCGAAGCAGACACCGACGCAGACACCGAAGCAGAAGCAGACGATCCCGCAGGATGTGTTCGCAACAGTTGTGGACGCCCTCGCGACCGCGCTCGTGGAGGATCTCGAGCGCAACAAAGTTATGGACAATGGCACACACATCGGTACGATTCCTCCAACTCCTAGGGAGGGGAGCGAGCGATGCGAGCGATGAGCAAGAACGGGAACCCGGGGATCGGAACCAGCGCGTGCCCGATCCGGGTAGCGATCTACGCGCGGAAATCGAACGAACAAGAGCGGGGCGTCACCGGCTCGACCGAGTCCGTCGAGCGGCAGGTCAATGATGGCCGGGCCCACTCCGTCAAGATCGGCTTGGGCGAGGTCGCCCCAGAGCTGATCTTCGTCGATGACGCACTTTCCGGCAGCCTCCCCGAGGCGCAGCGCCCGGGGTTCGGAGCGCTGCTCGCCGCCGTGAAGCGCGGGGACGTCACGCACCTCATCGTCGCCGCCCCCGATCGCCTGGCGCGGGATCAGTTTATCTCGGCGGATACCCTCGGCACGCTCTCGAAGGCCGGCGTCAGGCTGTTTTTCTATCTCCAGAACCGCGAGGCCGACCTTAGCACGCCGACCGGGCGGTTTATGGAGTTCGTCCCAGCGTACGCCGCCGAGCAATATCGGGTAAGCGGCATCGAGCACACGGTCTCCGCGCTCAAGGAGAAGGCGCGAGCCGGGTTCGCCACCGGCGGCGTAGTTTTTGGTTATGCGAACACGCGCGTCGGCGGGCGGATCGACGCGCCCGCCGGCGAGCGCCCCGGCGGGAACGTCGAGCGCCGGATCAACCCGGAGCAGGCCGCCGTCGTCCGGCGGATCTTCACCGAGTTTGCGGCGGGGCATAGCCGGAAGCGCATCGCCGCCGAGTTGAACGCGGACGGCGCCCCGTCCCCGGCAAAGTCCGGGGGCTGGCGGCCCGGCGGGTGGACGAGAGCCGCCGTGCGCGACACCCTCTATCGTCAGCTATATCGCGGTCTGATGATCACGCGATGGGGCGACGGTGAGGAGATCAGCGTCCAGAACGAGAGCGTGCGGATCATTCCCGAGCCGCTCTGGGCCGAGACCCGCCGACTCCTCGACGACAGTCGGCGGATCTATCTCCGGAAGACCAACGGGCAGCTCTTCGGGCGGCCGTCGAACGGGATCGAGTCGCGGTATCTCCTCACCGGCATGATGACGTGCGCCGCGTGCGGCTCGACGATGACCGTCCGCTCTCGGCCGAGCGGGCGCCGCCGCGTATTCGTTTACATGTGTGAATCGAACATCCACGGTCGGCGGCGACAGCGCCAGCCCGAGCAGTGTAAGAATAATCTCCCGCTCCCGATGACGCTCGCCGACCAAGCGATGCTCGACACGGTCGAGCGTACCGTCCTCGACGAGCACGTCGTGAACGAGACCATCCGCGAATCCCTCGCGCGCCTCGACCCACAGCGACAGGCCGGGAAACGCGAAGCTCTGGAGACAGAGCGGAAGCGCCTGGAGCGGGAACTCGCCAACCTGACCACGGCGATCGCGGCGGGCGATCCTCCGCCGACCCTCGTCGCCGAGATCAAGAAGCGGGACGCGCGAGTTCACGAGATCGCCGATGACCTCGATCGGCTCTCGAAGGCCGACGCGCTCGTCAGGATCGACCTCAGTAAAATCGAGACCGAACTCCGCGAGCGCCTCAACGACTGGCGCGGACTCCTCGGGCGCCACGTCCAGTCCGGGCGGCAGATCCTCCGGAAGCTCATCCCGAGCCGACTCGTCCTCACGCCGCACGTCACGGAAACCGAGGCCTGGTATAGCTACGAGGGCGCCGGACGGCTCGAACCGCTCCTCGCCGGCGTCCTCCCCGTCGCGAATCTACAGCGGTCGAATCCCGTTGGGGCCACCACGGTGATTCTGTGGTGGTTTTCGCCCCGAAGTTTAGTTCCCCTGGGGGGAGGGATCTGAATCCTTCTTTTCCTCCCCCTCGTCATCGAGCGTCTCCAAAGCCTGCCGAACGTCCTGCTGCGTGAGTCTCGTATAGCCCGTGGTCGTCTGAATGTCGACGTGGCGCAGCTGTTCCTGCACGACACGCAGGTTCTTCGTGCGACGCAGTAATTCTGCGCCACACGCATGCCGGAGGGCGTGCGGATGCAGCTCAGGCACCCCCGCCCGCGTCCCGACGGCCTTGACGAGCTTCCAGATCCGCTGGCCACTGATCCGGCGCTCGACGCGCTGGCCCACGCTGTGCCTGTACGTGACCACAAAGAGCGGCGCCGTGGCTGGCAGCCCGGCTCGCTCGGTGGCCAGGTAGTCGCGCAGGATGGCGCGCGCCGGCGCCGGCAAGGCCACCGGCACCTCGTGACCGCCCTTGCCCATAACCCGCCGAAGCCCGAAGTCGGGGGCGACATCACCCACATCCAGCGCTGCCACCTCCCCGCGACGAAGCCCTCCATAGGCCATGAGGGCGAGGATCGCGCGCTCCCGGAGACCACACTGGTGCAGCAGCACCTTGACCGTGTCCCAGGCGGGCACGGCCGGGACCCGCGTCTTGCGACGCGGGCGCGTCAGCCGATCCACGGGATTGCGGACCAGCTTATCGCGGCGGACCATCCATTTGCCGAAGCTCCCGAGCACGGCCAGGCGCACACGGATCGTGCCGCTCTTGAGCTCGCGCCCCGCGAGGTCGTACTGGTAGCGCCGACCCGTCTCTTCGGTGAACTGCGCCAGCAGCACCGTACCTCCCACCTGCTTCATGACAAACGCCTGGAAATCCCCGAAACACCACCGATACGTGGCAATCGTCGCTGGGGTCGCCCCTTTTTCGACCCGGAGAAAGTGACAGAACTCCTCGAACAAGGCGGACAAGCGCATAGGCTGCCTCCGCGTGTCCGCCACGCGCTGAGGAGCAGTATGCGGCGCCGTGAGCCACGGATCAACAGGCAGGGCAGGCGGCGGAGGGGAACTGACAGGCGGAGCAGCCGGAGACAGGCTGCCGTTGCCCCGCAGGGGCTCGGCACAGCCAACGCCGGGACTCTCCGCCCCGTCAGAGCCTGCGGAACCGTCCCCATCGGCCGAGTCGCCGCCCGTGGTGTCGGACGCGCCTGACAAAGTGTGAGCGCGGCTCGCACCTGGGCGGCTGGGACGACCTGCATGCGCCCGTCCCTGTCCAGCACCGGAGGATCTCGAGAGCCGGCGCCGGCCCGCATGCGGGGGCGCCGTC